>Ga0308157_10004530_pt1 | contig 18373 bp, 25 predicted proteins | sample PhyBR1_FD_201035 | JGI IMG/M metagenome (GOLD analysis project Ga0308157, IMG submission 201035) | Phyllosphere microbial communities from UC Gill Tract Community Farm, Albany, California, United States - DLSLB.R1 | ecosystem: Host-associated > Plants > Phyllosphere > Unclassified | place: USA...
GCCAAGGGCACCATGACCATCACCGAATACAAGACCCGGGGGCGTGGCACGGCTGACAGCGAGACGACAGCACGAATCGTCGTCAACCTCGTCCAATGGTGAACCATTCGAACATCGATTCGAACACGAGGGGCACACCCCCTCCCTCCCCCCACGACGGCCCGCCCGGAGGCCAGGGCCGATCTATCTATGACGTTTTTTCCACACAACCTCGGGGGTGGTCGCATGGCGAATCGTGCGAATCTTCGAGCTGTTGTGCCTGGTGAGAAGCCGGCGAAGGTGAAGAAGCTGTCGGTTTCTGAGGCTGCGGCTTCGGGTGATCATCGTGCGTTGCTGGTGGCGATGCGTGAGCGGATTGCGCGGACGGTATCTGACCCTGATTGCCCGCCTCGTGACTTGGCGGCGTTGACGCGTCGGTTGCAGGACGTGTCGAAGGAGATTGAGGCGATCGATCTTCGAGCGAAGGAGGATGGCGATGACGCCGCCGATCTCGCAGAAGATGAGGAGCTCGACGCCGCAGCTTTCTGATCAGGCGAAGCATCTTTCGGTTCCCGAGGGGATCGTTTCGAGTGGTTGGCCGGCGGTTCGGAAGACGTGCATCGAGAAGCTGGGTGCCGAGTTTGACCCGTGGCAGGACAATGCGGGCCGTCTGATTCTCACGAAGCGTGAGGACGGCACTCTCGCCTGCATGGTCGACGGGGTGGGTATGAGCCTGCCGCGTCAGGTGGGCAAGACGCACCTGTTGTCGTATGTGATCTTCGCGTTGTGCATCAACCATCCGGGCCTGTTGGTGATCTGGACGGCGCACCACATGGCGACGTCCACTGAGACGTTCATGGCGATGCAGGGGTTTGCGGAGCGTGCGAAAGTCCGGCCGCACGTCAAGAAGGTCTACACGGGCTCCGGTGATGAGGAGATCCGTTTCCACAACGGGTCGCGCATCCTGTTTGGTGCTCGTGAGCGTGGCTTTGGTCGCGGTATCCCTGGTGTCGATGTTCTGATCTTCGACGAGGCGCAGATTCTGTCGGACCGGGCGATGTCGAACATGCTCGCGACGATGAACACGTCTCAGTTCGGCCTGCAGTTGTACATCGGTACGCCGCCGAAGCCTGAGGATCAGTCGGAGACGTTCAAGCGGATGCGTCGTGAGGCGCTGGCGGGCACGCTCGTTGATGGTGCGTGGATCGAGTTTGGCGCTGACAGCGATGCGGACTCGAATGACCGTAAGCAGTGGCGGAAGATGAATCCGTCTTTCCCGAAGCGCACGCCGGTTCAGTCGCTGATGCGACTGCAACGGAAGCTTACGCCTGCGGACTGGCGGCGTGAGGGCATGGGCATCTGGGATGACGACGCCGAGGGCTCGCGTCTGGTGTCTCCTGAGGTCTGGGAGCGCACGGGGGTCGAGTCGGCGCCCGAGGGTATCCGTTCGTTCGCGGTCGCGTTCAGTAAGGACGGCTCGCGGGTGTCGACGGCTGGCGCGGTGAAACATGAGGACGGTGTTCATGCCGAGCTCGTGGCTGCGTATTCGGGGCCTGTAGAGGCGGGCATCTCGCAGCTTGCGGATTGGCTGGCGGAGCGGTGGGAGAAGGCGGCGATGATCGCGCTTTCGGGTTCCGCTTCGGCGTCTCTCTATCAGGCGCTTGTCGACCGGAAGGTTCCGCGGAAGGTGCTCCATACGTTGACGACGACGGAGTACTTCGCGGCGAACACGATGACGCTCGATGCACTCGGCACCGACGGCATGCTCACGCACCCGGCCGAGCAGCCTGGTGATGCTCTTGCGGCGTCGGTGGCTGTGTCGGACATGAAGAAGCGTGGCCAGAACGGTCAGTGGGGTTGGGAAGCGACGACGCCTGATGGCGATGAGACGCCTATCGAGGCGTTCAGTGTCGCGTATTGGGCGGCTCGTACGGCTAAGCGGAAGCCAGGAAGGAAGCAGGTGCTGATTTGAGTACTGTCTTTGCTGGCGTGTGGTCGTCCCCGTCGTTTGTGTCGAATGTTCGTGAGGATGAGCTCGACACGATCAAGGGCTTGTTTGTGAAGTGGGGTGCGAAGTACGGCCGTAATCTGGTCCGTTCGCAGTACCGCGACATGAAGGTTCGGGTGAAGCCTTCGGCGAATATCCCGGCTGAGGCTGTGGCGCGTGTGGAGGCGGTGTCGGATTGGCCTGAGAAGGCGGTGACGGCGCTCGCGGAGCGTTCGATCTTCGAGGGCTTCGTGGCCCCGGGGCAGGAGGATCCGTTCGACCTGTCGGGCGTGCTGGACGCGAACCGGTTCGATCTCGAGTTGCCGCAGGCGATCGATTCGACGTACACGCATTCGTGCGCGTTCATCACGACGGCGAACGGTGATGTCGCTTCGGGCGAGCCTGCGGTTCTTGTCATGGCGCGTGAGGCGCTGTGGTCGGTGGCGACGTGGGATAAGCGTCGCCGTCAGATCGATGCGGCGATGTCGATCACTGATACGGACGATGCGGGGCAGCCGACGCGTGTTGACGTGTTCCTGCCGCATGTCGTGTTGTCGATGATGCGGCGCCCGTCTGGCTCGTGGGTCGCTGATCGTCGTGATAACCCTCTGGGTGAGGTTCCGGTTGAGGCGTTGGCGTATAAGCCGTCGCTGGATCGTCCGTTTGGTCGGTCGCGGATCTCGCGTGCGGTGATGAATGCGACGGATCGTGCGCTGATGGCGATTGTGCGTGGCGAGATCGGGTCTGACTTCTATGCTCTCCCGCGCATGTATGCGCTGGGTGTCGCGGAGGATGCTTTCTCGAAGGGGAAGTGGCGCGCTGCGGTCGATTCGTGGTTCGCGATCTCGAAGGATGAGGACGGCGATACGCCGAATGTGGGCCAGTTCCCGCAGATGACGACTCAGCCGCTGAATGACCACTACCGGACGATCGCGACGCAGTTCTCGGGCGCGACGGGTGTGCCTGTTTCGAACCTCGGCATCGTGACGGATAACCCGCCGAGTGCTGAGGCGCTGTATGCGGATGACCGGCGGATCGTGTCGACGGCGACGGCGCAGAACCGGGTGTTTGGTTCGGCGTTGAAGCGGGTTGCTCAGCGTGTGGTTCGTCTCCGTGATGGTGGCGATGTTACGCCGGAGCTCGCGCAGTTGAACGTGGCGTGGGCTAACCCGGCGTTCACGTCTCCTGCGACGTCGGCGGCGGCGTTGTCTCAGTTGGCTTCGGTGTTCCCGTGGCTGGGCGAGTCGACGGTGGCGCTCGAGTTCGCCGGGTTCTCGCAGGCGGAGATCACGCGCCTCATGACGGACAAGTCACGGTACGACGCTCGCGCTTTGACGCGTGCGCTGAGCAACGTGGGGGCTTCGAATGCAGATGCAGGACGTGGATCAGCTCCGTCAGGAGTTGACAGCGGCGACGACGCTCGCGTCTGAGGACGCGTCGGCTTACGCGCGGCAGATCGTCTACGAGTCCCCGGAACGAGTGGCGGCGCAGCTGAAGGAAGCTGTGCCGTCCCTCGTGGAATCGTATGGCGGTGTCGCGGCGGAGTCGGGGGCGCTGTTCTACGAGACGCAGCGGCCATCGTATCGGCCGGCGGTGATCGCGCCGCCGTCGATCGGTGACGTTCTTGTGCACGATCTGGGGTGGGCGCTGGTTCCGGTTTTCAAGCCGGATGAGTTCGAGCTCCCGGTGCTCGACCTGGTGTCTCGGGTCGCTGGCGTAGTGCAGAAGCATGTGGCGGCCGGTAGTCGGGACACGCTGATCTTGTCGTCATCGGCGGATCCTGAATCGGGTGGCGTGCGGCGGTATGCGCGTGCGAATGCGTGCGCGTTCTGCCGGTACCTCGCCGCGATGGAAGCGGACGTTGACACGGACACGATCTGGCATCGCAACTGCCATTGCGTGACGGTGCCGTGGTGGGAAGACAACCCGCTACCTACGGATCCGAACGTGGCCGGCTGGCGTAATGCGGCTGAGGCGTCACGTGCGGAGCTTCTGCGGCTGCAGCGTGAGTTGAAGCCGGACGGGATGCGGTGGCGGAACTTCTTCAAGGAGCGCCCGGATCTCGCGGTGAACAACCGCAACGTCGCCCGGTTGATGCGTACGCGTCTCGGGATCGACCACTAAGACTTGCACGGTTTCTTCCGTGCCCGCACCTGGGCGGTTCCCGGGGCCATGGGCGACGGCCCTTATACGGATCAAGGAGGCTCCATGTCGGAGCAGACGGCCCCTACTGAGGGCACGGAAGAAACCAACGAGCAGGGTAAGGCGTTCGAGCCGATCGCGTCGCAGGAGGCGCTCGACAAGATCGTTCAGGCCCGTGTTGCTCGGGAGCGCGCGAAGTTCGCGGACTACGACGACCTCAAGACTCAGGCCGCGAAGTTCGCCGAGTTCGAGGAATCGCAGAAAACCGAAGCTGAGAAGGCCGCTGAGCGCCTCGCTGCCGCCGAGAAGCGTGCCGCGGAGCTCGAAGCGAAGGCCGCCCGCGCTGAGGTCGCCGCCGCGAAGGGGGTCCCCGCCTCGCTGCTTACCGGCAACACGGTCGAGGAGCTCGAAGCGTCGGCAGATGCGCTCATCGCTTTCAAGGGGGAACAGGCAAAGGGCCTGATCGTCCCCGACCAGGGGAAGACCCCCAAGGCCGCGCCCGAGAGCGCGGACGACTGGCTTCGCTCCCTGGCGAAGTAACCGCTTCATCTCTCAAGAGAGGAGTCAGCTATGGCTGGCTACAACGAGATCATCAACCGTACCGAGGGCGCACCCCCGGTCCCGACCCCCGTCGCCCAGGAGATCATCAAGGAGCTTCCGAAGGCGTCGGTCCTCCTCGAGCGTGCGCGACGCATTCCGATGTCGTCGAAGACGCTCAAGCAGCCGATCCTGTCGGCGCTGCCTGACGCCTACTGGGTGAATGGCGACACTGGTCTGAAGCAGACCACGAAGGCCGAGTGGGAGAACCAGACCATCACGGCAGAGGAGCTGGCGGCGATCGTCGTCATCCCCGATGCACTGTTCGATGACTCGAACGTTCCGCTGTGGGATGAGGTTCGCCCTCTCCTCGTCGAGGCGCTCGGCAAGAAGGTCGACCAGGCCGGTGTGTTCGGCGTCGACAAGCCCGCCTCGTGGCCGCAGGCGATCGTCCCCGGTGCTGTTGCCGCCGGTAACGTCGTCGAGGCTGGCACGTCTGCGGACCTTGCCGGCGATGTCGCAAAGCTCGGCCAGGCCCTCGCTGAGGACGGCTTCGCGGCGAACGGCTTCGCGTCGAAGCCGGGCCTCAACTGGCAGCTCGTGGGCCTCCGGAACGCGAACGGCTCGCCGATCTACACGCCGTCCCTCGCCGCCGGGGCGCCGTCCACCCTCTACGGCTACCCGCTGAACGAGGTCGTGAACGGTTCGTGGGATGCGACCGCCGCCGAACTGCTCGCCGCGGACTTCACGAAGTTCATCGTGGGTGTTCGTCAGGACATCACGTTCCAGGTCTTCGACACGGGCGTGATCTCGGACGCTGACGGCAAGGTCATCGTGAACCTCATGCAGCAGGACGCGAAGGCGATGCGAGTCGTGTTCCGTGTCGGTTTCCAGGTCGCTAACCCGCTGACCCGTGTGAACGGCACGGCGGCGACCCGTTACCCGGCTGCGGTGCTCACGCCGGCCGCCGCTGAGGGTGGTGCGTGACCTGATGGCGACGTTTACCCGCACGGGGACGCGTAAGCGCCCTGTGGTGAATAACCCCGCCATCGCCGCTCTCCTCGTAGAGGCGGGATGGCAGGAACTCACCCCGTCGAACGCGGACGGGAGCCCCCGCGGGAACGCCTCGCGTGACGAGTGGGTGGCATACGCCGCAACGCTCGGCATCGAGATCCCCGAGGACGCGAAGCGCGACGACATCAAGGCGCAGATCGAGGCGGCCAAGGCCGCTGAAAGCTGATCGAGAGGGGCCGTCATGGCATATGCAGAGGTCGAAGATCTCGAAGCACGTTGGCGGCCCCTGAACGCGGATGAGCGAGCACGGGCGGCGGTTCTCCTTGAGGATGCCGCCGTCCGTCTCGACGCCGCATGCTTGCCGTCTGACCCGCCGACTGTGCAGGAGCTCGCGGCGCGGAAGATCGTCTCGTGCGAGATGGTGAAACGGGCGATGGCTTCGGGCACGGCGGGCGCGGGCGTCGGTATCACGTCGATCCAGCAGGGCGCCGGCCCGTACCAGGAGACGTTGCAGTTCGCTAACCCGACGGGGGATTTGTACCTCACGAAGGCGGATCGCAAGCTTCTCGGGTGTGGCGCGCAGGAGGCATTCACTGTGCCGATGGTCGACTGGTCGACCGCCCCGACCGCTCGAGGTGGTCTGTGTGATTGGTGAACAGATCATCGTGAGCCGTCGCGTGCAGACGGGCACGGACGCTTTCAACCAGCCGATCTATGACTGGCAGGACGAGACCGTGGACGACGTGCTTGTCGCGCCCGGGCCGCGTGCTGACCTGTCGGATGCTGAGCGTCCTGATGGTGACCGTGTGGCGTGGAACCTGCATTTCCCGAAGCCGTACGCGCAGGCCCTCCGTAACGCGAAGGTGTCGGTGCGTGGCGGTGAACCGTGTGAGGTTGTCGGGGATCCGCAGCCGTACACGCTCGAGAACACGCCGGGCCGCTGGTGGCTCCCTGTGGAGCTGTGGCGGGCTGACGGATAGGAGGCGATCGTGGCGAAGATCCAGGTGAAGCTGAACCTGCAGGGGCTGAACCAGCTGATGACTTCTGCGCCGGTTCAGGCCGAGGTGGATGCGCGTGCGAAGCGTATCGCCGCGGCGGCTGGCCCTAACTTCGAGTCGACTCGCGGTAAGGGCCGTAGCTCTCGTACGGCTCGTGCGTACATTCAGCCGGCTAACCCGGCGGGGATGCGTGAGGAAGCTCGGCATAAGCGTTTGACGGGGGCTCTCGATGCCGCCGGTTGAGCTCCCGAACGTTGACGCGATGCTGCTCGCTTTCTTCGGGCCCCGCCTCTCGGTGCCCGTGCACATGAAGGTGCCTGAGACGCGACCGGAGTCGTTCGTCCGTGCGTGGCGGGTTGGTGGCGGCGCGATGAATCGTGCTGTCGATCAGCCGCTGGTGACGGTTCAGGGGTGGGCTAAGAGTGATCTTGCGGCTCATGATCTCGCGGCGAAGTGCCGCGACCTGCTGCTGAACGAGTCGGCGGCGTTGCCTCTGGTGCGTCGGGTCGAGATCGTCTCTGGCCCGTATCTCGATCCGGATCCGGATTCGAAGCAACCCCGGTACACGGTGACCGCGCGTCTGATCGTCCGCGGCCGCCGATAACTACTATTCAGCCTCCACATCTTGTGGGGGCTTTTCTCATGCCCGTGGAAAGGGCAGAAGGAGGCATTATGCCAGTGAACTCGCTTCTTGCGCGTATCTATGGGTCTGAGGCTGACGCGATCTATCTCGCGCCGCTCGGCACGACGCTTCCGACGGGGCTCGCCGCGGTGGGCGCCGGGTTCGAGGAGGTCGGCTGGCTCGACACCGATACCGGTGTAACGGAGACGGCGACGGGTTCGGTGACGAAGCTCCGCGGCCATCAGGGTAACGGTGTCGTCCGTACCCGCATGGAGGAGACCGGCACGCAGATCGCGTTCACGGCGCTCGAGACGAAGGCTCTCACGATGGGTCTGCGTTACGACGAGCGCGAGGTCACTACGACTGCGGGTGTGCGTCATGCGCGCCGATCGCCGGGCCAGAAGGTCAAGGCGATGGCCGCGGTCATCGACCTCAAGGACGCCGACGACGAGACCGTGATGGAGCGTTTCTGCATCCCGCGGTTCGAGATCGCGCCGAACGGTGACCGCGTGAACATCGCGACCGCGCTCGCGGCTTTCCCGTTCATCGGTGAGGTCATCGGCTTCTACGACCACTACATGACTGACCTCGAGTCGGAGTAACAAGCTCGGGCCCGGCGCTCTGATCCCAGCGTCGGGCTCGTCTGCTTCCTGGGATCGACTGGGATCGGAGAATCATCATGGCTGAGGCCACAAAGACCACTACCCGTAAGCCTGCCGCGCGGAAGCCGCAGGACCGTAAGCCGAAAGCAACCGATGAGGTTGTCGTGCAGGGCGTCACGCTCGCTGTCCCGAAAGACGAGCTTGCGGATCGTCTCGCTGACTGGGATGTCATCGAGGGCATCGCGACGATGAATGACCCCGCCGCGGGCGGCATCAACCGGATGGTCGCGGTATTGCGTGTCCTCAAGTCGCTGTTCGCTGGCGACTACGAGCGCATCAAGACCGAGCTGCGAGCGAAGCATGACGGGAAGCTCACCGAGCCGATCATGGGCGACTTCCTGCGTGACGCGTTCCAGGAGATCTCCCCAAACTCCTGATGCTCGCGGTCGCCCTGTCTCTGCACATGGGCGGCCTGCGGGCATCACTGCGGGCCGAATACGGGATGCGGGTCGATGATCTGCGTTCCCTGCCGGTCGTTGAGGCGGCGGATCTCGTCTGGTGGATCCCCGCTGGGTCGGCTTTCTGGAAGTCGATGGGCGGGCCTGCATCGCTGTCGGATGAGGCGCGTGAGCTCCGGGACGTGAAGTTTCTGCTCCGCATCGTCGAATACCGGCTGCGTAATTCGAAGGGCACTCCGCCGAAGCCTGATCCGGCGCCTGCGTGGGCGCATGAGAAGCAGGCGCGTGAGCAACAGATCCAGCGGAAGGCGGAGGCGTATCTGAAACGCCAACGCGGATAGTCAGGGGGCGCTGTGGCCGACGCAATCGAGATCGCCAATGCTTATGTCGCCCTGACGACGAAGATGCCGAACGTCAAGAAGGACATCGAGTCTGAGCTTGGCGGGGTAGACGCGTCGGGTGCAGGCAAGGGCCTCGGCGACAAGCTCATGGGTGGGCTGAAGTTCGGGGCTCTCGCGGGCGCTGCGGTCGTCGGCGGCGGCATAGTCGCAACGATCGGTGTCGCTCTCACGAAGGGTTTCTCGCGCCTGTCTGGCATCGAGAACGCGACCGCGAAGATGCAGGGCCTCGGGTTCTCCGCTGAGGAGACGCAGGGCCTGATGGATAACGCTCTCGAGTCCGTCAAGGGTACGGCTTTCGGGCTTGACTCGGCAGCTGGTGTTGCTGCTCAGCTCGCGGCGTCGGGCCTTGGACCGGGCGAAGAGATGGCCGGCATCCTGTCGACGATCGCGAACTCTGCTGCGGCGGCCGGCGGGTCGATGGACGAGATGGGCTCCATCTTCGCGAAGGCCGCGACGCAGGCGAACGGCGTCCAGAACGACGTCATTTCGCAGCTCGCGGACCGGGGCATCCCGATCTATCAGGCGCTTGCCGATCAGATGGGTGTCACCGCGGGCGAAGTTTTCAAACTGGCGTCTCAGGGCAAGGTCGATTTCGAGACGTTCGCTGCGGCTGCTGAGTCTGCCGCGGGCGGTGTCGCGGAGGCGATGGGCGGCACCGTCCAAGGGTCGTTGCAGAACCTCACCGCCTCGCTGGGACGGTCTGGCGCTGGCCTGCTGGGCGGTATTTTCACTGAGCTTGCCCCTACGATCCAGGCGATCACGAAGGCCATGGGTCCTCTCGAGGACGTGGCCGGCGACCTCGGTACTCAGATTGGCGAGTTCCTCGCACCCGGGTTTGAGCTTCTGCGAACCCTCTTGGATGGCGGTTTCGACTTCTCGCAGTTCGCTGAGCTGCTGTCGTACATGTCGCCGCTCGGGCTCGCGTTCCAGGTTCTACAGCCGATTCTGCCGATGATCATGGACACGCTGGGCCAAGTGTTTTCCATCCTTGGTGACGCGGCCGGGCAGATCCTTCCCGTGCTTCTCCCGGTGCTGTCGCAGATCGTGGCCGTGTTCGCTCAGCTGATCGCTGAGATCCTGCCGCCGCTGATGCCGCTGGTCATTCAACTCGCGGAGCTTCTCAGTGAAGTCCTGCTCGCGGTCATGCCGCTGTTGGATCCGCTGCTGCAGCTCGTCGAGGCGATCTTCCCTGTGCTGGCGGGGGTCATCGAAGCACTGATGCCCGTCATCGAGGGAGTAGTTGACGCTATCGGGTCACTGCTCATGCCTATCGTCGATGGCCTTGTGGACACGCTGGGCGGGCTGATCGACTTCCTCGTCGGTGTCTTCACTGGCGACTGGGAGAAGGCCTGGCAGGGCATCGTCGACATGTTCGCGGGTATCTGGAACACGATCGTCGGCATTGTCGAGGGTGTCATTAATGGTGTCATCGACCTGATCAACGGTTTCCTGGGCGGTCTGAACAAGGTCGGCGGATGGGCACGATCGGGCATGTGTCGTTCGATGCGGCGAAGTTCGCGAAGGGCGGCATCGTTCCGTCGTCGAATGGCGGCACGCTCGGCGTGATCGGTGAGGCGGGCCGTGACGAGGCTGTTATCCCTCTGCCGGACGACTGGCGGTCTAACGGGCTCGCGGGCCTCGGATCTGATGGCCCAATGGTGCAGATCGACGTGCATGGTGCGCCGGGTATGGATGAGTCGGTGATCGGTCAGACCGCGGGCGCTTCTGCCGCATATCAACTGTCGATGGTGGGGTGATCGCGTGCTGGTGACGTTCGGCGGCGTGAAGTTCGAGACGTTCCCCTCTGATTTCGATGATGCGTTCGTGATCGAGCCGGGCGGTCTGACGGGCTGGTACGGGGCGCAGGGGATCCGACGTGAGGAAACCCAGCGCCCCGCAGCTCATGGTTCGTTCGATGCCCCGGGTTACCGGAATGCGAAGACGCCGAACATCAAGGGGCACGTGCTCGCGTCTACGATGTCGAACCTGCGGGCGAAGCGCCGGCAGCTCGAGGGGCTCGGTGCGGATGGTGGCCTGCGTCGGTTGACGGTGCAGGACGATGACGGGGGAGTGACGTGGGCTGATGCTCGCCTTGCTCTCCCGGCCGCGCCTACTGAACATGGGGCGGATCCTTCGGGGTCGTTCCAGATCGGTTTTTGGGTTCCGGTCGCGGAGATCTACGGCGAGGAGCGATCGTTCACGGGTTCCTCTGCGCAGGTGTTTCACCGCGGCACGATCCCCGCTCCGCTGATTGTCCGTATCGCGTCAGCTCCGGCGGCTTACACACTCAGCTCTCCGCATGGCACGTTCACGGTCGCGGGCGCGACAGCTGGCGGTACGCATGAGGTCGATATGCGAACGGGCTGGGTGCGTCGCAACGGCGTGCTCATGACGGGCGTGGTGACTCGCGCTGAGACGTGGGACGTGCCACCGGGTACCCCGACGACGCATTCAATATCGACGGGCTCTGCGACGTGGGTCACTCGTGACACGTGGCCTTAGGGGGTAGCGATGTGGTCGTACGCGATCCATGACACTCGCACGGGCGCGCATCTGATCGAGATGAAGCCGTCGGCTTTCTCGTGGTCGCGTCGACTTGTCGGCACGGGTACGGGGTCGGTGAGTTTCAAGGTGCTCGGTACGGTCATTGATCGCGCCGTGCTGCGGGATCTTCTGCGGCCCACTGCCCGAACTGTCATCGCGAAGTGGCGCACTCCGGGATCCTCGGGGGAGCCACACGTCGTGTTCGCGGGTATGGTCACGGACACGTCGTATGCGCCCGATACGGGCACGTTGACGGCGAACCTGACGGACATTCGCACGATCTTCTCGAAGCGGATGACGGGCGGCGTGAACCAGTACGGTACGCCGTGGAACCTGACGTACACGAACCGGTCGAATGCGGGCGCGATCCGTGCCGTGCTGGCGCGCGCTATGGCCCCGTCGACCGAGTGGAGCCTCCCCATCGACCTCCCCGCGGATGGCACGGGAGTGCTGTCTCGGCAGGTCGATTTCTTCGAGACGATGACGATCGGTGACCTTCTTTCCGAGATCGAGGATGTCGGGGGCGTGACGGTCGATTTCCGGCCCTATCTCGCTTCGGGTGTCCTCCGGTGGGAGGTGCGCGCCGTGGGGCCGTCTACGACGTACGGGGCGACTGATCTGCCGGTGACGGTGCGTGAGTCTCGCGTGACGGGCTTGACGGTCGCGATCGACGGTAAGGCGCAGGTGACAGGCGTGCTCGCGCTCGGCAACGGCACGGGCGAGGACATGCTCACTGCCTACGCACCAACGTCGGGTTCGGGTGCGACGACGATCCCTGTCCGGGATGAGAAGCGCACCGCGAAGGATCTCAAGAGCGCGGCATCGTTGCAACGGTTCGCTGACGCCGAGTACACGAAGTGGAGCGTCACGCGTGAACAGTGGACGTTCTCGATGCAGGTGGATGACGTGATCACGCCTGCTCATGTTCAGCCGGGGCGTCTGCTCCGTATGGACGTGCGGAATGATCCGTGGCTGCCGGACGGGGTTCGTTCGAGGCGTGTGATCGCGCTCTCGGGCGACATGACGCGTGGCGTGAAGCCGGAGGTTGATGATGTCGATTGACGATCAGGGCGACGTGTGGCGTGAGCTCCGGGAGATGAAGCGGAAGATCGCTCGCCTCGAGTCCGGGTCGATGCTCGAGAACAGCTCGATCACGCGTGGTCGTATGCGTTTCATCGGCGGCCTGCTGCGTGTCGACTCGGGCGGCCGTGTCGAGATCGTGGGCACCCTGTACGTGGAGGGTACGACGCAGTTTGTCGGCCCGGTGACGATCAGTGGCCCGTGGACGTTCTCGGGTGACGGTTCGATCACGGGTGATGTCGATATCTCCGGCGACATGGATCTGACGGGTGACCTCGAGGTGCTCGGTGGCGGCCGTATCAAGGTCGGCAACGTGATCCTCACTCCGGGTAATGGTGGCCGGATCACGATTGGTACGGGGTCGTCGCAGATCATCATCGACCCGTCGCAGTTGAAGGTTGGGCCGGCGTTCAAGATGGACCCGGCACACTCGAGTACGGGCGCGCAGATGGCGTTCGGGCTCACGGGAAAGTCGACGATCTATGGCGACGACCAGGGTGTGCAACTCGTCAACAACGCGAGCACGCCCGCCTTCAACTTCAGCGTCCTGAACGATGGCTACTTGATGATGAACGTGCCACCGAAGCCCGCTAGCGTCACCGCGAACTATCTTGGCGTCGGGAGCGACGGGAAGCTCTACAAGCTGTCTTCGGGCGGAGGTGGCGACCCTGGGGATCCGCCGTCGGGAAACCCTGACGGCTACATCTGGCCCGCGGATCCCGCCGTCTATGGCATCAGCGACAACTTCGCGGCGCATGTCGCGCGCGGATCCGCTGAACCTGGCGTTGACGTGATGACGCCTGTAGGTGCCCCGCTATGGTCTCCCGCTGCAGGCACGATCGTTGACGTGAACAACTCCCCATCGACTGCGATGGGGCGCTACGTCACGCTTGTGACCACGGAAGGAGACTGGTTCCGGTTCCTGCACAACTCGGCTCTCGCTGTGAGCGTCGGGGACACGGTTGAACAGGCTCAGCTCCTCGCTTACACGGGCGGGAGTGGCTTTGGGCAAGAGTCCTACTACGGACCGCATACGCACATCAGTTTCAAGACTGGATACACCGGGCTTTTCCCTGGCGCGGGCGCATTGCAGGACTTCCAGGCCTACATGTCGTCGCAGTAGGAGATTGGTTCTGCGGCAGAGGGGTCTGGACCGAGCTGGGCGGCCTGGATGAACAGCAGGTTGAGGTCCTTTGCCGCATACGCTTCGGGACTCGGGTTCTTGAGGTGGCCGAGTTCATCGGTTTCCGGCATCTCCACAACGATGTCCGCCTCACCACTGTCTTGCGCTTCACATGCAACGTGGATTGCCGTCAGCAGTTCTTCGTCGGACATCTCGTCAAGTTCCGGGATGTTCGCGATGTAGCTGTTCGCGAGGGGGCGTGCCCAGTCGACGAACAACTGCTCGAGCTCGGTGTACTCCGGCGTAACGGTTTCTTCCGGCGCAGGCTCGACACTCTCGTCGGGTTCCACGGTGGCCGTCTCGACAGGCTCGGGCGTCTCTGTGGGTGCCTGTGTTTCCTCGACGGCGGTCACGGTGCCGTCGTCGCTCGCGGTGAGCGCGTTCACTCCCCAGATGCCGCCGCCGACGAGAACGACAGCACCGATAGCGCTCGCAACCCAACCCGAAGTTTTCACGCCCCCAGGATACCGGGCGGCGCAGACATTCGAAATAGATCCGCCGAGGAGGCGCCTTATGCCGATGGTGACTATCACGGGCCGGCTCACGGACCACGGGGTGGCGGTGATGCCGCCGCAATACCAGCAGCGTGTCTGGTTCAAACCCAACACGGGGCACATCCGGTCCTCGTATGCCATGGACGGATCGGAAGTCCCGGCAACACTCAACGCCGACGGAACATTCTCGGCGACCGTCTATTCAGATCCGTCGGACCCGGACGTCTGGTACACGCTTTGCACCGATTGGCTTCCGCCTGGGCAGGGGCTCGAAGCGCCGGAGAATCGGGCGCGCGGGTACTTCGAATGGCCAGTGCGCATCTATCCGGACATTGGGGGGCCGATCAGCGATCTCGTGGAGATCGTCAATGGCATCGGCATGGTCTATTACGCGTCTGACGCGCCTCGTCGTGGCGTACGCATGCAGCTCCACTTCAACACGTCGACGGACGACCTTTACGCGAGGGAGATCACATGGTGATCGAGACATTCCGGTGGATCGCGAATCTGCGCGGTAAGCAGGGCGATCGCGGCTTCCGCGGCCCTGCCGGCACGTTCTCGAAGGCGTCGGCGCGGTCGGTCGCCGCGGGCTCGCCCGCGGCGGTCCGGATGAGCGGGAGCGAGGATGCGAAGGAAGTCGAGTTCGACATTCCTCGCGGCCTGCCGGGCATGAACGCGATCGCCGCTGACGAGGCGGTGGCCGCGTACGTGGCCGCGCAGGACTCGGAGACGGGCGCCGCGGCGCGGTCGCTGATCGACTCGTACGGGACGGTGCGCCGCCGGGTGCTGTTGTTCTCGTGTGACGCGCAGTCGAACATGTCTGGCCGCGGCGGGCCGTTCGGCAACGCGTGGGCGCCGGGCGCGGATGCGGAGGATCCGAGGATCTTCCAGTTCCCGGGCCGCGGATCTAACGCGGGCACGCTGATCCCGGCGACTGAGCCGCTGATCATGCACGACACGGCGACCGGTATTGGGCCGGCGTTGGTGTTCGCGCGAGCGTTGCTGGCGCTCCTCGGCCCGGAGGACATCATCGTCCTCGTTCCGAACGCGCACGGTGGCACGTCAGTGTCGTCTCCGGACACGCTTGGATGGCGGTGGAGCGTCCAGGGGAACCTCGCACACCAGGCCGTCGCAAACACGAAGGCCGCGATCGCGGCCGCAGAGGCACGTTGGCCGGACGCGGCTGTATCACTCGAGGCGGTGCTGTGGTTCGAAGGCGAGACTGCTGGGTCCAACAACACGCCACCCGCCGTCTATGAGGAGGATCTGAAGAACCTCATCGCCGGATACAGGTCGAGCGTCGGCTACGGCATCCCCGATCTACCGTTCATCCTGTGTCAACTCATTCCGGAAGCACGTGCGGCTTTGCCTGCGCGACGCCGGATCAATGCTGTACACCGATCGATCCCGTGGGACGTCGCTCGCACGGGACTGGTGCTCAACGACCGGTGGGGGCTCAGCAACGGTGACCTGTTGCACGCGAATGCTCGCGCGCACCGCGAGGTGTACGGTCCCGGGATCCTCGCGGAGTACCAGCGCATCATCCACGGCGGAGCGTATCTGCCTCCACGAGTGGAGCCGGAGCCCATCCGGGCGCTGAGCTTCGACACGATCGCGAGCGATGACTACCAGCGCGCGGATGGCCCGGCTGGCTCGACACCCATCGGTGGCCTCGTGTACCGCACGCAGGGGTCCAATAACCCGACGGTCGGAGTCGTGAATGGACACCTGCAGTTCATCGGAGGTCTGGGCGCGAGCGGCACCTCTTACTGGTTCGTGGACGCTGGCACGAAGTACGCCCGCAAGGGGATCTCGGTGCGTGCGGACGGCGCGTTTGCGCCGCTCGTCGTTCTCGAAGGAACCCCGAACCCGGCCACGTTCCTCACGACACCACGGTCTGTGCTGACGCGCGTGAGCTCGTCGGATCTGCGATGGGCCGTGGCGTCTTACGACCAGGACGGCAAGAACCCGCAGCAGGTGCTCGTTACCGATGTGCCCATCAACCCCGACGCCGGGATCCGCTTCGAATGGGAGCACGTGCGTGCTGGGCAGATCGCGCTCGTGCATCTGTGGATCGATGGGGTCTACGCGGGAACGTTCCCCAGCGTCACGTCGCACACAGGGACGGCAGTCGGTGCAGCTCACGCCGCAGGTTCCGGATCAAACACCGCGAACTACTGGGACAACCTCAATATCGAGCGGATCATGAGCTGACCGCTCTTGCCTCAACGGGCCCCGCTCTCACTTCCTCGAGGGCGGGGCTTTCCGTATCCCTGAAAGGAGGGCCGCTGTGGCGATCCTCTGGCCTAACGGCCTCACAACCCCGCCCGCCGTGTCGAGCGGTTTCGGCCCGCGCGGATCCGGTCCGTATGGCGACGCGAGCACGTTCCATAAGGGGACGGACTTCATCGGCTTCGACGTCGTGCACTCGATCGCCGCCGGCACTGTCGTTTACGTCGGCTGGAACGGCGGTGTCGGCTGGTCGACTGTCGCCGGGTTCATGGTGTGGGTGCAGCATGACGGGTTCTTCTCCCGCTACCTGCACACCGCCGCAGGCACCCAGCGCGTCAGTGTCGGCGACCGCGTGACCGCGGGCCAGGCGCTCGTCGACATGGGCTACAGCGGCCTGTTCGACAACGCCGGCAACCCTGCACCGTGGCGCAAGCACACGCACGTCGAGATCGCGCCCGGCACATGGAACCGATCGAACGTCGGCCAGGTCGACCCGTACGCATGGCTGTCCGAGCACGTCGGCGGCGAAACAACCACGGGCGCCGGCGGTACTGCCGCGCCCGCCGAAAACGAAGAGGAGTGGCTCATGGCCGCAGCAGACGACATCGCATGGATCAAGTCCCGCGTGGGCGGATCCATCAAGAACGGGTCGACGGTGACGGACGAGATCCGCGCACTCGAGACGAAGATTGACAGTCAGGCGGCAGATATCGCGTGGCTGAAGGACCAGGTCGGCGGGTCGTCCTCCCGGAAGACGAGCCTGCGCCAGGACGTCGACAAGCTCCTGAAGGGCTGAGCGTGACGCCGGACGAGCTCGCAGAGTGGGTCCGTGTTGCGCCGTGGCTCGTCGCCGTCATCCTCGTCGTGCTGCTTGCTGTGTGGGCAGTGAGGAAAGTCGCTCCCGTGCTCCGCAAGCTCGGGCATCTTGTCGATGATCTCGTAGGCGAGCCCGAGCGTCCCGGCGTTCCAGCGCGGCCCGGGCTGATGGAGCGGATGGAGGCGGTCGAGAAGAAGGCCGAGATCATTCGCCACGAGATGTTCCCGAATAGCGGGAAGAGCCTGCGCGACAAGCTCGACCAGACCGCGGGCGTGGTCGACGAGATCAGTACGGACATGACGAGCGTGAAATGCAAGCTCGACAACGACAACCGTCGTATCGCCGCCCTCGACCAGAGGGTGACTGAGGCGATCAAGACGATAGAGGGGAAGCCATGAGCAAGTACGCCGACAAGACGTTCTGGGTCGATACCGCTGACCGTGTGGTCGCGACGGTCGCTCAGGCCGCACTCGCGACGGTCACGGCGGGCGCTACTGGCCTGCTCGACATCGACCCGATCGAGGTCGCATCGGTCGCGGGCCTCGCTGGCCTCGCCGCGCTTCTAACCTCGGTCGCACTGCGCGGTGGCGCGAAGACCGACGAATGACCGTATGACTCCGCCCCCACTCGATGACCTACGGGTCTCGGGTGGGGGCGGATTTGTCGTTGTCGCTACATGCCGCGCACATATCGGGCGGGATCGTCGCTTTCATACCGCGCCTTGCCGGCATCGAGCCACTTGAGCTCGTACGTGTACTTTCCTCGGATCATAGTTTCGGGGAGGCCACCGTCTGAGAGGGAGATACGTTCCCGCCCTTCTGATATGCCGCGCCGGATGAAGTCAACGAGGACGTCCCCGCTCGTGCAGAGGTTACAGAGTGGGGCGTGATCTGAAGAGTCAGCCATGGACGGCGCTTCCGTTCTCTCGCCGCAATTGGGGCATAGGTTGGGCATTACGGATCCTTTCGAGGGTATAGGACGAAGGTGTCCCAATACCATTATCTCACAGCAAAAACAAGTCCCAATTTTACGGGCGAGTCGCAACGGCGTCGTCTATCCGTGGAACCGTACAGCGCCCTGCCAGAGCCAGCAGCGCATGGGTCGCCCGTCGATCTCGAACGTCACGCCGATCGCGCGATCGGTCCACCTGTCGATGCGCACCTCGGCGGGAACGTCGATGTTGCCGAACCTCAACCACGCCGTACCCATGATGCGTTGCTGCGGGGGAGCGATCGTGACGGGCGTGTAGTCGAGGCCGAGCTGTGCCGTTGTGAGGGTCTGCA
>Ga0308157_10004531_pt1 | contig 18372 bp, 20 predicted proteins | sample PhyBR1_FD_201035 | JGI IMG/M metagenome (GOLD analysis project Ga0308157, IMG submission 201035) | Phyllosphere microbial communities from UC Gill Tract Community Farm, Albany, California, United States - DLSLB.R1 | ecosystem: Host-associated > Plants > Phyllosphere > Unclassified | place: USA...
GAATGTCTTTTACAAAATTCTCTGCTGATTTCTTTTTTGATGTTGCCATAATTAAAGTTACATTTTTTATGAAAACACTCCTTTAGTTTCTTTTATAAAATGTCTACTTTTTGCTGACGATTTACACCGAAAAGTGATGCTCTGAACGGATTACTTGCCTTATTTCCGTTCTCGTCCAATGCCACATATACCAATCCGCTTACGGTCTGTCCGTTCAGTTCACCTTTGACTTCCTCCGCTGTGATGTTGAAAAGAGAAAGTAACGCATTGTAGCTACCCATAGTTGAAAAGCTATAATACTTTGGCAGATGCCTTACTACCGAAGCAATCTGACTTTTGACATCGCCTTTGTGGTAATCCACAGGTTTGAAAACCTTGTAGGCTTGTTTCTGCTCTTGTTCAGTGGCTTTCTGCAGATTATATTTCTGTTCTAAATCCCGACAGATTGCCATTGAGCGTGGATGGTCGTAATCATCGGGGATTTTCTTTCCGTCAATGCCTACGGAGGTTGAAACGATGTGGATATGTGTTCGGTCAATATCCGTATGTTTGAAAACAATATACGGCTGATTGCCGTAACCCATACGCTCCATATATTCCTGAGCCATTTCGGTAAACTGTTCATCGCTGACCTTATTCGCAGGATCTGGGTTCAGTGATATATGCCTAACCGTCTTTTCCGTTTTGATGTTTGCAGATAAATACGGCTCAAAGCATTTATTAAAATAGGCTACAGAATACCTTCCGTCAACTGTGTCGGGTATCTTGTTCAGTAATAAAACCGCTCCATTTTCCCTGTCCAATTTCTGCTGATTGTACAAAATCGCTCCGTACATATTGCTTCCCTTTCCAATTTTTGCAATCATAACTTTACTCTTTTTTCAGATATTTTTCTTCAAATTCCTGTGTTAAACGGATAACCTCTTTAGTGACTTTTACCAATTCTATCGTTTCTTTTTCCAATCTAAAAAGATATGTTCCTGCTTTTTTCTCGAAAAAATTGCGGTATAATATCTTAACAATCTGATTGTAATTCGTTCCGATTGCTCGGAACTGACTAAAAAATCGGGTCAATTTTTCGTGATACTCGATGGCATCCATATCAATTTTAACGGTCTTTACCGTCTTTTGAAAGATACAGGCTGTAATAAAATGAGCAATAACTTTCATTTCTGACTGGTCAAATAGGGCAAGAAATTTGGCATTATCCTCCGCATTCAGGTTGATAGAATACCGATTAACCGCAGGGTCAATCTTTGGTTTTCTTCCTGATTTCTTAATCTGTTTTCTGTTTTTCTCTTCCATAATAATCCATTTTAATTTTTAAACAAACGGGCGACTTCGGAGCCGTTTCCAGCCCCCTGCAAGGGCAAGTGCTTTTGAGGTGCCGAAATTCATTTCGAGTACCTCAAAAGATAACTTGCTCTGAACAGGAGTTCAGAAAAATCCGTTTTGCAAACGGATTGGAGTTAGCCGAAAAAACCAACCGCTTCGGTTACAAAGTTCGATAAGACTATTTGAATAACAATTACTTACAGTTACGCCAAATAAAGCCAATGAACGCCAAATAGTGCCACTTCTATACGGATTGGGATTGCTTTTATTTTCTTTGTGTAGTTAGTTGGCTGATTGGTTATATCCTTAATTAAAGTAACTAATCAGCATAAATCCTGACAGCAAATCTGCGTGATTGAATGCAGACGAATTACAGATTTTTGAGTTAATGAACTAGCCAGTTCAGTGTATGCAGGTATGTAGGTAAATAGTTGGTTACATAGATGCAACAGCATGTACAGCTGATTGCTTAGTTGACCAAACAGCTAATTGGATATAATATTAAAAATAAGAGATATGATACACGAAGAAAACAAAAATCAGCAACCCGAAAAAGAGGATTTCTCTATTGAAAATTTCCTAACTGATGAAAAGAAACAACCTTTGACGGAACAACATGCAGTAACACATCGTGCAGATTTTGCCAAACCCGAAGTAGACGAGGAAGCACTGATGAACATAATTGCAGGGGAAGAGCCTGCTGAAGTGGAAACAGAAACGGAACAAACCAAACCGTCTGTGAGAAATGTTCCAAAAATAACCTCAAAACCAAAGAAGCTGACCAAAGAGGATTACTGCGGGCAGTTCTTTAAAATCCCCAACAGGATTGCAAGCAAAGGCAAATCAGTCTATGTACGGCAGGAACACCACGAAACATTTAACAGGCTTACAAACATTATGGGCATTGACAAGCTCACGATTTATGCGTATCTGGACAACATTATCGAATACCATTTTCAGGAGTTCGGAGAACTGATTAAGGAAATTTATAACGATAAGCACAAGCCGTTGTTTTGATAGCGGTGTGTTGGGTAGTGCATTTCTTCTTAAAATTGTTTCCAAAAGAAAAAAACAGAAAAAAAAGAAAGCCATTCAAACAAGGCGGACAAGCGGAAAACCAAAAGGAAACGGAATAAGTCCCGAAGGGTGGCAAGGCAATACAACTACTCGGCGAAGCCACCTTTTTTGCCCTGCCATTATGCCGTAAGCTTTTGGTTAGACGGTGCAGTGGGTGTCCGCCTTACCTTTGCTGCCTTTTTATTCTTTTTTGGGAATGGTTTTTAATGCTTCAATAGCTGTCTTATGGAAACCAAATGTCCAAATAAAATAATAGGCACTATAAATGTTGGCAACCAACTAAACGGAAAATTTAAAATAGCTATGTTTGGTTGTTCAAAGGCGAATTTCTGTACAGGAGATGGTGCGGAGAAAAAAGCATTTACAACAATATTAACCAGAAGACCAAGACAGATAAAGTTCCAAATTAAAATTGTCTTACGGTTAATCTTTCCTTTTACTAATCCAAAATATGCAATTATGGGTGCGGTTATACCTGCTATAATATCGAAATTTCGCCCCTCGAAAGTCATTAGTTCGGGAATAGCTTTGTTCAGAAAAAGCCAAAACAGTACAATTTCGACAGGAATTCTGATAATATTCAAATAGGTAATGTTTGTCAGTGATAGGCTGTCAATAAATTGTCGTCCTTTTTTTATTAAGAACAAAGCAATGATTATTAATAGCGGTGGTAAAATCCCAAACAACAGTATTTTGGGCGGAAATGAATTTGTATCGGAGTTGTAAATATTTTTGAGTGTTAAAACGGCTTGAATGATTAGCCATAATATCAAACCGATGATAATTTTCGTTGAGTTCTGCCGTATAGTTGGAAATTTTGCAGTTTTGATAATCCAAGAAAATAGAAAAAGTGTTGTAAGCGTTGTCAGCCCGAAAGCTAAAGAAATGTATATTGGTAAATTTTCTAACATCTTAATCTAATTAAGATTGCAAGGTATAAATATTTTCTATTAGAACACTTCTCATAAGACAAGAATTCACCAGCTAAAAACAATAGTCCAAAACCGACTATTTGGCATCTGAACGCCAAATGCAACCTCTGACTGCAATATTGGAAAGCCCTGTATAAGTACCTTATATTTTTGAAGTCTAAATTGATTAGGTATGGAAATAACAGTTTTAGACATTCAGATTTTAAAGGCATTGCACAGGGAAGTAAAGGAAGTTTCCAATTTGATTTCGGAAATAACCGCACCCTACAAAGCATTGCAACAGGCAACGAAATGGCTCGACCAACAGGAAGCCTGCCAACTGCTCAACATTAGCAAACGGACTTTGCAGACATACAGGGCAAAGGGCATTCTTGGGGCAACACAAATCAATCGGAAAACGTATTTCAGATTGTCCGAAGTGGAATTACTGATGCAGGGAGAGCGACCATTAAAAAAGCAAAAGAAATGAAACAGATTGGAGATTCAAACGAAGATATGCTTGCTCTGCTCGAAGCTGTGGTAGGCATCAAAAATGAACTGTTGTATATCAGGGAATATTTCCACCCTTTATTGAAAGGGGAAATTTATCTGTCAGGCGAACAGGTTTGCGAGATGTTGCATATCAGCAAACGAACGTTGCAACAGTACAGAGATGACGGACTATTGCCTTTTATCAAGCTTTCACGAAAAATCCTTTTTCGTGAAAGCGATATTATCAAGGTATTGGAAGATAACTATCAACGTTGGGATAGTTTGGGACTGTAACGGTTCGGGGCTTTGCTACATACGAATCGGGAGTGTTCAATTTGTCAAGAACCTCGCCATTATGCAAAAAACCTTGTTAGACGCATGTGATTTTCTGTCGGTTAATCTTTGAGTTTTATTACGCCTGTTCTGTATAAGTCCAGCGCTTTTTGTAAAATGTGCTCAATTTTCTTTATGGGTAAATCTTTGTTCGGATTAATCCTAAAAATTTTCATTCTTGTGCGGTCACCTTCTTCCAGTTCGGGGTAGTCAAGATATTTTCCTTCTACCATAAGGATATACGGTTCGTCCGTCTTCTTATCTGTCCACAAATAGCAAAACATTTTTTTCTTATAGCAGAAGCAGGGCATTCCCCACTTCTGCGTTTCAGTAATATTAGTGTCTTGTTCCAGAATAATACTTCTCAGTGCAAGCAAACAACTCTTGTTTGGTTCTTGTTTATTCAGATAGTAGTTATGAAGTTGCTCCACCATTTTATCTATTTTACGGCAATTAAAAAGTCAATTTCTGCGTCTGCCGGATTTTGTGCTTTTTCACCAAAAACTTCATAGTCTGCTGTAAACGCTCTGTCCAAATCCATTTCCCAAATTTCTATCCATTTGTTTACTATAAGACCTTTCATTAAATCTCCTTTGGCGGATAGTTTTACATAGTTTCCACCATCAAACGACTTGCCAATCATTCCGTTGGGAATATCGTTTAAATTTTCAACGCTGCAACCCAAAATTGTCGTGTATGGTTTTGTGTGGTCACTTTCGTATTCTGTGTATATGGAATATACCGTGTTGTCAATTTTGTTTGGAATGGCTTCCAAAATTTTGTCATTCATAAACTTCCCCCACAAATCTGTAATATCTTTTGCCGCCTGATTGTTTTCGTTGGTAGTTCTTACAGCAATGCCGATTATTTTAAACGGCTCAATTGTTACTTTGTTCATTTTTGAACTATTTTTAGTTAAGCCACAAAACTAAAATGGGGTTGCGACAGCCTTATGTCAAGGGTTGCTCAAAATATTTTGCTTTGCAAATTTCGAAATATTCCTGCAAGGTCATTTTATGCGGTTCAAAGTGTTCATTGAGTGTGGCTAAGCTTTGAATTCTATCCAAACGAAATGCCCTGAAATCTTTCCGTAGTGAGCAAAAAGCAATCAGTAACCAATTATCTTGTGTGCTGTAAATGGCAAAAGGTTCAATTGTTCTTTCCGTTGTTTGGTTGGTGTCGGGTGAATGATATTTTATTTTGACAAGGTTAAAATTTGTCAAGGCTAATTGTAATGTTGATAGATAATTACTTGTTCTATCGTTTTCTGCATTTTGTCTGAATACAGTTCGATCGGAAAGTAAGTTTGCTTTGTCCTTGGTGTTGTTGCGTAAAACAGATTTTATTTTGTTGATAGCTTCTGAATATGCTTTTACAAATGAAGCGTCTTTATTTTTTAAAATGAGTTGTTCGGCTGTAATTAAGGCATTGGCTTCGCTTTCGGTAAACATTACTGGCGGTATTCTGTAACCTTCCATTAAAGAATAGCCTTTTCCGTCTTCGGTCAAAATAGGAACACCTGCTTGTTCTAATGCTTTTATATCTCTATAAATTGTCCTGTTACTTACTGAAAACTTATTCGCTAATTCCGAAGCTGTCAAAAGTCGTTTCGTTTGCAAAATGGTCAAAATTGCAGTTAGTCGTGAAAGTCGTTTAGTATCGTTATTGTCGTCCATTTTTCTTTCTGTTCAGGTTTGCACGGTCTCTATTAGCATTATGCCTAGCTCTCAAATTTGCGAAAGTTATCCGTTTTTAATTGTTTGTAAATGTTTATTGATTTGTTTTCTCAATAGCTAAATTACAAAAATGCTAATGCAAAAACTGTATTAGCTTTGTTTAATCGCTTTATTAGTTTTAAAGTTCAGTCATAAAAGAGTTTACCATGCTCTTGAAATTATTAGATACCTTCTGCATATCCTTTCCGACTTTCTCGTTGATTATCTTAGTATAAATTCGTTCGGACGAAAACGAACCGAAAAAAACTATTTTTCCTGTCGGCTCAAGTCCAGTAGCATTTAATAAACGTGTCTAAGTCTTTTCCTCCTGTTTCCACAACAGGGGCATATTTTCAACTATCAATTGCAGGTTTCATAAAGTTCACTTACTTCATCTCACAACAACGTTATTATAGTATATTGACAAGGTTATTCTTTATAATATTGGTATATTGCAATGTTTAAATTTTACATTTTGGGTATGCCGAAAAAAATCAATCTAAGGGTTTTTAAAGACTTTGTGCAATCAAGCAATTTTGGAGGTTTTCTCCTTTTTTTATGTGTAATAATTTCATTGATAGTTGCCAACACATCATTGGCAATTCCTCTACAAAATCTGTTGGATACAAAACTTGGATTTGAGAATCAATCCATACACCTCAATTACTCCGTCAGTATGTGGATAAACGATGGTTTAATGGCTGTTTTTTTTCTATTGGTAGGTTTAGAAATCAAAAGAGAAATTGTTGAAGGAGAGCTTTCTTCTCCTAAAAAAGCAGTATTACCAATAATAGCTGCTATGGGCGGGGCGGTGGTACCGGCACTGATTTATGTATTCTTTAATTCAGGGAGCGAAACCTCTAGTGGCTGGGGTATTCCAATGGCTACCGATATTGCTTTTGCATTAGCTGTTATTTCTTTGTTAGACAAACGAGTACCCAGCAGTTTAAAGATATTTTTAGCTGCTTTGGCCATTGTAGATGATTTAATTGCCATTTTAGTAATTGCCATTTTCTATTCATCAGGAATAGAGTTCAGTTACCTAGCATACGCAGGAATTGGAATGTTTGTGCTTATAATGATGAACCGATTTAATGTAAAAAATCCTTTTCTGTATTTAATTCCGGGAGTATTTATTTGGTATTTTGTGCATCATTCTGGTATTCACGCTACAATTGCAGGAGTATTGGTGGCAATGACCTTACCAACTAATGATACAGACGTAGAGTCTCCGCTGGAAAAATTGGAACACGCCCTAGTAAAACCTGTTAATTTTCTAATTATCCCGATTTTTGCATTTGCTAATACCAATATTACTATACACAACGAAATGATTGAAGGTTTGACTTCTCCTTTAGGATTGGGAATATCATTAGGACTGATTTTTGGTAAACCAATTGGAATTGTTGTAACCTCATTTATATGTTCCAAATTAGGTATTGGACAACTACCTGCCAATAGCAATTTAATCCATATGATTGGATTGGGATTGTTAGCTGGAATAGGTTTTACGATGTCCATCTTTATATCAATGCTTTCTTTTGATAATCAAATTTTCGTTGAGGAGGCTAAGTTGTCCGTACTAATAACGTCTCTAATTGCAGGAATTTTGGGGTATTTCATTTTGAAACTGTCTAACAGAAATAATAGCAAAACGGATAATTAACTATCCGTTTTCTAATAAATATTCTTTTCTGATGGTTTGAGACATTTTATTCATTACCGAATTGAATAAGTCTTCTGAAATTTTTGGGTCTATTTCTTTTAAAATTCTAGCTTTTACCAAAGAAAAATAGATATGTTCTTTTGGTAATTCTTTTTCAATTTCAGAAAGAATAATTAAGGCTTTTTCAGTTTCTCCGATTTTGCTTAAACAAAAGCAATAGTTCAGTTTTACGATGGGCGATTGTGAAACTTTTTTCATCATTTCGTATAATTTTACAATATCATTCCAATCGTTTAGTGTTAATTGGCTTATTGACATATATTTGCTGATAATGACCGCTTCGAGATAAAACTTACTGATTTCTTTCGGCTTTTTGAGATAATGAAAGCCTAAACTCATCAATTCTTTGCTCCACTTCCCACGATTTTGATTGAAAAAAGAAATGAGCTTTCCGTTGTCAATTTTTGCAGGAATTCTTGCAATATTAAAACAAAAAAGTGCCAATAAATTGCTTGTCGAGTCGCATTGATATTGATTGCATAAAAGTTTTGTCAGAGCAATTGCTTCCAGACACAAATCCTCATTCACAATATTTTCCGTCTTCTCACTAAAAGAATCAAACCCGATGTTGAAAACCGCATAAAGTATTTCTTCTGCAATGGCAATGGCTTGTTGATTAGCAGTAATTGAATTTAGGTCAACTTCATTGCTGTTAAACTCAAGCTGAATACTTTTCTTCGTACGATTGATGCTTTTGTAAAGGGCTTCCGGATTAATTAAAGTACTTTCACTTATTTCCGCTATACTTAGACCAAAAATATTTTTAAGAGTGAAAAGTATTTTGGCTTGATTTGAAATATTTTCCAAAGAAGCAATGAAGATAATCGTTTGAAGCCGTAAATCAGTTTGGTGACTGATTGATAAAGTATCTTCAACCTGTCCTACAGAAAAATTATGGTTTTCCTTTTGCTTTTTAATTTGGTTCAATACATCGTTACGAGCTACGATGAAAAGCCATTTTTCTTTGTTATTCGGAACATTATCTTGTTTCCATATTTTCAAGGATTTCAAAAATGAATTTTGAATAGCGTCCTCAATTTCAGAAAAGTAATTTCTACCAAATTGATTTAGTAAACCCGAAAACAGCTTTCCATAGATTGCCCTGTAATTTATCTCTTCTTTGGGAAGCAAATTACTGCTCATAGTCTTCCATTTCCATTATAGGACGGATTTCGGTAGTTCCTCCATAATGATGCGTAGGACATTCTTTAGCTAATTCTACAATGGTTTCTAAATCATCTGCTTGTAACAAATAATAACCACCGATAATTTCTTTTGATTCCAGATAAGGACCGTCTTTAACGACACAATCTTTTCCTGTGATGAGTACACCCTTTTCGTGTAATCCGTCTCCCGAAATTAAATGCCCCTTTTCGGCTAATTTGCTTGCCCAATTCATATGAGCATTAGCCAATTCCTCCATTTGTTTTGGAGATAATTCATTTAGTTTTTCAACGTCTTCGTGAAGTAATAATAAGAACTGTTTCATTGTAAATTGTTTTAAAATTTCAGTAAAGACATTTAGTAGCTTCGGTTTTGGACATTTTTTCTCCTTGAAATTTATAAATATTTTTCAACTACTAAATTATAAAAAAGCCAATACAAAAACTGCATTGACTTTCTTTAATCTCATTATCATTTTTAAAGTTGACCCACAAAAGAGCTTTCCATACCCTTAAATTTATGCGATACCTTTTGCATATCCTTTGCAACTTTCTCATTGAGTATCTTAGCGTAAATCTGCGTGGTGGCAATGTTTTTATGTCCTAACATTTTGCTTAAACTCTCAAGCGGTACACCCTCACTTAAAAAGAGAGTGGCAAAGGTATGGCGTGCCAAATGAAGGTTACTTTCTTTTCTTTCAGGCAGTCGATTTGTTCGGATATTGCTTTTAACCTATCATTACAGGAACTGTTGGACGGAATAGGAAAAACCTTGCCGTCCTTTGATAGTCCCGCATACTTTTCGATAATCATTTTGGGAATATCCAACAGCATTACATTGGACGATGTTGCTGTCTTTCTCCTGCGGACGATAATCCATTGATTGCCGTCAAAAAACTCCTGAAGATTACTGTTTTTAGGCCCTTTTATATCCGAATAAGAAAGTCCTTAAAGCAACTGAAAACAAAAAGGTCTTTAACCAACTCGTCTTTCTTTTTCTCACAGTTGAATGTTACAAGCTGTTCAAGCTCGTTCCGTAGCAGATAACCTCTGTCTTTGTCCTTTTTGGTATTCTTGTACTCGCTGAACGGATTAAAAGCAAGATGCTTTCTGCTCATTGCCAAACGGCAAAGCGTGGTAAAGCCAATCATATACAGCCAAATGGTGTTATGTGTCAAGCTTTGGTCATCACGCAGGTAGTAATCAAAGTCCTGTACAAAATCAGGAGTAAGGTCGTTAAAAGACACATCGGAGTAACCGTATTTTGTAAGTACAAAATTGCGAAGATGTCTTAATAGTGTTTTATACTTACTTCGTGTTCCATTTACCCGAAGTCCGCTATTGACCTTTTTCTCATAGTCGGAAAGAAACTGTTCATAGAACTTGAAAAAGGTCATTTCTCCGCTTTCCATACCGAGAAAGGCATTTTTAAGTTTAGTACTGTTTACAGCCCTCTCGTTCTTCAGAATTTTGGAATAGCATTCCTCAATGCCTAAACGGATTTTATCAAGCTTGCCGTTCACATCTTGGGCTTCTCAGCTTTTACCTAAAACCCTGCCGTACTTCAAATCCCAATTTGATGCAGAAATATCCAGCTTGGTACTAAATGCAGATTGTTTACCATTTACGGTAATCCTGCACATAACCGTAACCTTTCCGTTTTTCTTTGGGGCATTCTTTTTAAGGTAGAAAAGAACCTTAAAAGTTGATTTTTTTGTCGTTTCCATACTCACAATTCTTAATGATAAAATTAAACCTATGTGAGCTACGGAACAATATGAAAAACTATGCAGAAAGCTGAAATACAGTATTTTAAATCGGTTGTTTCTAATACTTGAAAGTAACGTTTTAGTAACCTTACTTTTGCCTAACCTCGCTTTTTTCTGCTTTTTACCTCATTACCAAAAAATCAAAAAACGATTGTAAAGCCTTTATTTACAATCGTTTTCCCTGTTATTAATCTTTGATGTATTTTTACTGAAAATTTATTTTATAAATTGTGTTAATTAGTACAATACAAAAAAAATCATAATAAAGTTTTTTAAATCACGTTAAATAAATATGAAAGCATTTATATTGATACCATCATTGTTGATTGTACAAAACAAACATGAAAATACTTTCATAGATGAATGCGACAACTTAATTGTTGTCGAAAACACTGAGTCCTATCCTAAAGCTATAGATGCTAACTTCATAACAAACAATTTTTCAAGCAATCTTTTGGATGACAAATTTTGTACACAATCTTTCAAATTCAAAATTCACATAGTTGAGATTAAAAGCATAGGAAAAAACCAATACAATTTACGAATTTACGCAACACCTAACTCTGATTCAGTTAATATAATTGATATATTGAGACATAGAGGTTACGCTCACTATTTGATGGAAATCGAAAAAATAAACAAATCAATAAAAATAAAGAAAGTTGAATGGCGCTTTTCCGAAATATAGCTTTATTTACTAAAACTATTATCGTCCCACAATAGAATGATACAATTCCAACGCCTTACCATCAGTCAATAACGAAATAAATCGGCATACATTTAATAAACGTAAATACAGACTTTCATTTTCGGTTTGATATTGTTCAGGCAAAAGCTTTAATATCAATTCGTCGTAATGTGTAGCAGTTCCGTTGAACTTATTATTGGTTGCAGCAATAAATTTTTCTAACAACGTGTGCAGTACTTTATAACCAACTACTTCTTTTTCTATTACTTCTTTACTTTCGTAAACGTTAGAAATACTTATGGTAATAATATCTTTCATTTGCGCCACATACGCACATTTATCTGTTAATGCAAACGGGAAATTTCCTTTTAAAACTTCTTCCTCGTTTTCCATAAACACACGCACCACATCGTTAATTAAACTGCCAATTGCCAAGGCGCGCAAATAACTAACACGTTCTGCTTTTGTTTGCAGTTGTGCATATTTTACAGAATTGATGTTGTTTTTTACAATCTTTATTAAAAATTCCAACGCATGCTCTTCAGGAATCCAACCTAAATTAATTCCGTCTTCAAAATCAATAATCGTGTAACAAATATCATCGGCAGCTTCTACCAAATACGTTAGCGGATGACGTAAATAACGCAACGTCTCCCCTTCTCTTTTCAGCAATCCAAGTGTATCGGCAACGTCTAAAAAGCTTGATTTATCTGCTTGAAAAAATCCGTATTTTTTATCGGAAATTTCGTTTGTCGGCTTTTTAGGAAGACTTTCTTTTGGATATTTCATGAAAGCACCCAACGTTGCATACGAAATTCGCAAACCACCTTCGGCACCCGGACGCGAATCAGTTAAAATATGATATCCGTTGGCATTTCCTTCAAAATCAATCAAATCTTGCCATTGTGCCGGTTCTAGATCTAATCTAAAATGCTCACCTGCTCCGTGTTTAAAAAAATCGCCGATTGCTTTTTCACCTGAATGTCCAAACGGTGGATTTCCGATATCATGACACAGACAAGCTGCAGCAACTATGGCTCCGAAATCATTGATCGTGTAACCTAAATCTGTTAATTCGGTATATTTTTCGATAATCTGCGCACCTGCCAACCGACCGATAGATCGACCAACTACCGAAACTTCCAGACTATGGGTTAAACGGGTGTGTACAAAATCGGTTTTGGATAGGGGAATTACCTGTGTTTTATCTTGCAAACTGCGAAATGCGTTAGAGAAAATAATTCGGTCATAATCTACTTCAAAACCAATTCTTGACGGATTTTCATTTTTACGTTCGCGAACTTTTGTATCGCCAAATTTTTTTAAAGAAAGCAACTGTTTCCAGTCCATTATGGTGTTTGTCATTTTTAAGACAATTGTTCGTTTATAATATTTTGTTTTACTTGTTTATAAAAATCGTCTTTCGCTTGTGCGTACGATGCCTGATATAAACGTTTTTCGGGATGATACTTCTCTGGAATTGGAATTTTAAGGGTATCGTACAGATCATCCAAGAGTTCATTTGATGGTTTTTCGTACGCAACCTGCCATTCAAATCTACGCTTCAATGCTTCATCAATCATATGAACCTGATTTGTAGCTGCAATTAAAATCGATTTCTGAGGAAAATAATCCATCAACTGGATAATGGCATTTACCACACGTTTCATTTCCGAATTATCTTTATTGTCGTAATCGCGGATCTGCCCTAACGAATCAAATTCATCTAACAGCAAAACCATACTTTCGTACTGCGATTCTTTAAACAACAAATCTAAATTTTTAGCTGTTTCTCCTAATTTTGATGAAATGATGGTTGCCAAATTCACAATCATTAATTTTTTGTTCAAATGATTGGCAATCACTTTCGCCGTCATGGTTTTACCGCAACCACTGTCGCCGTACAAAAGCAATTTGTTTGAAATTGGAATTTTATACTGATCGAACAAATGCTTAAACTGCTGTTCGTGCAAAAACGCCATTAAATGACTTTTAATTTCGGGTGAAGCAATGAAATCTTCAAACGAAACGTTGCTTCTGTCGATATAATAAAAACTACTCATTTTATATAGATTGTGTTTTCTTTAATCCTTTGTAAGCCATGAAAAAAGCGAAAACCATTAAGATTGATGCCAAAACAAACGGTGCACCCGGAAATTTAAACGGAGCCGAATCGTGCGTAAAGAAATAAAAAATACTTGTCATTACCAATGGCCCAAAAGTCGCTGTGGCGCTGTTTAAGCTGGCTAAAGTTCCTTGAATTTGTCCTTGTTCGTTTGCTGGAACGTGATTAGTAATTTCCGATTGAATTGCCGGACCTGCCAAACCGCCTAAGCAATAAGGAATCAGAAACACAAAAACCATCCATTCTTGCGATGCAAAAGCAATCAGCAACAAACCAACGGAGTTCACAGAATATCCTATTAAAATACTTTTACCGTTACCTATCCGCGGATTCACAAATCGAACCAAAACACCGTGCACCAACGCCACCAAAACACCAACAACACCAAGCGAAATACCAACCATGCGTTCGTCCCAATTGTATCGGTACATGGTATAAAAACTCCAGTTTCCGTTCACGGCATGCGATGCAAAATACATAAAAAACATAGCCGAAACCAAACCTATAATATTGGGAAACTTCTTTAATCGAGCCAAAGCACCAATGGGATTTGCAGCTTTCCATTCAAAAACCCTGCGTTTTTCAGGCGTTAATGATTCTGGTAAAACAAAATATCCGTACACAAAATTCACAAAACACAAAGCAGCCGCAGCGTAAAAAGGCACGCGTGAGCCAAACTGCCCCAACAAACCGCCAATTACGGGACCAATAATAAAACCGATGCCAAAAGCAGCACCAACCAATCCAAAATTCTTGGCTTTATTTTCGGGTGTACTAACATCAGAAATATAAGCCATTGCCGTAGAAATACTGGCTCCGGTAATACCTGCAATAATTCTACCCACAAACAACCAAGCAACCGTTGGCGCTAATGCCAAAACCAAATAATCGACTGCAAATGCCAGCAATGAAATCAACAAAACCGGTCTTCTGCCGTATTTATCAGACAAACTGCCCATTAACGGCGCACACAAAAACTGTGTAAAAGCGTAGGCAAATGCCAGCCAACCACCTAATTGTGCAGCTTCGCTAATATCGGAATGATTTAATTCTTTTAATAGTTTGGGAATTACAGGAATTATAATGCCTATTCCTATAATATCGATTAACATTGTAATGAATATAAAACCAATTGCAGCTGATTTCTTGGAACTCATGTTTCTTAAAATTAGAAAAACAAAGCTACGAAAACACAAGCACTTTTTATAAATTAGTATTTTAAAGTATCGATATTTATTATGAGAATTTGCACTTTTATATTTTTACTTTTTTGTTTGATTTCATGCAAAGACAAACAATTACAAACCGCCGAGTTTGATGAATTAATTCATTATAAATTAGACACTTTAGCGGTTGATGAAATTGACATTAACGACATTTTATCTGGAGAAGCTATTCAAAATATTTCTGACACGTTGATTATTAATCAATTTACAGAAGTTGGATTTGTAAAATCAGAAGTTGATCAATCTACTTATACAAAATTAAATCAAGCATTAACTTCAAACGAAAAAACAAAAGATAACAGTAAATGTCTGCCTGTTTATCGTGATTTTTTAATTCTTAAAAAGAAGAATAAAACCGTAGGTATTTTTAAGATTTGTTTTGAATGTTCTCAATTTAACTATCTTGATACTTTTACAAATGAAGAAAGTTTAATGACTGATGAAAATAGTTTAGTTGTTGAGAGATTGCTAAATAATAAATAAAAACCGATTCTGGATTTTGCAATTAACTTTCGTGTCACATTTATTTTAAGTAAAAAATATCTATTTTAGCAATATAATATCAAGACACTTATGAAAAACAAATACGTAGACTTTATTTCGGATGAGCACTTACTAAATTGTGTTGAGAATTTGCACAAATCATATTTAAAAGCTAAAAACAAAATTTCTAAAAAAAGTTTTTACACTAATAAAGTTGATACAATAAAACTTACGTTCGACTCTAAATTTAATGACATTAGCGAAGACGATTTAATACAAGCTGAAATTCTTCGCCAAATTGACAAATCAATAAATAATTCAATTGGCACTTTTCATGAGCAAGTTTTAGGTGGAATTCAGGGTTTTGAAGTTGGTAATTTAAGTGGATTTGATATTAAAGCAAATGATGATACACTATTTGCTGACATTAAAAACAAGCACAATACCATGAATAGCAGTTCAGCTGAAGCTTTGTTTCAGAAATTATCTCGCTATGCAGATAATTACAAAAAAGCCAAATGTTATTGGGTTCAAATTTTAGCGAAAGGAAGTTTTAATGAACATTGGAAAGGCGATATTAATGGAAAAGAATATAGTCATTCAAGAGTTTTCAAAATTTCAGGCGATCAGTTTTATGCTTTACTCACAGGAAAAGATGATGCTCTATTTCAACTATACAAAGCACTACCTAAAGCGATTGACGATTATTTAAAATCACTTGAAAAAGACAACTCTGTAAAAGAAAATTCGGCTTTAGAAGAAATAACTTCTCAAACCGAAAAATCAAAACGTTCTATTCTCAACCAAATAACTTTTGAAAATTATAGTTATTACTTAGGATTTGATAAATTATAATATCTATTTAAAAATTCAATAATTGAATAGCCAACCTCACAACCTAAATTAACGGGAACCGCATTTCCGATTTGTTTATATTGTTGAGCAATTGGGCCGGCAAATTCCCAACTGTCTGGAAAAGTTTGAATTCTAGCATATTCTCTAACGGTAAATGGACGTGTTTCATCTGGGTGACAGCGCTCTGTTTGCTTTTGGGCAGGACTACAAGTCAGCGTAAGACAAGGTTCATCCCAACCAATTCGTCTTGCCATACCTGTTTTTCCTCCACCTAGATAAAAACTTGCTCCCATAAAATCTTTTTGAATATCTAGTGGTAAATCACGCCAATAGCCTTTTGGGGGAACTAAATCTAAAACATTTTTTTTGCTTTCAGGATATTTAACCCCTATAGACTTTGGAACATTTGAATCAAACAAATCTCCTTTTTTAAGGGCATCTTTTAAATTATAAATTTTCTTGTAAGGTTTAGGATATTCATAATTTAAATTGATATCTTTTCTGATTCCAACCAAAATTAAACGCTCTCTCTTTTGTGGAACTTTATAATTTATCGCTTTTAAAACTTCAATTGGAACTACCTTATAACCGATTTCATCCAAAATAGATATCATTCCTTGTAAAGTTTTTCCGTTATCGTGGTTTAAAAGCCCCTTTACATTTTCGCCAATACAAATTGATGGGTTTACTTCTTTAACAACGCGTGCAAATTCATAAAATAATGTTCCTCTGGCATCTTCAAGTCCTAATCTTTTTCCTGCATAACTAAAAGCTTGACAAGGAAATCCACCAGTAACTACATCTACTTGATTGTAATATTTCGAGAAATCAAAATTTTTTATATCTCCTTCTAAGACATTCCAATTCGGTCGATTTTTTCTCAAAGTTTCACAAGCATGTTTATCTATTTCATTAAGAGCGATACATTTTAAACCTGCTTTTTCCATACCAACAGCCAAACCGCCAGCACCTGCAAAAAGTTCTAATACTTTATACTCGTTTTCGGGTAACACAAAGTTTGAAACTGTTTCTTTAACATCGGAATTTATAAACTCGGCAAATAAAGTTTCCACTTCTTCTCTTCGATAAACTCTATAATTACTCATAGGCTCACGAACAGCAGAAAGTTTACCTTCCTCATCCCAACGACGAAGTGTTTTTGTACTTTTATTAAGTAATTTTGCTGTTTCTGAAATAGTTAAATATTCACTCATAACCAAATTATACAACATTAGACATTGGTTACAAATATACAATTATTTTTATAAAAAAAGTCTTCCCAATTGGAAAGACTTTTAGCAATATAAAAAACAATAAAATATTATAATTCCAAAGCTTTTTTAGGATCGTTGTTCATTAACAACTCCATTGGGTTTTCTAAAGCTTCTTTAACAGCTACCAAGAAACCAACAGACTCACGACCATCGATAATTCTGTGGTCATAAGATAATGCAATGTACATCATTGGCGCAATAACTACTTGTCCGTTTACTGCAACAGGACGTTCGATGATATTGTGCATACCTAAAATACCTGATTGCGGCGGGTTGATAATTGGTGTTGACAACATAGAACCAAATACACCACCATTGGTAATTGTAAAAGTTCCACCTGTCATTTCGTCAACCGTAATTTGTCCGTCACGTGCTCTTGTTGCCAAACGCTTGATTTCTGCTTCAACACCACGGAAAGATAATAATTCTGCGTTACGAACAACCGGAACCATTAATCCTTTTGGTCCTGAAACTGCGATAGAGATATCAGCAAAATCAAATTTAATTTGCTCTTGACCGTCGATCATTGAGTTCACATCAGGAAACAACTGTAATGCACGCGTTACCGCTTTTGTAAAGAACGACATAAAACCTAACGACGCATTGTGTTTTGCTTTAAAGGCATCTTTAAATTCGGTACGTAATTTATTTACTTCAGTTAAGTTAACCTCGTTAAAAGTAGTTAACATTGCTGTTGTATTTTTAGCTTCAACCAAACGCTCTGCTACTTTTCTGCGTAACATAGACATTTTTTTGCGCTCTGTTCCACGAGGTCCGCCGGTTGGTGTTCCCATTGAAGGTGTTGCGTTTAAAGCATCTTCTTTAGTTACACGACCATCTTTACCTGTACCTTGAACAGATCCAGAGTCGATGCTTTTCTCGTCTAATATTTTTTTAGCAGCCGGCGATGCAGATCCTGTTGCATACGTAGCAGCTGGTGCAGATGCAGGAGCCGGAGCAGCCTTAACTTCTTCTTTTTTCTCTTCAGCTTTTGGAGCTTCTTCGGCAGCAGGTGCGCTACCCGATGGTTTTGCAGCACTGGTATCGATTAAACAAACTACCTGACCAACAGCTACAGCATCTCCTTCTTCCGCTTTTAAAGTAATAATACCACTAGCTTCAGCAGGTAATTCTAAAGTTGCTTTGTCAGAATCAACCTCAGCAATTGCTTGGTCTTTCTCTACATAGTCTCCGTCTTTT
>Ga0308157_10004535_pt1 | contig 18369 bp, 18 predicted proteins | sample PhyBR1_FD_201035 | JGI IMG/M metagenome (GOLD analysis project Ga0308157, IMG submission 201035) | Phyllosphere microbial communities from UC Gill Tract Community Farm, Albany, California, United States - DLSLB.R1 | ecosystem: Host-associated > Plants > Phyllosphere > Unclassified | place: USA...
CTGCACCTAAGTCGGTTACGGTAATTAAATGTTGGTCATTCAAAAGTTTTTTTCGTTGCGTTTCAATGGCATTGTATTCACTTTTTGGAGAAAAATCGTAAATTACCTCATCTGCTAGCTTGTAAACGAATGGCGAGTGTGTGCCATGTCTGGTTTTTGCAGTAAACTGATGTTTAAGGTAATCGGCGAAAAATTGTAGGACCATAGGGCAAAAGTAAAGGAAAAAAGAACAAGGAGCAAGGAACAAAGATTTAGATGCTTTAAACCTTTTTTTTAGGTTTTTGCGTACTGGTTTGGGTTAAATAAACCCGATTGAAGTGTTTTCTTTTTGTCGCGTCATTTCGACGAAGCATGAGGAGAATTGAAAATCAACGAAGTTAAATCTGTTTTTAGAAAGCAATTTGTTAGATTTCTAACATGCGTTCGAATGACGAAAAACCGAATGCAAAAAGATAAAGCGGAAAGCGGGACTACAGCAACCGATGAAAACGGGCCATTGCTTTTCAAAGAAATAAAGATAATATTGTTATAGAAAGGTGTAACAGATGAAAGAGCGTGATAATATCGCAGAAATAGATGCTTTGGTTAAGCTTTTAGACGACCCGGATACCGAGGTGTTTTTGCATGTGCAGGAAAAATTATTGGAGTACGGCAATGATGCAATTACGCATTTAGAAAGTGCTTGGGAAAAATCTTTGGATACGGTTTTGCATGAGAGAATTGAAAATATTGTGCATACCATTCAGTTTACCAACGTAAAACAAGACCTCAATTTATGGTATCAAAGTGGCGCTTTTGATTTGTTGCAGGGTGCTTTGATTATTAACCGTTACCAGTTTCCAGATTTAGATGAGCAGGCCATTATAAACCAGATTGAAAATATTAAACGAGAGGTTTGGGTAGGTTTGCAGTACGAAATGAGTTCGATTGAGAAAATTAAGCTCATTAACCATGTATTTTATAATCAATTTGGCTTTGGCGGTAACACTAAAAACCACCACGACCCGCAAAATTCTTATTTAAACCAAGTGCTGGAAAGTAAAAAAGGCAACCAGATTTCGTTGGCCATTATTTACTCTACGGTTGCGCAAAAGCTGGATATCCCGGTTTATGGCGTTAATTTGCCGCAGCATTTTATTTTAGGCTATATTGATGAAGGCAATCCAGACCGTGAGCATGCGGTGCTTTTTTATATCAATGCTTTTAATAAAGGGGCAATATTTGGAAAACACGATGTAGACCAGTTTTTACGTCAGCTGAATTTAGAACCGCAACCTGGTTTTTATGCGCCTTGCAGCAACGCAGAAATTGTACGCCGCATTATCAGAAATTTAATTTCGGCCTATGAGAATTTAGGTGCTGCGGAAAAGGTGGTAGAGCTAAAGCAAATGCAAGACATCTTATCAGAAACTGACAATTAATGAGTTTTACAGTTACTAAACCTAAAAGCGCCATATGCTTCGGGGAAATTTTATGGGATAATTTGCCATCTGGGCGATTAGCGGGCGGCGCACCAATGAATGTGGCCTATCATTTAAAAAAACTTGGATTAGCAACGTCTTTAATCAGCCGAGTTGGCAAAGACAAAGCTGGTGATGACTTACTTGAGTTTGTAGCTGCCATAGGAATTACGACAGAAAATGTACAGCTAGACCCATCGCAAAATACTAGTGAAGTAATTGCCGAGTTGAAGGCTAACAACGAAATGGTGTACACCATCACCTACCCTACAGCTTGGGATTTTATTGAATGGAAAAGCGATTTTGAAGCAAAAATTGCTGGGGCTGATGTTTTCATTTTTGGCAGTCTATCTGCAAGAAATGAAGTAAGCAGAAAAACTTTACTTCAATTACTGGAATTTTCAAAATTTAGCGTTTTTGATGTAAACATACGAGCGCCATACTTTAACAAGGAAGTGATTGGCACATTTTTAAGCAAAGCTGATTTTGTAAAGCTCAACGAAAATGAAATTGTGATTTTAGGAGAATGGTTTACGGATGAGGCTGAGGAGAATTCGCAAGTGAGGGCTTTGATGGCGCAATTCCAAATTTCCGAAATATTGATTACCAAAGGTGCAGAAGGCGGCACTTATTACAATGCTGTGGAAACAATTAATTATAAGGCTGCAAAGGTTGACGTGGTAGATACCGTTGGCAGTGGTGATAGTTTCCTAGCTGCTTTTCTAAGTAAAAAACTGGCTGGCGAGACAATAGCAGATTGCTTAAATTTTGCTTCTAAAATTGCAGGTTTCGTGACTTCGCAAAAGGGTGCTTGCCCCAGTTATGATGTTGATGAATTGAAAAGGGCTTTCAGCCATTAAGAATGAAGTTGAATAGCGACACGCATTCTTAATGCCTTAATGCTTTAAACGAATTGGCCTAATCCCTTTATACCATAAATCATTTTGCGCACAACAACACTTTTAACCTTATACCCTAAACCTTTAACCTTCTAATGAGAGCAGTACTACAAAGAGTTACCCAAGCCAGTTGCAAAGTAGATGATAAAATTACTGGAGAAATCACTAATGGTTTTTTAGTATTGTTAGGCATTGAAGATGCAGACACGCAGGAAGACTTAGAATGGCTAGCGCAAAAAGTCGCTAATATGCGGGTGTTTGGAGATGAGAATGGTCTGATGAATAAATCGCTGGCAGATATTGATGGCAATATATTATTAATTAGTCAGTTTACGCTTTTTGCTGCCACCAAGAAAGGCAACAGACCAGGTTTTACTAGAGCTGCAAGACCAGACAAAGCCATTCCTCTTTATGAGAAAATGAAGAAACAATTGAGCCAATTGATAGGCAAAGAAGTGCAATGTGGCATTTTTGGTGCCGATATGAAAATTAGCTTGTTAAACGATGGTCCGGTTACGATTATGATGGACACGAAGAATAAGGAATGAGAAGATTGACAAATTACGTTTTGGCATAATCCATAAAAAAGAAATGCCCCATCGATAAATGGGGCATTTCTTTTTGAGAGGATTAATTATTTAGTAGGCACCAATAAAACGATGCCCTGTACCATTAGCTAATTTAGCACCTTTGGTAACTGTTTTAACCGAACCATATTAAAGACGAATAGACATACCACTCGGTAAGGGGTTCATTTGTACTAATACGTTTCATTCTCACTCTTGCCCTAACAGTGGTATCTCCCTCTCCCGGTCCTCCAATAATATGAATTTGATGAGAGCCAACTCCTTCGACTACAGAATAATCAATTGCTGGTTCTACTTCTCCAGGGTATACCTGCCACTCAAATGTCACGTCAGAAATAGGAATAGATGGATCTAATGAATAGGACGCAGTCAAAATATGCTCAAATAAAGAAACACCAGAGCGTGATATACCAGTAATAACATTGGAACCAGAAGTAGATAGTGCAATTTTATACGTCATCATTACGTTATTTACGTTAGCTGACCATATCCTAACATAATAAGTTTGCCCTACAGTAAGTGAAGTAGCAGTAAAATTTCCATTTATGTTGTCACATCCCAAATAACCTAAGCTAGAATTATACACAGCGATCCCTGTTAAAGGCATTTGATACCATTGGGTATTATAAAAGGAAACATCACTTAAAGTAATGGTATGAGTAGCACTAGTAGCTGTAAATTTATACCAAACATCATCATCAATGTCATTTCCATAGCCACAAGGAGTTTGATTCTGAGGAGAATATGTTGCCCCTTCTGTACTACCCACTATTGCTACGGAAGAAAGACTAATTGCACCTGTATAATTGTCATTACTAACTGTACTTGGCGGAATAGTTACTTGAAACTTCGCAGTCGAATACCTTGTAACTTCTTCATTTTTCGAAGTACTAAAAAATCTATACTTGAGAACAATTCTTCCCGAAAATGAATACGCAGGTAATACCGCTGGGAGCCCAGCTACCGCATAAATAGATTGATGACCCACAGGACCTACATTATAATCTGAGTTAGTTATATATTTTGTGGAAGATAACTCGATAGTAGAAGGGTGATTTTCATAGTTGCTATCTTCTGGACTTTCTGTATATAATAGAGTTATATAACAATAACCAGGTTGATTTGCCCCAATCTTAAAAATTGTTACATCAAACTCAATATTGGTAGGTATATGTAAATTATTAACTAAAAAACTGTTGTTTGAAGTGTTAATATTTTTCAGATTAAATGTCGACAACAAGAGATCTGCTTTAGCATTTTTAGCAAAAACTAAAAACAGAAAGATTATAAATGTATTTTTCATCTTAATTTTCATATACTAATTTATATTCATTAGCCTCTCCATACAGTCCCTGCACTTGCTCTAAACTCATCGTGCTTCTTTCTCCTACCTTAAATTCTTTCGCATTTTCATCATAGATTACTTTATCCAAAGGTACAGCGAGCATAATAGACAAAAAGCGCTTTTCCTTTTCATAACCTACTGATAATTTTTCGATTTTCTCTTCAACTGGATGTTGATCTTTCTTGCAACCTGCAATGGTTGCAATTCCCAAAACAACAACTGTTGCGGTTTTGAGAATCGTTAATTTATTTCTAGTCATATTTTTATATTGCTAATTAGCAATTAATATTTAGTGTTAGAAAAAGGCCTACACTAAAAAATTTCTACTTTTATTTTAGTAAACACCTATATAATGATTACCAGTTTTATTTAATAATCTAGCACCTTTAGTAACAGCACCAGTTCTGCTATTCAATACATAAATGTTACCTTCTTTACCCACTGGAGTAACAGCAATAAAGATTTCATCACCATTTACTACCCAACCTTGATATTGGAAGAAATATAGATCTTGTTCGTAAGGGAGCGTAACCTGTTGAGCAGTTCTTGTGTTTAAATTAACTCTAGCGATGAAGCTTTGTTGCTCGCTTGGATTAAATGCTGATGCTGTTGCTCCACTATGTGTATACATAACATAAGCGATACCGCTTCCAGCATATGTCCAACTCTCGATGTAAGAACCTTTGACACCTAAAGCAGCATCTAAACTAAACACATAAGAATTGTCATATTCATTATTTTGGTTAATCCTTAAGATATGTGACCCAGTTTCTTGAGTAGCTTGGTAAATATTACCATCATCAGCCAAATACAAATTGAAATTACGGTAGCCGTTCGTGTTACCAGTACTTACAGTAGAACTAATTAAAGTCGGATTTTTTAATGATGGATAATCAACTATTAACGACTTTGCAGGCACTTTAACCATTCCTGTATTATCCACCACACCTGTTGTTGTGTTATATTTACTTTGTGAAACACCAATAATTAATTTATTACCCGCCTTATTTAATGTAGGCCCATCTAAACGTCCGATGTAAAAACCTTGTGCTTCTTCTACGGCAGGAAGTGGAATTTTATACTGCTCATAAGTTTTAATAGCTGCTGCTTTCAAATCTAATGACAATACAGTTGAAGTTCCCCTAGCATAAGCATAAGCTCCGTTATTTTGAGTTATTGTAACTCCAGATACATTTACTGCCGCACCCGTTTGGTCGCCATCAAACAACTTTACCCATCTTGGTGATGTTGTTGCATAACTGGAAATGTTTACCTTATCACTTAATTCAGTGTAGCTACTTCCTCCGTTTACTTGATATTTAGAAAACTCACCACCATTTGCTCCGGTATATGCAATGTTAAAAAGCGTTCCTCCATTTGCAGATGATTGTAAACGAGCCGTACGTTCCGATCTAACCGGAAAACCATTAGTGTAAACGTCTATAACTTTATTAGGATCTTTGGCATCGTTTACACTTACAGAATAAACCATTGTACCTCCACTTCCATCACCTTGAGTGGTACGCATCATAGCACCAGCAACAGTAATCCAACGATCAGCATCCCCTAAGTTTTCTTCAGGTTCACTTGGACCATCATTATTTTTTGAACAACTCGCAATGGTTGTTGCTACGGCAACTACCCCTAGCATAAGGAGTTTAAGAAACTGCTTTTTCATGTTAAGTATTTATATTAAAAATTATTTATGGTATAATTAATCTTAAAGTAGAAGGCTCTGCCTGGCTTTTGAGAAGCGAAATTATCGTAAGCTTCTTTATTAAAAATATTTTTTGCATCAAGGCTTATAACAATCTTTTGACTAGGAAATCTATAACTAAGTCCAACATCTTGAATAAATTGAGTTGGAGTTACATTAAACTCGTCACGCTTTAGCTGCCATATCGTTTCAAAAGGATGTACATATCCAGCGTTGTAGTGTAAGTTTAAAATTGATCTTTTCTGTAAAACATTGTTTAACCTATACTGTACATTTCCATTTGCTGTAAAAAAGGGTTCATTTGGAATTTGTAACCCATCAAACAAAGAATTAGAATCCTGCAGAAGAGCATTAAATTTTGATGTATTTAATACAACATTCAAATTTTGATAGATATAGTTTACTTCTGCTTCAAAACCAATAGATCTAACGCCAGAAAGATTTACATTATTGGATGTTTCCATATTGGTTACATTTCTGTCGCTAGATAGCAGTACGATTTTATCTTTAGTTTCACGTAAAAAGCTTCCCCCAGAGATGGAAATTTTGTGCTTACCAAGATTAAATTGTCCAGCACGAAATCCTAAATTGAAATTATCACTGATTTCCGGTCTTATGGAGGTATTAGGCATTAAGTTATCTGCCTGATTACCGAAAATTTCCGCTTCTCCAGGCATCCTTACCGCCTTTTCTGCTGAAGCAATTAGAACCAAATTCGAAACAACTGCATATGAAATCGCTAAACCAAAACCCGTAGTGTTTCTATTATCTTTTGTTATTCTTTCAACACGTGTTGGTTGCCCGTTAATTGTTTGTTGAATTGGGTCCATTCTATCAATTTTTTGTTGATAATATTTACCGAATAAATTAGTTTTTAGCCTTCCCTCAAAAGCATCCATCTCATAAGAAAAGGAAGAAACATTCTTAATTAAATCACTACTTGACAAATAGTTACGCTCTAAAACTGTTCTTATTTCATCAAAATCCTGTCTATCAACGACATAAAACATATGGTTGAAAACCAACTTATGATTCTTTGCAATATTATAGCTTAGGCTAGCTCTTAGCGTTGCAATCTGCCTATTAATGGTATTCATAGTCGGAGTACCTTGCTGACCTCCACCTAGTGTTCGCAAAGGCTCTCCTCTAATACCAATTACCCTCTCCCCATTCCAATTGTATCGATAGCTAACTGTATCTTGTATATATTGCTGTCTATCACTATATACACCATTGAAATTAAAATTTAACCCTTTGACAAATAAATCATTCTTTCTGTAATCTAAACCTATAACATGAGCATTTGATTTCGAAAATCTACCCATGTATGGTCTACTCATATATTGTCCATGCTGTACTTCGTCGTAGGTATTGGAAAAATTATAGTTAACCATGAAGTTATTAGCCCATTTCACATCAGTAAAACCAATTTCAAAACGACTAGCATAAGACCTATAACCATCGTTAAACCTTTTTCCTCTAGTTGGCACCATCTGCCCATTAGGCATTTCATTTCTTACGAACTTAGACCATACCTCATAATCATTGTCAGAATAGCTGTAAAAACCTGAGCCACGTATTGTAAGGCCGTTTTTAGGGTTACGATACATTCCGCTAACATCCGCTTGTTGCGTATTAAATGAACCATAAGACACAGCAGCAGCCAAATTGTTTTGCATTGCGCCTTTCTTCAAAACAACATTGATTCCACCACCTAAAAAATCTCCAGCTAAGTGAGCAGGAAGCACACCTTTGTAGATTTCAATTCGCTCAATCATTGCTGGAGGAATATTATTGAGATTAAATGAAGATCCGTAAGTTGAGATTTCTATTCCATCGATAAAAATACCGATAGCTCTCCCGGACATTCCGTTCAAGTTATAGGTAGCATCGGATCCAATACCACCGCTTTGACGAACCCGTACACCCACAGTGTTATTTAGCAACTCATTAACCTGCATATTTCGCAAAGACGCCGCTTTCGTGTCTATCACATTTACCGCAAAACCACTAGTTTCCATTTTCTTTTTCTCAGTTTTACCAGTGACAGCAACTTCGTTTAACACGCTGTTATCCTTAGCTTTAGCTGCTACATTGATGGTATTTTCGGGCTTATTTATTGTAAATGCTTGCTTTTTGGAAACAATTTCCATCGAACCAATTTCCAAAGTATAATTTCCGTAAGGGATATTTTTAAGGGCATAATTACCTTTGTCGTCGGTTAGCGTTTGTTTATTTAAGCTCTTGATATTTACTATAGCACCCACTACTGGTGCTGCGTTTTCCATGGTTACTTTACCAGAAATATTTCCAGATTGGGCAAAAGCCACAGAAGTTAAAGCGACAGAAAATAGTAGTGAAAGTAAAAATTGCTTCATTATCCTTAAAATATTTCACATTTTTATTTAGAAGAAGTCTAAATAAACGTAAATTGCGGCAAATATAGAATTATCCGAAGCTTAAGAAATGACTGCATCCGAAATTTTAATAACGCAAAAGGAAAAAGAAACCGAGCTTAACTTAACCTTAACTTTCATCAATCATGAGGCACAAATACCGCCGCTGATAAAGAATTTGAATTTTAGCAAGTTCCTTTTCAGGAAGTTCCTGTCAGAAGAAGCAGATCCAAATCCAATTCGCATTACTGCAGACCAAGATGTATTCTTAATCCAAGTTTGCGTTAAGGGCAGTTCTATCATTAAAAACTCATCACAGAAGAAAGTAGTTTCTTTTAAGCAGGCGGCTTACAACATTATTTTCTTGCCAAAATCAGAAACTTTAACCCTTGTAAACAGCGGAGATTTTGAATTGATGCACATTTATCTCAGCACTGATTTTTTTAGCGGATACACACCTGAAGATTATAATTTCCCTAATAGCGTATCTACCTCCAGCAAACTGTTCCCAAAAAACCTTTACCTCAGCCCAAAACTTAAACATATTTTAAACGAGATAACACTTTGTGATTTCAGTGGGAACTTAAAAAATCTCTACACCAAAGCTAAAATTATTGAACTGCTTACGTTGCAATTAGCGCAATATGAAGAGGAAAAATTAGTTCCAACGACTTTAAAAGCTAGCGAAGTAGAAAAAATGATGGTGGTAAAAGAACTGATTGAGAACAATCTTAATGAGCCACAAACCATTTCTTCATTAGCTAGAGCAGCGGGCACCAACGAACAATATTTAAAGCAGCATTTCAAAATTCTTTTTGGCAACACGGTTTTTGGACACATGCTTGCTTGTAAAATGGAGAAATCTAAAGAAATGCTCCTAACTGGCAAATATCGTATTACAGAAATCGCTGAAATGGTCGGCTATAAACATGCTACTCATTTCACTAGTGCATTCAAAAAATTTTTCGGGTGCTTACCGCAGTCCTTTAAAACTAGGCTATTTTTCGGCGGCTATTTCTCTTTCACCTTAAAGTTCGAAGCGTTGGAAATACTGATGATGATTTAGTTGGTTGTTTGGTTTGTTGGTTGTTTAGCTAACCCGTCATTTCGACCTTGTGGAAATCTTTGAAGTCGTCAACTAACACATTCTTCCATTCCACTGCACTTATCCGAGTGATAGAAATAGAATGAGTTGGTGATTGGATGTCCAGCTATCTTTATTGTCGTTTGAAAATTGGTTATTGTTTGATTAGATATTCTTTTAATTGATTATTGGTAATTTCTTTATCGGTAATTAATCCAATCCTTATCTTTACCTCATGACCATTATCGAAGCACAAGAAACCATAGACCGTTGGATTACCACCACAGGCATTCGTTATTTTAACGAGCTTACCAACACTGCAATTCTAATGGAAGAGGTGGGCGAAGTTGCCCGCATCATGGCTCGCAAATACGGCGAACAATCTTTTAAGAAAAGTGATGAAGAAGTAAACCTAGCCGATGAAATGGCAGATGTACTTTTTGTACTAATGTGCTTAGCCAACCAAACAGGCATTAACTTAGACGAAGCTTTGGTTAAAAATATGGAGAAAAAATCCATCCGCGATGCAGAAAGACACAAGAATAATGAGAAGTTAAAATAGGCAGAAAGTCAAGAAGTCAGCGCATGCTAATTAAAACTTTTCACTTTCTACTTTTTACTTAAAGTTCCGCTCTAATCTTCGCCTCTACCTCCGCCAATTCCGCTTGGCTTAGTTTCAACTTTAAGTTAGCAAAGTTCATGTCGTTCATGCTATTAATCGGGATTAAATGAACGTGTGCATGTGGTACTTCTAAACCAATTACCGCCACGCCAACCCTATCACAAGGAAAAGCTTTTTTAATACCTGCAGCTACGTTTTTAGCAAATAGCATTAAGCCTTGGTAAAGTTCATCTTCTATATCAAAAATATAGTCAACTTCCCTTTTCGGAATAACCAAAACATGGCCCAACACCAACGGACTAATATCTAGAAATGCCAAAAAATCATCGGTTTCCGCTACCTTATGCGCTGGAATATCACCTGCTACTATTTTAGAGAAAATACTTGCCATAAAAGTATTAAGTTTTAAGTAATACGTTATACGTAGGCACTGCCAAAACGTAAAACGTATTACTTATTACGTACAACGTAACTATCTAGAGATTTCTAGAATCTCAAATTCTATTTTGCCTGCTGGCACTTGTATTTCTGTTTTATCGCCTACAGACTTGCCTAACAAACCTTGTGCAATTGGCGATTTTACCGAGATTTTTCCTGTTTTTAAATCGGCTTCACTTTCTGCTACCAATTGGTAAGTCATGGTGGCACCGTTTTTAACGTTCTTAATTTTAACAATAGACAAAGCCAAAACCTTCGTCAAATCCAACTTCGATTCGTCTAACAACCTCGAATTTGCCAAAACAGCTTCTAATTTAGAAATTTTTGCTTCATGCAAACCCTGTGCCTCCTTCGCGGCGTCGTATTCCGCATTTTCCGACAAATCGCCCTTATCGCGAGCCTCTGCAATTGCATTTGAAATCGCCGTTCTACCGCTAGTTTTTAACTGGTGCAGCTCTTCTTTCAGTTTTTCTAATCCTTCTTTTGTGTAATAGGTAATATCTGCCATAGCGCTATTTCTTTTCTTTAATCCTATATAAAACAAACAAGACTACATGGGGTATTAAACCTACATAGTCTTGCGCTGTTAAAAACGAAGATATAAGGCTTACCTCATAAAAGCAAATAATAGATTAAATTTTAGTTCAAATAGACACGGTTGTGATTAAAATCATCGCCAACATTTTTTAGAAAAGCAAAAGCAGTATTTCATCGGATACAGTAGCCCTGCTTTCCGCTGTAATCTTTTTGTTATTACTGCTTGGTAACCATTGTTCATTGAGTTTGTCGAAGCAGCTATTAACAAACAATCTTTCGACAAGCTCAAGATGACACCAACAAAAAGGATTTCCGCTCCTATCAGGTTTATGAAACTAAAAACAGTGAAGCATAGTTAAAACCCTCTCTCCCGATAAATCCTATCGTGTGGACATATCTTTTTGCATATTGCTTTTTAGACCATTTGCTAAGTTCCGTTAAATAAATCACAATTTCTTGCCAAGGACGACTGTCAATCCCCAGTGCCAGCCAATCAAAAAAACAGTAGCACAATAGTAAAAATAGCACTACCAAACCTCAAACGCAGTGGTTTTGTGTTCATACATACAGAAGCTCTCCATTTGTTACTGACGAACAAAACAAAGTGCCGCTGTTTTTTTGATGAGCGTGAGCTTTGTGAAAAGGCACCTAAGGGATTGACAAGCATTTTTGGTTACTTTTGATGCCTCAAAAGTAAAATGCCTCGCGGCATAGAGCGTAAGATAAATCTGAATTATTTTTGCCCACACGATAGTAGTATTTCCGAAAAGCCCAATAAACCCTATACTCCCAAAGCAATGCAAACCGCCTTATGCTTCACCGGAAAATTCAACGAACTTGCAATAAAACACATTCTATTAGCTTCGTCGTGCAACGAATTTGCCCACGAAATATCCTCAGGCTTAGAAATCACCACCTCCGGACGTAAAAGTATTTCAGTGAATTTACCGCTTCCATCAGGCATTTCGGTCATTGTTCCTTTAGCTCTGTCTTTATATTCTATCACTACAATCCCGTTTTTAGAACATAAATGCAAGTACCACAACATATGGCAAGAAGATACCGAAGACAACATTAAATCTTCTGGGTTATATTTTGATTTATCACCTAAAAAGATGGAATCAGAAGAACCAGAAAGCGCATCCTTGCCATCTATCTCTACTGTAAAATCTCTATCGTAAGAGCGGTAGTCCATCGTTCCAGAACCTTTGTTACCAACCCAAACTAAATTCGTTTCGTAAATATGTTGCTTAGCCATAATAGATATGTATAGAGATGCGAGATTTGAGATACTCCCAAACCGACATCATCATCAAAATTGTTTTGTTTATAGCAGCAATTTAGAAATTATCTATTGATTTCCTTCAACTTCTCAGCTAAAACCTCCGAAATTTTACGGTACGAATCGAAAGTCCAACCAGCAATGTGTGGCGTTAAAATAACTTTATCGTTGGTACTCAATGCCTCGTACCATTGTTGTGCTGCTAAACTTGGGAATTTTTCGTTCTCTAAAACATCTAAACCAGCGCCTAAAATTTTTCCATTAGCAATGCTATTTAAAACAGCTTGGGTGTTCACAATCTCCCCCCTAGCCGTATTTATAAAAAAAATAGGCTTTTTAAAGTGAAAGAAGTATTCGTCATCAACCATCTGTTTAGTTTCCGTAGTTAGCGGAATATGTAAACTGAGCACGTCGCTGTGCTTTACAATTTCTTCCATACTTACTTCTCTAGCATAACTGTCGGTAAATCCAGTTTTATACTTATCGTAAGCGATAACATTTACCCTAAAACCAGATAGTTTCCGAGCAAAGCTTTGTCCCATAAATCCGTAGCCAACAATGCCAACCGTTTTACCTTTCAATTCGTAACCACGGTTACCTTCTCTATCCCAAACGCCACTTCTAATTTCAACATCCGCTTTGCGAAAGTTGTTCATAAGCGATAATAGCAAGCCAACCGCATGTTCGCCAACCGCATCCATATTGCCTTCATTGGCAGCTAAAAGTGTAATTCCTTTTTCTTTTGCAATAGAAATATCGATGTTATCTAAACCCGCACCAGCTCTTGCTACAAACTTTAATTTCGGTGCAACAGCAAATAATTCTGCATCAATTCTAAACTTAGTACGTACCGCAATACCATCGTAATCTTTTACCACGGCCAAAGTTTCTGCTCTGGTAATTTTCGGCAAATCATCTACTTCATAGCCCAAAGCAATGGCACTTTCTTTAAAGGCTGGGTGTAAGTCGTCTACAATTAATATCTTTTTGCTCATGCGTTAAGGGTTGTTTTTAATGTAATCTAAGGTCTGTAATATCCAGTCGCTTTTAAAAGCATCTAACTTAACTTTCGGTTCAACTCCCAAATTTTCATAAGGTAAATCTTCCTTATCAAAAGTATCTGTTGGATAAAAGCGAAATTTACTATGGGGCAAAGTCAACGTGGTTCCGTAATTACTTCCGTAAGCCAAAGTACCAACTGTGGTCTCGCCCAAGGTTACAATGTTCTTCCTATCTTTTATTCTAACTAAAAATTTCTCAGCATTACTTGCGGTTCTAGAATTTTGGAGGATGAAAACATTGCCTTTAAATTTTTTCAGAAAATCTATAAATTGTTGAGAAACCTTAAATCCACCACCAGAATTGTTTCTTACATCTACAATTAAATTAGGCGCATTAATGGAATCTTTAACCTGCTGAAAAAATTTAGTAGCCGTAGCGATGTTCGTATTGCTCGAATAAAAACTGCTCAACCTTAAGTAGTCAACCTTTTCGGTCAGTTTTTTAAACTCAAAATTAGATTTTCCAATCACTAAATTATTAAAGGCTGGCTTAGCTGTTTTGTAAAGATTAATACTTATAAAATTACCATTTACATGTTTGGTATTTCTTGCCAACACAAAGCCCCTGTTGCCATTTAACAAAGAAATAAAATCCAAAGATTGATGCGGCGTTTCGATAATAAAACCAGTTACAATTTTAGATTTTAGATATAAAATTGAGTATTCATTTTTTGCGGTTTTAAATACAGCAAACTCATGTTTATCGCTTTCATAAAGCCCTTCCAAATCATTGATGGGTTTCTGTTTAAGTACCTGCTTTAACGAATCAATGTCTAAATTCAAAACAGTTGGTCTAGGCTTTATGGTGGTATCCGCTATTTTATAAAATCCAAAATGGTTATCCTTAATTGGCGCAATCAGTTGATACAACTTCTTGTAAACCGCTAATTCAACTGTATCACTAAGGTTTTCTTTTAACTCCTGGTACAGCAACGCATAATTTTCATCGCTTTTTAGCTGCGACTTATAGGATGGCGTTTTTTTAATTGCCTGATATAGAAATTCTAAATCTGCTATGTGGTTAGTTTGTTGAGCAAAACAGGTAAAGCTAATTAGGCTTAAAAGTGTAAAATAAAACTTCTTCATCTTTAAAAGACGTTATTTAACCTTGTAAAGTTGCATTACCTCGTTGCTAAAAAGTTAGTCAACTCAATAAAATCTTGTACCGTTAACTGCTCTGCTCTTTTTTCATAAAATGGATGTTCGCCCAGCTTATCTCTAGGTACCACAGCAGAAACAGCGTTGCGTAAAGTTTTTCTACGTTGATTAAAGCCTGCTTTCACCACTCGCCAGAAAAGCTTTTCATCGCAATCTAGCTTCTCCACATTATTTCTGCTTAAGCGAATTACACCAGAATTTACTTTTGGTGGCGGATTAAACGTCCCTGGCTTCACCGTAAATAAGTACTCAATATCATAATAAGCCTGAATAAACACACTCAAAATACCGTATTCTTTTGTCCCAGGTTTAGAAGCACAACGCTCGGCCACTTCCTTTTGAAACATGCCCACCATCTCCACTACATTTTCTCTATTTTCTAATATTTTAAATAAAATTTGAGAAGAAATGTTGTACGGGAAATTACCAATAATCGCAAACTTGCCTGGAAAGATAGATTCGAAACTTAGCTTTAGAAAATCTCCATTAATCAATCTATCGCCCAACTGGGGATATTTTTCTTTCAGGAAATTAAACGATTCAACATCAATATCAATCAAAAATGTTTCTAGGTTTTTTCTAGACAATAAAATATCCGACAAAATCCCCATACCTGGGCCTACCTCTAAAACCTGATGATATTTATCTGTATGAATTAAACCATCAACAATTTTCTCGGCAATTCTTTTATCCGTTAAAAAGTGCTGACCTAAATGTTTCTTCGCTTTAACTAAACTCATCCCCAAAGGTACGTTTTTATGATTTACGATTTTAGATTTACGAATTACGATTTCCCAATTAGACACCAAGCAATAGCATATTAAAACGCTTGGTGTTCTTTGTGCCTTTGTGGTTAACCTTAATAATCGTTATTTTGCGCTAAATTTAAACATGAGCATGAGCAACAAAATTAAGTTAGGGATAAGCATAGGTGATATTAACGGTATTGGTTTAGAGGTAATTTTAAAAACACTTGCCGAAAGCAAGATTCTAGATTATTGTACGCCAATTGTTTATGGCCATACCAAAGTTGCCTCTTTTCACCGTAAAGCTTTGCGCTTAAGCGATTTTATGTTTAATGTAGTGCCAAATGCAGAAGCTGCCGTGGCCCATAAAGCCAACATGATTAACTGCTGGGAAGAAGATGTTAAAGTAGACTTGGGCGTTGCTAATGAGACTGGCGGAAAATACGCTTTTCTATCGCTACAAAAAGCTACAGACGACCTTGTTCGTGGCGCTATTGATGCGCTAGTAACTGCGCCAATTAATAAAAGCAATATCCAGTCTGATGATTTTAAATTCCCTGGGCATACCGAATATTTGCAAGAAAAAAGTGGCAGCAGCGACGTTTTAATGTTTTTGGTGAGTGATGCTTTACGTGTTGGTGTTGTAACTGGGCATATTCCTGTAACGGAAGTTTCCAAATCTATTAGCAAGGAAAAAATCGTTAAGAAACTACAATTGATTAACGAAAGTTTAAAGAAAGACTTCTGGATTGAAAAACCAAAAATAGCGGTACTAGGTTTAAATCCGCATGCTAGTGACAACGGTTTGTTAGGTAGCGAAGAAGCAGAAATTATTGCCCCTGCTATACAAGAAGCGTTCGACAAAGGAATTATCTGTTTTGGCCCTTACCCTGCTGATGGCTTTTTTGGAAACGGCACTTACAAACAATTTGATGCTGTTTTGGCCATGTATCACGACCAAGGCTTAATTCCTTTTAAAACCATTGCCTTTGAAACTGGCGTAAATTATACCGCAGGGCTGAAATTTGTACGTACTTCTCCAGATCACGGTACTGGTTATGATATTGCAGGCAAAGGCATTGCGGATCCAACCTCTTTTATGGAAGCCCTTTTTGCAGCGATACATATTGTTAAAAACAGAAGAGAACAAGAAGATTTGCTGCGCAACCAATTAAGAAGCGGTGGTAAAATTGTAGAAACTGCAGGCGATATTAAAGACGATGCGAATTAAGGCATATTAAAGGCAGAGGGCTGGAAGGTAGAGGGCGGAAGGTTTAGAGAGCAAAGAAATGATTTAAATCCCATAAATATGGTATGTTTTTATTGGTTAAAAATGCTCAACTTTAATAAAATTAAATCTAACCAATATGAAACACTCAATTTTATTTCTAGCAAATTTATTTTTCTTAATCATTTTCTCTGACGCAGTATTTGCTGGCGACATTTATGCAGAATATAAAATGACTGGCATGACCAACAAGCCTGTTATTAGCAAAATGTATAGTAAAAATGGCGATTTACGAACAGACGTAACCATGGATATTGGTGGTAGCCTGATGCAAACCACCACCTTAATGCTTAAAAACAAACCTAATGTTACGCTAGTTTTTAATTCGATGAATAAAACCTACACGGAAACAAAAAGCTCGGCTAATGCTATCATAAAAAATTTCGAGATAAAAATTCTTGGTAATGAAAAAGTTGGCAATTATAATTGTACACACGTAAGAATGAGTGCGGATGAAAAATCGTGGGATATGTGGTACAGCAAAGATTTACCCGTGGTTAATTTCCCACTAACAGGTAATGATGCAGCGAGTAGTCAAAAAATGCTAGCACAACTTAAAAGCAAAGGCATAACTGGCATGCCTGTAAAAGTTGCCTTTTTAAAACCTAATTCTACAACTGCAGCGGTTACCATGTTGCTGACCAAATTTGAGCAGAAAACATTAAACGCTGCTTTATTTACCATACCAGCAGGCTACACCAAAAATAGCGTAAGCTTTGACGCTGAAAAAATGAAAAGCATGACGCCCCAACAAAAAAAGGAGATGATTATGAAGATGATGAAAGAACAACAATTGAAGCAATAACTCCATTTTACCGCCCACAATTAACTGTTAAAAAGCTAAAATTACAGTACAACACTTTATGCCGTTATCTCCTGTCATAAACGCATCAGAACTATTAACTCTTACTACGGATGAGTTTGTACTAATTGACGCCAGTGCTGGCTCAAAAGCTAGGTACGACGAAAGTCATTTATCTGGTGCGCTATACATTGACCTAAACACAGATTTAGCCAACATCAATGACTTTGCTATTGGCGGAAGACATCCTTTGCCGCCTATAGAGCAATTCGCTGAAACTTTAGGGAAATTTGGAATAGACGAGCAAAGCCATGTCATTATTTACGATGATAAAAATGGAAGTAATGCCGCTGCAAGATTTTGGTGGATGCTAAAGGCAGTAGGTCATGAAAAGGCTCAGGTGTTAAATGGTGGATTTGAGGCTGCAATTAAAGTTGGCTTTCCAATAAACAGTTTAAAGCCCGAAGTAGCAGCTAAAAATCCTTATCCAGTTATAAGCTGGCAGTTGCCTTTGGCATATATCGATGAAGTTGAGTTGGCGAGTAAAACAGACAACCAAACTATTGTGGATGTTAGAGATGCGGACAGGTTTGATGGCTTAACCGAACCTATAGATTTAATAGCCGGACATATTCCTGGTGCAATTAATATTCCTTTTACAGGTAATCTTGATGAGAACGGTTTATTTCTATCGCCAAGCATTTTAAAAGAAAAATATAGCAAAGCATTGGCTGATGCGAAACCCGAAAATGTAATTGTGCACTGCGGCTCGGGCGTTACCGCTTGCCACATGCTACTGGCTATGGCTTACGCTGATTTAGAAATACCTAAACTTTATGTTGGCTCTTGGAGTGAATGGAGTAGAAATAATAAAGACATGGTTTTGGCAAAGTAGAAAACGAAGTTAAGTAAACTTAAAGCCCTTAAACCAAATTGAGCTTTAAACC
>Ga0308157_10004536_pt1 | contig 18367 bp, 15 predicted proteins | sample PhyBR1_FD_201035 | JGI IMG/M metagenome (GOLD analysis project Ga0308157, IMG submission 201035) | Phyllosphere microbial communities from UC Gill Tract Community Farm, Albany, California, United States - DLSLB.R1 | ecosystem: Host-associated > Plants > Phyllosphere > Unclassified | place: USA...
TGAAGCTATAATGCTTAAGCCGTTACAATATCTTTTTCTGCTCATTTGTTCTTTCAATTTTTTATATTTTTAATCACTTAAATATATGAATTTACAAACATAGGAGCCGTTACAAGAGATTTGGGCAATTAGGCTGAATTTGAAAATGGTTTTGTATTTGGAAGATTAGTGTTTAATGGCAAAATCTCGCATCTTTACTCCCCAACCTCGCCAAGCGCCAGGACGTTAGCTGATATTTTGGGAAATAGCAGAAACCAATAAAATTGAATGAAAAAATCAGAAATCAAAGAAGAAATAATAATATCACTATATTTCAACATTCCTTTTTCTTTAAGAGTTTTGTCATAAACTTTGCGTACTTGTTTCATAGGTTAAAATTAAGATTTATTTCTTAACTCTATGTGATGGCTAAGTTAGCATGTCCACACCCTATTTAAATAATGTCTTTCTATCAACTACATAATAATATCCATTATAATCATCCTCTAGTATTTGATAACCATTTAAATAAAAAAAATACTGAATTGTTAAAAAATCATTCCTATTTAATTTTGTTTTTTTTAAAACAATTTTTTTACTTTTTAAATTTAATTCTTTAGTATATCTCGTATAAAAAATATCAAAACCTTTCTCATACTCTTTTATTATGTTTCCACTCAGAATAAAAACTTCGTAATAAACATTTTTAAAATCATTTTTATTAATTTTTATTTTATGGTTTAAAACTGCATCGAGGAACTCTTTGAAAGATTTATATAGTTTTTTAAATTTTAATTCATATAAATAATTCAAAAAATCAGCATTAGTTTTAATAATTTCAGAATTTCCTATTGAAACAAACAAACTTTCTTGACCATATACTGAGGGCATTTCATATTTAGCCTTTGATAACTTATCAATAACATCATCATTAATGATTGTACTTTTCTTTTCACATGAATTAAAGCTCCAAAATATTAGAATAAAAATTAACTTTTTCATCGATTAAATTTATTATTAGGAGGGTTATTTAGTTTTGATTCTTTTATTAAATCACCATCATATCTTATTTTTATAGTACCATTTTTTTCCAATTTTCGCACATGGTTTTCAAAGAATGTTGCTCGAATTTCTGAGTGATCTTTGTATTGATAAATATACTCATAATCTCCCTAATTATAGCGAACATATAATCTTCAGGTTGTGGAAAAAATCGCAAAATGTTGTTTTCATACTGGAAACCATTGGCAAAATGACAATCAAATATATTAGCTAGTATTTTTTACTATAATTTATTAAAATCAGTTTAAGACAAAAATATTTATCTAATCTTTTCTTGTTTAAGTTCGTGGCTTGCTAAGAAAAATTTGTCTTTCAAGATCTTCATATCCTCACTCACTTTTCTGTCTAAAACTTTTGCATAATGCTGTGTTGTTCTTAGATTTTTATGTCCCAACATTTTACTCACACTTTCAATAGGAACCCCATTGGTTAGCGTTACTGTAGTTGCAAAAGTATGGCGGGCAATATGAAAGGTCAGCTCTTTTTCGATATCACAAACTGTCGCTATTTCTTTTAAATAGGCGTTCATTTTTTGATTGGATAAAACAGGTAATAGTTTGTATTGATTATTACTTTGTGGATGATTTTCATATTTATCAATTATCATTTGTGTAACTGGAAGAATTGGGATTTTGGAAGCACTCTCTGTTTTCTGACGGTGGGTAAATATCCATTTATCTCCATCAATACCAAGACTTATATGGGACTTTGTTAAGTTTTTGACATCTATGTATGCTAAACCAGTAAAGCAGCTAAAAAGAAAGATATCGCGTACTAATGAAAGTCTTTCTATTTTGAACTCTTTGTTGATAATATTTTCAATCTCTGTTTCGTTGAGATATACTCGTTCAACTTCTTTTACTTTTGATTTATAGTTTGCAAAAGGATTTTTATCCAACCAGTCATTGGCCAAGCAAATTTTGATGATTTTATTAAAGTTTTTAATGTATTTTACAGCAGTATTATTGGCGCAATTTCTAACGCTTCTTAACCAAAATTCGTAATCGATTATAAAAGCGTGATCAATCTTCGTAATATCAATATCGGAAACATTGTATTTCCATTGCATAAATTCAATAGTATGCTTCAAAGAGGTTGTATATCTCTCTAATGTTCCTGGAGCGTATTCTTTTCCAATAAGCTCTTTTATTTTCTTGTTATGATCTTGAAAGATAGGAACGAGCATTCTTGCTCTTACGTCAATACCTAATATTTTGCTTTTAAGAGTTTCTGCGGTTAATGGTATCTTTTTATGGATTAATTCCATTTGAGCATCTATGATTTGAATTTTCAATACATCAAGATGGTTATTTATTGAACGAGCTTCTCCTGAAGCGCCTTTCATTTTACCTGCTTCTGTGGACCATTTTGAGATTTCTACAAAGCGATTGGTACTTAATTCAATTCGTTTTCCATTAATTGTGATTCGTGTGTAGATTGGTACTAATCCATTAACACTGGCTTTTGCTTTCTTCGCATAGAAAAGAATAGATATTTTTTTTTTCATCGTGGTGACCATATTTGTTGTTATTAAATTTAACTTCAATATGACTAACTCACAAGATATACAGTTTTTGAACTGCTTGTTGAACTGGCTGTAATCCCTTGTGAATTCTAGTCTGAGATAAAAATCGGTTACCCAAAATTTGGATTGTTTAGGGTAACCGATTTTATCCCTTTAGGTTCACGCATGAATGAATAATTTGACTACTGGTAAAAAGAAAAAACCCTTAAAATCATACGATTTTAAGGGTTTTAATTCAATTTGCATTTCTACTGGCGGAGAAAGAGGGATTCGAACCCCCGGACCTGTTACAGTCAACAGTTTTCAAGACTGCCGCATTCGACCGCTCTGCCATTTCTCCAGTATGTCGCAATCATTTCCAGATTGCGAGTGCAAATGTAAGAACCTTTTTTGGTTATGCAAGCGTATTTTTATAAAATTTACAGCTATTTTTGAAGTAAAACTTTAATTGTTTCATTTGCTTTGTTTTACAATTAAAACTTTTTTGCGTTATGCTCCTAAATTCTCAAAGATTGGTGTTGGTTTTTTATTTTCATCAACTGCTACAAAGGAAAAGGTGCCATCAACCACACTTTCGCGAACTTCGGAATACATTTGTTCCATAAAAATATCAACATGGATTTTGCAACTTGTTCTTCCAACGCTGATTACTTTGGCAACTAATTCAATTAAAGTTCCTGCTGGAATTGCTTTCTTAAAATCAATTTGCCCAGTAGAAATAGTTACTACTTTTTTTCGGCTGAATCGGGTAGCACAAATAAAAGCAACTTCGTCCATCAAGTGAAGTGCTGTTCCTCCAAATAAAGTGTCGTAATGATTGGTCGTACTCGGAAAAACAGCTTTGAAAATACGGGTTTCAGATTTTAGTATTCTTTCTTCTAAAGTTCCCATATTAGTAGGTAACATATTCTGTTATTTCAAGGCCATAACCAATCATTCCAACGCGTTTGGTTTGTTGTGTATTGGTTACTAATTTGATTTTTGAAATATCAATATCATGAAGGATTTGAGCACCAATTCCATAGTCTTTGGTATCAATTACAACTTTTGGAGCTTTCATGGTACCTTGCGCTTGTAACGCTTTCAATTCAGAAATTCGATTAAGTAAATTGACAGCTGTCATGTCTTGATTGATAAAGATTACAGCACCTTTTCCGTCTTCATTAATGATTTTAAACATATCGTCCAATTGTTGGTCCACATTATTGGTCAAGGTACCTAATAAATCATTATTAACCTGCGAAGAGTGAATACGAGTCAATATAGCTTCTCCAAGATTCCATGTTCCTTTAGTTAAAGCAATATGGATTTGTTTATTGGTTGTTTGTTCGTACGCTCTCAATCGGAAAGTTCCAAAACGTGTTTCTATATCAAAATCTTCTTTTTTAACAATCAGGCTATCGTGTTGCATTCTGTAAGCAACTAACGCTTCAATGGAAACCAATTTCAAATTGAATTTCTTAGCCACTTTAGCCAACTCAGGTAAACGAGCCATAGAGCCGTCTTCATTCATGATTTCACAAATTACTCCAGCTGGTTTAAACCCCGCTAATCTAGCAAAATCGATAGCAGCTTCGGTATGACCGGTACGTCTTAATACACCACCTTGTTTAGCAATCAATGGAAAAATATGACCAGGTCTGGCTAAATCTTGTGGCTTTGTATCGGGGTCTATTAGAGATAAAACAGTAAGTGCTCTATCGCTTGCAGAAATTCCTGTGGTAACACCTTTACCTTTTAAATCTACAGAAACAGTAAAAGCAGTTTCCATGTGATCGGTATTGTTGGTTACCATAGCTTGTAGTCCAAGTTCTTTACAGCGACTCTCGGTTAATGGAGCACAGATCAAACCTTTACCATGTGTGGCCATAAAGTTGATCATTTCTGGAGTTACTTTATCAGCAGCCGCTAGAAAATCACCTTCATTTTCACGATCTTCATCATCAACAACGATTATTATTTTGCCTTGGCGAATATCTTCAATGGCTTCTTCTATAGTGTTGAGTTGTATTTTTGTGCTAGACATTTTATTCTTTATTTTGAGATGAAATTAATTTTTGAAATATTTTTTGAAACGCTTTTTGTACTGGTGTTAACAATACATCTATATTGATTAAACCAATATCATTAGTAGCACGATAGGTCAGTAGAACAGCTAATGGTGTAAGAAGTATAGATGACATCCAGGAACCTAAAAACGGAGTCAGACCATCTTCTTGTGAAATTCTTTTTCCAAAAGTATTGATAAAGTGAAATGATATAAAAATCAAAACGGCAAATACAATTGGCAGACCAACACCGCCTTTTCGGATAATTGCTCCCAATGGTGCTCCAATGAAAAACATTAAGAAACAGGCATAGACAATAACAAACTTATCGTTTAAGGATAGAATATGGCTGTTGATGTTTTTCTTTTTGTTATCTAACTCGGTTTTAGTAGCATCAATAGAATACAAGGCACTTTGAACATTACTACTGGCCGAATTCAAAATTCTACCTTTTTCTTCATTGTTAAAAAGGGATAATAGATTTTCGGTCAATTCCTTTTTCTTAATTTTTACTGGAATATTAGTATTAGTCAAAGAGGCAACTCGAGTAGTATTGTTTTCTGAAAAAGAAATAATCTCTGTATTTCTAGTTTTATTCAAGGAATCCAAAGTGTATTTCAAATCACTAACATTTAACATGTTGTTAGTGTTTGAAACCGATTCGTCTTTAGTGTCAACTTTATTCAATTGAGACAAATCGATATTAATACGGTATTTTTTAAACGAACTTTTGGCAAAAGGGAGTTTGTCTCTATCTTCATATTTTTTAGGAACGATATCTTGGTAATAGTTTCCATCATTTAAAACTAACTGAAGGAGATTGGTGTTTTCGTTACTAATTAACTCTCCATTAGTAGCACGAATAACAGTTTTGCTTCCGTCACCATTTTGAGCTTTTTGATGAATGGTAACTCCAGTCAAATGATTTCCGTTTTCACCAGATTTTTTATTGACCTTGATATTATACATTCCAACGTCACTAAATTGGCCTTCGGTAATGGCTAGGGCAGGTTTGGCTTGGGCAATGTTTTTTCTAAAATTGATAAACTTAAACTCCGCGTACGGAATCACATTATTGGCAAACAAAAAAGCAATAATACTCAATATTGTAATAGCAATAGTCAAACTTCTCATGGCTCTTTGCAATGAAATACCGGAGGATTTCATAGCTGCAAACTCATAATGTTCAGACAAACTTCCGAAAGACATGATCGAAGCCAATAGTATCGAAAGCGGCAACACTAATGGTATAATTCGGGGCATCGAAAAGGCTAAGAATTTAATAACCATTACAAAATCCAAATCTTTACCCGCTAATTCGGCTATAAATAACCAAACCGTTTGCAATATGAATACGAAAAAAAGGATAACAAATACCGTAGCAAATGTCCCTAGAAATGTTTTTAATAAATATTTGTCTAAAATCTTCACTTAATAATTTAGTCTAATTTAGTGATCGTATAATTAGCATATTTGCTTGCGACAAAGGTAAATTGATTTTTTGGCAATGCTTGATTTGTTTTAAAAGAATTCACTGTCAATGTTGTTTTTGTTCCTTTCTTGGCAATTTCAATCACATTATAAAGATTATTTGTTTTAGAATCAATACCCACCAAAATCTCTTTTCTTTGATCTTTAGCATTAGTAGGAACCAACTTCACGTACTGAATTTTTTTGCCACTTACATTCTGAACAATATCCATAGTACATTTATACCCTTTATTAAAAAAAGTCAACATTTTTGAAGGCGTAATTGCAGTTTCATCCTTTTCGTTCAGCGTCGAAATAGTAACTTCTTCGTCTTCTGGAACAATCGTATAGGTTTTTTTACCATCAAAAAGCTTAGTGATTCCCATAAAATTCAATACATATTGATTTCCTTTCATCACTACCGTTCCCTTACTATCCTGATTGATGTTCTCTTTGGTGTTATTCAGCGAATATTTAAAATCAATCGTGATATTGTCATAACTTTTTACTTTAGCCGTAACCTTGTCCAGCAAAGCCTTAGCTTTAGCATCTTGCGCCTGAGCCGAAAATCCAACGAAAAAGACCATTAAAAGTCCCAAAATTGTTTTATAACCTATTCTGTTTTGTAGTATCATTTTGTTCTGTGTTTTGTTGTATGCTAATTATTTTATTGTGTTTAGAATTCTATGGGCGTGACCCCGTTAAGCAAAGGGGCTTACTAATAGCAGCGCTTACAAAGCCCCTTTGCTCAACGGCGTCGGGCTATACGCGCTACTTCGGTAGCCAGCTGCTATCCCTCACGCATTCGGGTAATAAGAAATTTGGTGCAAAAGTAAAAAGCTAAAAAGTTAAAAACATTAAAAAAAAGCTAAATTTAGTATAATCTAGCTATTCACTAATCACTATTTAAGATTCGTTACTAAAAAACTGATCCAGTCCCGTCATGTCCTGAATGTTTACACTTCTGGCCTTACTTCCTTCAAAAGGGCCTACGATACCAGCGGCTTCCAATTGGTCAATCAATCGACCGGCTCTGTTGTACCCCAGTTTTAGTTTACGTTGCAATAACGAAGCCGAACCTTGTTGAGCGTTTACAATAACTTCTGCTGCTTCTCTAAATAATGGATCCCTGTCAGCAATATCCATCTCCAGGTTGATTCCGCCATCTTCTCCAATAAATTCTGGAAGTAAATAAGCGGTAGCATAGGCTTTTTGTGAACCAACAAAATCTACAATTTTTTCAACTTCTGGCGTATCGACAAAGGCACATTGTACCCTTACAACATCATTTCCATTAGAATAAAGTAAATCTCCACGGCCAATTAATTGATCCGCCCCCTGAGTGTCAAGAATAGTTCGTGAGTCAATTTTTGACGATACTCTAAAAGCAATTCTCGCAGGAAAGTTGGCTTTGATTAAACCCGTAATTACGTTTACCGACGGTCTTTGTGTTGCTATAATTAAGTGAATACCAATCGCTCTGGCTAATTGTGCTAACCTTGCAATAGGCATTTCAACTTCTTTACCGGCAGTCATAATTAAATCGGCAAACTCATCGACAACCAATACGATATAAGGTAAAAAGCGATGTCCATTTTCAGGATTTAGTTTTCTCGATTTGAATTTTTCGTTGTATTCTTTGATATTTCGAACCATTGCATCTTTCAGAAGATTGTAACGATTGTCCATTTCTACACAAAGCGAATTCAAAGTATTAACCACTTTGGCATTATCGGTAATAATGGCATCGTCAGTATCTGGAAGTTTGGCCAAATAATGTCTTTCAATTTTATTAAAAAGTGTCAGCTCGACTTTTTTAGGATCGACCATGACAAATTTTATCTCGGCTGGATGTTTTTTGTAAAGTAAAGAAGTAATTACCGCATTCAATCCAACGGATTTTCCTTGTCCGGTAGCACCCGCCATCAACAAGTGAGGCATTTTAGCCAAATCAACTACAAATGTTTCATTCGAAATGGTTTTTCCCAAAGCAATAGGAAGTTCCATTTCAGCCTCTTGAAATTTAGCTGAACCAATCACACTTTTCATCGAAACCATTGTAGGATTCTTGTTCGGAACTTCGATACCGATAGTTCCTTTTCCAGGAATTGGAGCAATGATACGAATTCCTAATGCCGAAAGTGACAAAGCAATATCATCTTCCAAACTCTTAATTTTTGAAATACGAATACCAGCTTCAGGTACAATTTCATATAAAGTTACCGACGGTCCAACAGTAGCTTTGATTTGCGCTATTTCAATTTTGTAATTACGAAGCGTATCTACAATTTTGTTTTTGTTTTCTTCGAGTTCTTCCTGATTAATGGTAATGCCTCCAGTCGAATATTCTTTTAATAAATCGATGGTGGGGAATTTATAGTTTGATAAATCCAAAGTGGGGTCAAATAATCCAAAATCAGATACTAGGCGGGCAGCCAAGTTGTCTTCGATAATGTCTTCTTCAACGGCTTTTTCAATTACAAAAGCTTCTTCTTTTACAGGTTCTACTGTTGGCAGAATATCCATAGGAAGCGGCTTTAATGTCGGTTCTAAATTAATTTCAGAAGAACTAGAAATAGTTGGTTTCAAAGCTTCTTTATTAATTTCAAATTGCGAACCAGTATTTTTTAAATGAATGTTATCAATTAATTCGTCGTCTTCATCTGTTTTTTCTTCAACAGCAAACTCTTCCAGATTATAACTAGGGTCATTAGAAGAGGGTACAGGACGAATAGGCATGCTTTCGTTAATTTCTTTTTTGGTTTTTTCAAAAAACGCCTGCACCTTTTCTGGAGATACTTGTATTTTGAAAATCAAATAGATAATTAATCCGAAAATAAGAACTAATAATGTTCCTGTTTTGCCAAGATAATCTTGTACGAATAAATTCAATTCATATCCGATAGTTCCTCCCAATACCGGAAGCGAAGTAGCAAAAAAACCAAATATCACAGATATGATAATAATGGCAAATAAGTCCCAAAACCAAGTGCCTTTTAGTTTTTTGATAGAAAGATCTAAAACTAAATACATTCCAGTTAGGAAAAATAAACGTACAAAGAGGAAAGAGGCAACACCAAATCCGCGATAAACAATTAAGTCGGCAAGATAAGCTCCAAATTTTCCGAGCCAGTTTTGAACCACTTCTTTGCGATCTGATAGTTCAGCGACAGCACTTTGATCAATTTGTCCGTAAATGAAAAAGGAAACAAAGGCAACCAATAAGGCTACTGAAAATAAAACCAAAAGGGCACCCAAAACAATACGATGTTGTTTAGTTATTGCCCATGATTTTATAGATTTCGATTCTGATTCGTTTTTTTTATCTAAAGTCTCTTTTTTTGTGGATTTTGCCATTCTTGAATTTACTTGAGCCTATAAAAATTTTGGTATATAAATAATAAGTCCAATTGCAATTGCTGTTAAAGCTGCAAAAAATACAGCACCAGCTGCAATATCTTTGATAAAACCAATTCGTTCATGATAATGAGGGTGAATGAAATCGGCAATTTTTTCAACTGCAGTATTCAATCCTTCAATACTCATTACCATACCAATCGCCATGGTTTGAACAAGCCATTCGGTAGAAGAAATATGATAATAAAAGCCTGCAATAGTCATGATGATTCCAATTGAAAATTGAACCATAACGCTATGTTCGGTTGTTAATAATTTTACAGCACCCTGAAAAGCGTATTTCACGCTTTTCAATCGGCCAGTAAGTAAGGTGTTGTCTTTTTGAAATTCCATATAAAATTTTAAAGCGCAGCTAAAGCAGCTTCGTAATTAGGTTCGTGAGCAATTTCACTAACTTGTTCTGTATGCGTAATAACTCCGTTTTCATCAGTAACGATAATTACGCGTGAATGTAAACCTGCTAATGGGCCATCAACAATATTTAAACCATTGTTTTTTCCAAAAGTTCCTTCTTGAAAATCTGATAAATTCACCACATTTTCTAAACCTTCAGCACCACAAAAACGTTTTTGGGCAAAAGGTAAATCTCTTGAAATGCACAAAACAGCAGTATTTGTTAAGTTGCTGGCAGTTTCGTTGAATTTTCTAACAGAGGTAGCACAAGTTCCAGTGTCGATACTTGGGAAAATATTTAAAACTAATTTTTTTCCTGCAAAAGTGCTTAAATCTGCAATTGATAAATCATTTTTTACTAATTTAAAATCAGCTAATTTAGAACCAACTTTTGGTAATTCACCTGAAGTGTGTATTGGATTTCCTCCTAATGTTATAGACGCCATAATAATTGTTTTTTTGTGAGGTTCAAAAGTAAGGATTAATATTTGAATCTAAAAGTATTTGTTGGGAGGAAGAGTTCAGGGTTTAGAGTTTCAAGTTTGAAATCCAAAGTTTCCTTTTTAAAATTGAAATTTGCTTTTTGAAATTGTTTTCTAAAATTTATTTTTTGAAAATAAGGCCAAGCTATCTTATAATATTGATACTTTTGGGTTTTATTTTATAAATGAAATAATATAAGAAAATGTAATATTGTTAACTATTAAAATGTAATGTCATGAAAAAACACTCATCATTAATTGTTGTTGGAGTTTGTATAATAGGACTCATTTTTTCCTGTGCCCAAAACCCATTTACGGGAAAAAAGACTTTGAATTTTGTATCAAATAGTGAGTTGTTTCCGTCTTCGTTTCAGCAGTATGGAACTTTTTTGAAAGACAATAAGGTAGTAGTTGGAACAGCAGATGCCAAACGTGTTGAAAATGTTGGAATGAAAATTAGAAACGCAGCAGAACTTTGGTTAAAAACAAACGGGTATTCAGAATATCTAAATGGATACCAATGGGAATATAAACTAGTAGAAGGAAAAGATGTTAACGCTTGGTGTATGCCTGGTGGTAAAATTGTAGTTTATACTGGGATTTTACCAATAACTAAAGATGATGCTGGATTGGCCACGGTAATGGGACATGAAGTGGCGCATGCTTTAGCCAATCACGGAGCACAAAGAATGAGCGCTTCACAATTACAAGAAATTGGTGCTGTAGGAGTAGCATTGGCGACAGGAAATAAAAGTGCAGAACAACAACAAATGTGGCAACAATATTACGGGATTGGTTCTCAAGTAGGGGTAATGCTCCCTTTTAGCAGAAGCCATGAAAGCGAAGCGGATAAGATTGGACTGACCTTGATGGCACTTGCTGGATATAATCCTGAATTGGCAATATCATTTTGGGAAAGAATGGCTGCTAGTAACACAGGAGGTACTGCACCGCCTGAATTTATGAGTACACACCCGTCTGATGCAACTAGAATTGCTAATTTAAAAAGGTTAGTACCAGAAGCTAAAGCAGAAGCTTTGAAGTTTGGTGTTAAGTTCAATTAGTTTTGTACCAGTAAAATGAATGGATTTATATAAAGTTTAAAATTAATAATGAAAGTACCGATTTAATAACTAAATATTTGAAACAATGAAAATGACAATTATGATATTTGGAGTTATTGCATTTACATTGTTTTCCTGTAAAAATGGAGAGGAAAATAAAGTTAATAATGGAGCAACGACCATTAAAAATATGCCTGTTTGGAAAGAGCCTAAAACCATTTCTTACACTTTAGAAAGTAGTAAAGAATGGTTGAAAGCAAATAAAAGCGAAAAGGAATTAGCTATTGCTCTTGCTGTAAATAGAACGGATAAAGAGAATTTTACCAGATTAGATTCTGTAATTATTCCAACGGATTTAAGTGGTGATTTAGTTTTTTATTTTCCTTTTCCTCTTCAAGTAGATTCTTTGCGTGAGATTGATAAAATCATTTTATTCTCTTATGCCACTCAAACTTTTGCGGCTTATGAAAATGGAGTTTTAATTCATGTAGGCCCGACTAATATGGGTAGGGAGAAGGATCAAACGCCTGTAGGATTATTTTTCACGAATTGGAAGGCGGAACATACCACCAGTACTTTCAATGACGAATGGGAATTGAAATGGAATTTTAACATTGAAAATAAAAAAGGGATTGGTTTTCATCAATACAATTTACCGGGTTATCCCGCATCGCATTCATGTTTGAGATTGTTAGAAAAAGATGCTGAGTTTTTATATACTTGGGCGGATCAATGGGTTTTGGAAGATGATCAAAATATAAAATTCAAAGGGACTCCTGTGGTTGTTTTTGGGAGTTATAATTTTAAAGGATCTAAACCTTGGTTGCAGCTCGTAGAAGATCCAGAAGCTTTAAATATATCCGAAAGTGAAATTGAAAAAGTAATTGCTCCTTATTTAGACACTATTTTAAAAGAGCAGAATAAGAAGAAGAACAAGGTTTAAAAGTTTGACTTTTGAAATTGAAGTTGACTTTCTTGATATTTTAAAACAAAGAAATCCTCATCTGAAAGTATCAGTGAGGATTTTTTGATTAAACGATTTTTAATTAAAAGGTATTAATTTATTTAGCATGATCAAAAAGTGCTATCAATTCAACGATGTTTTTGATATTTAGTTTGCTGTAAATTTTGTTCTTATGAGTACTTACAGTGGTAATAGAAATGTCAAGCTTATTCGAAATTTCAAGATTTCCATCGCCTTTGACTAATAATTCACAGATTTCAATTTCTCTTTTAGATAATTTATCGATCGGGTTTAGCATTTGCTTTTTGATCGAAGCATTGATGATTGCATTTATAATATCGGGCGTGTAGTAACTCCCTGTTTTTAATACAGTTTCAACAGTTGTAATAATTTTGTCTTTGTCGCTAAGTTTATTCAAATAACCGTTGGCACCAGCCATAATGTACTGATAAGCGTGAGTGGCTTCATCATAAACGGAGAAAATTAAAATTTTCACTTCAGGATGTAACAGTCTTATTTCGCTAATCATTTCTTTGTTTTTTCCACCAGGAATATTGATATCAAGTATAATTAGTTCGACTTCATGTTTTTTTAAAAAACTAATGGTGTCGGGAAAATTTTCAGTAGTGTATAGTTTTACACGTTCTATACTTTCTTCTAGAATAATAGAAATACCGGTTCTTACTACCAAGTGATCATCTACAATAAGTATTTTTTTTTGCATAAATTTTTAATATTTGGGGTTTAATAATTTATTTCTATAGTTACAGTTGTACCAGTATTTTCTTTACTTGAAAAACTGATATTTCCTTTTAAAACATTAAGTAATTCTAATACAAAGTGGAGTCCTATTCCAAAGTTGTTTAGAATTAATTTTTCAGATTCTTTACTGTTGAAAAGATCAACATAGTAATCTATCAAATGCTGCTGCATTCCAATTCCAGTATCTTTTATCCAAAAGATAAATTTGTTTGAATCAGATGAGGCTCCTATTTCAATTTCTCCATTTGTTGTATTTTTAATAGCATTGTCTAATAAATTGTGGACAATGATGGAGATAATTCGGTAATTAAATTGTGATATTATATCCTTGCTGACATTATTATATAAAGTTGTATTGTTACTGTGAGCGATTTCAGCAAATAATTCAATTTTTGTTTGAACTAAATCATAGAAAGAGTAATGTACTTTTTCACGAGCTTTTTCTTCAATATAAATATCTGAATATTCAATTAAGACTTTGGTGAAATCATAAAGCTGTGTTGAAGATTTTAATATTGAACTGGCATATTTGTGCAAACGATCATTATTTAATTTTTTAGTTTCGTCGCATAAATAATTTCCAATTAAAACAATATATTTTAGAGGACTTTTTATGTCGTGACTAATGGTTCCAATTACTTTTTTTTGCTGTGTGATTTCTCTTGATAAATCAACTTTTGTGTTTTCTAGATCCTGTATTATTGTTTTCAAATTCCGATTAGATTCTTTGAGCTCGTGTTTTGAATATAATACTCTTTTTATCATGGTAATATAATACCAACTCACACTACCTAATATTACTAAGACAAAAAAGATGTTAGTACAGATAAGGTAAAATTTGATTTCGCGAGTTCCTTCCCCTAAGGTATTGGAGAAATTTTGTTCATTAATAGTAAGTTTATCACTAACATCACTTAATTGGGATAAGAAAAAATTACGTGAAACTGTGGTTAAATTACCATTTTTGATTTCTTTATGAATTTCATTGCCAATAGCATCTATTTCAGAAATTAAAGCGTCTCCTTTTTCCCATTCTCCTATTGCTTTGTGTAAAAACGGAACAGATTTAAAATTTTTAAAAACCCAAATTAAGTCATCCAGATCTTTTTCGTGGTTTCTACCAGCTCTAAATCCTTTTTTTATAATTTCAGTACTTTGATTATTAATTAAAGCAATTCGTGCTGCTCCATCTCCTTGAGGAACACTCAGTTCAATTTTATATAAATCCCATTGTATAGGATCATCTGTATAGAGATAAGTGATAAGATGACGAACAGCATCTTTTTGCCCTTTTGAATAATGTGATTCTCCATTAACATAAGCTCTGCTTCCTGATAAAATCTTAATTGTAAAACAATTAATGAATATCAGGGCAGAACAAGAAAAGAATATTAAAAAAAAGAGAATTATAATATTCGTTTTTTTTAAATATCTAAAAATATTGATTCTTGTCATTCAGGTTAAGTTTGTTAATATCTAGATTTTAATAAGACTAATTATTTAGATTAAAATCATTTTTTAGTTTCAAAATTATTCAAATTGATAATGTTAAATATAATATAAAAATGTAAGAATTCGTCCATTTTTGACTAGAATTTTTTATTAGTTTTTTATAGTTTTAATTCTGTTCTAATATCAGTTTTTCTTTATTCTGAAAACGATTGAAATTAATAATTATCTTATAATTTTATCTTTAGCGAGGCAATATAATAATTTTATAAACTGTTTTTGGTTGTGTAATCATTTTTAATGTATTTGGATTTATTTTGAGAAAAAAGTAAAAATAGATTTAAAAAATAATGATATTAAGATGTTTTTACATAAGATGGATAAAATAATGTATAAAGGCTTGTTTAAAATCTATTACTAACCCAACCTAAAATTAAATTTCTAGTTCAAAAAAAACTTAATTTTTTAAAAACTAATTTATAGTGTAAAAAGCACACTTTTTTGATACTAACATTTTATGAAGTTTAAACCTCTTAAAATGATATTATTGATTCTTTCTAATTACTAATTTTTAAAATTTCCCCAAAATCCCCAAAACCACATTTCTCTTCTAAAAAGCACAAACATTTCCAGGTAAATAAGTTAACAATCATACTTACGATTTATTTAAATTATTTAAGAATCTATTGTTTTTAAAGTTTGTATAACCAAATCTAAATACAACATACATGAATAAAACTACTCGAAAAAACGCAGTAAATCATTACATTTTTAAAAATTTTTTGTTTTTGGTTTTAATGCTCCTCTTTTCAAAATCATTATTAGCAAACGGGTCTTCAGCTAATCCTGTTAATGGTACGATTCCATGTAATTCAGTCGATCCTATTCCGATGGTCGCCGGAGTTTTTGATAATTTATCGGCAACTTCGAATACCACTGGAGGTTGCGTTTTTGGTATTTGCGGAATAGTAAATGAGCCAAATTTAATTGACACCAATCTAACTAATTTTGCGACTGCTTTTACCGCTATAGGTGTTGGAGTTACTCACAATCTTAGAGTAACTGACGGCAATGATACCTATGCAGCGGGTACATTTGCAGGTTATAGAATTGCTCCAAATGGAGGATTATCGCTTGATTTGTTGAATAATATTTCTATAAAAACGTATTTGGGCGGTGTTTTGAGAGAAACAATGACAGGTGCTTCTTTGGTAAGTATTAATCTGGCTGCAAATCCAGGGAATTATGTAGTTGGTTTTAATACTACTCAATCTTTTGATGCAATTGAAATTTCTATCAGTAGTTTGGTTGGTGTAATTACTTCTACGAATGTGTTTTATCCTGTTGTAACCACTTATTGTGCTGGTCCAGCCTTAGGTTGCAATACGCCAACAGCAATGAATTATCCTCTTTTTCCAACAACGATAGATGATGCTCATACAGGTATTTCTGGTATTAGTGTTGGTACTATTGCAAATACAGAGAATGTGTTATCTGCAAATACTACAGATTATGCTAGTATAAGTTTTTTACTTAATGTTGCTGGCTCAGGAAGTATATCAGTAAAAGATCAAGTTACTGATTATCCTGCCGGAACTTATGCTGGTTTCGATATTGAAAATGTGAATTTGGTTAATGTTTCAGCTTTGGGCAATATTACAGTTAAAACCTTTTTTAATGGAACTTTAAGAGAACAATTTTCAGGAAATAATTTATTAGTTAATGGAGATTTGTTGAGTTCTGCAGGTCGTTATAAAGTAGGTTTTGTAACAACTATGACTTTTGATGAAGTACAAATAGTTGTAAATCAATTAGTAGGTATTAATCTTGGTGAGACCAGAGTTTATAATGCTTCTTTTGAGAATTTTTGTGAAGGTCCAGCTTTAGCATGTAATACTCCAACCAAAATGACTGCACCTGCTTACCCTGTTTTTGTAAATGGTGCTAACACAGGAGTTAATGGCTTAGTTTGTGCATTGTGTTCAGTATCGAATCTCGATAATTTGATAGATGCTAACGCTAATAACTATGCAACAATTGATTTGACAGCAACTGTTGGAACTAGTGGAAGTATTTCTGTAAAGAATCAGATTACTGATTATTCAGCGGGGAATTTTGCAGGATTTGATATTGAAAGCCCAGGTTTATTAAGCGTTGATGCTTTGAATGCCGTGACAATATCGACTTATTTGAATGGTGTACTTCGTGAATTTAAATCAGGAAGTGGAGCTTTGGTTTCAGTTGGAACTGATTTGCTAGTAGCAACTGGAAGAAAAACTATTGGTTTTACTACTACTTTATCTTTTGACGAGGTAAAAATTACGTTGAATAATACTGTTGCTGTTGGTTTGGGTACAACTAAAATATATAATTCGATAGTCCAAAAATTCTGTGATCCGGTAGTATTATGTAACCAAACGTATGCATGGACAAATCCTAATTTTCCAGTTGTTATCGATAGTGACAGGTCAGGTATTGATGGAGTGGCTTGTGTAGCCTGTGCTGTAAATAATAGCAACAATGTATTAACTGCTAACACTGCTGATTTCGCTAATATTACATTAGTTGCAGGTGTTTTAGCTACAGGTTCTTTGGCTGTAAAAGATCAGTTATTTACTTATCCAAAAGGAACATTTGCAGGTTTTACAATAAAAGATTTGAATAATTTGGTAGAAGTAGATTTGTTTCAATCATTAACTATCAGTACTTATAATAATGGAGTTTTACAAGAAGCCAGGGCAGCGGGACAACTAATAGGGCTATCTTTAGTTGTTCCCATTTTGGGGAATGGCCCTGGCTTTTATAATGTTGGTTTCAAAGCAACATTACCATTTGATGAGATTAGAATTACAGTAGGTTCTTTAACTAGTGTAATTAATAACATTAATGTTTATGGAGCTTTTGTGAATACCAAAGATAGCAATAGTGGAGGAGGATCTGGCACTTTGGATTGTCTTAGCTCAAATTTAAGTGTAGTTAAAACGGCGAGTAATGTTACTCCAGCCATAGGTTCTGAAATAACTTTTACAATTGTTGCAAGTAATGCTGGACCAAGTGATGCTACAGGGGTAGTTGTAAATGACATACTCCCTACAGGTTATACTTTTGTAAGTGCTGCAGTTTCTTCTGGAGTTTATGACAGTGTTGCGGGAACATGGACAATAGGAACTGTGCCAGCAAATACAAATCAAACTTTAACAATTACAGCAACAGTTAATCTAACCGGTAATTATGCAAATACAGCAACAATAGTAGGTAATGAACCCGATCCCGATCTTACTAATAATACTTCAACTTCAACACCAATACCTCATAATGCAATTATTGCCAATGACGATACAGCAGCACCAATTGATGGAGTAAGCGGTGGAACGGCTTTTACTAATGTTTTGGTAAATGATACTTTGAATGGTCAGTTGGTAACAACTTCAGATGTGAATGTATTTTTTGTTTCATCGACGAATTCAAATGTTACACTTTCAGGAGTTGATGTTATAGTTGCCCCAGGTACTCCTGCTGGAATTTATTCTTTAGTGTATCAAATATGTGAAGCATCAAATCCTACTAATTGTGATACAGCTACAGTTTTTCTAACAGTTTTAAATCTGTCAGCTCCTAGTATAAGCATTACCAAAGACGGTACTTATGTAGATAAAAACGGCAATGGCATTACCGATTTGGGAGATACTATCGTTTATACTTTTGTGGTTGCCAATACAGGAAACGTAGCTTTGAGCAATGTAACAGTAACC
>Ga0308157_10004537_pt1 | contig 18367 bp, 13 predicted proteins | sample PhyBR1_FD_201035 | JGI IMG/M metagenome (GOLD analysis project Ga0308157, IMG submission 201035) | Phyllosphere microbial communities from UC Gill Tract Community Farm, Albany, California, United States - DLSLB.R1 | ecosystem: Host-associated > Plants > Phyllosphere > Unclassified | place: USA...
GCGTCCAAGACCATAATCACCCTGGTCGTAGACGTAGCTCGCGCTGGCGCCGTCGCTGTAGCTGATGACAGTTGGTCGGTTGAGCACATCATATTGATAAGTGGTCGTCTGCCCCTTGGCGTCGGTACGTGTCTTCAGGTTGCCCGCGACGTCGTAGGTATTGGTGGTGGCTCCGGTGTCCGGACTGATAGTCTTGCTCAACTGTCCCAAACCGTCGATGGTGTAGGTCGTTACCAGATTCCTGGCGTCGGTCACCTGTGTCAACTGGTCAAGGCCATCATATCCGTACTGGGTGACACCGCTGTTAGTGTCGGTTACTTTGATACGCCGCCGCAGCAGGTCGTAGTCCTGCTTGGTAATCCGGTTCAGGGGATCGGTGATTTGGGTCAGGTTGCCCACCGTGTCGTACACATAGCTGGTGGTCGTATTCTGGACTTGGGCCGACGCGGTGCCGCACAGCACCGCGACGAATGGCAACAGTGCGCGCTTCATTGCAAGGCTCCGGTAATTTGTTTGAGGCGATTCAGCGGGTCGTACACGCGGCTGATCTTGCTGGTCAGCGTGCCGCTGCTATCCTTCGTCTGTTCGGCGATGCGGTTGCCGGCCAGGTCCAGGGTGTAGACAATGCTGTTGCCGCTGCTATCGCTGATGCCGGTCAGGCGGTGGGCGGCATCGTAGGTATAGCTCAGCGTCGAACCATCGGCCATCGTGACCTTGGTCACCTGGCCCACGCCATCGTAATCGTAATGCGTGCTTTCCCCGCCGACAGCGCTGTCGGACAGCCAGCCGCGAGCGGTGTAGGTGAGATCGGTCGCGAGGCCGTTCGGATCGGTGATACGGCCGACCCGGCCATTGGCGTCGTACTGGCTGTAGCTCGTCATTTGCTGGGCGGCGTTGGTGATGCCGGCCAGGTTACCCTCGCTGTCGTAGCTGAAGCTGGTCGTGTCGTTCAGCGGTCCCGTCGCGGTCAGCACCTGGCCGACCTCATTGTAGGTATAGGACCAGTTGCGCGCCGCGCCGGCCAGCGTCGCGCCCAGCCCTTGCGCGCCATTGGCGTCGGTCGTTGCCTGCACCGTTTTGCTCACGACGTTGCCGGCAGCGTCGTAGGACAAGGTGGTCAAGCGCAGCGGCGTGGCGATCTTGACCGGCAGGCGCAGCGTGGCGTGCCACGCCGTGGTGGCGGTGCGGGCGTAGGTGGTGCCCGAGGCTTCGGTGCGGCTGAGTTCTAGATTACGGGCCGTGTCATAGGTGTAGACGGTTTTACTGCCATTCCAGTCCTTGCTGCTGAGGACATTGCCATTGACGTCGTAAGTCCGTTCCAGCATGCCATCGCAACCGTCGCAGGGCTGACTCACCGAGTCGTTTTTGGCGACGCCCAGTACGATCACGCTGTGATAGCTGCGGGCGATAGTGGCAGGCGCCGCCGCTGTCCCGACCGAGGTGGTGACGGTAGTCGTCTGCGTGCCGTCGGCTGCGCGCGCGCCATAGCTGACCGTCACCTTTTCCACGCCGCCGGCATGCTCGGACGCGACAGCGCGGCCGGTGCAATCATACGTCCACGTGGCGAAGCGCACGCCGTTCTCATCGGTGATCCCGGTCAGCGTATTCAGCAGGTGTCCAAATCCATTGCCGGATGCCGTCACACCCGAACAGCCGTTGCTGTCGCCGATGCGCGCCGATTCATTGTAATAGTACAGACGGTTTTTGCCGTCAGGGTAGGTGACCTGCGTCAGGTTGTTGGCGCCGCACGCCAGGCTGGCGGGCGCCGAGGCCAGGCAGCCGGCGGTGGGGCCGTCGTAGCTGTACAGGTAAGGCTGTCCCGCGGGATCCAGGGCTTTCGTGACGCGCGCCCGGCTGTCGTATTCGAACTGAAGCTGTCGGCCCCAATGATCGGTGACGCACACCAGCAGACCCGCCGCGACCGCGGCGCCCGGCTGAACGTGGGCGCACGCCGGCGCGTCCGCAGGCAGCCGCTCCACACTGGTGTCGTTCGTGTTGCCACTGCTGTAGGTATAGCGTTGCGTCGCACCTGTCTTGCTCACGATGGACAGCAGTCGTCCGGCCGCATCGTAGCTTTCGGTATCCTGTCCCGAAGTCACATAGGTCCATCCCACCGGCGTGACGCCATCCGATGCATATTGCGCGCTCAGGCGCTCATCAACGTCCGCGTCGCCTACCCACTGGCTGCCCGACTGATTGAAGTTGTAGACCTTGCCGTCGGGCCGCGACACGGACACCGCCGGCGCCGCATTGGCAACCGGCGTGCTCTCGCAAAACTGCAGGCCATTGCTGTTGCGCCTGAAGCATTTGGTTTCGGTACGGTTGGGTAATAAGCGCAGCTTCCGGTCGACCAGATGGGACCAGCGGCTGCCGAAGGCACCCGACTCGCCGCTGTAGCCGGTGAAGACGCCACCGTTGTAGGTGCGGGTCAAGGACAGCGGCAAGCCTGGCGTGGCCCCCGCATAGTCGACTTCCGCCTGAACCTTGTTGCCGGTGCCAATCGCGATTGGATTGCCGCAGGAAGGCTGGCGATTCTGTGCATTGGCCGGGCAGGAGGCGCCATTCGCCTTGGGACTGGACGGCACCGGCATGGTCATCTTGGTCAGGTCGCTGCACGACAGCGTGTCGCTGAAATAGCGGACGTTGTCATTGTTCAGGCAAGCATAAGCCGACAAATAATAGAATTTGTAGATGCCGGGCGGCTGCGACAGATCCTGAATCCAGCCACCGCTAATGGAGTTATACGAATTAGGATTCTCAACCGGCGCTGTAGCGCCGCACCATGTCGTCACGTTCTGTTTCAAACTACTGACCAGATCGCTGCAAGCGGCATACAGCGCCGCGCCGGTCTGATAGTTACCGACCCATTTAAAATGGGTATTCCCGATAACCGGGACAAAATCCGCCCTTGCATCCAGCGTACAAAGCAGTCCGAGTCCAATTAAGCATGCCCGCCAATTTTTCATGAGTCACGTCCGCCCGATAGTGAGAGAAAGGGAGGAAGCGCCGCCGATACGACGCTTCTATCGGAGTGAAGGCTAGCATGGGTTTCCATGTGGCAATCTATCGGATTGTCACCGGGGACTCAAAATCTTTGGCAGGGCGTTCAACAGGTCGCTGGCTTGGCGGCGGCCACACCAGCCCCAGGCCGTCGGTAATTCCAATTTGATGTGCTGGGCGATGTCGAACTGGTCGTCCTCCTTCCAGCGCGGGCGTGGATTATTTTCCGTCCAGCTTTTTGGTAAATCCGACATACAAGCGCCGCGCCACGAAATGATCGAACCCGGATCTGCGGAAAGTGTCCGCTTCCGTCGAATAGGTGCGTTTGCTGCCGTCGAAGATATCGTTCGCGTTGACGGTCAAGCTCAGTGTCTTGTTCAGTTGGTGCTTCCACGTGAGGTTCACATTGTTGGTCACGCCGAAACGACCAAGCGGCGCGATGCCCGCCGACTGGGCGTGCGCGTCGAGCGAGAGATCGTCCGGCCCGGCGTGGTAGGCCACGCGCAGGTTCAGGTAGCCCGAGACTCCCGACTGGTGGACCACTTCAAACGTGTCGGGAGTGGTGAGCACAACCTGGTAAGCGCCGCCGTCCATGCCCAGGCGCCAGCGCTCGCCCGGATTCCATTCAAGCGACGCCGTCACGCCGGCCAAACGGGCCTGGCCGCCGTTCTGCTTTGAAGTCACCAGCACGTCGTCGATAAAAGTGCGTGCGTCGGTTACCGTGTCGCGGCTGGTGCGGTAGAAGGCGCCGGCGCTGCCGCTGAGGCGCCCGGCATCTGCATTGGTGTTCACTTCCCATGAGTTCAACAGCTGGGGCTTGAGGTAGGAGTTGCCTCGGCTGAGATTCTGCGCGTCGATGTAGGTGGTGAACGGATTGAGGTCGCGCGCGTCCGGCATCTGCAGGCTGCGCCGGTAGCTGAGCGCGATGTCGGCGTTGTCGCTGATCTCGTAACGGAGATGCAGGCTGGGATTGAATGCCTGCCAGTGCCCATTGCGGACCGCGCCTTGTGCCGGAGTCACCCTGAGCCCCATGCGCTCGACGCGCGCGCCCAGCAGCGCTTCCCATTGTCCGCGCTTGAACTTGTCGGTCAGGTAGGCGGCGCTCAGCGTGGTCCTGGCCGCGTAGCGATTGGTGGTTTCTGGATCCTGTGTCTCGCTGCCATTGAGCGGATCGACGGCGGCCTGGTAGTTGGCGATGTCATCGACCTTGTTCTGGATATCGAGGCCGGCGCCCCACTGGCCGTGAGTGGTGGCCTGGCTCCAATCGACGGTGGCCTGCGTCAGGCGCCGTGTCGATGCGGTGGCGCTGCGTGTGTAGTCGGCGGGCAGGGCCGGCGCGATGAACACGTCGCGATAGGACTTGTCCACCAGGTTATGGGTGGCGCTGTGCTGCAGCGCGGCTTTCAGCACCGCGCCGCGCTCCTGGTGGCTGTAAGCCAAATCGGCGCCGTTGTCGGACTGCTCGTTGGGGCCGAAGGAAATGCGGTGATACAGCGTCTCGGCCGCCGGCGTGCGCGTCGCGTTGAGCTCGTCCAGCAATGGCAGCGAGCGGCGGCGGTTGTGCTGCGCCGTCAGGCTGATGCTATCGATCTCGCTGAGCGCGTAATCGAGGCCCAGCGTCGCGCTTTCGACACTACGGCGCACAAATATCTCCGAGGTCTGGCGGGTTTGTCCGGATAGGCCGGACACCGGGTTGTTCCAGTCGACCGCCGAGTCGCGCATTTTCAGCGTGCCGTCGCGGCGGTACGCCAGGTTGCCGTGTACGCTGAGGGCGCCCCTGGTCACGTCGCCGGATGTGGCGACATTCCACAAGCCGTGGTCCGCCGCGCTGCCCTGTAGTTGCGCATGCGCGCCCGGCTTGCGATTGTGCTTCAACACGATGTTCAGGATCGCGCCGCCATTGGCGTTGTAGGCGGCGGAGGGATTCGTGATGACTTCGACGCTGGCGATGTCGGCGCCGCTCATCGTTTGCAGCGCCAGCGCCTGCTCGTCACCCGACCCCGCCAGCATCGCGGTCGGCTTGCCGTTGATGAGCACCGTCACCTGGTTGTGACCCTTGACCGAGATCTTGCCGTCCGCCGTCACCGACACCTCCGGGGTGGATTGCAGCACGTCCTGCGCAGTGCCGTTGGCCGCGCGCGCCATGCCGGCGACATCGTACACCGTCTTGTCGAGCTTCTTGACCACCGGCTCGGTGCTGGCCGGTACCACCACGGTCTGGACGGCTGGCGCCTGGTCCTGGGCGTGTGCCAGCAAAGGCAGCAGGAGCAGCGGCAGGGTGAGGACGCGGAGGCAAGGGGAGGTCAGATCAGCATTGCACATGGTTTTCTCGGGACGAGTGGAGCCAACCTCCCCAGCGAAATGGGGAGGGAACAGGACAGGAAACGGGGAGCTACAGCGCGCGCCGCGCCAGTTCGGTCATGAAGGCTTCGCGGGTTTGCGCGCCGGCGTGGTGATAGCTGAGAACGGGATGCTGCAGCAGCCGCGCGAACACCAGCCTGCGGCCATCCTTGACCACCCAGCCGACGAACCAGCCGATATCCTGCGTCTGGTCGGCGGTGCCGTCTGGCCGCTGGATGGACGCCGTGCCGGTCTTGCCGTAGACCTGCCAGCCGTTCACCGGCGCGTTGACCTTCAGTAGTCGCTCGGTCAACTCATACGCATGCGCGGAAATCGGCAGCTGGCGATTGACCACCTTGCGCAGGAAGACGGCCTGCTCGGACGGGGAGATTCTCAGCGTGGGACTGACCTCCGACAGCGCGATGGCATCGTCCACGCCGGCGACGCTGGCCAGTTCGCGGTTGCCATAGTCGAACGCCTGCACGTAGCCGCGTACGCCGGCGGAGCCAACGCGCGACACCACTTGCTGGGAATACCAGACGACGGATTCACGCAGCCACGAGGCCGGGTCGGTACCGTGGCGCCAGGACGGATTCGGCGAGGCGTAGCGCTCCTCGTACGGCAGGTAAGGGCTGTGGTCGTCCTGCAGTACGCCACTGTCGAAGCCCATCAGGCTGATGGCGATTTTAAATGTGGATGCCGGCGTGACGCGTTCGTCGCAGCTGCCTTCGCGTACCAGTTCCGCGCCGCTGCTGGCGTCGGCCATGATCGTGCAATCCAGCGCCTCGAGGTTGGCGGCATGCAGATTGAACGCGGGCTGCAACATCAGGTTGGCACATACGACCACTGCCAGGCTGCCCAAGGCGGCATAGCGCGGCCAACGGCTGCGTGTCGCCATCGGTGAGCGGATCAGCTTGACGCGGGAGACCAGGGAGGGCTGGCCGCTGGCGCCAAACGCCAGCGCCGCATCGACCGCTTGCCGTTGCAGACTCAGCTGCATGACCAACGCCGCCGCATAGGCCTTGCGTTCCTCGGGTGGGCGGCCGGACAGCACGTCGTGGTCGCAGCCAAACTCCTGCGACCAGCCCAGCCGGGCGTGCAGTATGCGCATGAATGGATTGAACCAGAACACGCCCTGGAGCATTACCGATGCCGCGCTGAGCTGCAGGTCGCGGCGGCGCCAGTGGGTCAGCTCGTGTTCGATGATCAGCTGCTGTTGCAGCCGGTCGAAGTTGCGCAGGTGCCGGGGCAGCAGCAGTCTCGGTTTGAAAATCCCCTGCAACATCGGCGAGATCGGCGCGCAGACTTCGATCGCATGTGGCAGCAGTGCCTGTGCCTTGCCCATGAATCCCGGGTGATCGTCGCTCGCCGTTAGCGGTGTTCCGCTTGCGACAAGCGTTTGCAGCAGCCGCCTGGCGCGCCATTGGCGATAGGCGAAGTAGCCCAGGCCAAGGAAGTACAGCACGCACCAGGCGCGCGCCGCGTAAGCGACCTTGGCGCCGCGCTGTTCGGCGGCGGTGGCGGGCGCGGCATCGGTGGCAGTGATGACCGCCGGTTGCGAAGGCTGCGCCGCAGCCAACGGCAGCGAGTCGTTGTTCATGTCGATGACCGGCACCATGCGCAGGCGGTCGGTGTGCGGCAGCAGTATGGCGCCGAAGATGATGGCTACCGCCAGTTGGCCCAGCAGCCACAGTGAGCGCTGTTCAGCGAGCGCGGGGAAGCGCCGCGCGCATAATACCGCCACAGCCCAGACAGCAAGGCCAGCCGCCAGCGAACCTGCGGCCGCGAACAGCAGGCGGGCCAGTAAGACGTCGAGCGGGCTCATGGGGTGGCATCCTCGTTGCCGGGCCATTGCTGCAGCAACTGCTCAAGCTCGGCGAGTTCGCTGCCGCTGACCAGTTTGCTGCCGGTGAACATGGCGACGGGGAGTGGCGTGTCGATCTCCATCACGCGCTTGGCGAAATCGCGGGCAAACATCGCCAGCGTATCCACTTTTTCCAGCGTGGCCTCGTAAGTTTGCACGCCGTGGCGGGTGTGTTGGCGGACCATGCCTTTTTCCAGCATGCGTTCCAGTGTTTTGCGCGTCGATGAATACGACCAGCTGAGCTCATCGCCGATGTGCTCGTGGATTTCACGCGCGCTCAAGGGTTGCCAACGCCACAGGGCTTTTAACAAACTGAGTTCGGTAATCGAAGGGATATGCATGATGTGCAGGCTAAATGTGACTCACTTGACAATCATGCGACATGTGTCGCACGATTGTCAAGGGAATATTTTTTTATCGTAGGTCGGCTACTCCACTCGACGATCTTCGGCTGCGGCGACAAAACGTTAACGTTTCACGTGAGCAGCTGCTATTCTGCTCTCAGTCGGCCGAATTCGGCTATAAGCCGCCGGTCAATTTTTAATTCAACCTCGGGACTCTCAACATTGATAAATGCTACTGGGCTGGCTGGGCGAATAATGAAGGTTAACCATGCAGGAGAGCATGGGGCCGTCAGCATTTATGCAGGTCAGATTTTTATGGCGCGTTTTACGGCGAGGTCGCTATTGCCTGAGCTCTTGGCTTTCAAGGCGGATGAAGAGAAACACAGGAGTACTTTCTACAGAGAGCTCCAACGTCGTGGTTTGATGCGTTGTAAGAGCTATTGGTTGTGTGCGGCAGGCGGCTATGCTCTCGGCATCGGAACTGGTTTGTTTGGCGCACACGCAATATCACTGACGACAGTGGCTGTTGAACGAACTGTGCTTCGTCATCTGCGTCACCAAACTGAACTCCTGGCGGAGGATGTTGATGCCGTGTCCGCAATTTCTAGTATCCTGGACGATGAGCTAGAACATCATGATACGGCAGCGAATCATAACCATACGCCAGGCATATTCGGACGAATGCTGAGCAGTGCAATCTCTGGTGCCACAGAGTCGGTGATATGGCTGGGAATGCGCCTTTAGGCGGGCGCGCCGCAACCGCAAGCGGACCATTAGGCACCGAACAGATGTAGGTTTAGTGGGATGACCGATAAAGAATTTCATGTCTAATACGGAGTACTAGATGAAAAATCATATTAAGTTGGGCGGTGTTCTGTTTGCCACTTTCGTTTCGATCTTGTTGACCAGTCCAGCCCGGGCTGAATATGTCGCGCCCAACATCCAACATGCGCCGTATGGCGAGGTCAAGGTGGTTGTGCCAATTACCAGCGACGATCCAGCAGTTTGGCTATTCCGTTTGCGCAATGTCGGCAACGGGATAACGGCAACCGCTGGATTGGGTGGCGGCATGAAGGCGAAGATTGTGTTGTACGGTGCGGGCGTTAAGTTGCTCTCGCAGCCGGTGGATCCCAAGATCAAAGAAGCCATTGACGCCGCACGAGCTGCAGGCGCGCACTTTAACGTTTGCAACGTCACGCTCAAAGGCATGAAACTGGACTGGCATACACTTTACGGACTTCAAGAAGCGGATATTGTGCCTTCCGGCTTTGCCGAAGTGGGTTGGCTTGCCAGTCACGGCTGGGCTGTGGATCCCGCCAATTAAGTTGTCCCTCCTGGATAAGCCCGGATGACTAACAGGAGCCGACTAACAGATACAGATATGAGTGAATGCATGGCTGAGGGTTTTTTTAATATGTCGGTACCAAAATCTGTCACGCGCAAATTTTTTGCTTGCGCCATGGTGTGCGGTGTTTCCATAGTGAGCCACGCGCAAGAATTGGACGGTCTTTGGGATTTGCGGATAGCCGACACAAAACATACCGTTAAAGTTGTGGCGACAATTCGACTCATTGAGAAAATTGCTTCTGAATCGTGCATGGGCGGAACGTGGAAGCGGGTAGCTATCGAGGCCAAGACCATTCAAGATGAGCGTTTCTTCCCCTTGGCAGAGCCGATAGCATACCAGCTGGAAAACGGTGCGTTTACTCTAGGCGGCACAGCGATGTGTGATAGATATTCCCTCTTGTCTGGCAAATCAGATGCATCGAATATTCAAGGTACATACAACGCGGTAGGTCTAGGCACAAGTCACGGGCTTGGTTTTTTTCATTGAAAAGAGTTCGGTACTAACGGCGCGTGCCTTCAATTATGACCGAGCATACTCACAATTTCCCCGACTGGCCGTTCCCAGACCGCATTTCCACTGCCACCTTTTGCACGGATAAAGTGGCGCGCGAAGGCTTTGATGTGCTGCGTGTCGTCCACGATTTCAACGGAGACTGGCAGTTCTTGGACGACACCACGGACGAGCCCGGCGAATGCGTAATGCTGTGTCTCGGTTGTCTTTTCGAGAATCACTCCGACATCGCGGCCATTGCCGATCTTCCGCGCGGCTGGGGCGCATGCCGCGGCGCTGCGGGGGCCAAATGGGAGCGTTGGGAGCTGGAGCCAGAAGACGATCAGGACGATGACGAGGAAGACGTGCCGCACAAATGCGATGGCCCCGAAGCTGACGCCAAGGCGCTGGCCGATATCGAGAAGTATGGCCTGCATGTCATCAGTGTGCTGGAAGAGGATGAGCATCCTCCGTTTACCTATTCGATCGGTATCGAACAGTCGCTCGGCATGCCCGAGCTGATCGTCATTGGCCTCAAGTCCAACATTGCTTGCAGCGTCATCAACGAGTGCTATCGACAGATGAAGGAGCGCCGGGCGATCGCGCCGGGGGAACGCATTACTGGTCTGCTCGGCGGCGATTTCGAATGCGTCATCGGCGAAGCGTCCGCCGAGCAAGTTGCCGACTACATGCACTGGGCGAGCTGGCTGAACAAGGGCGGGCCGTTTCGAGCCTATCAGATCATCTGGCCAAGCACGACTGGTGTGTTTCCGTGGGAACCGGGTGCCAGCGATTGGCTTATCGCGCGCCAGCCCTTGCTGGCCTGATAACTGGATTGCCTCTTCAGTGTTACCGGGCTGGGGCCAACGGTGCTCCTGTCAGTTCGGTATCGGCTGCTTCATCGGGAGTTTCGGACGGCGCGGCGCGGGTGGCTAGTTCCAGTTCCTCGAAGGCGTCGTAGGTCAGCGTCATCAGGCGTTCTGGGTCGGGCACCAGATCGGTGTCGACGAACAGGGCCAGCTGGATCTGGCCAGCATATGAGATGAACGCCAGACCCACGCCCAGCTTGCCCGCCTGCGGCACCCAGCAAATCAGGTCTGTCATGCGCGAGCCGGCCAGGTAGCGGCGGCTACCGGGACCTTCGATGTTGGTCAGCACCACCGATCCCTTGGACGTGAACAGGTTCAGCGCGAAGTGCTGTAATGCGGTCGGCAGGCAGCCGGCGATCGACAGGAAGGCCATGGTGGCGCGCGGCTGGTGCGAGCGCTTGATGGCTGTCATGCGTTCGCTGGACTGGCGCAGGCGCACACACGGATCGTCCATATTCGTCGGCAGGTCCACCGCCACCAGTCCGAACTCATTCCCAAGCTGGAAGGCGTTGGCCTTTTCGCGCAGATTGAAGGTGACGGCGGCGCGCAGGGCGCGGCCGTCGGGCCGCTGTCCGCGTTCGCCCAGGTACTGGCGCAGCGCGCCGGAGACGGCCGCCACCCACACATCGTTCAAGGTCACGCCCATGCGCTTGGACATGGCGCGCACGCGGTCCATCTCCAGTGGCGGCAGCCACACCAGCTGTTTGGCGCCGGTCATCGGCGCCTTGAACTGGCTGGGCGCGTCGGGCCACAGCACCGATAGCCGCGCCACGTGGAAGGCGATCTTCAGCCACGATACGCCGCGCGCCACCGCCGAGCACACGGCGTTGTGCGCCACCGTGGCACGGTGCGGATGGCCGACCGGCGACGGCGTACGGCCATGCACGCCGTTGTCGTCGGTCAGGTGATTGAGCACGTGTACCAGCCCCAGGCCGTCGGTGATGCAGTGGTGGACACGGAACACGATGGCGTGCCCGCCGTTGACGCGGTCCAGCACCGTCATGTGCCACATCGGCCGGTCGCGCTTCAGCGGCAGGTGGGCGATGCGGGTCATGTGGGCTTGCAGCTCTTCGCGGCTGACCTCCTGCGACATCTGCTCAAGCTTGATGTGCTGGGCGATGTTGAACTGCGCGTCCTCGACCCAGTGCGGGCGTCCGCGCAGCTGCACCACCTTTTGCGTGAAACGCGGGTAGTTGGGCAGGCGCAGGCCGATGGTCGATATCAGCCGCTCCATGTCGACCGCGCCTTCGAACAGCAAAATGCTGTTGATGACCATCAGGTTCTTGTCGGTGTCCATGCGATGCCACGCATAGTCGCGACGTGTCATTGCCGCCGGTGCTGCGGTTGGTTTGCTCATGTGATGCTGTCTCCTCATGCGGCGCCGGATCTTCGCCGGCGTCCGCTTATATTTTTACCGGTCGTGCTTCTGTCTCCGCCGCAGGCGCCGTTGCCGCCGCTGCCGCCGCTTCCACCGACTTGGGTGAGCGCGGCCGCAGCGCGTAACGGTTCAAGCCCGTCATGTGGATGCGGCACAGGTACTCCGGCCAGTCGATGACGGCCGGGTCGACCATGTAGCGCGCGCGGTCTTCGCTGCCGAAGCGCTGCGCCAGCGCCATCAGCGATTTGTTGTGGAACACGTAGCGCGGCGCGGTGTAGAACGAGAACGTCAGTGCCAGCAGCTGCGTGGTACGCAGCGCTTCGAGCTTGGGCGAGTCGCCCGCGCCCAGCAGGCGGCGTACGCCGCTCCAGGCGGTCGCGCCGAGGCTCATGGCCCGCAGCATCAACAGGAATACCGGTCGGCTGACGACGCGGAAGCCATGTTTCGGTTCGTTGTAGAACAGCCGTTCGTAGTTGCGCCAATTGCGCTGCGATTCGGTCTGGAACAGTTCAATCACGCGCCCGACCGAGATCGGATTGGCGGAGCCGGTGCAGGCCTGGTAGATGCGCGTGGCGCCGCCTTCGGTCAGCGCTTCGGCGGCGGCCAGCACGATGCTGTTGGCCACCAGGTCGGCCGGCACGATGTCGACGATTTCGTTGGCCTTGGCCGGGAAGAAGCTGGTCTTGCCGCGCGCGTAGGCGAGGATGATGGCGTCGGCCACCTTGACGCCTTCGATCCATCCGGGCGCCGGCTCCTGCAGCGTGCTTTCGATGATGGACGGGCGCACGATGGTGAGCGTCCGGCCGCGCATGGCCTGCATCGCCAGCTGTTCGCCCATCCATTTGGTGAAGGTGTAGGTGTCGTTCCAGCCATGGTAGTTGGCTTCGGCGATGCCCAGCTCCGTCAGGCGGCGCGCCAGTTGCTCGGGGTCGGTGGTCTCGTCCTTGATGGCGGCCACGCGGTGCTGCAGGTGTTGGAGTAAACCGTATAAATCATAATGGCCGTCGCTGTGGCGCGGGATGGCGGCGCGGGCCGGGGTGACGTTCTGCTCCAGCATGTCGCCCCGGTTGTAGCCGTTGACGTAGCAGGTCGATACCTGCACCAGCGGCGCGTTGGCGGCGCGTGCCAGCTCGGCGATGTGCTGCACGCTCAGGGCGTTGATGGCCAGCGCCTCGTCCAGCGCCTCGCGGAAGTTGACGCTGGCGGCGGCGTTGATCACCAGGTCAACGCGGCGGGCCAGCGCGTTGAATTCGGTCAGCTTCAGGCCGAAGCAGGGCGCGGTCACTTCGCCGGTCACGCATTCGATGCGCTCGGCGAAGAACTCGGCCAGGAATGCCGGGCGCTCGGCGCGCAAGCGGTCGAACACGGAGGAGGTGGCGATGTCGCGCTCGAAGCGGGTGCGGGCGTCGCCGTTGGTCTTGCCTCGGCCGCCGCGTATCACCAGCACGACGCGGGCGATGTCTGGCACGCTGCGGATCAGTTTCTCCAGCACGACCTTGGCGAGGAAGCCGGTGCTGCCGGTGATCAGTACGCGCTTCCCCGACAGTGCTGCGTGGACGTTCAGTGCTGGTGTCATAGCGGTTTCTCAGAAACGGTGTCATTACTGCAATGAGCCGATCTTAGAGCGAAACCGGGGAGTGACTGGCGACTTTGCAGTGGCTTTGGAAGCCAAACGCATGGCTGCGCGAGTCATGCGGAGTGAGCACCGGGGAAACCGAAATGGCCGCGTTTGCAACATTGAGGCATTTGCGCAACGGCCTATGTTCTTTGAGAACTCAGTCTGGTCTTACATCGGCGTGGGCGGAACGCCTATACCGTCCTAGGGCGGGCTGGAAGATGATGGGTTGCTGGCAATGCCGGCATTCAATAACTTCCACAGGAGACGATCATGACCCAGCGCCAGAAACCAGATGAAGCCAAGCAATCGGGCTCGCCAGGCTCGCAGCAGAGCGGTACGCGCGGCGGCAGCCAGCAGCAAAACGTGGATACCAGCCGCGATACCAAAAACAAGGAAAACAGCGATCCGGCCCAGCGCCAGTCGGGCAGCCGCGATGAACGGGGTAACCGCGAAGAGCGCTAGGCCTTTACTGCCAGGCTTCCGGGTAGAGGCCGTGGACGCGGCCGAATAGCCGGGTCAGGCCCAGCAGGGCGTCGATGTGCGGGGTGGCCAGTTGCAGGCGCTGGCCGATCTCGCGCACGGACGCCACCAGTGCGTCCAGTTCCAGCGTGCGGCCGGCTTCGGCGTCCTGCAGCATGGAGCTTTTGAAGGCGCCCAGTTTGCGCGTGACCAGGTGGCGCTGCTCGGGTGTTTCAGCGATATGGCAGCCGATGTGTTCGCCGATGATGGCCGCTTCGCGCATGGCGGCGCGGCAGAATTCGGCCACCAGCTGGTCGTCCAGGATGCGGTCCGCCGTCGCGCCGGTGATCGCCGAGACCGGGTTCAGGGTCATATTTCCCCATAATTTATACCAGATGTCGTAGCGGATGTCGGCTGATACCTTGACGTCGAAGCCGCCCTGGCGCAGCAGTGCGCCCAATCGCTGTGCGCGGTCGGAGTCGCCGCCGGCGGGTTCGCCGATGATCAGGCCGTTGCCCATCTTGTGGCTGACCAGGCCGGGCGAGGGCGCCGAGGTGCTGGCGTGGACCACGCAGCCCAGCACCTGGCGGTAGGGCAGCGCCGCCGCGATCACGCCGCCGGGGTCGACGCTGGCCAGCGGCTCGTTGCCGATCGCGGGCACGCCTTGACCGAACCACCACGGGACGCCATTCATGGCGGGCAGGATGAGGGTGTGTGGGCCGATCAGCGGGGCGATCTGCTGTGCCACGGCAGCCAGCGCCTGGCCTTTGACGGCGATGATGACCACGTCTTGCTGGCCCAGTTCCGCCGCCTTGTCGCTGGCGCGGGCGGGGGCTTGGATCAGGACCTCGCCTTGCTGCAGGCGCCAGCCGTGTTGCCGCAGTGCGGCGAGCGTGTCGCCGCGTGCGTAGGCGCTCAGCTCGCAGGCCTGGGCCGCGGCCAGGCGCGCGCCAATGAAACCGCCAATGGCGCCGGCGCCGACGATGCATACCTTCATTTGATACTCCGTGTGGGAAAGTTTGCTTATTTTGCCACAGGAGCTAAGGTCTGAGCGGTCCGCCCGGGTCATTCCCGCGTAGGCGGGAATCCATACGCCGTCGCCGAAGCCAGTCTGCATGGATTCCCGCCTGCGCGGGAATGACGGGGCGGGATTTAGTTACGGATATCCAGCGCGGCCAGCGAGCAGACCGCGCCCGACAGCAGGTACAAGCCCACATACGCCAGCCCGAACTGCGACGACACGCCCAGCGCCACCAGCGGCGCGAAGCCCGCGCCCACCAGCCATGCCAAGTCGGACGTGAAGGCCGCGCCGGTGTAGCGGTATTGCGCCGGGAAGTTGGCCGTCACGGCGCCGGCGGCCTGGCCGTACGACAAGCCCAGCAGCGCGAAGCCCAGCATGATGAAGGTATCCTGCGCGCCTTCGCCGCCGTTGAGCAGCGTCGGCACGAAGCCGCTGAACACCGCGATCAGGATGGCCAGCGAGCCGAGCGTGCGGCGGCGGCCGATGCGGTCGGCGATCACGCCGGAAGCGACCACGCCCACCGCCATCAACAACACGCCGATCATCTGCGTGCCGAGGAAGCCGGTGACCGAGCGCGGCGAGTAGATCGTGATCCACGACAGCGGGAACACCGTCACCAGGTGGAACAGCGCGTAGCTGGCCAGGGCGGCGAGGGCGCCGATGATCAGGTTGCGGCCTTGCGAGCTGGCCATTTCGATCACGCTGGTCGGCTGCAGTTCGCGCTCTTCCAGCAGCTTGGCGTACTCGCTGGTCGAGGTCAGGCGCAGGCGGGCGAACAGCGCCACCACGTTGATGGCGAAGGCCACGTAGAACGGATAGCGCCAGCCCCAGTCCATGAAGTCCAGGTCGCTCAGGTTGCCGATCAGGTACCAGAACAGGCCGGCGGCGATGAAGAAGCCGGTCGGCGCGCCCAATTGGCCCAACATCGCGTACCATCCACGCTTGTTCTCGGGGGCGTTGAGCGCCAGCAGCGACGGCAAACCGTCCCACGAGCCGCCCAGCGCCAGGCCCTGGCCGATGCGCAGCACCGACAGGATCAGGATGGAATAGAAGCCGTTGTCGGCGTAGGAGGGCAGGAAGGCGATGCCGGCGGTGGTGGAGCCGAGCAGCAGCAGCGCGCCGGTCAGCTTGGCCTCGCGCCCGTAGCGGCGCTGGATGGCCATCGAGATCACGGTGCCGATCGGCCTTGCAATAAAGGCAAAAGAGAAGATGGTGAATGCGTACAAGGTGCCTTCCAGCCGACCGTCGAACGGGAACAGCAGCGAAGGGAACACCAGCACGGAAGCAATCGCGTAGACAAAGAAATCGAAATATTCGGAAGCGCGGCCGATAACCACGCCGACCGCTATTTCGCCTGGTGAGATGTGATCGTCGTCCCGTGCATTGATGTTGCGTGCATCATTACCGGCCTGAGATGGTTCTTGGGCGCCAACATGCACGCCGTTTGGTGTAGTCGTAGTGGCCATGGTCTCTGTCTCCTGCGTTGATATTTTTATCACGATCATGCCCCGGCCCCTGGGACAAAGTGTCCAATGGCAGGAACATTCCGTGATTGGTACAGTAACACATCATCCACATACTGTAACGTAGATTACCTATGATTCCTTCTCTCGCGCGTCGTGGACTGTTCCTCGCGCCGCTGTTGTGGCTAGCAGGCTGCAACACGGTGGTGTTGAACCCGTCCGGTGATATCGCAGCCCAGCAGGCACACCTTGTTGTTGTGTCAACGCTGCTGATGCTGCTGATTATCGTACCCGTTATGTTCCTGATTTGCCTGTTCGCCTGGCGCTACCGGAAGTCCAACACTTCCGCCGAGTACAAGCCGGACTGGGACCACTCGACCAAGCTCGAGCTGCTGATCTGGGGCGCTCCGCTGCTGATCATCATCGTGCTGGGCCTGATCACCTGGATCTACACCCACTTGCTGGACCCATACCGTCCGCTGAGCCGCATCGACGAGAACCGTCCGGTGGCGGTCGGCGTCAAGCCGCTGGAAGTGCAGGTCGTGGCGATGGACTGGAAGTGGATGTTCATCTACCCTGAACAAGGCATCGCCACCGTCAACGAGCTGGTGACCCCGATCGACGTGCCGGTACGTTTCCACATGACGTCCTCGACCGTGATGAACGCGTTCTACATCCCCGCGCTGGCCGGCATGGTCTACACCATGCCCAGCATGGAGACCCAGCTGAACGCGGTGATGAACAAGGTGGGCGTGTACGACGGCTTCTCGTCGAACTACAGCGGCGCCGGTTTCTCGGACATGAAGTTCAAGTACCACGGCGTCAGCCAGGCCGACTTCGACGCATGGGTTGAGAAAACCCGCGCCGGCGGCGGCACGCTGACCCGCGCCGGCTACCTGGACCTGGACAAGCCGACCATCAAGCATCCGATCATGCACTTCGGCAGCGTCGACAAGGGTCTGTACGACCTGGTGCTGAACCGCTGCGTGGCCGAAGGCTCGACCTGCATGAACGCGCAGATGGAGCAGGACGCCATGCGCATGCAGGCCGCCGCCACCGCGAAAGAACTGCCGAAAGATGTGTGCGAGCCTAAAGTCGCCACCGCCACGGCCCAACCACTCCGTAAAGAATGACCATGTCTGATCTCAACCTGACCAAACTGATCTTTGGGCGGCTGTCGCTGGAAGCAATTCCATACCACGAGCCCATCCTGATCGGCACCTTCGCCATGGTGGCGATCGGCGGCCTGGCCTTCCTGGCCGCGATGTTCAAATTCCGCCTGTGGGGCCCGCTGTGGCGCGACTGGATCACCTCCATCGACCACAAGAAAATCGGCATCATGTACATGGTGCTGGCGATTATCATGCTGCTGCGCGGCTTCGCCGACGCGCTGATGATGCGCGCCCAACAAGCGATCGCCTTCGGCGACAACGCCGGCATGCTGCCGCCGCACCACTACGACCAGATCTTCACGGCCCACGGCACGATCATGATCTTCTTCGTGGCGATGCCGCTGGTGACCGGCCTGATGAACTACGTGGTGCCGCTGCAGATCGGCGCGCGCGACGTCTCGTTCCCGTTCCTGAACAACTTCTCGTTCTGGATGACCACCTTCGGCGCCATGCTGACCATGGTCTCGCTGTTCGTCGGCGAATTCGGCCGCACCGGCTGGCTGGCCTTCCCGCCGCTGTCGGGCATCGCCGCCTCGCCGGACGTCGGGGTCGACTACTACATCTGGTCGCTGCAGGTGGCCGGGGTCGGGACCACGCTCTCGGGCGTCAACCTGATCGCCACCATCGTCAAGATGCGCGCGCCAGGCATGAACCTGATGAAAATGCCGGTCTTCACCTGGACCGCGCTGTGCACCAACGCGCTGATCGTCGCCACCTTCCCGATCCTGACCGTCACCCTGGCGATGCTGTCGCTGGACCGCATGGTCGGCACCAACTTCTTCACCAACGACCTCGGCGGCAACCCGATGTTGTACGTCAACCTGATCTGGATCTGGGGCCACCCTGAGGTCTACATCCTGGTGCTGCCGATCTTCGGCGTCTTCTCGGAAGTCGTCGCCACCTTCAGCTCGAAGCGCCTGTTCGGCTACGCCTCGATGGTGTACGCCACCTGCGTCATCATGATCCTGTCCTACCTGGTATGGCTGCACCACTTCTTCACCA
>Ga0308157_10004539_pt1 | contig 18355 bp, 14 predicted proteins | sample PhyBR1_FD_201035 | JGI IMG/M metagenome (GOLD analysis project Ga0308157, IMG submission 201035) | Phyllosphere microbial communities from UC Gill Tract Community Farm, Albany, California, United States - DLSLB.R1 | ecosystem: Host-associated > Plants > Phyllosphere > Unclassified | place: USA...
AGGGCCCGACCAACTGCTCGCTCATTGGGTGTCTCGCCTGCGCTGGAGATAAGCACATTGTTGCGCGCAAGCGTGAGGTAAACATTCTGCAGGTCATAGGATAGTGTCGGAGCTACATATATGAAAGGTGATGAACCATTCCAATTCACAAGACTATCATAGGTTGTTCCATTCAACCCGCCTTGGGCCGATAGTATTGTATAGCGGTGGTTTACGGTGAAACCACTTTCTTGACCTTGGGTTAGCAAGGACACACGCCCGCCAAGTGTTGCTGTTCCTGCAATGGTGATGATGTCGTTTTTGCCGTAAGCATCAATCTCAACTTCATATACCGAGCTGTCAGAAGCAACGAAGTTACCGTCGACCGTTATGGTTCCTACAGTTGTTCCCGGCGCTATTGTTCCGTCATTTGTGAGGTTTCTGGCAACTGTCCAACTGCCACGCATGGAGGATGTAGCATCGACAATCATAGTTCCCGCAACGGCAATTGCGCTGGTTGGTGAGCCGCCCGCTACATTTGAGTTGTGACTTAATAGTATATTGCCTTCGACACTCGCTCCGGTCTGATGAAAATTGATATCGGAGCTTATCGCGTGGAAATCGCCATGCAGTCTGGATCCTTCACCAAAACTGATACGACTGCTGCCGCCTGTCGATTTGAAATGACGCACACCTTGTACGCTGCCATTCCATGTCACATTGGCACCGAGAGTCACATCCGTATAACCGCTTGTCTTTGCGTCATTGTCTACAATGTCGCCTATGACGGTAGATTGGTCGGCGATAACTAAATTAACCGCACCCGTCTGGGCTGGTAACGTATCGCGCGCGACGTGAAGCAAAACACCGTTGTCGCTCTTTAGATTTGATGTGCCGTCAATGTTCAGATTGATTTGTGCATTATTTTCGGTGAACTGCGCCACTATTGTGCTTAGTTTGCTTTCAACATCTGTGTTCACCAGTGTTACATTGGAACTGTCCGCGACGGCGATGCCATGCGCATTTGTCGAAATAACGCCGTTGGCGAGTGTGAATGCGCCTTTGTTTACCGATGCACCATCGGCAAATGCGCCATATGTTTTAATCGTCGTCTTATCCAGATTAACAACGCTACCGCTCTCAACAACGACGCCATGGGCCTGTCCACCTTGTGTGGTGATGTCTCCCTGTCCAGTAATGGTGGCGCCAGCCTTTGCATAAAGTCCTAGTGCATCATTGCCTTCAGTTTTCACGCTCAGATTGTCTATTCGTAATTTTGCTCCGTCAATGAAAGCGGCGTGCGAAGCGTCGCCAAAGGTCTGAATGGAGCCTGAAATATCGAGTTCAGCCGCGTTTTGGGCAAAGGCACCGTAAGCATCGTCTCCTTTTGTAATGATGCTACCATTCTGCTTAACGCTGTCCGTTATTCCCGGTACTGCGATCAGTCCAGCTGCAACGCCATGGGCGTTGTTGCCATTTGTGCTCACGCTGCCTTTGCTATCGATCGTGCCACCACGGTTTGCAAACAGGCCAATTGCATTGTAGCCAAGTGTTTCAATTGTGGTGTCGATAAGGGTGATCGACGCCTGAACATCAGCGAAAGCACCGAAAGCATTGTCCCCTGTCGTTTTGACAACAGTGGCCGTTGCGGTCAGTTGCCCTGGCGTGTAATCAACGCCGGGCATTATGGAATCTGTGTTTGCTAGAAGGCCAATAGCGTTCAAACCATGGGTTTCAATGCTAGAGTTGTCGATCGTAATTGTGCTGTCTTTTTCTGCATGCGCACCGAAACTACTGACACCTTCTGTTACGATATTCGCTGTCCCGCTTATCGTGCCAGTCGCATAGGCATGCAGGCCGTAAGAACCATTGCCAATAGTGTGAACAGAGGTGCCGGATAAGAGAATTACCTTTGCCGGTCCTGCCGTTGGGTTGGTGTCGCCCGCCTGAATCGCATGGGCTCGCTCTCCGGTGGTGATGATTGTTCCATAGCCAATAACTTGCCCCCCACGAACGGTATCGATGCCGCGCCCGCGAAAGCCGGATGTGGAAATGTTTGTGCCTTGCCAGTAAATGACACTGCCCGGCTCGGCTGCAAACAGGCCTGTTGCGCTGCTGCCAGATGTTGACACGTTTCCGAGACCCGAATGGATAATGCCGCCGTCGGTCGCATAAAGACCGTAACCACTCGTATTGGATTGCGTCGTGACGACATCTGGCTGGATGTCCACTGTTTCCCCATACCCGGCTTTAATTTGCCCAGTCTGGGCGTAAGTATTTTCAAACGCAGTCGCAAAGTATATTATGAATGTATAAGATGTGTATATTATAATATTATTAATATTCATCTTTAATATCCAAATAAATAAATTTATTATTACAATAAATATTTCACGTTATTTAAAAATTATCAATTTTATTTTGTTTGCATTCTTTTTCTATAGACAGGAATTTGCAGATGGTTGCAGGAAGTGTTTGGCTTGAAAAGCTGTTAGAATATTCCGGCTCTCGGCAAATTATTCAGCCAATGCGCGTCGGGGGGGCTTTTTTAGGCGACCCGATGAAAAGAAAACGAGACGATGTTCGTGAAAAATACGTAAAACACATGATAAGAGCGCCGATCTGTTCACGTCAGATCAGCGCTCTAAAACTATGAATTTTGCGATAATAGCCTGGGTATCAGCTTGCCCTGAGTTTTACGGGCACGGATTTATAAGCGGGTATCCAGCTTTGTTTATCAACATCTTCCAGCCCGATCAGGCAGTTTGCTTCTGGATAGTAAGCTGCGACAGAGCCACGCGAGATCGCATGAGCAACCAGTGTTTGTGAGGACAAAACCCTTTGGCCCGCAATGACGTCTACAACGTCACCATTTGTGAAGCCAAGATCGAGCATGTCGTCTTCGTTTACAAAAATGACATCGCGGCGACCAGTTATACCGCGATAACGATCATTCATGCCGTAGACGGTTGTATTATACTGGTCATGGCTGCGAATTGTCATGAGTGTCAGTTCGGAATCGTCGCGGCCATCATCTTCATCCGTAGTTGCCTCGACAAGGAAGTGGGCTTTTCCGTCTGGAGTGCCCCACTGACGCTCTGATGCACCGACAGGCAAACGGAAGCCTCCGGGAATGCGAATACGGGCATTATAGTTATGAAAGTCGGGGAATACTTCTTCGATTTTATCCCGAATACGATCGTAATCGGCAATTAGATCGTCCCACTGAACCTTAGTGTTCGGAATAGCAGCCTTTGCAAGTCCGGCAATAATAGCTGGCTCAGATTTAAGCAGATCGGACGCAGGCTTTAATTTACCCGACGATGCATGAACCATCGCCATTGAATCTTCAACAGTGATCGACTGGCGCCCGGTCGCCTGAATGTCGCGCTCTGTACGTCCAAGACATGGCAGAACAATGCTTTCGCGTGCCGTGAGAAGGCAAGTCCGGTTTAACTTTGTGCAAATCTGAACACTCAGGTCTAATTGTTTGAATGCAGGAAAACTTGCCTGCGGATCACTCATTGCAACTGCCAGATTGCCACCCAATCCTATGAAGGCTTTGGACTGGTGATCGCGCATAGCAGCGACAGCTTTCACTGCATTGTGCCCGTGCGCGCGTGGGGCATTGATACCAAATGCTTTATCCAGGCGATCCAGAAACGCCTCTGTTGGTATTTCAGTGATGCCAACAGTACGATCGCCCTGAACATTCGAGTGTCCGCGCAGCGGGCAAATGCCCGCTCCCTCGCGCCCGATATTCCCGCGCAGCATGAGCAAGTTCGTTAGCTGTTGCACCGCTTCAGTGCCGTGGCGATGTTGTGTTATGCCCATTCCATAGCAAATGATAACGTTCTTCGATGACCAGTAGACCATCGCCATTTGTTCAATGGCTTCGCGTTTCAAACCAGAGCCAGTGGTAATTTTTTGCCAGCTGGTAGCTTCAATATCGGCTTTGAGTTCTTGAAAGCCAACCGTGTGTTCTGCTATGAATTCAAGATCGAGCAGGCCCTGTTCACCGCGCTGAACCTGTGCATGATCTTCCTCAAACAGAGCTTTCATCACGCCTTTGATTGCCGCGACATCGCCGCCAACTTTGACCTGATAATAGGAGGATGCGAGTGGTGTCGATCCAACCGTCAGCATCTGAGTGGGCGATTGTGGGTTTTCAAATCGCTCAAGACCGCGCTCGCGCATTGGGTTGAGCACTACAATGGGCTTGCCGCGCAAAGACACAGACCGCAATGTCCCGAGCATGCGCGGATGATTGGTTCCCGGATTATGGCCTATGCAGAACACAGCATCGGCATGATCAAAGTCTTCGAGTGTGACCGTGCCTTTGCCGACCCCTATCGATTTAGGCAGCCCAACACTGGTGGCCTCATGGCACATATTGGAGCAATCGGGAAAATTGTTGGTTCCAAACTCACGTGCAAAAAGCTGAAACAGGAATGCGGCTTCGTTGGAAGCGCGACCAGACGTGTAAAACTCGGCCTTATTGGCATCTCCGAGGGCCTGCAAAGCAGTTCCAGCCTTCTCAAAAGCTTCTTCCCACGATATGGGAACAAAGTGATCGGTGTTTGCATCATAGCGCAATGGCGTGGTGAGGCGTCCCTGCGCTTCCAGCTTGTGATCGCTCCATTCCCATAATTCAGAGACGGTGTGTTGTTCAAAAAACTCTGGATCAACTCTCTTCGGTGTTGCTTCCCATGTAACAGCTTTCGCGCCGTTTTCGCAAAATTCAAAAGACGAAGTGTGTTTTGGATCGGGCCATGCGCAGCCGGGGCAATCAAATCCGTCTGGCTGGTTCATTTGTAGCAAAGCACGCGTGTTTGTGCTTGTACCCATTTGATCACGAACTGCCTCCGCGACAGCTTTAAGTGCGCCCCAACCGCCCGCCGGTCCGTGATAATCCTTCACACCCTTTGTCTCGTCAGTCATAATTTTGCCCCTAATAGCTCAAATGGTAATGTTGATAGTTTTATTCACCTTATGTATTTGAATATTGAACAAACCTGCTTTTTAATGAGAGTTATCTGTTTTTGATCTGCTCACATTCAATGTATTGAGTGAAATATATATTATAATTTCATGAATGATATTAGAATAATGTATAAATAGCCTAGTATGGAGGCACGGAAATTCGGGTCACTGTAAAGCCGCTTCCCGAGCGAATTTTGGGTTCGGCGCTCTAACTATTTGTTTTAACGCGCATCTTATCCGAAAACCGTTTCACACTTTTCGGGGTGCGCTCTAGAAAGAGACTTTCAAAGCCTTGTCAGTTTAAATGCTGTATTGGCAAGCAGCTTTATTCCCGGAATTTAAATTCCGGGAATAAACAATGTGGTTGTGAATAAGAAACAGCTTTAAATTATTTCATTTCGCGATCAATGTCGCGTCGCAATATGATGGCGGTTGTCAGATCTTCGACAATGTCATGGCCTGCAAGAAGGTCTCTCACACGATTAAGACCATCAATCGATGCGGCTTCAAGTTCAACGATGAGATCAAGCTGACCACTGACTGATGATACGCGCCGCACTTCAGGGTGCCGGGCAAGTATGTCCAGCAATTCATGCGCAGGCGTTCGACGGAGATTAATCAACAGGGCGGCGCGGATGACGTTGGCATCGATTTCGCCGATGTCTGCACGATAGCCTCTGATAACGCCGTTTTTTTCGAGATTGGTGACGCGTTCGCTTGTAGCACTGCGCGACAGGCCAATACGTCCGGCCAGCGTTTTAAGCGCAATTCGTGCTTCTTTCGACAAGATTGCCAGTATTTCGCGATCTTTGGCGTCTAGTTCACGCATACCAATTCCATTCACAGTGCCGGACATATGCCGGTCTATTCCGACAATGTGCCGGTTATCCCGACAGGATACTTGATGCCTGAAAATGGTTGACGTGCCAAGCTGCCGACAACAAATCTAACCCGGAAAACTGTTTATGACCGATCTATCTCATCCAGCGCCCCAGTTCTCTCCAATCGATGCTGAAAAGCTTGCCAAAGACATATTTGGCGTCACCGGAAGCGCATCCGCACTTGATAGCGAACGAGACTGCAATTATCGGCTGAAAACCGATAGCGATGCTGGCTGGATTTTGAAAATCGTCAATGCCAGTGAACCAAAGGTTGAAAGCGAGTTTCAGACAGCGCTTTTCCGGCATCTTGCGAATGGCAACTCCAAACTGGCTGTGCCTTATCTTAAGCCAAGCCTTTCCGGTGATATGCTTGCATCCACCACGGCTGCCGATGGAGAAAGCCACGCCGTGCGGCTGGTTGGCTGGCTTCCGGGTACCCCAATGGCGCAAGTGACGCGCACTTTTGAACTAATGCGCAATCTGGGCCGCTCGCTGGGTGAACTGGATCAGGCGCTTCAGGGCTTCATTCATCCGGGTGCTTTGCGTGAACTTGACTGGGATCTGCGTCATGCTGGACGCGCACGCACGCGTCTTCACTTTGTCGGCGATGCAGACAAGAGGGCATTGCTTGAGCGTTTTATCATTCGCTTTGAAACACTGGTTGCGCCTAAGCTTGCAGGTCTGCGCGCGCAGGTCATTCATAATGATGCGAATGACTGGAATATTCTGGTCGATAAGCAAGACAATGAGAAGATTGCAGGGCTGATCGATTTCGGCGATGCCGTTCATACGGTGCTAATTGCAGAAGTGGCGATTGCTTGTGCTTATGCGGCGCTTGATACGGAAGATCCGATTGGCGCAGCAGCAGCATTAGCCGCAGGTTTCAATGAAAAATATCCCCTGAAAGAAGAAGAAGTCGATCTGCTGTTTGATCTCATCGCAATGCGGCTTGTCACCAGCGTGACATTCTCGGCATCGCGCCGCGATCAGACAGAAGACAATCCATATCTCGCTATCAGCGAAGCACCGGCATGGAATTTGCTGGCAAAGATGGATGCGATGAATCCACGCTTTGCGACCGCAATTCTGCGTAAAGCTTGTGGTTTTGATGCGATTTCAGGTGCTGGGGCAATCCGCAAATGGATTTCTAAAAACCACAAAACTTTTGCGCCAATCGTGCAGCCTGCACCGGCTACCATGACTAAGGCTATTGTGCCTTATGGTGATGAAACGCACTTTATGACGGTCGCATCTGCTGAGCAGCGCGCAAAAGAAGCAACAGAGTGGTGGGATAATTTCTGCGCCGAAAACAATATCGAGCTCGGTATTGGTTCATGGGGCGAAAAGCGCACCGTTTATACAGATACGGCTTTTGAATCGCGCTTCATCGATGGTCAGCGCCGCATCCATCACCTCGGCGTTGACTTGTTTATGCCAGCCGGAACACCACTTTATACACCGCTTGATGCAATCGTAAAAAGCGTGGAAGTCGAACGCGAGCCGCTCGGTTATGGCGGTCTGATAACGCTGTTGCATAGCCCGGAAGGTTGTCCGCCATTTGTGACCCTTTGGGGACATATGGCGCAGGAGGCCTTGGACCGTCTGAAGGCTGGGCAAAAGCTCAAAGCCGGTGATCTGGTTGGCTATATGGGTGATATTCATGAGAATGGTGGATGGACTCCGCATCTGCATTTCGGCATGACCACCGATCTCAATTTGACTGCGACTGAAGTTCTGGGTGTGGGCGAAACGGCCTATCTGGATGTTTGGGCCGATCTGTTCCCGGATGTGGCTGAACTGGCCGGTATTCCGCCTGAAACCTTCCATCAGGATGGTTACACACGCGCAGAGATTATCGAAAAGCGTAAGCAGATTTTGCTGCCAAACCTTTCAATCTCTTATTCCGAGCCGATCAAGTTCGTGCGCGGCGAGGGTGCCTGGCTGATCGACAACACGGGCCGTGCCTATCTCGATTGCTTCAATAATGTTTGTCATATCGGTCATGCTCACCCGGAAGTGGTGGAAGCCATTGCGCGTCAGGCAGCGTTGCTTAACACCAATACCCGCTATCTGCACGATAATATCGTCAACTATGCGGAGCGTTTGACAGCCACATTGCCGGAAGGTCTGACGGTTGCCTCTTTTGCCTGTTCAGGCAGCGAGGCAAACAGTCTGGCGCTGCGTATGGCGCGAAACCATACTAACCGCAATGAAGCAATTGTTCTCGACTGGGCCTATCACGGCACCACACAGGAGTTGATTGATCTCAGCCCTTATAAATATAAGCGAAAGGCCGGTAAGGGTCGTCCTGCTCATGTTTATGAAGGCACAATTCCTGACAGCTATCACGCTCCGGAAGACTGGCCGGTCGAGGAACATGCAAAGCGCTTTGCGGCCAATATCGCAGAGCATATTGAAGCCATGCGCAAAGAAGGACGTAGTCCGGCCTTCTTCATCGCGGAATCCATTCCGAGTGTCGCTGGTCAGGTGTTCCTGCCTGAAGGCTACCTCAAGGAAGTCTATGCCATGGTTCGCGCCGCTGGTGGCGTTTGTATTGCGGATGAAGTACAGGTCGGTTTTGGCCGCGTCGGCAGCCATTGGTGGGCATTTGAATTGCAGGATGTGGTGCCGGATATCGTCACCATGGGTAAGCCTATCGGTAATGGACATCCAATGTCGGCAGTTGTCACCACGCGGGAAATCGCTGATAGCTTCAACAACGGCATGGAGTACTTCAACACGTTTGGCGGCAATCCGGTTTCCTGTGCTGCTGGTCTCGCGGTTCTTGACGTGATCGAACGCGATAAGCTGCGCGAAAATGCGCTTAATGTCGGTAACTATCTGCTCGACGGTTTCCGGGCGATGGAGAAGCGCTTCGATATTATCGGTGACGTTCGCGGTAGCGGTCTGTTCCTCGGTATCGAGCTTGTGACAGATCGTAAAACCAAATCGCCTGCAACGGCTTTGGCGCGGGCAATCAATGATGGCGCAAGAGCGCGCGGTATCTTGATGGGTACTGAAGGCCCGCATGACAACGTGCTGAAAATGCGCCCATCGATGGTGTTCAGTCGTGCCAATGCAGACCATCTGTTGAGCGTATTAAGTGATAGTTTTGAAGCCGCATTGAAATAATAAATAGCTCACTCGCTATTCTGAAGGTCGCATCTTTTTATCCGCAAGGGATAAAGGTGCGACCTTTTTGTGTTTGAGTTTGGGTGCAAAAATTTGGCGGCAAGAGTGCCGACAATATGCCGGCCAATTCCGGCAATGTGTCGGGCTTGCAGACATATTGCTGGATGCTTGAAAACAAAGCCTGTGCCAAGCTCCGTAATGAAGGTTGATGGTAAACCATAGCCCTAAAACAAAAAGACAAATCCAGAGGAAACCGAAAATCATGAATTCCAGGATTAAGAGCCTGATTGCTGTCGCAGCTGTAGCAATTGCTGCAACGTTCTCGATTGCCCCGGTACAGGCGGATGAGCTTGCGAAGCTCAAAGACGCTGGCAAAATGCGCATTGCGATGAGCGGTCAGTATCCTCCGTTCAGCTTCACCAATGAGCAGAACGAGGTTGTTGGCTTTGACGTCGCGATTGGCTCTGCGATTGCTGACCGTCTGGGCGTAAAGCCAGAGATCGTCACCACTCCTTTTGACGGCATTATTGCTGGCTTGCTGGCGAAGAAATATGATGCCGTTGTGGCTTCAATGACCATTACGCCAGAGCGCGAAAAGGCCGTTGATTTTGTCGGCCCATACTATCATGCCGGACGTACAGTCGTTGTTAAGGAAAGCTCTCCTGTTCAGAAGCTCGAAGAGCTGAATGGCAAGACCGTTGGCGTCACGATGGGCGATGCTCACGAAAAATGGGCCAAGGCTCAGGGCGACCTGACAGTTCGCACTTATAAGGGCCTGCCAGAAATGCTGATCGACCTTGAAGCAGGTCGTCTTGATGCGCTGGTCATGGACAGCATTCCAGTGATGATCGCCGTTAAGGAAACCGGCCAGAAGGTCCGCATTCTCGAAACCCCAAATATTGATGGCGCACGTGAAGCGCTCGGAATTGCTATTCGCAAGAACAATCCAGAACTGAAAGCCGCTATGCAGAAGGCATTGGACGATATGCTTGCCGACGGCACTTACGAAAAAATCTCGATGGAATGGATCGGTAGCGATATTCGCTAATAAGTTTCCACCCCGGCCCATTTCGTCTTAGCCGATAAAGTGGGCCGGTTTATACGAGTTTTCGGAGTGGTTTTATGGATCTAGCGTTAATGCAGCGCGTCCTCCCGTTTTTTCTGGAGGCTGCGTGGGTTACGGTGCAGATTTCTGTACTCGCTCTTCTGCTGGGCTTTGTGATTGCCGGTCTTTTGGTGGCTGGTCGCCTGTCAAATAATATCGTTTTTCGTTCTTTGGCCGGTGCCTATGTCAGCATCTTTCGTGGCACCCCCTGTCTGGTTCAGTTGTTCGTCCTTTATTTTGGTGGACCGCAGATCGGTCTGGAACTTGAGCCATACGCAGCTGGCGTCATTGGTCTTGGTTTGAACATTGCAGCCTACATGGCTGAATCCATTCGCGGTGCAATTTCAAGCGTTGATAAGGGACAGACAGAAGCCGCCCGCTCGATCGGCTTTGATCGTGAACGCACGCTTCGGCTGATTGTTCTGCCGCAGGCAGCGCGCCTGATGATCCGCCCACTGGGCGTCAATGCTGTAGCGCTTGTTAAAGGTTCGGCTCTGGTTTCGACAATCTCGGTCGTGGAACTCACCTATACGGCGCAGCGCTTCATCAGCTCCACATATAAACCCTTTGAGATATTTGCGGTTACGGCCGTTCTCTACATGCTCATCGTCTATGTCGTCGTTATGATTGTCGATCTTCTCGACAAACGTTTTGCGCCACGTTGAGGGAGGATTAAATGCCAGCTCTCGACTTCACTATCGTGCCTCCCTACGCAGAACTGCTTCTCGCCGGATTGTGGTGGACGCTTGTTCTGGCCGTCTCATCCAGCGTTTTAAGCTTTGCCTTTGGCATCTTTTTCGCGCTTGTCGTGCTATATGCACCGAAAGTTCTGGCCTATCCGATCCGCTTCTTCATGTGGCTTTTCATGGGAACGCCGCTGCTGTTGCAGCTTTATCTTATCTATTACGGGCTTGTGCAGGTTGGCGTTGATATTCCAGCGCTCTTTGCCGGGATCATTGCTCTTAGCCTGCATTTTGCGGTTTATAATGCCGATGTTTTCCGGGCCGGTATTGTTACGGTTGATCCGGGGCAGACGGAGGGCGCACGTTCAATCGGCCTTAGTCGAGGCCAGACCCTGCGCTACATCATAATCCCGCAGGCCATCCGCAATACCATTCCGCCGATCGGCAACAATATGATCGTTTTGCTAAAAGACACATCGCTTGTTTCGATTATTGGGATTGCTGAGCTTGTTCATAGCGCGCAGATCGCGATCAGTGAAACATACAGCCCGTTTGAATTTTATCTGACTGCCGCCGTACTTTATTATGCTGCCAATCTCGTTATGGAAGCTGGCCTGCGGCGCATCGAAAGAAAAGTGGAGGTTACGCGATGAGCGCCCTGAACCCAATGGTGGAAGTTAAAGGTGCCCGCAAAGCCTATGGTGCGCTTGAGGTGCTCAAGGGTATTGATCTCTCCGTGTCACGTGGTCAGATTATTGCGATCATCGGCCCGAGCGGCTCGGGCAAAAGTACGTTGTTGCGCTCCATCAACCATCTTGAAACGCTGAACGGTGGCGAAGTCTGGCTTGATGGCGTGCAGGTTAACCAGCCGTTAACCGGCAAGGCTTTCGAAAAGCATATCAACTCTGTTCGTCAGCAGATGGGCATGGTGTTTCAGCACTTTAATCTCTTTCCGCACATGACGGTGATGGAGAATATTACGCTGGGGCCAATAAAGCTTAAAGGCATGTCGAAAAGTCAGGCGCGGGAACTGGCGTCGGATTTGCTGTCTAAAGTCGGACTATCAAGCAAAGCCGATGTTTATCCATCGCGTCTTTCGGGTGGGCAGAAACAGCGCGTCGCTATTGCACGTGCACTGGCAATGCAGCCGAAAGTTATGCTTTTTGATGAAGCGACTTCTGCGCTCGATCCGGAGCTGGTTGAAGAGGTTAATCTCGTCATGAAACAGCTTGCGGCTGAACATATGACGATGCTGATCGTGACCCATGAAATGCGTTTTGCGGGAGAAGTTGCAGATAAGATTCTGTTTATGGATGGTGGCGTTGTCGTGGAAGAAGGCAAGCCGAAAGACTTGCTTACCAATCCTCAGAATGATCGCACGCGCAGCTTCCTGCGGACGTATCTTGCACCGAATGGAATTTAACGCGTGTCCTGAGAAGTGTGAAATTGTATAAAAGCGGCGGGCCAAAGGTCCGCCGCTAATTTTTATTATTTATACAAAATAAAATCGTAATATTAAGTATTATGAGTTGTGATTATTTTTTTAATTAATCAAAAATATCTGCATTATGTATTGCGTGAAGTCAGTAATATGATAGCTGACTTCACTATTGTATCTGCTTAGAAGCTACGCTGGAAGCGGATCATGCCCTGCCAGGCGTCTTTGCCCTTGAGGTAGGACTTATTATCCTGCCATTTCGTGTAGGAGACTTCTGGAGTGACGGTGAAGCCCGGTACGAGTTCGTAAGCTACGTTTGCAGTTGCAGCGAAGGTTTTGCTTGCATCATAAGCCGCTTGTGCATTCATGGTTGCCTGTTCGGATAACTTGAATGCAGTGCCGCCCCATACTGCCCAATCACCGCCCCATGTGCCATAGAAGCTGCTAATTGCACGCACGGAACCAAGGGCATTGCCATCGGCGTCCGACTGAGAGATGTATTGATCCTTCATTGATTTATAGCCGCCCATCGCCCAAACGGAGAGGCGGTCTGTCAAATTGAAGTCAGCACGAACCTTGCCAGCCCATTTCTCATTGCGGGCATCATATGCCGCAACCGCAGCAATTTTACCCCAGCCCTGTTCGAACTTCAGGCCGCCAACGATATGCGGTGTGTAATCCTTAATGGTGCCATCATAACCGTAATCGTAGTCGGTATCTTCCTTATTGCCCTGTTCGAGCGACAGGATGGCGGAGAAACCGTTACCACCAGTAAAGGTATAGCTAATCTGCGTGGTGCGATATCCGCCCGCAAGGATCACGTCATCATTGATCACGTTGCCCAAATAGCCAGGGAAAGTCACGAAAGCAGATTCGTCAAGTCCGATACGCAGGCCACCCAATTGGATATAGCCAAAACGCAGGGAGCCAGAACTGCCTTCTTCTCCATTGCCCCAATCATAGCGGGTTTCGGCATAGGTGGACAGCTTGCCGAGTTCGGTTTCTGACGCCGTTGCAAAACGAAGTGTGAAGCGGGCTTTATTATCCCAGGTATTGCGTCTCGTATCGAGTTTGCCATCCTTAACGAAGCCGCGGCCAGAGACATTATCACCACCGGTTAGGTCATAACGGGCGTAGCCGGATATTTTGAGGCATGTCTCTGTACCAGGGATGTAAAAATATCCCGCGCCATAAGCATCGCACACCCGAACATATTCAACGGATTCTGGCTCAGGTGCCACGATCGCATCGGCTGCGTAAGCGGAGCTCATTACGACGATCGATGCGGCGGAACCGAGCAGCAGGCTCTTAATATTCATTTTTGTTCTCCTTAAAAATTCAGACCGTATGTCTTTGAATAAATTTTCTGAGTCATTGCAATATCATTTATAATATCGTCATCGTGTATTCTAAATATTGTGTCAATTTTAGCACTATTTAACATTTGCTTTAAAGTCCACAATATATTGCTTACTTAATTTTTGTTATAAAATACTTATAATAAATTGTGAGTAAATTTTATATATTTATATAGAATAATATTGCTACCAATATTTTTGTAAATTGTATTGTTCGCATCATGTGCGGGTGAAGGGCGGCACGATTATCGGTGGCGGGCGGATGGCCGCAGAGTGATGGCCGCATTCAGATTGCCGATGCAAAATGACAGCAGGAACCTTCAAGAAATTTGTTGAATCACGTAGATATAGTCTCAGACGTCCGGGTGGATTACGCGAATGCACTCAGATCGATTGCGTCAACGAAGCGACAAAAGGTAGATTTTATGATCGCAGACACCATTCTTTTTAACGGCAAATTCACGACGCTTGATCGGAAAAATCCTATAGCTTCGGCTGTTGCCATTAAGGATGGCGTCTTTATTGCTGTCGGCACCGATGAAGAAGTGCTTGTCCACACAGGCGCGACGACCCGCAAGGTAGACCTGAAAGGTCGCAGTGCATTGCCGGGTCTTATTGATAACCATACCCACGTTGTGCGTGGTGGTCTCAATTTCAATATGGAATTGCGCTGGGATGGTGTGCGCTCGCTGGCCGATGCCATGGACATGCTAAAGCGGCAGGTGGCGGTAACGCCCGCGCCGCAATGGGTGCGTGTGGTTGGTGGCTTTACTGAGCATCAGTTTGCCGAAAAGCGTCTTCCAACCATTGAAGAAATCAATGCGATTGCGCCCGATACGCCGGTCTTTTTGCTCCATCTTTATGATCGCGCGCTGCTCAATGGCGCAGCGCTCCGTGCTGTCGGCTATGACAAGAACACGCCAAACCCTCCGGGTGGCGAAATCCTGCGTGATGTGAATGGCAATCCGACCGGCCTTTTGCTTGCCAAGCCCAATGCCGGCATTCTCTATTCGACACTGGGAAAAGGCCCAAAACTGCCGCTGGATTATCAGGTCAATTCGACCCGCCATTTCATGCGCGAGCTGAACCGCCTTGGCGTGACCGGCGTGATTGATGCTGGCGGTGGTAATCAGAATTACCCTGATGATTACGCAGTCATTCAGCAACTGGCTGATGAAGGCCAGATGACGGTCCGCCTTGCTTATAATCTTTTCACGCAGAAGCCGAAGGAAGAGAAAGAAGACTTCCTCAATTGGACGGCTTCGGTGAAATACAAGCAGGGGAACGACTATTTCCGTCATAATGGCGCTGGCGAAATGCTGGTGTTTTCGGCTGCCGACTTTGAAGATTTCCGCCAACCGCGCCCGGATATGGCGCCGGAAATGGAAGATGATCTGGAAGAGGTCGTCAGGATTCTTGCTGAAAACCGCTGGCCATGGCGGATGCACGCGACCTATGACGAAACCATCAGCCGTTCCCTTGATGTGTTTGAAAAGGTTAATAAGGACATCCCACTTGAAGGCCTGAATTGGTTCTTCGACCATGCCGAGACGATCTCGGACCGCTCGATTGATCGTATTGCAGCACTTGGCGGCGGTATCGCCGTGCAGCACCGCATGGCCTATCAGGGCGAATATTTCGTCGAGCAATATGGGCATGCGGCTGCCGAAGCGACACCGCCGATAGGCAAGATGCTGTCTAAAGGCGTCAATGTTTCGGCAGGGACGGATGCGACGCGCGTTGCGTCCTATAATCCTTGGGTTTCGTTGTCATGGATGATTACCGGCAAGACGGTGGGCGGTATGCAGCTTTATCCGCGCCGCAATTGTCTCGATCGTGAAACGGCGCTGCGGATGTGGACGGAAAAGGTCACATGGTTCTCTAATGAAGAGGGTAAAAAAGGCCGCATTGAGAAAGGCCAGTTTGCTGATCTGGTGGTGCCGGACAAAGACTTCTTCAATTGCAGCGAAGACGAAATTTCATTCTTGACGTCAGATCTGACCATGGTTGGTGGCAAGGTTGTCTATGGGGCGAATGCCTTCAAGGATCTGGATGAAAACCCAATTCCGCCTGCAATGCCTGACTGGTCGCCCGTGCGTAAATTCGGCGGCTATGCGGCATGGGGCGAGCCGGAAGGTGCAGGCAAAAATAGCTTGCGCCGCACCGCAATCTCTACATGCGGCTGCGCAAGCTATTGCGGTGTTCACGGACACGATCATGCGGCGGCATGGGGCTCTCAGCTACCAATCGGTGATCTCAAAGGCTTCTTTGGAGCACTCGGCTGCGCCTGCTGGGCCGTCTGATTAAAATTATTAGAAATAAAAACTGTTCAGGCGCCGTCATTGGCGCCTGAATTGCTTTTAGCCTGCATAATGGTGAAGCTTACCAAATTCCAATTTAAAATTTACCGTTAGAACGCCTTTATTTTTTCTGCATGTGCGCACGGATAACCGCATTGCTATAATTGCATTTTAAGAAACAGTATCACAATTATTATTGCAATTGTTTGTGAGCGCGCGTTGGCGCAATATCCACCCATCGAACAACGCTACCATCACACTTTCTAAAATTCGCTCACTCATTCGGCCCCTGCTGCAACAATTCTACGACTAGCCAGTTTGTATTTCGCAGGCACTGTCAGACCAGAACCCAACATCTTACCTAAAGGAATTAACACCATGGCCTTCATAACCACACAAGACGGTACCGAAATCTTTTACAAGGATTGGGGCTCGAAGGATGCGCAGCCAATCATGTTCCATCATGGCTGGCCACTAAGCTCGGACGACTGGGATGCCCAGATGTTGTTCTTCCTTTCGAAAGGCTATCGCGTTATCGCTCATGACCGCCGTGGTCACGGCCGTTCAGCGCAGGTTTCCGAAGGTCATGATATGGACCATTACGCTTCCGATGCTTTTGCGGTTGTCGAGGCGCTCGATCTTAGAAATGTCGTGCATATCGGTCACTCGACTGGCGGTGGTGAAGTTGCCCGCTATGTCGCCAAGCATGGTGAACCAGCCGGTCGCGTTTCGAAGGCGGTTCTGGTTTCCGCAGTTCCTCCGCTGATGCTCAAAACTGCATCCAACCCAGAAGGTCTGCCCATCGACGTGTTTGACGGTTTCCGTTCGGCACTGGCTGCTAATCGCGCGCAATTCTTCCGCGATGTTCCTGCTGGCCCATTCTATGGCTTCAACCGTGATGGTGCGAATGTGCAGGAAGGCGTGGTCCAGAATTGGTGGCGTCAGGGCATGATGGGCAGTGCCGTGGCGCATTATGAAGGCATCAAGGCGTTTTCTGAAACCGACCAGACGGAAGACCTCAAGGCTATCGGCGTGCCAACACTCGTTCTGCATGGCGAAGACGACCAGATCGTACCGATTGCCGATGCAGCACTGAAGGCGATCAAGCTTCTCAAGAACGGCACGCTCAAGACCTATCCGGGCTTCTCGCATGGTATGCTGACGGTCAATGCCGATGTTCTGAACGCTGATCTTTTAGCATTTGTTCAGGCATAAGTTTGTACGAATGAGGAGGCGGTAGGGAGACCTGTCGCCTCTTTATTAAGTTTTTAGCGTTAGTTTTTGCTGGCTGTTAGCGGGCAGGGGATAGATATGATGAATGCGGGTGCGGAACGCGGCGAATTTGTAAGTTTGATTGCGCCGATATTGGAGCCAATGGCATCTGCGCTCGAGTTTTTTGGTGTATCAGTCATCATCATTGGGGTGGCTGTGGCAACCATCGGCTATCTAAAAGATGTGTTCGTTGTGTCTGGCGAAAATGCCTATACGCGTTACCGCGCAAATCTCGGACGCGGCATTTTGCTGGGGCTCGAAATTCTGATTGGTGCTGATATCATCGCCACAATCATTTCGCCGCTCACATGGGAAAGCGTTGGCTTGCTGGGCCTTATCGTTCTGATCAGAACCTTCCTTAGTTTCTCGCTTGAAGCGGAAATTGATGGCGAATGGCCATGGAAGCGCCGCAGCCGTGAGCATCGCTCTTAGATATCTTTGTTTTTCACCCACCTGGTTCCCCAAAACCGGCTCTCGCCACCCTAAACCAACGTATAGCGGTAAAAGACTTTCTGCTTGTTTCGCAGACCTTCCGACGCGCCTAATCTCATCAGCATGAACACGATGTACCGGCAACAAACGCCTCGTTTGAAGCTTCTTTCAGAAGCTGAAGTTATAGCCGGTAACACGCCGGGAGACCTATAATGCTTGAAGACTACCCTGTGCAGGTGCTGCCTGCAGGAACGCGTGCGCCCGATTTTCGGTTGCCTGCAACCGCCGACCAGACGGTTTCGCTGGCGGATTTACGGGGTTCGCCCGTGATACTGGCTTTTTACCCCGCTGACTGGAGCCCTGTTTGTGGCGACCAAATGGGTCTTTACAATGAGATCTTGCCGGAGTTTCACCGTCACGGTGCTCAGCTTTTGGGTGTCTCAGTTGATGGCGTTTGGTGCCATGCAGCTTTTGCAGCAGACCGCCATCTTCATTTCACTCTGCTTTCTGATTTTGAGCCCAAGGGCAACGTAGCCAAACGCTATGGCGTTTATCGGCAAAAGGAAGGCATCGCAGAACGCGCGCTTTTCGTCATTGATGCAGAAGGCATGATCCGATGGAGCTATGTGTCATTGCTTGGCATAAATCCTGGCGCTGACGGTATTCTTGCTGCGCTAGATGATCTGAAATCCAAGAATTGATTGAAAGGAATGATTATGTCGCGTCTTACGATCCCGGCAAGTGATGCAGATCATACATCTGGCCCAGTATCGGCCCGTTTAACTCTTGTAG
>Ga0308157_10004540_pt1 | contig 18351 bp, 12 predicted proteins | sample PhyBR1_FD_201035 | JGI IMG/M metagenome (GOLD analysis project Ga0308157, IMG submission 201035) | Phyllosphere microbial communities from UC Gill Tract Community Farm, Albany, California, United States - DLSLB.R1 | ecosystem: Host-associated > Plants > Phyllosphere > Unclassified | place: USA...
GGCTTTGATCACATCGATGACTTTGCCGATCTGCTCGCTGTCCTGAGTCAGCACATTCATCGCACCGCCCAACTCTTCAATGGCCATGGCAAGTTCGCTGATCTGCACCGTCGCCTGCTTGACCACCGTGCTGCCATGGCGCGCCTGCTGATCGGCGAGGGTCGCGGCAGCGGAGGCATCGGTGGTGTTACGCGCAACTTCCTGCACCGTCGACGCCATTTCGTGCATCGCCGTGGCAACTTGATCCACTTCGCTTTTTTGCTGACGTACACCTGCGCTGGTCTGCTCGCTCATGGCCGAGAGCTTTTCCGCAGAGGTGGAAATCTGCGTGACGCCATTGCCGATACCTTGCACCAGCGTGTTCAGGTTCTGCGCCATCTCCTGCATCGCATTTTGCAGATCGCCCAACTCATCTTTGCGCGCAGACCTGGCCTGGACCGTCAGGTCGCCTTTGGCAATCCGTCGCGCCAGATCAACCGTCAGCGCCAGCGGCGCAGTGATCTGGCGCGAGATGACCACCGAAGCCAACAGCCCGATCACCAGCGCCAGCGCAGTCAATACCGCCATCTGAATAAAAGCCGAATGCTGATCCTCATGTGCAAGGCGCTGCTGGGTGTCCATCAGGCCACTCATGATCTTGTCCATCGCCTTGCTTTCCTGGTCGACCTGCTCGCGCATGTTCTGCTTCTGCTCAAACAGCCCGGCCACTTCCACCAGTACTTCGCGATAACGCCGCATGCCGGCGTGGGCTTCTTCCAGTTGGCTCGACAGCGCCGTCGGCAGGCTGGTGCGCGCCTTGCTGATATCACTCAAGAAGGTATCGATGGTTTCCATCAGCAGTTTTTTGTTCACGTCGTTGGGCACCGCAATGTAACGACGCAACATCAGGCGAAACGTGGTCATGCCATTGCGCAAGTCGGCCACCGTACGCAGCTCCCGAACGCGTTCACCATCGGCAGACGCCAGTGCACTGGTCGTGGTGCCTTCAAGCATGCCGGCAAAAGTTTGCGCGTACTTGTCCGACAGCGCTGTCAGCGGTTTCAACGCATCCGTGGTCGACTGGTCGGCAGCGATCAGCCGTTTGACCTTCTGGTCGTAGGCAACAATCGTGGTTTGCAGCGCCTTCAGGGCTTGCTGGTTTTCAGCGCGGGTCAACGTATCCAGCGCCTTGCCCACAAGGCCCTGCAAGACATTCAACTGCGCGTTATAGGACTCGGCGAAGGCTGCGTCAGCGGCGGCTTCGTACTGTTTCTCGGACAGACGCATATTTTGCGTAGCGTCATTCAACGTGCCGATCAGGCGCGTCGTACTCAAGCGATCAACCAGCACGCTGTTGCTGTTATAGCCAATGAAGGCAACCGCCAAAACGGCCAGCAGAAGAATGCCGAAGCCGGTTCCCAGCTTGCGGGAAACTTTGATGTCACCGAGGAAATTCGATGCTACTGCCATATTCAGCCTCAAACGTCCTGACGCGAAACGCCAGGCACAAAAATTGATCTCCGGTAACCACAGTCACCGTCCAGACATTCGGGGGTCGTCATCCAAGGCGTAATACGGGACGCTCCAGCTGTCCCGGAGATGCAAATGCCGATGCTGTTGAAGCGTCGAAAAGAGACCCGACGCGAGCACCGGCAGACAAACCCTTCACCTCGCAAACAGAGCATTTGCACGCTGGATTTATCGTTTCAGCAAAGGTGTCTGGAGGGATGCTATTAATTTTGGGAAAACTTGTACAACTTTATATTTTTGTATAATCGTTGAACTTTTTGAGCGGCGTAATGACGCATTGCCATCATGATTTGTGGCACATCGCTATCGGCGTGAAAAGACGATGAAAATGTCAATGCAGAACCCCGCCCCTCTGCAGCAACGGCGTGCCGCATGCCACAGAGGGACACGGGTTTACGGCTTGATTTCAACCTTATCCAACGCCTGATTCACCGCCAACTCCGCCAACATCACCACCTGCGCAATGCCTAGCGCAGATTTGCGGCGCGAGTTATCCAGCGTCGCGGCAAAGTTGTTGAGCATTTCGGAGGCAGAACCCAGGGTTTCGCAGGCATTGGCCAACAGGGATTCCATGTCGTACTTGGGATTGGCGAGGTACATGCGTTCGGTCGCATCGGTGCTGGCCCTGATTAGGCTGGCGGGAAGGAGATAGTGATCAAGCGCGCGCTCGGCGGCTTCGTGGAGTTTTTTGGAATTGGCGGATTCGTAGGGGGATGCGGGGTCGGTTTCTGGCGGGTTGGGTGTTGGTTTGAACATGGTGTAACTCCTGACGGATTAACGAAAAGGAGCCATCACTCTCGCTACCAAACGAAGGGTGGAGGCCATACGCAGGTTGGTAGACCGGTCGTCAGGAACCCCGGCGCATCCGAAGACGCCCCGCGCATGACCACCATAAAACGAAGACGAGAAACGTCATCGCAAGACAGTAGTCTTGTGCTTCTGACGGAACGGGCTACCAAACCCGATCACTGTTTTCAGTGACCCGGAGACGATAAAACCCGCAGGCTAGACGCACAAGCCGGCGGATTCTGTCTTAGGTGTAGGGGGAGGCGCAAGACAAGGTAGGCTTCGGATAACTTTCACCAGTCAGATTTAAACAAGCGCCTGCGCAATCGTTTAAACGCATACTGAAGGACAGAAAACAGGCAGAAATACACTTCCTCCCATCAGGCCGAGCGCGTCGGAGCCCAGTTCAAACCACAAACAGCGCCTCGCAAGCCTTTGCCTGTTCGCAGACCTGATAAACTCTTGCGCCTTCGCCTTCTTGATCCAGATTCCTCACATGTCCCTACAACCCGTCACACTCTCCCGCCGCTTCTCCGTCGCCCCGATGATGGATTGGCACGGCTAATTCTACAGGCCACGAAAGTCGAGGCCTCCAGCATCATCTAGAAACGCACGTACCATTTTCGTACCACCCCATTTCTTTTTTTCCCTGGCGGGACAAGCGACATACCTCTCGCATCGTCGGCACACACGCCTGTCGCTCCAATCCCAAGCACTTCCTACAAGCGTTTCCGCACGGGCAAAAGGACCTGCACGAGAGTGTCCCTTTATCATCTTCGTGAGTGAGCCCAGCGGCCATCGGCTGCGCCGCCTTATAGAGATGCCATTTTTCGGGAAAGGCATCGGAAAAAGGTAATTTTGGTAAGTCGAACGGTCAATCTTGCTGAAAGCCTTGATTTTACTGGGCTGCAAAGGATCGGCAGGAAGTAATTTTTGAGTAATGTAGAAGTAAGATAATTACCTTTTGAGGAAGTAATATTTGTTTTTGTGAGTACCTTATAAATCAAACACTTACAGCCGCGTTACCTTTTTCATTACTCAAAATTACTTTCCGAAGTAAGCCAGCAAAGCCAATGAACACGGGGCTTTCGCCGGTGTTACGGTATTGGAATTACCACATTACTTTTTTCCGATGGCGTTCCTGAAAAACCCTCATCGAAAGGGTTTCGTCTACCTACCTTCCGCTTCGCCAGGTCCGTCCTGTCAGACACCCACCCTTCGCAGGGATCCGCAGGCTTTTTGACCTTCGACGCCATTACTACAGCGCCCGGCCGTGGGGGCGCCCGGCCAGGTGCAGGACTGCGGAAAAAAAGACCCATTTAGCCCGCAGGCGAGGTGGGGGGACGACGGCGCGCGCCGAATTACAGTTGAGACGAGCGTCCACGCCAAACCCAACCGTGTCTGCAAAAATTCGCTCCTGGTCCCTAGCAAGACTGGACCTAGTGAGTAAAAAAGGTTGAGGAGGGGCTAGAACAGAGGGAGGATGAGCAATAAGCGACTTTTTTACATCGCAAGGAACGCTCATGACAGATCACTTGATCAAATTCGCCAAAGCACATACAAACAACAAATCGCAGGGCTACTTACTACTTCTATGGCTTGTTTATAGATCGCAGGATGAGTCGGGAAAGCTAAGCGACCGAGTAAAGGCTGAGATCTTAAGTCAAGGAATCAATCTCCTAAGAATCAACATACCTAACAGGTTACGAAAGTACAAAAAAATACTCGATTCAAATGTGATATCAGAAGAAACTAAAGACTCCCAGCTAAAAAAAATAAAAACCCTAAACGCAAAAAATTTCCGAGGGTTTGGCGCTCTCGATGGGGATGACAAAGGAACCACTCTATTTTTTGGCCCACGAAAAAATATCTTTTACGCACCTAACGGCGGGGGCAAAACCTCTGTATGCGAGGCCATTGAATACTCTTTAACCGGCTCAATAAAAGAAGCCGAGCGACGAAAATCATCTGTAACTGATTATATTAAGAGACACGATCTAAAAGCATATGTCGAGTTAACCGACGAGGAAGGTAACACAGCCACAAAAAATGCCGAATGGTCAACAATTTTTATAGATCGAAACAGGCTTCAGGAATTTTCACTTCTCGGTTCAAAAGATACAAAATTTGGAGAAAGCGATGTTTTATCAGCTCTCTTCGGCCTCCACGACATTGATAGACTCGTAGATCGCTTTGTTCTTCCAGCAAGTTTTAACTTAGACAGATATCAGCTTTCAAAGTCCCGTGACGACCTTGATCAAATGTTTCGCGAGCACATTATCAAAAAACATGAAGCGTCCTCTATGAGACAGAGGTTGAGTATTCAGGAAAGTTTGATTGCAGCCAGCCTCAGTTTAGACTGCTACTCTGCAAGCGGAGTGGGCTTGCGGTTAAAATTCAACAACCGATTACTGGAATATAAAAAAACCTCACTAGCTAACTCCTTAAAGTACGAGCTACCTGAAGCTACAACAATGAGGAAATTAGAAACCATCACAAAAAAAATAGAATCCGACACAAAAAAATTGCAGAACGCGCAACGTCTGCTTTTGGATAAAGCATCAGAAGTAAGCTTTGAAACTCTTTACGAAACACTTACGACAATCTACAACAACAACCAGTCTCCGAACAACTGCCCAGCCTGTCTAACAGAACTATCAGACGTTAAAGAAAACCCATACGAAAGAGCTGTAAGCGAGTCAGAAAAACTTGCAGACATCCCTAGAATAAAAAAACTTATCGAGCTTCACGCGCTCAAACTAATAGAAAACCTTCAGACCATTGAAACATTAATTGATACAGCTTTAAACAATAACAATAAAATACAAGACACAACCAGCACTTTAACGATACCAGAAAACTTAACCATCTTCCCAAAAAAACCATACACCCAAGACACTTCAAACCTAATTAAATATATTCATAACTTTGTATTTTGGTTTAGTAGTTCAAAAAATTAAATTGATTCGCACATCACAAAATGCACACAAATCTACAACAACAGCATTGCGTCTCGACAATCATACATTACAAGACAGACAGCAATTGACAAATTACGCGACAAAATAACATCCGTAGCAGAACACGAAAAACAACGAAATGTTTACATAACGGAAAGTCAGCGCCACTCTGGACCATTAAAAGCATTATCATTAAGAATCACACACACCAAAAAAGAGGTACTTAAGGAAAATATTTACAACCTCCTAATCAAGGAAATAAACGATGCATATACAACACTCCACAAAGATCTATTAAATTACAAACTAAACATTGAAGCATCTCAAATAAGTGGAATTGAAAAAAATCCACTGAATATTACTGCGCCATTAATCAACATGATTCAACCGAAGATGAGATATCGAACCTTTACTTTGAACGCAACAAATCAGGTTATAGAATTAAGATAGATACGAAATCACAGCAAAATATTGACGCAATACTTTCATTAAGCGAGGGACACTTACGATCACTCGGACTATCGTTACTGCTTGCAGTCGCAGAGAAACATAAATACAAGCTAATAGTATTTGACGACGTAGTAAACGCAATTGACTCTGACCATAGAGCAAACATCATCAGCCTACTATTTAGTGATGTATATCTTTCGAAAATCCAGCAAATAATCACCACCCACGACAGGCTTTTCTGGGAGCGCTACTGCAACAAAGCCGCGAATGGTTCTGATGAAACCACATTCCAAAGCCAAGTATTAAACCACACAAATAAAGGAATAATCTCCTTCGAGTACAATTCTGGATTTCGAGACAAAATCCAAAAAGCCCTACACGTTTACGATGTTCGGCAAGCGCTGATTTACTGTAGAATTTGGTTTGAATCATTTGCAACTCAATACTGCCGAAAAAACAAACTAACTGTAACAGCTTCCTTTTCCGACAGGAGCAACAACATCCCAGGAAACTTTCTCACAATCAGTTTGGAAGCCACTTACAAGCTAATCGAAAAGGACTTATCGTGGGACTCCACTTATATAAACATACTAAAACGAGACTTAATAAACTGGTCCGGCCAAAACCAAGTACACCATGCCTTTGACGAAAGTAACTATAATTTTGTTCATTCAAAAACAAGCACGGAAGTCAGTGCAATTTTCGAAGCGCTAAAACTGGTCGAAATACAGCTTTTCCCCGAAGAAATGATTGATACTCTCAACATGGAGCGCGATGAACTCATCGCCCAGCGGGCAAGATTAATCACTAAAACTGACAACCCTTCATTCATCCAACGCGCCCCAACAGAAATTGTAAAACAATATAAAGATAGATTTACATTTATCGAAGGCGAAATAGAAAGAGTGGAGAATTTATTACAATTCCCTGCCACATGCCTGGATAAAAAACAGGCCGAAAGATAACTCGCGCCCTTAAAAGCACCATGTATGGGGATCATTTAAAACTCATAACATCATCTCCCAACCAAATATTAAGCTCCATCATGCGGGTCTGTATTGGCAGCAACTCATTTTCCATCCACACCTCAGTTGCCTCTCTAATGGACCCAAATCCCCCAGCATTCTGCGGAACAATCCCCATCAACTGCGGCGGAATCCGCAGACTCGCCAGCACGTCATCCCGCGTCTGATTCTTGATCGAATTGAATTCATCTTTCGCCGCCACCTCGCTAACGGGGATCAGCTGGATCCCGTCCTTCTTGCCTGTCGGCGAGTAGACGAACAAATTGCGGAAATTGCCTGGCCCCTTCGATTCCTTCAGTGCCTTGCGCAACGCGTCAATGTCCGCCTCGGTCTGCGCCGCATCTGTCATGTACAAGATGAACCCGGCATGACTTCCGTTCTCGTAATATTTGCGCCGAAACAACGTCGCCGATTCGTTCAGTAGCGCCGACTGCAACGCGCTGATCCACTCCGGCAGTCCATAAATCTCCTGATGCAGATCCGCCTCGCGCAAATGAAAAATGCTATCCGGCTCAAACGCATGCTCATCCTTCCATCCACGTACCTGGTAAAACTGGCCGTCCGGCCCCGCGCGCATGTACTTGGCCAACGGCGTCTCCAGCTTCCGAACTCCACCCAACCTCGAACGCCGGCCTTCCAGATAACCATTGCCCAGGCAAAGGAAGTCCAACGCAAACTGCTCAAACGAAGCCCGCGACAGCGGCGGATGCGGGATAAACGTCTTGCTCAACAGGTTCCGCTTGAACATCAATCCCGAATGCAGATGCACGCTCGCCCCCACCGACCGAGCCAGCCCGTCGAGCGATAGCGGCGGCTCATACCACCGCCCGTTGAACCAGCACTCCAAGTAATCGAAAACCTCCCGACCTCCCAGCACTGGCGTCGGCTCGCCGAAGGAAAATACCTGCGTCCCGGCAGCGCCGGCGGATGTGGTTGCGGGCAACGTCTGGTTGGCCATTTGTTCGGTCATCAGTAAATCTCCATACGCCCGGTGTTGGCAGTGGTCTGCCCCTCAAGCGGTTGGTGACCTCAATCCAGTCCCACCTCTCCTCGGAGACCCTTTCGCCATTTTCCGGTAACCTTTCAGCACCCAGGCCAGTCCTGGCGTAAGTCAATGGACGATGAAAACAAGGATGATATTGGATGATTTCCTCTGCACGATTAGGCGACAAACACGTCTGTCCATTACCAGGTCACGGCACTACCCCGATCGCCTCCGCCAGCGGTGACGTAAACATCAATTTCATGGGCTCTGCTCGAGTCGGTGATACGTGTGGTTGCGGAGCGGTGATTACAACAGGCTTCCCATCTATTCAGGTCAACGGTCGCCCAATGGCCCACTTGGGCAGTCCGACCAGTCACGGCGGCACAGTCATAACCGGATCAGGTGACGTCGGTGGCGGCTTCGTGATGGGGGACGCTGGCGGTGCAACGATCATCAATTTCATGGCGCTCGGAGCCTTCCGCCCCGACGGATCCCTGGACGATGAGAAGATGGCAACGTTGCTGGCCGACCCGAAACTCACTGAAAAAGCCAAAGCAGCAAATGCTCTGGTTGAGCCAAAGTCCGCCGCAAAGCAGCCTGATAAAAAAACCGAAAAGAAACCCGAGCCAAAAGCCGCACCCGCTGCCTGTACAGACCCGGACATGATGGAGCAACTGGCGACTTACATCGCGGCCGAGATGAACACCAACATAAATAGCCCAGCCGTTCGCCAGATGAAGGAACTGAACAGCTACGACGCTCATGCAAAAACCAAGGAATACATGGCACTGCCCTTTTACCTTCAGCTCGGTCCCAAGCCAGACTTCTATAGCTTGGCGCTGGGAATGAAGGCAAAGGCTCTGGCTATCTGGACTGAGCGGGTTGGCCAGAATCGCCCATGGGACCACAAACCGATCATCCGCAGGACTATCGGGGGCGTTTGGCACAAGCAGGGAGAGTACGATTACTTCTACGATATTTGGTCGAACATTCATTACGGCTATGTGGGCAGGGCTGGCGGCCTATCCGAAAGTGCATTACTGGATGGTGCAGGTGGCGAGCAGATCGTTTCTGACGCTTTACGAAAAGCCCAGGAGGTCGTAACGAAACCAAAAGAACAGTGGGAGCTACCCGGCCCAAACCGTTCAGGCAATGTCGACGGTTTGAGAGCGTGGGACGATGCGCCCGACCGAATATCCATCAGTATCGGCGTGAAGCTCTATCGCCAACATCCCAATGGGGGCATTACCGCCAAAATGATCATGGATCAGGTGCTTGCAGTGCCCTCTAAAGAATGGGGAAAAGGAATCAAACTACATGAATGCAAATAAAACCAGACGCCGGTATGGGCGCTGGATCCTTCTGGCGCTCATTGCTCTTCCAATCGCTGTCTGGTACCTCGGCTCCCCCGTCGTAGCGGTCAATTTTTCCCCGAACAGTGAGGGAGAATTTCACTACGTTTGGAACACCCAGGACAGGATTCATAGAGGCGATATCAAGCATGGTGGCGCAGCCGTCGAGTTCGGCTACCTATTTCCTGATGACGATTTTTTCATGATGTTTGATTGGTGGACTGATAAAGGTTTTCAGAGGTGCATCGACATCAGCCCCAAATGGGGCCGAACCATTGATATTTATCTGGATGCAACAGGCAGGATCGATATTGCTAAAACCGGCCCGGACGTTATTGCTCGAATAAAACAATGCACTGGCGAACCTGACCCTTTCCGACCATGAGTTAGCCGTGAGCTCTCATGGAACAGCAAGTAGGCCACATCGATCGTCATAGATGGGGCGGCAGCGCCCCAATCTACTCCGAGAATGTCATTCAGTCTTTCCAGCGCAACCAAGACTGGACGTAAGTGCAGCCATATATGCACTCGAATCCTGCGTTATCGCCCGCTTGAGCGCCCGCTCATCCAGCTCTGATCCGCGCTCGTGTAGTTCGTTTCCGGGGCGCAAATCTCGCTCTCTTGGTAGACTTGCACTCCATTCCGCCTGATGTGGTGCTGCGCGGTGTAACGCACAGCTCACATCCGCCAGTTTTCGAGTCCCGACAACTGCCATAACCGAAAGTGGTACGCATTGGCTTCGAATGGGTACATCGTACCAATCAGATCCCGAAACCCCTTGAAAACGCCCAAAAGCACGCCGAAAACACGTTGAGTAAAATGGTCCAGAATCAGAGCTTCAGCCCAGTAAAATCCATGCCTGAGCCGTCTCGACGCTTCAGTGTGGCACCCATGATGGATTGGACGGACCGCCATTGCCGGTACTTCCTGCGCCTCCTGTCGAAGAACGCCCTGCTCTACACCGAAATGGTCACCACTGGCGCGTTGCTCAACGGTGATCACGAACGTTTCCTGCGTCACAACGAAGCCGAGCACCCGCTGGCGTTGCAGCTCGGTGGTAGTGTTCCGCTCGATCTCGCCGCCTGCGCGCGCATGGCTCAGGAGCACGGTTACGACGAGGTGAACCTGAACGTCGGCTGCCCGAGTGATCGTGTGCAAAACAACATGATCGGCGCGTGCCTGATGGGGCATCCGCAGTTGGTGGCCGATTGTGTGAAGGCGATGCGTGATGCGGTGTCGATTCCGGTGACGGTGAAGCACCGGATCGGCATCAACGGGCGCGACAGTTATGCCGAGTTGTGCGATTTCGTCGGGACTGTGCGGGATGCAGGGTGCACGAGTTTTACCGTGCATGCGCGGATTGCGATTCTGGAGGGGTTGTCGCCGAAGGAGAATCGCGACATTCCGCCATTGCGCTATGACGTCGCGGCGCAGCTGAAGGCGGATTTTCCGGAGCTGGAAATTGTGCTGAACGGCGGGATCAAGACCATGGAAGCCTGCCATGAGCATTTGCAGACCTTCGATGGCGTGATGTTGGGGCGTGAGGCTTATCACAATCCGTATTTGCTGGCGGAGGTGGATCAGCAGTTATTTGGCAGTTCGGCGCCGGTGATCAGTCGGGCTGAGGCGTTGGCGCAGTTGCGGCCGTATATCGCTGAACATCTGCTGGCCGGTGGTGCGATGCATCACATCACGCGGCATGTGCTGGGCTTGGGCACAGGGTTCCCCGGGGCGCGCAAGTTTCGTCAGTTGTTGTCGGTGGATATTCACAAGGCCAAGGATCCGCTGGCGTTGCTGGATCAGGCGGCTGAGTTGCTTGAAGGTCGTTGATTGATGGTTTGAGTGTGCGGGCGCCGCATGAGCGTTGCCCGCTGTTTTGTTGTACTGACAGGATGTCTTTCGTTTATGCCCGCGTTTACTTTTTCACGTTTCAAGCGTTTCACCCTCCTCGCTTTGTTCAGCTTCACTTCCAACGTTTATGCGCACTGCGATGGCTTTTGCATGGGCCGTACCGATACGCCGTGGGAGGTGACGCAGCTTTCCGGCTTCACTTTGGTATCTTTAATCCTCGCACCTATTTCGTCTAGCCAGGAAACGACCGACAGTCACAAGCGTGTTTACTCTGCCGAGGAGCAAGAAGACGCACGACTCTATCTGGCCAGCGACGGCATGCTGCAGGCTGCGTATTTCACCTCGGCCTTGCAGCGCTTTCGTCAGGAGTCGTCGGATTCGACGTTAAACGATCTCGCCGTGGCGGCGTTGATCAGCGCGCAGTGATCAGGCGGCCGCTGCGGCGGTCCAGTTGACCCAACCAAACAGCCACGTCGCCAGAATCAACAATCCAAAACCGATCCGGTACCACGCGAACGCGGCATAGCTGTGGTTGGCAATAAACTTGAGCAAGCCGCGTACGGCGATCATGGCGAAGATGAATGCGGTGACGAAGCCGAGGGCGAAGACTGGCAGGTCGTTGGGTTGGAACAGGTCGCGGTATTTGTAGCCGGAATAAACGGCGGCGCCGACCATGGTCGGCATGGCGAGGAAGAACGAGAACTCGGTGGCGGCTTTGCGCGAAAGGCCGAAGAGCAGACCGCCGATGATCGTCGAGCCGGAACGCGAGGTGCCGGGAATCATCGCCAGGCATTGTACGAAACCGACCTTCAACGCGTGAGACCAGCGCATGTCGTCGACATGTTCGACGCTGACTACATGGCTGCGCTGTTCGGCCCACAACATGACGATGCCGCCAACAACGAGGGCCACCGCAACGGTGATCGGGTTGAACAGGTATTCATGAATCGCGTCGGCGAATAACACGCCGAGGATAACGGCCGGGAAAAACGCGATCAGCAGATTAAGGGTGAAACGTTGCGCGTTGCGCTCGGTGGGCAGGCCTTTGACGATTTCGAAGATCTTCGGACGAAACTCCCAGACCACAGCAAGAATGGCCCCCAGTTGAATAATGATGTTGAACGCCATCGCGCGTTCGCCGCCAAACTCGAGCAGGTCGGCGACAATAATCTGGTGGCCGGTACTTGAAATAGGCAAGAACTCGGTCAAGCCTTCTACCGCGCCTAATATCAACACCTGGAAAAGGGTCCAGAAATCCATTAATCCTCCGTCAGAGCACTCAGGGTGAGCGACCAGTCAATAACACTCAGGGGTTGAGTATCTGAAGTAATTCATACAGCGATTCGCCGATCCGGAAGAATAGGGTTTATGCAGAGTTAGACTCAAGAGCTGTTAGTAATCGTCGGCCGACGAACTAAACGGAAGAAATTTACATCTATTACTACAAATATTTCAGTTCAGATATGAATTGTGATCAACTTCACACATTGTTGACATGGCCAATCAGTGGCAAAAGGACATAAACAAAGCCATCGCCACAAGCTCAAAATAGTGGCACAATTGCATATAGCCATCATCTACGCGCTAGTTCACAACCCCGAGAAAATCAACTAAAAGCCTGAAAAGCTTAGTTATTGTTAGAAAACTCGGGAGACACGTCTAAAATCCGCACAAATGTTACCAATTGTCAGTCACAGATGAGAACCGGTGCTTTAACATCCCGATGTCAGCACCTAATTCGAGTCAACGCATGATGCACTCAGGGAACTTGGCGACGAGAAGTCCGCGCCCGACAAATGATGAATCCGGTGTTCTTGCTCTGGGTCGTACACTGGGTGTGGCTGATCATTTCAGATCGCTGATCGCAAAGCACGTGCAGCCCGATATGACTCTGGAAACAGGTGCTTTCATTAGTTCATATAAGCAGCACGGTTACATCGGTTCCTACCGCGCCATTTTCGTCATCATCGATAGTCCACAAGCCATCGAAGAAAATCTGGCCCTGGTGCAAAACCTGCGCGATGACAACTTGAAGCCGCTTATTTGCGCAATTGTCACCGGCCGCGGTGCCGTCAACAAGATCAAGTATTTTCTCGCCGGAGCGGATGCCTGTATCAAGCTCAACACATTGAGCGATGACAGCGAAGACTTGCTGGCGGAGTTCTTCAACAGCGAAGACTGGCAACGAGATATCAATCTCACGCTTGATCCGACGCGGATCTGCCTGATGGACAGTCGGCGCAAACTGGATATCTCTTTCGCCGAAATGAAGATCCTCGAGGCCTTTGCGCACACCGGCAATCACATTCTGAGTCATGATGAAATCGCCAGCATCATGGGCCTCAACGCCAATTTCTACGACCCTCGGGCACTGGAAAAATCAATCAGTCGCTTGCGTGGAAAAATCAAGGACATGTATGGTACAAACGCGATTCAGAGCATCCGCGGCTACGGCTATCGCCTGATGCGGGGCCTGATATCGACTGCCTGAGTCTCGGGCAGTCTTCCCTTTTGCATACGAACGAAGGATCGTCTGATGCAGCCATATCGTCTCAATTGCGCTTCATACTTATTAAAACTCAAGCACTTGAATGAGCACGGCATCACGCCACATAACAATAAAACTCCATAACATAGCAGCAGATCGAGTGGAATTTATCGATGGCCATTTTCGGCCAGAACCCTGCCTACGATTACTTCCGAGGAAGTCATTGCTCGCCTGCCGATTTATCTTTTAGCCAATTTTGGTGTGTATTTAGGAGAGAGACATGGAAACGAGTACAACCCTCCCCAGAAAATATTTTGTTGTTGTGACGCACAGCACAACGTCGCAACGTGAACTGGAAAGCATCTTGTCCAGTGAGCGTTTCAATTCGTTTGGCACGTCGCAGGCACAAATGTTTGTTGAAGGTGTTGCTTCGCCCTCTTCCGCCCCGATGGTCATGGAGTTCAGTTACCCAAGCCTCAGCCGAAAGAATGTTGCGCGCAGTATCGAACATGATACTCAACGCATACTGGCCACTCTTGAAAATGAATGGCGAGCCGCGCAGACAGACAATCCGTTTCAAAGCTTCCCGACCCGCAGTGCAGAACGCGCTCATATCTCCAATATCAGCGACAGCACTGAGCCTTGCAGCGACACCTGGCATCTTGACGATGAACAAGGCGTGTTGCTCAAGGACAATGTTGCGATCAGCCTCACTGGCCTGGAAACCGCGCTGGTGAGGAAAATGCTCAGCCATGAAGAGCGCGTGGTCAGTCGTGATGACTTGATCATCAGCATTGGTCGGGAGCCCGAGCAATACCGTGGCCTGGAAATGTGCCTGAGCCGATTGCAGGACAAGTTCAAGAGTGCGAGTAATGGCGAGCGATTGTTCCGAGCCGTAAGAAATCGCGGATATTGCCTGATCCAGGAAGTCGTTGCGTAACCGAAGACGACCTTCAAATCGAGACAAACAGATATAAAGTGCGACTACAACAACAAGAAGAGCACTCTGTTTGGCTTACCCTCCCTGATTCGATAAAAGCTTCCCTGCCTCCACCCTTCAACAGTAACAAATACGTCCCCGCTTTTTCATCCCCCGCTCTACGACCTTTTCTAACAGCCATCTATTGAATTATTAAAAAGTTGGCACTGTGCCATCTTGTTAGAACTCGTCAGACACCATTCCCGACAATAACTTAGTCTATTGGCTGACGACAGTTCGGCTCTCGATGTTGTTACCTCAAGACACTCGCTAAAACAAAAACAATAAGTCTGCATAACAACTCGGCTTTCAACTGTTGAAACCTGAATGGACGTCTTTTGGGGATATCGTATGGATCTTTCTCTCAGTATTAATCGAAGCACGGGCCTCAAGGGACTGACCTTTTGGGGCCAATGGGCGCTGGCACAGGCTTTCGTTGTGACGCTGCTGTTCATCCTCGCTGAACAGCACACCGGCACCGTCGCGTTCTACTACCGAATGTGCGCCACCCTCGCCGTCCTGGCCTCGGTGCCGGCTTACACATTCAGCGGCGTTTATCGCAAACGCGACAACTACCTGACCGGCCTCGGCCGCTTGTTCATGGGCTGGTCGATGACCATGGCCGCGCTGGCGTGCATCGCGTTTGTCTGCCAGGCCGATGAGCTGTTTTCCCGTCAGGTGATTCTCAGCTGGGCGGTGTATGGCTTCCTCGGTCAGGCGTTCCTCTACGCGCCGCTGCATGCGTTTTCCAAGTACTACCAGCGTTCGCGTAAAAGCGAACACCGGACGTTGATCGTCGGTACTGGCGAATTGGCGTTGGGCTTGGCGAAAAAGCTCAGCCAACTGGAAAACCTGCCGCTGATCGGTCTGGTCAGCAACGGTGACAAACCTGTTCTCGCCTCGGATGCACCGCGTGTCGTTGGCGCTCAGGACGAGTTGCTTGAGCTGATCGAGGCCCACGACATCCGTCGTTTGTACATCACCCTGCCGCTGTGCGAAGCCGCGAAAATCGAAGCGATGTATGTCGATTTGCTCGGGGCCAACGTCGATGTGGTGTGGGTGCCGGACTTGAACAGCCTGACCCTGCTCAACCACTCCGTGAAAGTCGTGGACGGCCTACCGGCGATCTACTTGAACGAAAGTCCGCTGACCAGCCGCCCCACCGCTGCCCTGAGCAAGAGTCTGGTTGAAAAAACCGTGGCATTCCTGGCGATCATCGCGCTCAGTCCGCTGCTGTTGATCATCGCTCTGGCGGTGAAAATCAACTCGCCCGGCCCGGTATTTTTCAAGCAGGACCGCCATGGCTGGAACGGCAAGGTGATCAAGGTTTGGAAATTCCGCTCGATGCGTGTTCACGATGACCGTGAAGTGAAACAGGCCAGCCGTAATGACTCGCGCATCACCGCAGTAGGCCGTTTTATTCGCCGCACTTCGCTGGATGAGTTGCCGCAACTGTTCAACGTGTTGCAGGGGCATATGGCGCTGGTAGGTCCACGGCCGCATGCGGTGGCGCACAACAATTACTACTCGGGCAAGATCCTCGCTTACATGGCCCGTCACCGAATCAAACCGGGCATCACTGGCCTGGCACAGATCAGCGGCTGCCGCGGTGAGACCGACACCATCGACAAGATGCAAAAGCGTGTCGAGATCGACCTGCAGTACATCAACAGCTGGTCGTTGTGGCTGGATCTGAAGATCCTGGTGAAGACGCCGTTTACGTTGTTGTCGAAGGATATTTACTGAGGTTCAGCGCTGCAGATCACAAGGGGACGAAAGTCCCCTTTTTTGTGGGCGGGATTTGGGTAACCGGTATCGAATGCAGTCACAAAGCCTGTGGCAGCGAGCCTGCTCGTGAAAGCGGTGTGTCAGGCACTGGAGATGTTGGATGTGCCGGACCATTCGCGAGCAGGCTCGCTCCCACAGGGATTCGGGTGATGACCAGGATGTGTGGCGTGACGCCGATCAAGTGTAGGAGCGAGCCTGCTCGCGAAAGCGTTGTGTCAGGCACTGAAGATGTTGGATGTGCCGGGCCATTCGCGAGCAGGCTCACTCCCACAGACCAGCGCTTACTCGGTAATCTTTTCGAAGTTGCGATAGAACATGTCCCCTTCCCGGCTATCCGTCATCGAGTGCAGTTGATAGCTGCGGCTCAGTCTGGCGCCGCCATCTCGGGTCAGTGGTGCCCAGACCAGGTTGGCGCGGCGCATGGTCGACATGCTCATCATTTCGTCGAACGGGATCGACAGGTACAGGCCTTTGTCGAAACTACCTTCGCCATATTCCGCGCTGCTGGCCGTGGTGATGGTTGCCCAGGCACCGACGCGCACGCCGTTGAAGAACTCGCGCGAGATGTCCACGGTGGTGCCCCAGTCTCCGGCCAGATAGCGACCGACACTGACCGCCGCCAGCGTGTCGAACGGCAGATCGGTATAGCCGGTGATATGCCCGGTCACTACCGAGTAATCGCGCAAGGCAAAGCCCTGATCGAAATCGCGTTGGCGCACCCAGTTCAGATCCGCGCCCAGCGACCAGCGCTCGCCGGTCGGGCGGAACAACACTTCCGCACCGACGCCGGCAAACATCGATTCCAGATAGCCGCCGTACACCATGCCGTACAGATCCTTGTCCAACTGCTCGGCATGGCTGAGCTGAAACAACGGCATGGTCGTGTTTGACGTCGTCAGGTATTGGCGCAAATCCGTGCGCACGCGGGGCAATCCGCTCGGCGCGTCGTAGACGAATTTGTCGAAGTTGTTGACCAGGTTGGCGCTGAGCAAACCGCTCCACCAGGTGTTGCGGTTGAAGCGATATTCAGCGTCCGCATCAGCACTGAATTGATAGAGCAAACCATCCGGGCCGCCGACGTTCTGCTTGAAGCCCAGACCCACGCCATAGCTGAAATGCTGCGGCGCTTCGGTGTAGAGGGTTTTCTCGTTGTGCGGCATCGCCGGGTTGATTTCGGTGGTGCGGTGCAGCGCCTCCAAGGGTTCTTCGTTGTTGATCACTTCGCGAAAGGTCTGGCGCGGCAGGCTGGTTTCTTCCAGCGGCAAGTCGTAGCGCTTGTTGACCACGGTGAACCAGTCGATGTCGTCGTTGACGCTGTTGTCGAGAATCCGGCTCGCGCGGCCAACGGCTTTGGACGAATGGAAATAACGCTGCTGCTCGCCATAGACGATCAGTTCGGAATCGCGCTGGCTGATGCGCTCGACCTTGTACCCGGCATTCTGCTGCAAACGCCGCGACACATCGGCCCAGTTGACCTGTTCCATCGAGGTCGTCGGCGCCTTCGCCGGCAGCGGTTCGGGGGTCGGGTCGTAGGTTTTGGCCGGCGCCTTGCGGCTGACGAAATTGGTGTGAAAGGTCACGCCGAACATCGCCGTATTGCCCCGCTCCCACGCGGCGCTCAGGTCGATCGAATCGGTCACCTTGAACACTGCGCCGAGGTTGATCGGCGAGTCCTGTTTGATCTCGTTGTCCTTCGGCTCGTTTTTGTAGTCGTTACCTTCGAATTCAAGCTTCAAACTCAGCCGATCCCAAGGCGTCTGGTAGCTCACGCCACCGAACAGTGAAGGCTTGCCGCGAAAGTACGCGCCGGAGTTGACGTCACCGGTGCCTTCCAGCGCCGGGCGCGTATCGAAGCGATTGCTGACGTAGCCCAGCGGGTTGTCGAAGTCGCCGCGATTACCGATGTAGCCCCAGGCAATGCCGGCGCTGAAGTCGAAATTGTCGAAGCGCTTGTTGGCGACGAAGAATTCGCTGGAGAACAAACCGGTACCACCGATATCTCGAAAGCCCAGCGCCACTTCCGGCGCCCAGTGGCTTTCCTGCCACAGGCGTACTTTGGCGTCGACCGCCTTGTCCTTGTAGCTTTGACTGCCGCTGAGGGCCTCCGAGCCGTACGGCCGGTTGGTGATCGCGGTGTAGCGGAACGAACCTTCGAGCCAGTCCAGCGGTTGCAACGAC
>Ga0308157_10004541_pt1 | contig 18348 bp, 18 predicted proteins | sample PhyBR1_FD_201035 | JGI IMG/M metagenome (GOLD analysis project Ga0308157, IMG submission 201035) | Phyllosphere microbial communities from UC Gill Tract Community Farm, Albany, California, United States - DLSLB.R1 | ecosystem: Host-associated > Plants > Phyllosphere > Unclassified | place: USA...
CCAGCCGTTTGGCCAGCGGCGTGATCTGCCCAATGCAGTACATTTTACTGGAGTCGGCAATATAACCGTCGTGTTCCAGCGTAATGTCGACGTTAACGATCATGCCGGAGCGCAGTATTTTGCTGACCGACGGAACGCCGTGACAGATCACTTCGTCAATCGAGGTATTGAGCACATAGGGAAAACCGTACTGTCCTTTTGTAGACGGGCGTGATTTCAGCTCATCAACGATAAAGGCTTCGGCGCGGTCGTTAATCTCCATCGTGGAGATACCTTCGACTATCACCTCATCGAGCATAGCAAACACCTTTGCCAGCAGCGCGCCAGAGTGACGCATTTTGACAATCTCTTCCGGTGTTTTGATCACAATCTGTTTCACCCGACAATCTCCTTTAACGTCATCGCGTTATCTTTCATCATTTTTTTTACCAGTTGGGGGTAGGTCAGTTCCGGATGGAACTCCGCCAGCATGCCGATCTTGATCCAGTATTCCGCCTGCGCGTTGATCGAACGCGTCATCGTCAGGCTGGCGAGGCGCAGATCGTCATGCAGCGCGTCTGAAATTTTCACAATGCCCATAGGCTGCTCCTCAGTGAGTAATATACGAAGTGTATACGTTTTGGATGGTCGCAATTTGGCATTCCGTGGGGTGGTCATTTTCAGGGTTGCAACGATTGCTGCCACGGGGCAATGCGTTTATTGTGATAAACGACTTTTTTGCCATGATTTTTCAGAAGGATTAGGGCGTGACCAAATTACGTGTTGGGGTGATCTTCGGCGGTAAATCGGCGGAGCATGAGGTTTCACTGCAGTCGGCAAAAAACATTGTGGATGCCATAGACAAAGAGAAGTTTGACGTCACATTGCTGGGGATAGACAAGCAGGGGCATTGGCACATCAACGATGCGTCCAACTACCTGCTGAATGCGGAAAACCCGGCGCTGATTGCGTTGAACCGCTCAAATAAAAATGTAGCGCTGATCCCCGGTCAGGAAAAACAGCAGTTGATCGAGTCAGGCAGCGCCGGTGCGCTGGGCCAGCTCGACGTGGTGTTCCCGATAGTGCACGGCACGCTGGGGGAAGACGGTTCATTGCAGGGGCTACTGCGGATGGCGAATTTGCCGTTCGTCGGCGCTGGCGTGTTGGGGTCTGCGGTTAGCATGGACAAAGACGTCACCAAACGCCTGCTGCGCGATGCCGGGCTGGCGGTCGCGCCCTTTGTAACCCTGACGCGCAGCAACCGCGCCAAATTCACGTTTGAACAGCTCAGCGAACGCCTGGGGCTGCCGCTGTTTGTTAAACCGGCTAACCAGGGTTCTTCGGTGGGCGTCAGCAAGGTGCAGGATCGCGACGGCTATGAGGCCGCAGTGGCGCTGGCGTTCAGTTTCGATCACAAAGTGCTGGTGGAGTCGGCGATTGTCGGCCGCGAAATCGAGTGTGCGGTGCTGGGCAATGATGATCCGCAGGCCAGCCTGTGTGGCGAAATCGTGCTGAGCGACGCCTTCTATTCGTACGACACCAAATACATCAACGAGCAGGGTGCTCAGGTCGTGGTACCGGCGGCGATTACGCCGGAGGTGAGCGACAAAATCCGTGAGGTGGCGCTGAAAGCCTTCCGGGCGCTGGAATGTTTCGGTTTGGCGCGCGTGGACGTGTTCCTGACGCCAGACAACAACGTGGTGATCAACGAGATCAACACGCTGCCGGGCTTCACCAATATCAGCATGTATCCCAAACTGTGGGCCGCCAGCGGCATCAGCTATAGCCAACTGATTACCCGTCTGATTGAGCTGGCGCTGGAGCGCCATCAGCAGGATCGTGCGTTGAACAGTTCGGTATTCGATCGCTAAAACAGTCAGGGGCGAAGCGATTTTCGCCCCTGATTTTTACTTCACCGTTACGTCAATATCGCCAAAATATTTCTTCGCCAGCTCGCTCACCGTGCCTTGCTGCTTCACTTTGACGATCGCCTCATTCAGTTTTTTCTTCAGCGCCTCATCGCCTTTACGCAGGCCGAAAGCAATGCCCTCGCCAAGGATTTTGTCGTCGCTGACCGCATCGCCGACGAAGGCAAAGCCCTTACCGTCCGGGTGCGCCAGGAAGCCGCTTTGTCCCGACGGGGCCATCACCAGCGTGGCGTCGAGACGCCCGGCGGTCAGGTCCAGATAGGCCTGGTTCTGATCCTGATAAGACACCACGTCCACGCCCTGCGGCGCCCAGTGAGCCTTGGCGTAAGTCTCCTGAATCGAGCCTTGCAGCACGCCGACGTGTTTGCCTGCCAGCGAGGTGGCGTTCGGCAACAGGCCGCTGTCGGCCTTGGCGATCAGGCGGTTCGGTACCTGATAGATTGAATCGGTGAAGTCGATGGCCTGGCGACGCTGATCGGTGACGTTCATCGCCGAGTTGATGGCGTCAAACTTGCGCGCCTTCAGTGCCGGGATCAGGCTGTCGAAAGAGGTTTCAACCCAGCTGCATTTCAACTGGGCGGCGGCGCAAACGGCATTGCCCAGATCGATATCAAAACCGACGAGCTGACCGCTGGCAGATTTGGATTCAAACGGTGGGTACAGCGCTTCCAGGCCAAAACGCAAGGTGTTTTCCGCCGCCAGCGTGGAACCGGCGGCCAGCAGACAGCCTGCGGCGATCAACGTTTTCAGTGATTTCATATTCAGAGCCCTTTTCCCATGGTCAAAGCAAAAGTGAATGCATTACACCTGACACAGACGGCGTGCGCCCTCCAGCAGGGTCTGGTTATCTTTTGAAAAACTCAGTCGAATAATGCCGGTATTGGTGCCGTCGCTGTAGAACGCCGACAGCGGGATAGTGGCGACTTTGGCTTCGCGGATCAGACGCACCGCAAAATCGTTGTCGCTTTCGCTGCTGAAACCGCTAAAGCGGGCCAGCATAAAGAAACTGCCACGGCTGGGCAGTAATTCAAAGCGCGAATCTTGCAGGGCGTTCGCCAGCAGGTCGCGTTTCTGCTGGTAGAAAGCCGCCAGCCCTAAATAACTTTGCGGGTTAGCCAAGGCTTCGGCGAAGGCGTACTGCATCGGGGTATCGGCGGAAAACACCATAAACTGGTGTACCTTGCGGATCTCGTCCATCAGCGCCGCCGGTGCCATGCAGTAACCGACGCGCCAGCCGGTGACGTGATAGGTTTTACCAAACGACGAAACGATCACGCTGCGTTCGGCCAGCTGCGGGTGGCGTGCCATGCTGTGATGAATATCGCCATCGAACACCACGTGTTCGTAAACTTCGTCGGACAGAATGACGATGTCGGTATTGCGAGTCAGGGCGGTCAGCCGTTCGATATCATGTTCACCGAATACGCTGCCCGTTGGGTTGTGCGGGCTGTTGACGATGATCATCCGCGTTTTGCTGTTGATGGCCGCAGCGACCTCATCCCAGTCAATATGCAGATCTTCCAGCGACAGTTTAATCGCCACCGGAGTGGCGCCCTGCAGACGCACGATCGGCGCATAGCTGTCGAACGCCGGTTCAAAATAGATCACCTCATCGCCAGGGTGCACCAGTGCGCTGATGGCGGAATACAACCCTTCGCTGGCGCTGGCAATGACCGTGATTTCTTCGTCAGCGTCATAGCGTGCGCCATATAAACGTTCAACTTTATCCGCCAGCGCGATACGCAATGCTGTCACGCCGCTCATCGGCGCGTACTGGTTATGTCCTGCACGCATGGCTTGCGACACTGCCTCAACCAATTGCGGTTCACAGGCGAAGTTTGGCGCGCCCTGCGACAGATTCAGGGCCTGGTGTTCGGCGCTGAGCTGGCCGATAACGGTAAAAATAGTGGTGCCGACGTCCGGCAACTTTGAACGTTGTGCGCAGGCGCTCTGCATGAGTGGCTCCAGGGAATAGGGGGATATCGCTTGATTAAGCATCAATGACGGTAGGCCAACAAGGGAAAGTTTGTCATACTTGCCATGCACTCAGATCATGACTGATTCCCCTTCATTCTTGAAACGATCTCGGCGTTGGCTGCGCTTACTTACCCGAATCACTGACTCATGTCAGCTCATCGGGTTGCGTTCAATGGCCGCCTTGATGTCGTTCCAATTATTTGGGGGAATCCTTGGAATTTCAGGGGATATCAAGGAACTCGCCATGTCGTCATCACTGCCGTCGCTCGACGTATTGAAAACCTTTTTGGTGGTGGCCCAGCGCCTTAATTTCACTCACGCCGCCCAGAGCCTGCACCTGACGCAGGGCGCGGTCAGCCGGCAAATACTGGGGCTGGAACAGCATCTGGGTTATCCGTTGTTTAGCCGTCGCGCACGTGGCCTGACGTTGACACCGCAGGGAGCCATGCTGTTGGCCCCGGTGCAGCAAGCCCTGGGACAGTTGGATGAGGCGCTGAGCCGAATCGGGGCGCAGCCGGGGACCTTGCGGATCAAGTGCCCGACCTGTGCCATGCGCTGGGTGTTGCCGCGTATTATCCGGCTTCAAAACGAGCGACCGGAAATGCATATTGAGCTGACCGCTTCGGTATCGCACGGGCTGGATTTCGCTGCGGAACACTTCGATGCCGCGGTGGTGTTCGGCCAGCCGCAGGGCAAAAAACTGACGGTGCATCATCTGTTCGATGAAATTCTCACGCCGGTCTGCACGCCGACTTACCTGCCCGATTTATCTCGCCCGCCGACGCCGGCCGATCTGGCGGAGAAAACGCTGTTACATCCCACGCGCGATCGCCGCGATTGGCTGCTGTGGCTAAAGGCGGTGGGGCAGGAAGCGCTGCCTTCCGGTAAGGCGCAGCATTTCGATACGCTCGATCTGGCGATGAGTGCGGCACTGCAGGGTTTTGGCATCGCCATCGGTGATTTATGTTTGCTGGAGGAAGACATTCAGGCGCAGCGTATCGTTACGCCGTTCCCACTCAGCGTGCTCAGCGGTGCGGCTTACTATCTGGTCTATCCTGAACGAGCAGTGCAATCGCCGGCATTAACTACGCTGGTGGATTTCCTGGGCGATGAGGCGGCGCAAAGCCGCACCCGGCTGAAAAACTATCGCCCGGCCCGCGCTAATAGCTTGTAACCTTTAACATTACAAAGTATTTCTGCGGTGAAAAGGAGTATGGCACACTGCCTTTTCACATCGATTAATCATCTCCGCCGCGCTCTGCGACGGGAGCATGCCTGAGATAAAAAATATGAAATGGCTTTGTGTGGTGAGTATGTTGTCCGGTCTGGCCATCAGCCCGGTTTTTGCACAGGAAAACGCCGTAACGCAAGGCGTTAATGCCCAGCAGCGCGATGCCTTTGTTTCCAACCTGATGAAGCAGATGACGCTGGAAGAAAAAATCGGCCAGCTGCGGTTAATCAGCGTCGGCCCGGATAACCCGAAAGAGGCGATCCGCGACGGCATCAGCAAGGGGCAGATTGGTGCGATCTTCAACACCGTCACCCGGCCGGATATCCGCGTTATGCAGGATCAGGCGATGCAGCTCAGCCGCCTGAAAATCCCGCTGTTCTTTGCCTATGACGTGGTGCACGGCCAACGTACCGTGTTCCCAATCAGCCTCGGGTTGGCGGCCAGCTTTGATCTGGAAGCTATCGCACTCAGCGGTCGAGTGTCGGCGCAGGAAGCCAGCGATGACGGCCTGAACATGACCTTCTCGCCGATGGTTGACATCACCCGCGATCCGCGTTGGGGCCGGGTCTCTGAAGGCTTCGGTGAAGACACCTGGCTGGTATCCAAAATCGCCAAGGTGATGGTGGACGCCTACCAAAACGGTGACCCGTCCAAGCCCGGCTCAATCATGGCCAGCGTGAAGCACTTCGCGCTGTACGGCGCTACTGAAGGCGGCCGCGACTACAACACCGTCGATATGAGCCCATTGCGGATGTATCAGGACTATCTGCCGCCCTATAAAGCGGCGGTGGAAGCCGGCAGCGGTGGCGTCATGGTGTCGCTCAATTCGGTGAACGGCATTCCGGCCACTGCTAACCCATGGCTGCTGAAGGACCTGCTGCGCGATCAGTGGGGCTTCAAGGGCATCACCATCAGCGACCACGGTGCGATCAAAGAGCTGATAAAACACGGTGTGGCTGCGGACGCGCGTGATGCAGTACGACTGGCGATCACCTCTGGCGTCGACATGAGCATGAGCGACGAATATTACGACCAATACCTGCCGGGGCTGGTGAAAGACGGGCTAGTGTCGGAAAGCGACATTGACCGTGCCTGTCGCGACGTGTTGAACACCAAATATGATATGGGCCTGTTTAAAGACCCTTACACCCATCTTGGCCCGGCAGGTTCCGACCCGCAGGACACCAATGCCGAAAGCCGCCTGCACCGTGCCGAAGCGCGCGTGATCGCGCGTAAGACTATGGTGCTGTTGAAGAACGACCGGCAGACATTGCCGTTAAGCAAACAGGCGACCATTGCGCTGGTCGGGCCGATGGCCGACAGCCAGCGTGACGTGATGGGCAGCTGGTCAGCGGCTGGGGTAATCAAACAGTCGGTGACCCTCCGCGAAGGGCTGGAACGTGCGGTGGGCGACAAGGCGAAAATCCTCTATGCCAAGGGGGCCAACGTCACTCAGGACAAGAGCATTATCGACTACCTGAACGAGTATGAGCCAGCGGTGGCGTTTGACACCCGTCCACCGCAGCAGATGATTGACGAAGCGGTACAGGCGGCGAAGAAAGCCGACGTGGTGGTAGCGGTGGTCGGGGAATCGCAGGGCATGGCGCATGAAGCGTCCAGCCGCGCCGATATTACTATCCCGCAAAGCCAGCGCGACCTGATCGCGGCGCTGAAAGCCACCGGCAAGCCTTTGGTATTGGTGCTGATGAACGGCCGACCGCTGGCGCTGAGTTGGGAAAGCCAGCAGGCGGATGCGATGCTGGAAACCTGGTACAGCGGTACCGAAGGCGGTAATGCGGTTGCCGACGTACTGTTTGGCGATTACAACCCGTCGGGCAAGTTACCGATGACCTTCCCGCGTTCGGTCGGTCAGATCCCGATGTATTACAACCACCTGAACACCGGCCGTCCGTTCGGCAAGGAAAACCCGGGCAAATACACCTCGCGCTACTTTGACTCGCCAAACGGTCCGCTGTATCCCTTCGGTTATGGCCTGAGCTACACCAGCTTCAGCCTGTCGGACCTGAAACTTTCCAGCCCGACAATGGCGCGCAACGGCAAGATCACCGCCAGCGTCACGCTGAAGAATACCGGCAAATATGATGGTGCCACCGTTGTGCAGCTGTACCTGCAGGACGTGACCGCCTCGGTCAGCCGTCCGGTGAAAGAGCTGCGCAACTTTAAGAAAGTGATGCTGAAAGCGGGCCAGGCGCAGACGGTAGAATTGCCTGTCACCGAAGAGGATCTCAAATTCTATAACGCCAGCCTGAAATGGGGCGCGGAACCGGGCAAGTTTAACGTGTTTGTCGGCCTGGACTCTGACAACGTACAGGCACAGAGCTTTACGTTGAAGTAATCACCCTTTTTGGCCCTCTCTCATCGCGGTGGGAGAGGGTTTGCGTTGCTTTTGAGATCCCAAGCTCTTCAACGCATAACCGTTCTGCTTTCGCACGGAAAATCCCGTTGTTTTGATCCCGCTGATTGTTTCGCCACAGCTATCGCTATATGATTTTATATATAACGATAGCTCACCGGAAACCCCCATGTTCAAACGCTTGTTGCTGATTTTTATTCTTTTCTCTTCCGCCGCACAGGCGGATCGCCAGGTCACCGACCAACTCAACAGACAGGTCACATTGCCCGATACCATCACCCGCGCGGTGGTGCTGCAACACCAGACGCTGAACCTGCTGGTGCAGCTCGACGCGCTGCCGCAGGTGGTAGGTGTGCTCAGTAGCTGGAAGAAACAGCTGGGGCCGAATTATCTGCGACTGGCACCTGGGTTGGCAAAAATGCCGATGCCGGGCGATCTCACCTCGGTGAACATCGAAAGCCTGCTCAGCCTGCACCCGCAGGTGGTGTTTGTCGCCAACTATGCACCGCCGGAAATGATTGCCCAGATTGAACGGGCCGGTATTCCGGTGGTGGCTATTTCGTTGCGCCGTGAGGCGGCGGATCAGGCCGGGAAAATGAACCCGGTACTCAATGATGAAGACCAGGCCTATAACCTCGGCCTGCAGGACGGTATCCGCCTGATCGGCACGGTAATGGGGCACCAGCCGCAGGCAGAAGCGATGATCCAGGACGTTTTTCAGCAGAGAACGCTGGTGGCCGACCGGCTGCGAGACCTGCCTGCGGACCAACGGGTTCGGGTGTATATGGCCAATCCGGATTTAACCACTTATGGATCGGGCAAATACACCGGACTGATGATGCAGCACGCCGGTGCGCTAAACGTGGCGGCGAAGGATATTCAGGGTTTTAAGCAGGTATCGATTGAAGACGTGCTGAAGTGGAACCCGGCGGTGATTTTCGTTCAGGAGCGTTATCCCGAGGTGGTGCAGCAAATCCTCAGTTCGCCGCAGTGGCAGGGGATTGACGCGGTAAAAAATAAACGTGTCTATCTGATGCCGGAATACGCCAAGGCCTGGGGCTACCCGATGCCGGAAGCGCTGGCGCTGGGTGAACTCTGGATGGCGAAAAAGCTGTATCCGCAGCGTTTTAGCGACGTCAATTTGCAGCAGCGGGTGGATGCCTATTACCGGCAGTATTATCGCAGCAGCTGTTGCCAGAGCGAGCAATGAGGCTTGGCTGGCTGCTCCTGCTGACGTTGCTTTGCGCGCTGCTGTCGTTGGGGATTGGCCGTTACCCGGCAGCTCACAGTCTGATGATCCTGCTCGAGCCGTTGACCGGCCCGAACGGTGCTATCGATGCGGTTCAACGTCAGGTGATTCTGGGGGTTCGCGTACCCAGAGTGTTATTGGCGATGGGGGCCGGCGCCTCTCTGGCCCTGTGTGGCGCCGCGCTGCAGGGGGTATTTCGTAATCCGCTGGTGGATCCGCATATCATCGGCGTCTCTTCCGGTGCGGCCTTTGGCGGCACGCTGGCAATTTTACTCAGCCTGCCGATGGCCGCGCTGTTGCTGTCTGCATTTGTATTCGGCATGGCGGCGTTGCTGCTGATTTTTGCCATTACCAGCGCCATCGCCCGGCGCAATATTTTGTCGCTGGTGCTGGCTGGGGTGATCCTCAGCGGCTTTTTCTCCGCCTGCGTCAGCCTGTTGCAATACCTGGCCGATACCGAAGAGAAACTGCCGAGCATCGTGTTCTGGCTGCTGGGCAGCTTCGCCACCGCCGACGACAATAAACTGTTGATGCTTTTCCTGCCGTTGTTGTTGGCCGGCGGGCTGTTATTGGCATTGCGCTGGAGAATCAATTTGCTGTCGATGGGGGATGAGGATGCCGCTGCACTGGGCATTAACGTCGAGCGCACCCGCTGGTTGATCCTGATGCTGTGCGCCGCGATTGTCGCCGCACAGGTGGCGGTCAGCGGCAGCATTGGCTGGGTCGGGTTGGTTATTCCGCACGTTGCCCGGCTGCTGGTTGGCCCCGATCATCGTCGTCTGTTACCGGCTTCTCTGTGTTTGGGGGCGTTGTATATGGTGTTGATCGACGATTTGGCACGCACGCTGAGCAGCAGTGAAATTCCGCTGGGCATTTTAACGGCATTGATTGGCGCACCGCTGTTTGCGTTGCTGTTGCGCCGTGCGCAACTGAGAGGTTGGCATGGCTGAGACATTACTGACGGCTCAAGATCTCAGCTTTGGTTGGCCCGGCCAAGCGCCTTTGTTTAACGCGCTGAGCCTGCAATTGTCGCGTGGCGAAGTCTTGGCGGTACTGGGGCCCAACGGGCGCGGTAAAAGTACCCTGATGCAGCTGTTGCTCGGCACCCTGCCGCTGCAACAGGGGGCGGTTGAATGTGCCGGCGGCATCGGTTTTGTGCCGCAGTATTTCACGGCGCCTTTTGCCTATCGGGTGCTGGATATCGTGCTGATGGGGCGAGCGCGTTATGTGGGGTTGTTCCGCTCTCCTTCGGCGCAGGATCATCGGCTGGCGAAAGAAGCCCTGCAGTCGCTGGATATGTTGGGCTTTGCCGACCGCGAATTTGGCAGTTTATCGGGCGGACAGCGGCAACTGGTGCTGATTGCCCGCGCACTGGCGATGAGCTGCGAGGTACTGATACTGGATGAACCCACTTCGGCATTGGATCTTCATCACCAGGATCGGGTGCTGAGCCTGATCTCGTCACTGGCGCGGGAACGACAGATGGCGGTGATGTTTTCAACCCATCAACCCAATCATGCTCATGCGGTGGCCGATCGCGCCTTGCTGCTGGGGGCCGAGGGACAGCATCAAATCGGGCCCTGTGCCAGGGTGCTGACGGCCGAGTGCTTGTCGCCACTGTTTGATTTGGCGATTGAGCGGGTGGCTTTGCAGATTGAGGGGCGGCAGTTTGAAACGCTGGTGCCTTTATATCGCAGTCAAAGGGAGCGTCATCATGAGTAATCTTCTGCTGTTTGCCGCCGGTAGCCTGCGCGTGGCATTTGGGCCGCTGCTGGCCGCGTTTCAGGCACAAACCGGCGAGGTTGTAGATGCGGTATTTGGTCCCGCAGGCCTGCTGCGTCAGCGCATTGAAGCCGGTGAACGGCCGCATGTTTTCGCTTCGGCCAATCTGGCGCATCCGCAGCGATTGGTCGATCTGCATTTATCGCCACGGGTACAAACTTTTGCCCGTAACCGGTTATGCGCGACGGTACGTAATATTGCTGGACTAACAGAACGCCCGTTGTTGGAGGTACTGCTGGACTCACGTTGGCGGGTGGCGACCTCAACGCCGGGTGCCGATCCTTCCGGTGACTATGCGCTGCAATTATTTGAACGTATTGAATCCCTGTTGCCGGGGCAGGGGACAGCCCTGCGGCAACGGGCTTTGGCTCTGGTGGGTGGCCCAGATTCGGCGCCGTTGCCGATGGACCGACCGGCGGCTGAGTATCTGCTCAACAGCGGGCAGGCGGATATCTTCCTCGGTTACGCCAGCTATGGTGCGGCGTTGGCAAGGTTTCCCGAGCTGGTGGTGCGGCAGTTACCGCCTTCGCTGACGATTGAGGCCGACTACGGTCTGTGTCTGTTGGATGGACGGGCACAGCCCTTGGCCGAGTTTATTCTGGCGGAACAGGGGCAGGCGATACTGCGTGAACAGGGTTTTTTACCTGCCAACCTGGTGAGCTAATGGCTTATTAAGTTGGCAGGTTAAGAGGCTATTACAGCTTTTTCAGCAGTTGCATCAGATGTTCTTCGCTCTTCTCCGCCAGGCCGTCAATCGCCAGCTTGATGATATCGGAGCGGGTAATGCGCACCACGCCGTTACGCGCCGCCTGCACAATGATTTCATCGATGGCGTCGACGTGATTATCGGTCAGGCTGACTGAAATGGCTTTGTAAGTGCGTTTGCGACCCTGCGGCTTGGCTTCGGGGGCGGGAACCAGCAAAGTGTGCGACGTGGCGCTATTGATAAATTCGTCTTCCGACATGCGGTGGGTTGGTGTGCGTTTTTTCACAGGATCACCTCCTTCACCAGGCTTTCGATTTCCGCCTGCGCTTTTTCGTTATGCGCCTCATGCACGGTAATCGCCTCGCCCCAGGCGTCGCGGTAAATCTTGCGGTCGCACAGGCGGTTACTGACCAGCGTCAGTTCCGGGTATTCGCTTAATACTTGCGCCGCTTCGTTGGCTTCATTAATGAAGATGTTGGTCGGGCACATGTTCAGCACGATGTAGCCTTTCACCTTCTCGTTATATTCTTGCGCCGTGGCGAACATTTCAGACAGATACCCGACGGTGTCCAGATCCATCTGCGACGGGCGCAGCGGAGAAAGGAACAGATCGGCGGCCAACAGGCCCGAGCGCAGTTCGGCGCTGTCGCGGCCGGCGGTGTCGACAATCACATAATCGTAATGGCGATCCAGCTCCAGCAGCGTCTCTTTGATTTTACCCGAGGCGGCAACCACCGGAATATGCGGCAGACCTTCAACATTTTGGCGATCGTTATACCAGGTCATGATTGATTTCTGATCGTCGGCATCGACGATGATGGCCGTTTTTCCCTGCTTGAGGATCAGATATCCGGCGATATTGACCGCCTTGGTCGATTTCCCTACGCCACCCTTTTGCGAGCCAATCAAAACAATCATGCTGCCATCTCTCAAGTTATTAAGCTGGTAACTTATTAAGTTAATATGCTTATTAGGTTGATAACTAAACAGGTTAACTACAACAGAGCCTGAACAATATGCACCAATGTCGGCGGCTTGCCAAGCCAGTATGCGGTTAACTTTACAGCCTATTTTGCTGGTAACGTAGTCAGCGGGTAAGTAGGAATGTTCTGGGAAGGGGGGACAAGCGGAAGGATTTTTTTAATTTAGCAGCTTAATAAGTTATTAAGCTGCTAATGATGACGCTGCCAGAACGCTACTTTTTCAACATCGACTTCAGGTTGGCGAACGGGTTATGGGTCGCGAGACCGACGTCTTTTTGCGCATCTTCACCGGCAACAACCGTTGAGCCATACTGATCGGCTTCGGTGTATTTTGAATGCTCATGGTCGTGACAATAAAGGCACAGCATTTCCCAGTTGCTGCCGTCTTCCGGGTTGTTGCTGTGGTCGTGATCGATATGGTGAACCGTCAGTTCGCGCAGGTTGGAGTACACAAACTCACGCGAGCAGCGTCCGCAGACCCAGGGAAAGATTTTCAGCGCTTTTTCGCGGTAGCCAGTCTCCAGCCTCGCGTAGTTTTTTGGGATATATGCCATGGTGTATGCCCGTCGGGTGATAATAATAATACTTAAAATAATACCACAAAGCGCCGGCTTACAGCGTGCGGCACATCACCGTGACGGTTTCGCCACAAACTTCACGTTGCTCAACAGGTTGCCAGCCCAGTTTCTGATAAAGCGGTTGTTGGTCGGGCGTGTAGAGATACAGCGCGGTGATCTGTTCCCGTCGGCAGTGGGCAATGCACTGGGCGATCAGTTCGCTAGCCACGCCCTGGCCGCGGTGTTGTGGATGGGTAAAGACTTCCCCCAGCCAGAACTTGCGCTCTGGCTTATCTGCCAGTTCGTAAACGATCAGGCTGGCGGTTCCGAGGATCTGTTGTTGCGGCGACAGAGCCAACAGCGCCAGCCCGGGGTGCTGTGGTTCACAGCGCTGTTCCAGGCGCTGGCTGATTTTCTCTCGGCAGCTCCACGGGGGGAAGTCCTGCCACTCCTGATGCAGTAAAGCGGCCAGTTCACCAATGCGCTGGCGATGCGCAGAAAGTCGTTCGATACGCATGATTTGGTTCATTTTTTGCCCAAGGGCAGACAACTATAGCGACGATTTTCGCCTATTTGAAGGTCTCGATCGCCCAATCGATAAATACCCGCATTTTGGCGCTCAGATGGCGGTTGGAAGGGTACACCACATACATCTGCTCAGCCGGTGGTTGCCAGTCGTGCAGCAGGCTGACCAGCTCGCCGCTGTCCAGATGCGGTTGTGCCATAAAACGGAAGGTTTGGATGATACCCAATCCGGCCAGCGCCGCCGCCAGCAGCGCATTGCTTTCGTTGACGCTGACGTGATAGCGGTGCTGGATATCGATTTCTTTGCCCCGATCGACAAAGTGCAGCGGCAGGATGCGATCGTTCAACGCATGACGATAGTGTGCCAGCGGATACCCCAGTTCCAGATCGCAGGGGTGCTGCGGCGTACCGTAATGAGCCAGATAGGCCGGGGTTGCGCAGGTTACCCATTCAAGCTCGAACAACCGGCGGGCAATCAGGCTGGAGTCGGCCAGCGGACCGCTGCGGATCACGCAGTCGGCGCTGTCGTTGATCAGGTCGATGAGTCGATCCCCCACGCCCAGATCAATCTGGCAGCGCCGGCAACAGCAGCTGGCGAGCGGTGGCACCGCCAACGTCGATGCGCAGCACGCCCTGCGGCGCACTCTGCGACTCGGTCATGCTGCCTTCCATTTGCTCCAGCTCTGCCAGCCATTTAACCGTTCGTTGGTAGTAACATTCGCCTTCGGGCGTTACCGACACGCTGCGGGTGGTACGCTTGAACAGCTTGGTTTGCAGGTGATCTTCCAGGCTCTGGATCAGCTTGGTGACGGTGGCTTTGGGCATCCGCAACGAGTCTGCGGCACGGGTGAAGCCGCCGGTTTCCACCACGCGGTTAAACACCCGGATAGCGAGTAAATGATGATCCATAGCGCTCTCAGTGCAAACCCCGGCGGCAAGCCGGGGTGAATTTGATGACAAACACCCGAAAAGCGTGGTTTTCGGATGTTTGGGGTAAACCTGAAGACATCATTCTTTGTTTTTATTAGTGCACAAAACATGACTTTTAAGTACAGAGGACTTTGTCAGCCGTTTGACCCCGGCGGCAAGCCGGGGAGTGTTTCTGCCAGTAAATAATGATTATGACTGTTTAGCGCTAATCATGCCGGAGCGCAAGGTCAGGCCGAATACCAGCGCGGCGGACAGGGTCAGTGCGCCACCGAACAACATGGCGCTGCTGACGCCCTGCCAGTCAACCACTTCTCCACCCAGCAGCGCGCCGGAGGCCAGGGCAATCTGGATCACGCAGACCAACAGTGCCTGGCCGGCCTCCGGGGCCTGCGGTACCGCAGCGAACATCCAGTTGGTAGCGCACACCGGCACGGCGCCGAACGCCAACCCCCATACCATCACCATCAGCGTAGCCCCGGCGATGCCGCTGAGGAACGGCGACACAATCAGGATGGCGGCCAACATGGCGGCAATCAGGATAAAGGTGGCGCGCAGGCTGCGTTCGGCCAGCCTCTCGCCCAAAAAGGTTCCGAGCAGGCCAATGGCGCCATAGGCCAGCAGCTGCAGCGAAATCGCCGACGGGCTGAGGACGAATACCTGCTGCAGCAGCGGTTTCAGGTAGGTGTAGGCGGCAAAATGGCCGATAAACAGCAGCACGATGGCAATAAGCCCGGTACGCGCCATCGGCAGACGCAGCGGCAACAGCAGATCGCGTGGCGTAACCGGCCGGGTGGGGGGTACCGATGTCAGCAGGCGCAGCTGTGCCAATAACACCCCGACCGCCAGCACCGCGCTGCCAAAGAAAGCGGCGCGCCAGCCGAACAGGTCTCCAATCAACGCACCGGCAGGGACGCCGCAAACGGCACCGACCGAAATGCCGCTCAGGATAAGCGCAGTGGCCCGGCCCTGGCTGGCTTCCGGCACCAGATGGCGGCCGTAGTTGGCGGCAAAGGCCCAAAAACCGCCGACGCAAATGCCCAGCAGCACGCGGCCCAGCAACATCATGGGGAAGTTTACCGCCAGTGCGGAGACCAGGTTGGAAACCGTCAATAGCACGCTCAATGCCAGCATCAGCAGACGACGATCGAGCCGACCGGCCGCCAGACTGAGGGCAGGGGCGGCGATGGCCGCGACGATACCGGGCACGGTCACCATCAGTCCGGCTTTGCCGGTGCTGACGTCCAGCGATGGGGCGATATTGGTCAGCAGGCCAATCGGTAGAAATTCGGTGGTAACCATCACAAAGCAGGCGACGGTCAGCGAGAAGATCGCCAGCCAGGGTGATGGTGCAGGTTTCTCATTATTATTCAGCATAGTACCGCTCGTCCCAGGTGGATGCGTAAACCGCGCGGTAGGCGCGGAGTGACAGAGATCACAATTTACGCAGGCCTCTGCGGCGGATAAATCCGTTTGCGGTGGTTACACTGTTTCTGAGGGGGAATAATCGCGCGCGGCCAGTCTGGCATGGGGTATCGGCCGTCAGGCTGGCTAAATGTTTAATTGGCATAAGCTTATGCGATGGGTGCAGCAGGCTGCACCCGGTCGTGTATTACAAGCCCGGCGCTTTCCACATCGAGGTGGTCAGGCCGTGATCGACCAGGGTGAGCTGATCGGCATACACCTGACGCCAGGTTTCTTTTTGCTGCCGGTACAGCTCATGGTTGGCCATATCCGGCTGATATTCTCGCTCCCAACGCACCAGCTGTTCCCCGGTTTGCGCCAACGATTCATACAGTCCCGCCCCCACCCCAGCGGCAATTGCGCAACCCAGCGCGGTGGCTTCTTTCACCACCGGTACACGCACCGTCAGGCCGGTAACGTCGCTAAGGATTTGGCTCCACAGCTTGCCCTTCGAGCCGCCGCCGGCGAACACCAGCGAACGGGCCTGCACGCCGGAGAAGCTGGCGATTTGTTCCAGATTGCAGGCCGACACAATGGCGGCATTTTCTTCCAGCGCACGGAACAGGGTCTGCTTATTGCAGCGTTCCGGGTCGAGCGACAGGTTAATAAACGACGGCGCGGCGTGGTACCAGGTCTTGAAATGCATGGCGTCGGAAAATATCGGCATCACGCCGTAGGCCCCGGGCGGCACGCGCGCCGCCATCTCTTCCAGCAGGCTGTAGGCATCGACCCCCAGCCGTTCCGCCAGCAGCTTCTCTTCGGCACAGAAGGCGTCGCGGAACCAGCGCATGGTCAACCCAGTGAAGAAGCTTATCGACTCCGCTTGTGCCATGCCGGGGATCACGTGTGGGTTGATACGAATGTTCATCTCCGGATCGGTGGCCGGTTCAGGCAGATTGACGATCTGTTGCCAGAAGGTGCCGCCCAACACGGCTGTCTGCCCGGCATGCACCACCCCCAGCCCCAGGCTGCCCAGTTGCACATCGCCGCCGCCCATCACGACCGGTGTGCCGCGCAGTAAGCCGCTTTGCTGTGCCGCCTGTTCGGTGATGTGTCCCAGCACACAGCCGGTCTCTTTCACCGGCGACAGCATATCGGCACGCAGTCCGGCCATATCGAGCAGCGCCGGACGCCAGTCGCGGTTGACCAAGTCGAGCATGCCGGTGGTACCGGCGTTGGAGGGATCCACCGCCAGTTCACCGCTGAGCATATTTGCCAGCCAGTCGCTGATCATGGTCAGCGTTGCCGCCTGACGGTAAATGTCCGGCCGGTGATGCGCCAGCCACAGCAGGCGCGGCATGGCGCTCAACGCCAGCGTTTGGCCTGAATACTGGTAAACCTCGCGCTCAAAATTATGGTTATGCAGCTCTTTCAGTTCGCTGACTTCCTGGCTGGCACGGGCATCAACGTTGGCGCAGGCCCAGATCGGCACGCCGTCGCGATCGTAGAGTACGATGCCTTCACGCATGGAGCAGCAGGCCACGGAACGGATGGCCTGGCCAGAGAGACCGGCGTTTTGCAACGCCTGGCGGATACATTGGCAGGTCAGCTGCCAGTTGTGGCTGAGGTCAAACTCCATGGAACCGGGCACGCCCGGCACGGCCAAATGCCGCCATTCCGCCTGGCCCTGAGCGATCTGGTTACCCGCCAGATCGAAGATTACCGCGCGAACGCTGCCGGTGCCTGCATCCAGCGCCATCAAATAGTTATCCATAGCTCACACTCTCTGGGGAGGAACCTTAACTATAGATGCCGTACTGTTCGCCCCGGTGGGGGAAGCGACAGGCCTGGCGGGATTTGTGAGCCAGGCAGCAAAATTACCCTTGCGGAGGGGCAATCTGTGGGATTAAACCTATGGTTGGAAAGAACATTGACCTTCGAGGTTTAACAAGGAGTCGCCATGCACGTCACACTGGTAGAAATTAACGTTAAACAGGACAAAATCGACGAGTTTATTGAGGTCTTCCGCGCCAATCATCTGGGGGCGATAGAAGAGCCGGGCAACCTGCGTTTTGACGTATTGCAAGATGAATCCATCCCGACGCGGTTTTATATTTATGAAGCCTATCGGGACGAGCAGGCGGTCGCCGCTCATAAAAAGACGCCGCACTATCTGCAATGCGTGGAGAAACTGGAAGCGCTGATGACCGGCCCACGCAAGAAAACCAGCTTTATCGGCCTGATGCCGGGTTAGCGCCGGCGTAGGGTAATTCTGTTCAATACAGTGACAAGCCAAGCCGTCAGTCTGGCATCTGTGAACTCTTTCTCAGGTGCCTTTAATGAATATCTATCTTTCCATGGCCGCATTTGCGCTGGCCTCTTCCATCACCCCCGGTCCGGTCAATATCGTTGCCCTGAGCACGGGGGCGCAATTCGGTTTCAACGCCACTCTGCGCCATGTTTCGGGTGCCACGCTGGGGTTTACTCTGCTGTTGATCCTGCTAGGTCTGGGGCTGAACACGCTGTTGGTGCTGTGGCCGGTGCTGACGCAGGTTATTCAGTGGGCGGGCATCGCGTTTTTGTTGTTTATGGCGTATCAACTGGCGTTTGATGACGGCCGCTTGGGGCAGGGTAGTCAACCGCAAGCCCCTTCTTTCTGGTACGGCGCGCTGTTGCAGTGGCTGAACCCCAAGGCCTGGCTGGCGTCGGTGGCCAGTCTGGGAGCG
>Ga0308157_10004542_pt1 | contig 18347 bp, 8 predicted proteins | sample PhyBR1_FD_201035 | JGI IMG/M metagenome (GOLD analysis project Ga0308157, IMG submission 201035) | Phyllosphere microbial communities from UC Gill Tract Community Farm, Albany, California, United States - DLSLB.R1 | ecosystem: Host-associated > Plants > Phyllosphere > Unclassified | place: USA...
TTCCTGCAAATTCGACAAAAAAACAAACTACAATAAACCATTCTACCTCACTTCCGCAAAATGAAAAGAGAAAAAGCGATCATTTCACCAAATAATTTGAAGAAATGATCGCTTTTGTGTACAGTTCGAAAAAGTCTGAGCGAGGAGGACTAGGCGAACTGGTTCTTTGGAATTATTTAGTTGGTTAGTTCAAATATCCTGCCTTTTGCAGCACGCGCGAAAGCATGACGACAGCTTCGGATTTAGTCGCGTTTCCTTTAGGATTGAACTTTCCGCCCGTAGCGCCTTGGATGACTCCGGCTTGAACGGCTTTGGCAGCTTCGTCCGTATATCGAATGTTCGCTCGATCCTTAAACGAAGATAAAACTTGATTAGCGCTGCTGCTCAAAGACACGTCCGTTCCCGTATAGTTCAGTGCACGAACCATCATGATCGCCATTTCTTCGCGTGTAATCGAAGCTCCGGGTTTGAAACTTCCGTCCGGATAACCTGTGACGATACCCGCTTTGACCGCGGCTCCGATGGAGCCGATCGGCACCTTGCTGTATCCGATATCGCTGAACACGGACGCCGCTACCGCATCGTTGCTCAGGCCCAGACCGCGGCTGATCAGCTCGGCAAACTCTCCCCGCGTAATCGCCGCTTTCGGCGCAAACGAACTCGTCAAACTCGGGCTAAGCACGTATTTGGCTCCCATTTCGTTCACGGTACTTTGCGACCAATGCCCGTTAACGCCGGAAACCGTTGTGGTCGAGTTCACCGGAATCAAAGTCCGGCTTCCCGCAAATGAACCCGTCAGCAGCATTCCGGCTGTTTGGGAAGTCGATTTGCTAGGCGTGAAGGTCGGTAAAGTCGAATTGCCGTCAAAGTATACCACCGATGTTCGGGAAGCCGGAGCATTCACGTTCAGTTTCATCCGGTAGTTACCTTGAAGCCCTGTTGCCTCAGACGATGAATAAATGCCGCTGCTTGTACTGATCGAAGTTTGAATATCGACCGGATTGCTTAGCATCTGCGCATTGGCATCATTCAGCATCGTGATCGTGCGGCTCAGCGAAGTTGTCGGCAGGTTCTCGATTTGTACCGTTAACTGCGAATCCGTACCGCCGGATACGCTGCTTAATGAAGATAACGGAAGTTCGTAGACCATATCTTTAAACCGTACCGCAAATGACATTCCGCTGCGCTGCGCATACGCATCTTTCAAGGGTTGGATCGGAATCGTGACGAGTCCGGCATTCTCTGCATCCGGAACTTCGAAAACGACCGCTCCGTTTTTCGCGCTGCGCGCAAAAGCCGTATCCAAAGCGCCCTTGAGCGCGGCTGCGTCGATGGTATACCGATGCGTGTTGGTATTAAAAGTCGTGGAAGCATCGGAAGATGTCGCTCCCGTACGCTCCATCAGCAGCATTTCTTTTCCGAAATCAGAAGCAGGCAGCACCGAACCGTCCGTGGTCGTGTTCGTCGTCGGATCTGTCGAAGTTGTCGTGCCGGTCAAATTCTGCACGGCCATTCGGTTGAAGCCGATCACTTGCGTGCCGGATACGTTTTTCAGCGGATTGACTCCCGGCATGTACGAGAGCGTGACGCTTTGCCCGGCGCGAAGTTCACTCCCCAGTTTGAGGGTAAGCGTGCTGCCAGCAAATGAAGCCGAAGTGACTTCTACAGCATTATTGTCCGCCGTCACGGAAAACTGTCGGAAAGCCGATTCATCCGGCGTATACAATGAACCCGTGAAGGTGACAGCGATTTGCCCGCCGCTGCCTGTCGCCGTGCGAATTCCGCTCGTTCCGGATGCAGCGCCAACAGGTTGGAGATTCAAATATCCTGCTGCGTTCCCGTTAAGGTCCGCCAATTTCAGCGTACCCGGGACATAGGATACCGTAATATTTCCGTTTGCGATCAAGGAAGAAGCCAGAGTCAAACGAACTTTACTGCCTTCGATTTTAACCGCATTCACGTAGACGGGCGAACCGCCGGATAATACGGAGAATTGGCTGTTCGTCGGGACCGCATCCGTCCGAAGGGCCTCGTTATAATTCAAAATCAGCTCCGTGCCCGACACTTCCGCATTCACGAATTCAGGCGGACGGGTGTCCAACAGATTGCGAACGCTAAAGTCGGAAAAGGCGGAGATATTTTGACCTAGATAATCCTGGAGTGGAGCTCCGTTTGGCGAGTAGCTGACTTTAACGACGGCTCCGTCGGGAACGCTGGAATCCAGATACAGCAGCAGCGCTTGAGAACTGCTGGTCAGCGAACGAACGTTGTAAGTCCTGCCGTCTACCGTAGCCGTAAACTGCCCAGAGGCTTGGGAAGCGGGCGTTTTCAAGCTGTTTTCAAAGATCAGGGTGACCATGTTGCCATATACCGTGCCTTCTTTCGGCTTCGGCATCGCGCTGTCGATTCCGTTGGATACGGTATAAGACGCCAGCGAAGCAGCTGCATTTCCGCTTGTATCGACCAAAGGACGAACGCCCGGATCATAAGAAACTTTAACGTCCTGGCCTACGGCTACTCCTGTATCCAAACGCAGGTAGAGGCTGTCTCCGCTGATATATAGGCTGCCCGGCACTCTTTTCTCGCCGTTCACCCATACTGTATAGCTGGACAGCAGCGGTATTTGCGACGCATTCAGCGATTTGTTATACGCGAGGCGAATCAAGGTCGGACTATCAAGTTTGGCGCTTTGAATAGTCGGTAATGCCGTATCCGAAGTGGCAGTCTGGAAACTCCAAGACGTATTGCCTTTCAGACCCGCAAAAGAAATGCCGTCGTTGGCCCGATCGCGTACCGACCCGTTTTCGAGATCGATATAATAGAAGGTTCCTCCCGCCAGTTTTTCTTTAGGCGAAATGATAACTTCCATAGTATTTGCCGTATTCACGCTCACATCCGCTTCAATCTTCGCTCCGCCGCTTCGATACAATGTGATCCCCGTACCGCTCAGCGTAACGCTGCGATTGAATCGAATACTCGGCTTGGAATCGACAGAAACGCCCGTGCTGCGATCGCCGGGAGTCATGGAAGAGACCTGAAGAAGCGTATTGTTTGTCGTTGTCGAGAATGTCCAACTTAGCGGCTGACCGCTTTTCGGATAAATGTTGCCTTCCGAGTCGCCGAATAATCCCGCCGGGATCTCAACCGTGTACGTATAGCCTACGGCTAAGGGCGTTGTCGGCGACAACGTCACGGTATTCGTTCCGCCGCCCGTAATCCGTCCCGAACCGAGAGTAAGCGTATCGGTTACTCCGTCATTCCGACTGATCCGAATATCTCCCGCTCCGCTATTCGGGTATACATTACGGCTGAAGATCAATTGCAAATTGGAGCCTGCTGTGACACCGACGGTACCGGCCGCTGGATTCAGCATATTTAAAGCAAGTGCGTCTCCCGTCGTAGTGAACGTCCAGTCGCGAGAAGTCGCAATACCGGCAAACGGGGTCCCATCCAAGTCCCGGAACGTATCTGCACCGGCTAGTACATAATAAGTCGTGTTACGCTCCAATCCTTTATAAGCAGCGGAAGCTTGAGTCCCTGTCTCACTGTCCATGCTAAACTCGCTCGGGCTCAAGGTTTGAATCAACTTGCCGTCACTGAGACGATAGATCGATACGCCACCCTGATTCGGCTGAGCTTCTGTCCCTTTGTTAGGAGTCACAGGTTCACTGAACGTAATCGACAATGTTCCCGCCGTATTCGCTCCTGACAATCCGTTTTGCGGACTGCGTGTTTGAACGGTAGGAGGTACATTGTTAGCCGATTCCGTGCGGAAGGTCCAATCGATGGCTTTGGAGTAGAATCGGCCTGACAGATCCGTAAAGACGTTCGCATCGATATGTGCTTCGTAACGGAATCCTGGCTTAAGCCCGGTCTGTGCCGGATCGATGGTTACGTTCGCGGTTCCGAGTCCTGTAACCATTGTAGAAAGGACCGGAATCGTGATCGGCGCAGCCGAGTTGGGTTGCGTTGGATCGATCTCTTTTAAAGTTACCACGCCTTCGCCTGCGATTACCGCTTCCGTAAAGGTCAAACCGAGTTTGCTATCCGCCTTCACACCGATCGCATTATTCACCGGTGTCGTATTTACCAGTTCGGGGTCTGTTGTGTCAGCTTCAGCTCCTGTTTTAAAAGTCCAGGTCAACGCGTTCGTGATCCCTGCCCAAGGCGCAGCCTTTACTGCTTGTTGTTTCTCAGCATCTGTCAACACAGGCGTAAGAATTCCGGCATCTGCCAGAATGTAATAACCGGTGTTGGCTGCAAGCTTTAGCTTATCAATGGGCAGTACCACTTGAGTGCCGTCGCCTTGAAATTGAAGAGATTGACCATTAAACGCCACGACAGGCGTATTATCGCTCTGTTTGAATAACGTAATTTTTTTGGCTCCTGCGCCGGATGCCAATTCAACCTGACGATCAAATGTAACTAAAAGCCCTGGGGTCAAGGAAACGTTTTGCCCCTTGCTTGCAGGCGAATATGTTTTAACGGAAGCCGCTGCCTCCACGATAGCCGCAGATGCGACATAACTTCCTTGCTCTCCGGTTAGCGTCCCCCATGCTGCCGGCATCAGCGTATTAATCAGCATCAAGGAAGCTATCCCTAACGCGATTTTGTTCTTCATTGTATACCTCTCCTCCCCGGATTCCTAAAAAAGACAGTCTATTTCTATATCGGAAGAGAGTAAGCAAATAATTAGTCACCGTTGGAAAAGATAGTTAATCGCTATATTCATAAAAAAGAGACCTCTGTGGAGGTCTCTTCTCGAATATTTGTATTCAAATCGTTTCTCGAACCGTTACGCGCCTGCTTGGGCTTTAAGCTCTTCTGCTTTGTCTGTACGTTCCCATGGAAGATCTATATCTGTACGGCCGAAGTGACCGTATGCAGCTGTCTGCTTATAGATCGGGCGACGAAGATCCAGCATGCGAATAATGCCTGTCGGACGCAGATCGAAATTGTCGCGAACAAGCTTAACCAGCGTTTCTTCGCTAACTTTGCCTGTTCCGTACGTATCCACGCTGATCGACACCGGGTTTGCTACGCCGATCGCGTAAGCCAGTTGAATCTCGCATTTGTCGGCCAAGCCGGCTGCTACGAGATTTTTTGCGACGTAACGGGCTGCATAAGCCGCCGAGCGGTCGACTTTCGTCGGATCTTTGCCCGAAAAAGCACCGCCGCCGTGACGGGCATAACCGCCGTAGGTATCGACGATGATCTTACGTCCGGTAAGACCTGCGTCGCCTTGCGGTCCGCCGATCACGAAACGTCCCGTCGGGTTAATGAAGTATTTGGTTTCTTCATCCAACAATTCGGCAGGAACGACCGGCAAAATGACATGCTTTTTGATGTCGTCTTGGATCTGTTCCAGCGTAATTCCGTCAGCATGTTGAGTGGAAACCACGATCGCGTCAACGCGAACCGGCTTGTCGCCGTCGTATTCAACCGTGACTTGCGTTTTGCCGTCAGGGCGCAAATAATCGAGCGTTTCGTTTTTGCGTACTTCGGATAAACGACGAGCGATACGGTGAGACAACGCGATCGGAAGCGGCATCAGTTCCGGCGTCTCATTCGACGCAAAGCCGAACATGAGTCCCTGGTCGCCGGCACCGATATTTTCCGTTTCCAATTTCATTTGTTCGGGATCGCGAGTTTCCAGTGCCGAGTTGACGCCCTGCGCAATATCTGCGGACTGTTCGTTGATCGAAGTCAGCACTGCACAGGTATTGTAATCGAAGCCGTATTTTGCACGCGTATAACCGATTTCCTTAATCGTATTGCGTACGATAGAAGGAATATCAACATACTCGGATTTCGTACTAATTTCGCCGATAACCAACACCAGTCCCGTAGCGACCGCGACTTCGCAAGCTACCCGCGCATTCGGGTCATTAGCCAAAAATGCATCCAATACCGCATCGGAAATCTGATCGCAGATCTTATCTGGATGACCTTCCGTTACGGACTCGGATGTAAACAAACGCCGTCCTTGAAGCGACATAAGCGTGTACCTCCTTGAGTTCTTACAAAAAATTCCCGTATACAAAAAACGAACCTGTTCCCTTAGGGAAAGGTTGATTATTCCATCCTCGAATGTAATGGTAACTGATTACGGGCTGAGGTGTCAAATATAAAAAAAGAAGCTCCCTCGTCAGGGAGCTTCTTTTCACTCTAAATTCTTACTTTGATGAATATTATTGCAGAGTCAGTACGCCGCTTACGAAGTTGTCAACTGCATTACCATCTGCGTCAGTTACATACTTGCTTGCAGCATTTCCAACCAGTTCAACTTCAACTTGGCTGCCAGCTGCTACCGGAGTAGTTACTGTGATTACCAGGTTAGTTCCTTGTTCTGCTGCAACAACGTTAGCCGCCGATACATCCGATCCGTTTACACGGACAACGAATGCTGCACGAGTAGCATTTACTTCAAGAGCTTCGTTGTAAGGAACTGTCACTGTGAATCCAGTAGTTCCTTGGCGAGTAGCAACAGCCGCGCCAGTTTTAGCTGGAGCGATACCGTCAGTTACGTTACGGCTGAATGTTGCGATCTTTCTTCCGTTAACGTCCGTAGTCAGAATGTTCGCTTGAGCACGGCCAGCGACAGTAGCGATCGATACGTTATCAGCTGTTACTGGAATTGGGTTAGTTCCGCTAAGCGTGAACGAAACTGTAGTGTTGCCGCCGCTTCTTGTGAAATCGTTCGAAGTCAGACGCAGGTTGCTGTTAGCTACGCTGTATACGCTGCTGCCTACAGTGACTTGGAAGTCGCTTGCATCAACATAAGTCAGGTTGCCTGCAAACGTTGCAGTTACAGTAGAAGTGCTAGTAGCAGCTGCTGCTGTATTTGCAATTGTTGCGTTCACACGACCGTTGGACAGTGCCAGTTCAACGCCAGTCGAGCTAACAGTGTTGCCATTCAGGTCAGCAACGTTAGTTACGCGGATGCCGCGTGGTGTAACAGGAGTTGTAGTTGGAGCAGAAACGAATGCGTTACCGATATCGCTGTTCGGTACAGTGATTCGAACCGTATCAGCAGTCGACAGGGACACAGTAGCTGTTGTAGGGAGGCTAGTGTAAGCAGCGCCTGCTACGTTTACAGCATACTTATTGATGTCCAATGCGCTTCCAGTACCGGAAGTTGCAACAGCTCTGTCAAATGTTACGTAAATTTGTTGTTGAGCGTTAGCCGTATCGTTTTCTACCCATGCTGCGATAGGAGCGATTTGACCCGCTTGAGTAGTCGTGAACGACTCGCTTTGCGGAATCATAGTGTTGCCGAATGCGCTGCGGTCACGGATTCCGGACAATTCCAGAGTATACGTACCAGCTTCCAGTGGTTGCAGAGTACGGATGATAACTGTGTCTGTCGAAGTTTGTCCGTTTGTCGCTGTAGCGAAGAACGGAGCTGTCGACGGTTTGCCTGCACTCGTGAATCCACGGCCGGAAACGATCGCACCGTTCGAGTTTTTCAGGATGTAGTTATCAGTGTTTTGGATATCAGCCAGCAACACGGACTCGGAGAACTTGATAGTGATATCAGTTCCAGTTCCAACTGCTGCGGATTTAGCCGTAACACTTGTTACTGTAGGACGAGTCGTATCCAGCTCAGGTGTTACTGTAGCTGTACGGTTAGCGGAGTTGCCGCTGTAATCCGTTACGCCTTGCAGGTAAACAGTAGTAGCAGCCAGGCTCAGTTGGTTAGCTGTCGTGAAGTTCAGTGTTACTTTGTTATCACGGATAACCGGAGTAGCCGAAGGACGGTTGCTCGAAGTTTGGTAAGCGCTGCTTACCGAACGAACTGGCTCGTTGAATGTAACAACGACTTGGTTCAGATCGTTAGCAACAGCCGATACTACTTCAGGAGCTGCAGTGTCAGCTGCAACAGTAACGCTAGTGTCAGCGCCTGCAACCTGGAATCCAGCGAAGTCGGCAACGTTAGCTACGTTAAGCGTATGTTGACCAACTGTGAACGACCCAGTGATGATTGCTACGTTAGGGTAGCTGTAAACTACCGAACCGCCGGCAACTACGTTTCCGTCTACTTTGTAGTTGGACAGGTTAGTTGCAGTAGCGCGAGTTACTGGCTCGGAGAACTCTACGCGGATTGCGCCAGTTCCCAGTGCAGTAGCGGAAGCAACTGTTGGAACAGTAGTATCAACTGGTGTAAATTGTTTACGCTCGTTCGAGAACGTCTTAGTTCCGTTGGAGTTTTCAACGCCGTTGATTGTCAGTGTTGTTTGTTGTTGTTGAGTCAGGCTCGGGCTGTTTTCGTCGAGCAACAGAGTTACTGTTCTCTTATCCGAAGACAAAGTCGCCGAGTCGAAAGTTCTGTTAGGCAACGAGTAGTTGTCTACGTCTGTTGCGCTTGCCGAAGCAACTTCACCATCGAATGCAACTACTACTGTTCTGTAATCCGTAGCTGATACGCTTTGAACTGCAGTTGCAGCTGTTACAGCCCAAGTTACGCTTTCGCTGTACTCATAGTTGTTGTAAGTGAAAGTTACAGTAGTTGCAACGTTTGGTTGCAGAGCCGTTGTAGGCTTAACTGTTACTTTCTCACCGTTAGCCAGTGTGAAAACTACAGTTGCGCCATTTTCTGTTACTTCATAAGAAGTTACAGCAGGCTTGCTTACTTTTGTTTGGTAAGCATAAGCTGTGTCAACCAGCAGGCCGCGAGTTGCTGCTGCTGTGAAGTTAGCAGTGTTGCTTACGAGACCAGCATTGATTGCTGCTTGTACTTCGCCTTTAGCCCAAGCCGAAGCGCTGTTGCTGATGCCAGTAGTAGGAACGTCCAGCTTAGCTGCGCGTACCAGTGTAGCTGCCATCTCTTGAACTGTTACTTTACCGTTCGGGTTGAACATTTTTTTAGCACCAGTTGTAGTACCTTGCATGTAGCCGGCTTTTGTTACGGCTTCAACGTAAGGCTTGTACCAAGCGTTCGCATAGTTTTGATCTTGGTAGGAGTTCGTGCCAGTAGCCGAAGTGTCCAGACCAGTCAGCAGTGCTACGACTTTCGCGAACTCAGCGCGAGTCATGTCTTTATCCAGGTAAGCATTTCCGTCTGGGTAGCCAGCGAAGATACCTTGAGTTACCAGTGCGTCATACTTCTCTTGCGTAGTCATTGTTGCTGCGGAAGTGACCGAAGCGAACATCGAGAGAGCCATAGCCGTAGAAAGGGCCAGGGATACAATTTTCTTCATACCTTTTTGTTCTCCTCCTTGGAGTGTAAATGTGTTTTTTTTGTCTGTAGTTGGTTCGCATTCGCTCATGTTACTCATTAGCTGATTGCACCCCCTTTCCAGAGTTGAGCAGGTGTTAAGTATTAAATGAGGTCTGTGACGGGTATCACAGAAACTTGTAAACGTTGATAAGTAGCGCAATACAAGGATTGCCCCATCCCGCTTCTCGTATTATACATTGGTCGCTAACCCTCGTAAAGTCCATTTTCGCACAAACGCACACAACTTTACGGTTTTACGACCAATCTTTGGAAAATCGGGAGTTTTCGGCGCCTTGTTTTGACACTCAATGACTTAGACGCGAGAGGTTACAATAAAGTTGCGACTTTTTAAAAGTTTTTTTTACTTTTTTTTAAAAGACGCTGCATCGTAAGAAAAGCTTGTTTCTATACTATGTAGGTCCACTCATTTAATTAAACCGCATCTTCGCTTTGTAAACGCAAAAAGCGCCCGTAATGCGGCGCTTTTTCTGTCGCCTATATGACTCTTCTATATTATATAGAAGCATTCGATATAATAGGTCGTTCGGATTAACGGATCCGCAGGGCCAACTGAATGATTCGCGCGCGCATTTGCGGATCGACGTCCAGCTTCTCGTACATTTCGTCGATCGCTTTTTTGTTGTCTTTATACGTCTTGTCGTGTTTGATCGTCGCGTGCGACCAAGAGATCAATTCGCTTTCGGCTTCCGCCAAGTTCGTGAAGGCTTCGTGGAATCCGGTATCGACAACCAGCTTCTCCATCAATTCCTGTTCGACTTCCGCAGTCTTTTGTTCTTCGGCTACGCGAGCTTCCAGAACCTTCGAGCGTTCTTCGAATTTCGTTTTGGCTTTCATGTAATCAATTTGTGCTTTTGATTTAATCGGTTTCATCGCAACTATTTCCACCTTCGCAGTAAGTATTGTTATTCGCTATTTTAACGTAAAACGATTCAAAACACAAAATCTTATTGGAAGTGCTCCCAAAATCGTCAAAAAACCCCGAACTCTGCGCATGCGGCAGGTTCGAGGTTTGCTTGTTGAGAAACTTGTTGCTGAAGACTTAACTGAAGTTTTTAGGGAAGATTTTAGTGCCCTTTTGCAGCAGCGCTACTGCGATTTTCGCTGCTTCGGAACGCGTCAGGTTCGATTTCGGATTGAAATTGAAGCTTGGCTTCGTTTGACCCGGTACAGTTACTGCGGCGCCGCTCATGATTTTTGCGCTATTGACCGCCATGATGGACGGCAGTGAGTATGAATCGGCCTTGTTGGAATCCAAGAATGCTTTTGCAGCCGCGGCCTGCAGCTTATCGTCATTTGCGGCCGTCTTCAATTTGAGGGCGCGCGTGATCATAACCGCGGCCTGCTCACGAGTCAATGGACGATCGGGAGCGAATACGCCGTCGGTCAGTCCCGTCACGATACCTGCGCGTGCTGCTGTTTCGATATAATCGTAGCTCCATGTTGCAGATCTTGCACCCGGAACCAGATCGACAAATGTTTGCTTGCCATCAGAGTTTACTGGAAGCTGGAGTCCTTTGACCAACAAAGTGGCAAACTCTCCACGCGTCGTCTGATCGTCCGTGCCGAACTGATCGAAACGCAGGTTGTTCATCAAGCCTTTGGCATACATGCCGTTCAAGATGTTTCGCGCCCAACCGTGGTTCGTAATATCGCTATACCCCCGATTGAGTTTGACGACTTTGTAATAACCGAAGTCATCGAAAGGAACGGTAACCGTGTGGGCTTTGGAATTCACTTCGCCCCCGATATTTTTCCATTCGCGGTCGGCCCCGTAGTGGAATACGGAAACGCTGGTTCCGACTTCATCAACAACATTTTCATCGAACGCAAGAGTCAATTCGCCGCGTTTGGTAGGTTTCACGATTCTTTCGGGAGACATATCGGAGTCGCCGAAAATTCCGTCTACCGAATAAGGAGCGATTCCGTTCGTCGGAGCAGTATAACCACTGTCTCCTTTGTTTCCAAGTTCGCCAAGTCCTCCGCTGATCCAGTACACATCCGAGATTGTGCCGAAGTTCCGCGTTTGTTCGGCCGAGTTGAAGAGCAGCAGGTATTTATCCGGAATGCTCCAAGATTGCAGCTTCGAGTCCTCTGGGGATAAACCGACTCCCGGGAAACCGATCAGATTCCCGTAATCGTTACGACGCTCGACTACGCCGTCTTTAGGATCAGCGATGCCAAAAAGAAGCTTCGTGTCCGGATAGTATTTCGAAATCCCTCTTCTAGTCGTCGACTCTAGCACGGTTCCTTTAGGGAAGCTGAGCTGCAGAGCTTTGTTGAATACGGTATACTTGTTCGCGACTTTCGGTGCCATGTAAGACGCGTCTACCGCAACAGTACCTGTATAGTAGACATTGATCGTTCCGGTGATCGTTTTCCCGCCTTGATCGATCGAGAACTTGATCGGAGTGTTCTTATCCTGTTTTAATCCGACGAAGTCGTACGTAAAGCGGTCTTTGCCAAGATCAGGACGAGCAATAGCTTCATCCTTGCCGAATTTCACACTTCTCGCGCCTTCCGCTTCAATATCGAAGTGAATGTAGTTGCGAGTCACTACATATTTCCCGTCCACGCTCGGCTGCGGAGAAAGCAAACGATACGCGTTAACCTCACGTACAATCTCAATCTTCTGACTTGTTTTTGCCCCTGTACTATTAATGAGATTCAGCGTGTACGAATAGGTTCCCGGCGTTTCAATCGACAATCCTTCTACGCGAATCACAAAGTTGTCTTGTGAACCGCTAATCACATATTTCAATTGCTGGTCACCAAACGTGAAGTCTTTGCTTATCGTTCCGCCCGTAGGATCAATATCAGCCGTAAACAAGACCTTCGTTCCTTGAGTCACCGACACCGATTCTGCTCCGTTGCCTCGTGCAATAAGATCATGTTCTCTTTGGCTGGTTGTATATTTGCCGTTGTTGTAGATGAAATCCGTTGTTAAGTTAAAGAAGTTGGTCATAAACGTATTGTCTTTAATCTGAACTAGATCCGGCATGCTGCTACGTCCTTGCGATTTGGCCGGTTGGAAGTCGGACAAGTTGGATACGTTAGTATCAATAACGTAAATGCGCAGTTCTTTTCGAATTTCTCTGCCCGTACCGTCGTCATTTTTGGCCGTACCTGTCATCACGATCCGGTTTTCTCCGAAGACCAAAGGACCTGTTTCCGCCTGCACACGCAGATTGAAAGCGAATTTCCCCGTATTTTTCACCTTGCTTGGGAAATCTTGCTGAGATCCTCCGGGGTCTGACCCGCTAGCTGCACGCGATTCTTCCACGCCGTTGACATAAAGACGAGCGTCAAAATTCGGGCTGCTTGTATTGAAGCCAATATATTCCCCTTCTACAGGAACATTGATCGTAGCCTTCGAATTCATTTCATAAGTCTGTCCGTCTTGAAGGTTCTTGACGTAGATGTAGCTTTGCGAGCTGAACGAAATCTTCACGTCACGGTACGATGTCGATCCCTCGTACATGAAACGTACCGTTTGCGAACCGTTTTGGAAATCTGTGATATGATATACCGATTTAGTTGGATCGCCGCCGATCATGCCTACTTTTTCGACTTTAATCGCCGTTTTGGAAGTAGGCAAATATTGAGCAGTCAATGCGGCTGTGCCCGGATCCGAATTGGTATCGACTTGAATGTAAAAATCGTTTTTCGGAAGCTTGGTATTATTAAGAGATTGACGAGATGCGGCGCTTTTATCTCTGTCTTCTGCACTTCCTGTATTCACGTAATCCGGCAAGTAGTAGATATTATCAATAACAACCTGTCCTTCTTGATACGTGTAATTGACTTGACGTTCGACTTTATAATCGGTTCCGTACGTCAGCGTCAATTGGTGAAGCTGTTTAGGTTTTTCGACAGAACCGTTGGCCGCTGTTGTAAAAGGAACTTCTCCCGGCGTCCGGAATTGCACCAGACGATACGACGGCATAGATGCAGACGTACCCGGGATTACCAGTTCCTTGCCTTCAATCTCCGCCGCTACTCCTCCTACTCCATTTGCGGGAAGATCGAATACCAACTTGCCGTCTACCGCAAATTCTTTACCGTTGTCCGGAATTAAGAGTTCGCCCACGTAAGCAGGAGCCGAAGGCAGCGTCCACACCGGAACTTCGGATCCCAACAAACTCAACACTTTGCCAGAAGGATTACCTGCCTCTTGAATGCCCAGCTTGGTGAACGGGTTATTTTTGTCGTAATAATACAATTTGTAATTCGATTTCACCGTGTTGGAGCCATTCTCAATGATTACTTGAAGATCGTTAAGCCCCGGCTTAAGAGTGAGTTCCGGTACGAAAAAGGTGCCGTCCGAAAGCAGGGAAGTCGACTGCGTAGGCTCGTCGTTCAACTTAACGGTAGCTTTGTTGATGTTCTGAGCGTTACCTTCCAGCGTGATCTTTTCTGCTGCAAGCACAACCTGCGTTCCTTCATTCAACGTAACCGGCTGCGTATCTCCGCGAGCAATCAGTTCCAGGGTATAAGGAACTTCGTCGAAGAGCACATAAAACGATTCCGAACGAGTCAGGCTGCCTTGTTGTCCGGAGAATGTAACCATATTCATGCCCGAATACAAATTCACCGTAGAAGTGAAGCGGCTTTCATCGCCTGTAGTCGACAGAGTAATCGATCCCGGAGCCACTTTCGCTGGATCCGCTACCCATTTCCCCCCTGTAAGACTAAGCTGTTGAACTTCAACGCCCAGTGTCGAACCTGCCACTTTCATATAAGAACCTGTAATCGTCAGGACACCGTTGGTCACGTTATAGGCGCCGCTCCGACTCAAAATCGGGTTGGCGTCTCCGCCGCTGTTGTCCAAACGATATTTGGAGCTTTCCCGCAGTTCCTTGTTATCCGGATTAAAGAAGGTAGTGGTTACATCAGCCGCCTTCGCCATTCCTCCCGGAATCAGCGTTATGACAAGAGCTGCAGCAAGCAGCAAACTGATAAATGATTTAAATTTGGCTTTCAAAACATATCCCCCTTAGTTATGTTGCGATTGTCAGTGATCGGAAACGACATTCTCATTTCAACGTCCAAAGCCTCGCTCCTTTCTCCTCGTTATTTGTTTTATCGGCGTCATCTGACGAATATGTTATAAAAACCCCTTATTTTTTACAAACAAAAAAAGCCCTGCTTCTCTCTATAACTAGAGGAAACAGAGCTTTAATTTCTTTTTACAACTAATTCTACAAAATCAAGGCTTAGCCTGGTCTTCCGGCTTCGGACGAAGTCTCGCCAACAACTGCAGCACCGGGCGCTTCGTTTGTCCGACGAGACCGATCACTTCGGCACCGATCTGCATGAAGAACATCATGATACAGATCACGACGAACGTGACCCAGCTCGCTTCGAACATCGCGGAAGCCGACTGGATAACCGCCAACACGCCGAAGAATGCGGCGATTCCGTAGATGATCAACACCGTTTGGCGGTGGCTGAAGCCCAGTTCGCGCAGGCAATGGTGCAGGTGACCTTTGTCCGGAGCAAAGATCGGCTTCTTCTGAAGCTTGCGGCGCACGATCGCGAAGAAGGTATCCGACAGCGGCACCCCGATAATGATCAGCGGCGTGATGAACGACAATACCGCGATTTGCTTGAACCCGAGCAGCGAGAGCATCGCCAAGCTGAAGCCCAGGAACAAGGAACCCGTATCGCCCATGAAGATCTTGGCCGGGTGGAAGTTGAAGAACAGGAAGCCTATGATGCCTCCGAGCAGCAGCAGGCAAAGCAGCGCGACCAGGAAGTTGCCGTTGATCAGCGCCATCACGAGGATGGTTCCGATCGCGATACCCGATACGCCGGCGGCCAGGCCGTCAAGACCGTCGATCAGGTTGACCGCGTTCGTCACGCCGACGATCCAGAAGATGGTCAGCGGAATCGCGATCCAGTTTTCAAGCGAAGAATAAGCATCCATAAAAGGAATATTGACGAATTCGACTTTGATTCCGAATCCGAAGACAACGACGCAGGCCGCGCCGATCTGGATCAGGAACTTCAATTTGGCATTCAGGTCAAATCGGTCATCCAACGCGCCGGTGAGCACGATAATCGTTCCGGCTGTAAGGAAGGCCTTGATAAAGTTCCCGTCGCGTTCCGACAAGTCGAACGGAAGGAAAGGCATAACGGCAAGAAGCGTAATGGCAAAAGCGAGAAAAATCCCGAGTCCGCCGAGTCTTGGCATGATGCGCGTATGCACTTTGCGGGCGTTCGGCACGTCCACTGCTCCCACCTTGATCGCAAACCGCTTCACGAGCGGCGTCAGACCCAGAGCCAATCCGAGCGCGAGTACGAAACCTAAAATATAGACGATGAACATAGTTGTCTCAAACCTCCAATGTGTTTCAACCGAAAATCATTATAACGCGCCCTCTGACCGAATGCCAGTACGAATTATGTAGATTTCCCTTTGCGCAACGACTATTTCATGCTTTTCTTTGCTTTTTTGACTTTGCGCATGAATTGCGGCAGAGCCATCATTCGCGGCAGCCGGGAAGGTTCCTTCGCCAAACGGTAGAACCATTCCAAACGAAGCTTCTGCATAAATATCGGCGCGCGCTTCGTTTTTCCTGAGATCACATCGAAACTTCCGCCGACTCCCATGATCACCGAAGCGCCGAGTTCATGCTTATGACGGGCGATCCACGGCTCTTGCGTTTTGGCGTCGCGGGCGACAAACAACAGATCGGGCTGCGCCTGGCGGATCGACTCGATCACCCCGGCATTTTCCGCTGCGCCGAAGTAACCGTTGCGAACGCCGACGATTCGAACCTTCGGATATTGTTTCTGTAACCGACTGGCCGCTTCCTGAACCACTTCTTCCGCAGCACCCAACAGATAAGCCGTCCAACCCAGCTCTTCCCCGCGCTTCATCAGCTCCTGCAGCAGATCGAATCCGGCAACGCGTTCCGCCACCGGGTCACCGAATTCCTCGGCTGCCCAGACTACGCCCGCGCCGTCCGGCACGATCAGCTCGGCTTCGCGCATGGCGCGCATATTCTCTTCGCTTCCCAACGCAGCCATGATCATGATCGGATTCGCGGTGATCACTTGGTGCGGCTTCTTGGAAGCAACGGCACGTTCCAGCACGGCAACGGTTCCTTTCATGTCCAGCTTCGAAACATTGACGCCGAAGACGGAAGTGACCGGCACTTGGCCAATTCCGGCATCATTCTGCATCTGACTCATAGGGTTTGCTCATCCTTTATGTGAAAAATATTCAGCGATCACCCGCGCGGGACGCGCCGATTCACGCTTCAACTCGGCAATAAGCGGCTCACGCTCCGCTTTCCAGCTTTCGGCGTCGTCCAGCAGATGAGCCAATTCTTCAGCCAGCCGCTCCGGACGTACCTGTTCGCTGTTCCCGATTGCTTTTACGTTCAATTGGGCCAAAAAGCTGTCGATCTTCGGATCGTAAGAGATTCCCGCTACCGGCACCCGCTGCGAAGCCGCATAAATCAGACTGTGCAGACGCATTCCGACAAGAGCATCGCAGCGTCCGACTTCGAGCAGCATCGCCTGAGGATCTTCGGTCTGACGCGTCGTGATCTTCGAGCCGAGCGACTTTACGTCGCCCATTCGCTCGATCACGTAATTGGAAGCCGCTTCGTCATCCGGAAGGTGAAAAGGCAAGAAACAGAAGTGAACATTGCGACTCTCCGCCAGCTTGCGCAATCCGTCCGCGATTCCGATCAGTTCGGCGCGATCTTCGTTCCAAAAACGTACCGACACCGCGATCTTGGGCAGTCCGTCGGGCTTCTCGGCCGGGAACTTCGATGCGGCTCCCGCAGGGAGCGGAAGACCCATCACCGGATCAGGCACGATCTCGACCCGGCTGCCGTCCATTTTCATGGAACGCAGCAGAGCCGCCGATTCCTGATCGCGAACCGAGATATAGTGACTGCGCTTGAACGAACCGTGAATCAACGGGTAGAAAAGCTTCCGTGTGACCGGCCCCACGCCTTGCGCGTAGATGAACACCGGCTTGCCCATCCATTGAGCCAGCCGGATGACGCCTACATAATAAGGGATCGTCTTGGAACTTGTCGCATCCTGCAGCAGGCTTCCGCCGCCGCTGATCAACCCGTCGCTTTCCTTCAAGGCTTGGCGCACCTCGCCCATTTTCATCCGGTGAACCGCCTTGACGCCGTACACGCCTGCCGTCCAGGACGGATCACCGGAAAGAACGATCGGTTCAAACGTAACGCCGCTGCGTTTCCCTTCCTGCTCCAACGCAGTCAGAATCGACTTGAGTACCGCTTCATCTCCGCTGTTGCGGAATCCGTAGTAGCCAGAGATTACAATCTTGCGAGCAGTGGCGACCATTTCTTCCAACACCTTTCGATGATTTGCCATACGAGCACGAAGCCAAGAGCTACAATAATACCGAGTCCCATACCCAGCAGGTCACGAACCAAAGAAATCCAGACCGGCGTGTGAATATGGGCAAAAGTATCGACCATCGACAATTGACCGATCGAGGCGATAATCATGACGTAAACGGCATGGCGATACTTCAGAGCGACGAATACGGCTGCAATGAAGATCGGATGTCCGAGCAAGAACTCTTTGAAGCGCGGACGCACGCCTACGGTGTTCTCCAGCAGGGTCCGGAACGTTTTCTCGATGCCGCTCGCACTTCCGCTGTTTCCTGTACGCGACAAGTAGTACAAGCCGGCCACGGCTGCGACTACCGCAATAACGACCATTGCGATCGTGACAGGCATGCGCAGAATCTTGCCCACGCTGCCGAACGCCGAATTTTTACGGTAAAAGAGCACATACAAGGCAGTCAACGCGATCGGCGCCAAATGCAGCAGGCTTACGCCGCGGAATTGATCCAGCACCAATTGGTAAGTGACATGGTTCAGCAGGGCAATAATGAACGGTACCGCGATCAACGACATGGCGCTTGTGCGCAGGAACAACAGAATGCCGTGAGTAAGTCTTCGGCCCGCGCTCATCTTCTGGCCTGCTTCGTACAAACGGTCGATCTTGCGGATCGCGAATACCATCGCAATCGTCGGCGCACTGATTCCGGCGAGCAGCGCGAGCGCCTGCTCCATCAGATGCGGCCGCAATACATACAGACCTGCCG
>Ga0308157_10004543_pt1 | contig 18343 bp, 18 predicted proteins | sample PhyBR1_FD_201035 | JGI IMG/M metagenome (GOLD analysis project Ga0308157, IMG submission 201035) | Phyllosphere microbial communities from UC Gill Tract Community Farm, Albany, California, United States - DLSLB.R1 | ecosystem: Host-associated > Plants > Phyllosphere > Unclassified | place: USA...
CAAATAGGTAAGTCTTTAAATTTTATGCAGTGCTTAAAATTCACTATCTTGCATACCGTTTAAGAATATACAAAATGATTAAAACGCAAAACGTTACTTTTTCCTATTCGGCTACGCAAAAATTCCACTTTCCTGATATCGATTGTCCCAACGGACAAACTTTGTTGATTACAGGAAATTCGGGTACAGGTAAAACCACTTTACTGCATTTGTTGGGTGGTTTGTTGCAGCCAACCGCAGGAAACATCACTATAAACAATCAGGATATTTTACAGTTAAACGCAGCAAAGCTAGATGCTTTTCGCGGTCAATCGATCGGGATGATTTTACAGAAATCATTTTTTATAGAAGCACTTTCGGTTTTAGATAATGTTGTTCTCGCATCTTGGATCGCTAAAAAAGCAAAAGCTAAAGCAAAAGCGTTAAGTATTTTGAATAATTTAGGATTGAAAGACCACGTTCATAAATTGCCAAGTCAGTTAAGTATTGGGCAGCAGCAACGTGTAAATATTGCCCGAGCTTTGATAAACAATCCGTCGGTAATTTTGGCAGATGAACCTACATCGAGTTTAGATGATGAAAATGCTTTAATTGTAGCTCGATTATTGAGCGATTTAGCAAAGGAATATCAATCTTCATTGATCATTGTAACACACGATCAACGCTTAAAATCATTGTTCAACCACCAAATTACTTTGTCATGATTAGTAAAATAGCATGGAAAAATACGTGGTTTAAACCGCTGAATACCTTTTTAAGTATCATACTTTTAACTGCATCGGTTTCAATTATATCGATATTGATCCTGCTTCAAAAACAGTTCGAAGAAAAGTTTTCTTCATCAATGGATAATATCGATTTGGTTTTAGGAGCAAAGGGAAGTCCGTTGCAATTGATCCTCTCATCAGTTTATCAGATCGATGCACCTCCGGGAAATATTTCGTACACCGAAGCCGAAGCGTGGATGAACAAACCAATGGTAGAAAGTGCCGTTCCGCTGGCTTATGGCGATAATTATTTAGGCTATAAAATTGTAGGAACAACCGATAATTACACCAAGCATTTTGGATTGAAAATTCAACAAGGAACTTTATTTGCTAAAGATTTTGAAGTGGTGGTTGGATCTAACATTGCAGCGAATATTGGTTTGAAAATTGGCGATACTTTTTTTGGAACACATGGCGATGTAGAAGAAGGCGAAGTACACGATCATCATGCGTATAAAGTGGTGGGAATATTGGCTCCGTCTGGTAAAGTTGCCGATCAGTTAATCTTGACAAATATTGCATCGGTTTGGCACATGCACGATCATGGACATGAACACGAAGGTAGTTCTGAAGAAGCGCATAATCATTCAGAAGAAGCACACGTTCATGCAGAAGGAGAGGAGCATCATCACGAAGAAGTAAATCCGCACGAAGGAAAAGAAATTACCGCAGTTCTTTTAAAATTGCGCAACAATATGGCTAAAATGACCTGGCCAAGAATCATTCCTCAAAATACCGAAATGCAGGCAGCATCGCCGGCTTTAGAAGTGAACCGTTTGTTTGCTTTGTTTGGTGTAGGAATTTCGGCATTAACCTATTTGGCTTACGGAATTATGTTTATTTCGGGCGTCAGTATTTTCGTTGCATTATATAATACATTGAAAGAACGTCGATACGAATTTGCATTACTAAGAATTACCGGAGCTACTAAATTTCAGTTATTGTGGTTGGTTTTGCTAGAAAGTATCTTTTTATGTACCATAGGTTTTATTCTTGGTATCGTTTTTGGTAGAATCGGATTGTACTTCTTATCCGTATCTTCGCAAGAAGAATTTAAAATGGCATTTGATCCTTTTGAATTTTTATGGAAAGAAGAAGGAATGCTGTTTTTTGCGACATTATCTGTAGGTATCATTGCAGCAATTATTCCGGCAATTAAAGCGTATTCGTTGAACATATCAAAAACATTGGCAAATGCTTAAAAAAATAATCATTGCAGTTTATTGCGGATTAGCCGTTTTTTTAATGAGCTTTTCTACAAGTAAAACGACAAAGTCTTTTGCAAAAACCATTGTTCAGGATCAACCAATTGAAGTTACTTGGCAAATGTTGGGCAGAATGGGCGGCAGTTTACAGGTTATGCAAAATTATGGCGATGTAATTAAGGAATCGTTACAAGGCAAGAAGATAAAATAAGCGGTTTTGTAATTCCTTTAGATAGTAAATCGTACGTTTTAAGTAAGAATGTGTATTCGCATTGTTTTTTTGCAATAAAAATGCAGGTATCGAAACACTTATGGGAATTCAGTTTAAAAACAAAACACCACGCTTAAAAACCGATACCTTTATTACTTTGGAAGGAACATTTTTTTATAACGATAAAAATAAAGACGACTTAATTTTTAATATACAAAACGCAGTAATTACAAATAAAAAATAATAAAACAAATCACATGTTAAAAAGAATATTCGTTGCAGCTTATTGTGGATTAGCCGTTTTTTTAATGAGCTTCTCTGCAAAAAACACAACAGAAAAGCCATCGGATTTTTACTATCAGAATCCAACCGAAGTTACTTGGAAATTATTGGGACAGATTGATTTCGTTAAAAAGAAAAATCCGCATTACGGCGAAGTAATGTATCCAATGGTTAACGGAACATTAAAGGCTTTGCAGGGTAAAAAAATCAAGGCCTCGGGCTTTATTGTGCCTATCGACAGTAAATCGTACGCGTTGAGTAAAAATGTTTTTGCGCAGTGTTTTTTCTGTGGAAATGCAGGTCCTGAAACCATTATGGGTATTAAGTTTAAAGGCAATACGCCACGATTGAAAACCGATACGTATGTAACTATTGAGGGAACTTTTAGATACAATGCAGACGATATCGACGATTGGATTTACCACATTGAAAACGCTGTAATAACACATCAAAAATAATGATTGTTAAAGAACATATTACCGATGTTTTTTTTGATCTGGATCATACCATTTATGATTTCGATAAAAATTCTGCATTGACTTTTAAAGCTATTTTTACCGAAATGGAGTTAATTGGCGTTGATGATTTTATGACGCATTTTAAACCAATTAACGATTCGTATTGGGAACGATTTTCAAAGGAAGAAATATCACGCGATTTTTTGCGTTACGGTAGATTAAAAGATACGTTTGATGCTATTGATGTAAAGATAAACGATGATCATATCTATTACATTGCAGATGAATTTATCGGTAAGTTGCCTAATCATAATCATGTTTTTGATGGTGCCTATGAAACGCTTGATGTGTTGAAAAACAATTATCGTTTACACATTATTACCAACGGACCTGATTCTGTTCAAGAAAAAAAACTGAAAAACGCCAATTTAACTGCTTATTTTCAAACAATAACAAATTCTGAATTGGCAGGAGTTAAAAAACCGCATCCGGGAATTTTTCAACATGCCTTAACAACTGCAAATACCAAAGCCGAGAACAGTTTAATGATTGGCGATAACATAAATGCCGATGTTCATGGAGCATTAAATGTGGGAATGCAGGCTATCTGGTTCAACGAATTTAAATTAGAAAATACTATTGGTGTGGCAGAAGTACAACAATTAAATCAACTTTTAGATATATTATAAAATGAAGAAATTTTTATTATTAATGCTTTTTACCTGTTTAGGTATAGGTATGCAGGCACAAGGTTTGAACACAAAATATGTTCAAATGAAAAAGGTGTATAATTTTCAGGAAGAATTTAACGAATACCGAGTTAATTCTTTTTTAAAACATAAATTAGAAGAAGCCGGTTATACCGTTTTTTACGATGATCAGGAATTACCGCAAGACGCAAAAGCAGATCCTTGTAAAGTTTTAAAATGTAACGTTGAGCGTGGAAAATCAATGACTGCTACTAAATTAACCGTAACTTTGGTTAACTGCAAAAACGAACAAATTTTTACAGCTAACGGAGAAAGTAGATTGAAAAAACGCAGCAAATCACATGTTGATGCTTTGAAAAATGCTTTAGAATATTCGGTTTTGAATAAGAAATAAAAAAAGCTCGTTTGATTTTCAAACGAGCTTTTTTTATTTCTTTATGTTTTTTTAATTATTATTTAAAGCAGATTCATTTAAATAAATTCTACCCGATAAAATTAAAATTGCATTTTGTTTTTCCGCTAGCTTCTCATAATTTTTTGAGCCTAATACTCCTAAAATTCTTTCAGATGTGCTTATAGTAACAGCTTCATAATTATTTAAGTTTTCACTACCTGAAATATGTTTGAATTTATTATAAAATACTGCTTCTAAAGTTTTAATTTGTTCGTCATTTAAAGGATCTTCAATATTACTACTAATAAACTTTATATCGGCTTGTATATGATCCTGAACCTTATTAAAATCAGTTTTTAAAGATTGAATACTCGGGTATTGCTGTGCATTTGAAGTAAATGCAAGGCATAAAAACAAAAATGTAAAATATAGCTTATTCATAATATTCGTTGTATTTTAAATATAAATAGTTTATCAAATGTAACAAAATAATTCTGAAAAAAAAGTTTTAGTATATAAATTCGGTTAATTTTTAGAAGGTTGTGGAAACGTTTCTAAAACTTTAGTAACAAATTCTTTAATACGCTCTTCTTTTTTGCTTTGTTTGCTGGCTAAATAACCACTGCCTTTACCTTGCCAGATTAATTCTTTATTCGCTGCTTTTAAAACATCAATATAAAGAATTCCTTGGGTTGATGTTGACACCGATTGATATCCAGGTCCCATCATCCACGGATTCCAGCCCCAAGGACGGTACATTCCGTAACCCCAACCGCCGTAAAATGTATTTACGTTTACAATTTGTTTTGCATCGGTAAACAAGTTAATAAGCAAATCTGGATTTTCGCTTTTTGTAAATCCTTTAGCAGTTAATTCTTCATCGATTGCTTTCAAAATACGCTTTTTATCCAAGTCGGAAATATTGATTTTATCAACACCGTCTTTCATGAAAGCGTACGTTTTAAACTGACTGAAATTTACAGTTTTATCATAATCGGTACTAACGTGCACAGAGCTACATGAAGCCAGTACAAGTAAAAAAAGTAACGGAATAAGTTTAAATAGTTTCATAATATTTTAGTTTAATAAGTTGTCATCTACTAAATTTGGCAGCGTAACTTTTAATAAAGGTTCGCTTTCCATTGCACGTTTAATTGCGAATACAGCACCTTCGTTTCTAGCCCAGCTTCTACGAGATATTCCATTGTTCACATCCCAGAATAACATTGATTTTAAGCGTTGTTCCGCTTCTAAAGTACCATCAAGAAGCATACCAAAACCACCGTTTATTACTTCGCCCCAGCCAACGCCACCGCCGTTGTGAATAGAAACCCAGGTTGCCCCACGGAAACTGTCACCAATTACGTTGTGTATAGCCATATCGGCAGTAAATCGAGATCCATCGTAAATATTCGATGTTTCACGATAAGGAGAATCTGTTCCAGAGACATCATGATGATCACGACCTAAAACAACCGGACCGATTTTTCCTGCTTTAATAGCATCATTGAACGCTTTGGCAATATTGGTTCTACCTTCGGCATCGGCATATAAAATTCGTGCTTGAGATCCAACTACAAGTTTATTTTCTTGTGCACCGCGAATCCATTGAATATTGTCTTTCATTTGTTGCTGAATTTCAACAGGCGATGTTTTCATCATTTCTTCTAAAATTTCACAAGCGATCGCATCTGTTTTTTGCAGATCTTCCGGATTGTTACTAGCACAAACCCAACGGAATGGTCCAAAACCGTAATCAAAACACATTGGTCCCATGATATCTTGAACGTATGATGGATATTTGAACTCGCGACCCAACGTAGGATTTTCTGACATTACATCGGCTCCGGCACGTGAAGCTTCCAATAGAAAGGCATTTCCGTAATCAAAAAAGTAAGTGCCTTTTACAGTGTGCTTATTTATTGCTGTTGCATGACGACGCAATGTTTCCTGAACTTTTTCTTTAAATAATTCCGGTTGATCTGCCATCATTTGGTTCGATTCTTCAAACGAAATCCCGGCAGGATAATATCCACCAGCCCAAGGATTATGAAGCGAAGTTTGATCGGATCCTAAATCGATCGTAACATTTTCCTGATCGAATTTTTCCCAAACATCAACCACATTTCCTAAATATCCAATAGAAACAATTTCTTTATTAGCCTGTGCTTTTTTAACGCGATCTACCAAAAGATCTAAATCTTCAATAACTTCATGAATCCAACCCTGACTATGACGAATTTTTGTAATTTTTGGATTCACTTCGGCACAAACCGTAATACAGCCAGCAATAGTTCCTGCTTTTGGCTGTGCACCGCTCATTCCGCCTAGACCAGAAGTTACAAACAAGTTGCCTTTTGGTTCTTTGCCAATTTTTCTAAAACCGTTTAAAACCGTAATGGTTGTACCGTGCACAATTCCCTGCGGCCCAATGTACATGTACGATCCGGCAGTCATTTGTCCGTATTGCGTAACACCTAAAGCATTGAATTTTTCCCAATCATCTGGTTTGGAATAGTTAGGAATCATCATTCCGTTGGTTACAACAACTCTCGGAGCATTTTTGTGCGATGGAAACAAGCCCATTGGGTGACCAGAATACATAACCAAGGTCTGCTCATCGGTCATTTCGCCCAAATATTTCATGGTTAACAGATATTGCGCCCAATTGCTGAACACGCCTCCGTTACCACCATAAGTGATTAATTCATGCGGATGTTGGGCTACAGCATAATCCAAATTGTTCTGAATCATCATTTGTATGGCTTTTGCCTGTAATGATTTCCCCGGATATTCGTTAATATCACGAGCGTACATGCGATATTTTGGAAGAAAACGGTACATATAAATACGACCGTATTTTTCTAATTCTTCCTTAAATTCAGGAATAAGCGTTTCGTGATGTTGCGGTTCAAAATAGCGCAAAGCATTACGTAATGCCAATGTTTTTTCTTCTGCTGATAATATTTCCTTACGCTTTGGTGCGTGATTAATTGTAGCGTCGTATAAAGCTTTTGATGGCAAATTTGCCGGAATTCCCTGAAGAATTTCTTCTTGAAACGTCATAGTTCTCGGTTTTGTTTTTTTCTTAATTTGATCGATTAATTTACTAAATCCGTAAGGGCAGTGTTTGCATCCACTCATACAGCAGTGCCCGCGATTTAAAAGATATTTTTCGGTAAAAATCCTAAAACCTTTGTCCGAAAGGTAATAATCTTCTACTTCAATTAAATCTTTTCTCATAACTACAAATTTAGTGAATAATTTTTGTTTTTTTGAGGGATTTTGCGTGCCTACTTTATTAAGATATTGTACTTTAATTGTCAACTTGTGATTTACTATTTTTTTTGTAATTTTACTTTAAATTATATTAATTATGGATATTCAAGCTACAAAATTGGAGCTCATAAAACGTCTTTTGGTTGTTGACAAAGAATCGGTTCTAGAAGAATTGAAAAAAGTACTCTTGTCAAATTCAAACAAAGAAGAGATTGTTGGATATTCAACCGATGGAAAACCTTTGACTTTAAAGGAATATCAACAAAAAGTACAAAAAGGAATTGATGATATCGCATCAGGTAATTTTACTACGGATGAAGATTTTGCTAAAGAAATAGAAACGTGGTAGAAATCATGTTTAAAATAAAATGGTCTAATGAAGCAAAATTGGATGTTAAAAATATTTATGATTTCATAAAATTAAAGTCTGTAGAAGCGGCAAAAAATCTTGTTACAAATATTAGAAATGCACCTAAATCGGTCGTTTTTGAAAATCAATACAGCACAGATGAGTATGCTAGTGAATGTAGAAAAATTGTAGTGAAAAATTATAAGATTCTTTATGTGGCTAATGTTCAAAATAAAACTATTAATGTGATAGCTGTTTTTGATACAAGACAAAATCCAGAGAAATTATTGGATATTGTTGTAAAACCGTAAAGATATTTGAACTATGCGATTGATAATTTCTAAATTTTGGGTACCAAAAGGCTTTTCGGGTATAACCGTTTATCCGTTTATTATTGCGCGCGAAAATTATCTGCGTACTAATGAAACCTTTGTTAATCACGAAAAAATCCATTTGCGTCAGCAAGTAGAGTTATTGATTCTTGTGTTTTTTATCTGGTATGTTTTAGAATTTTTTTTCAGATTGATTCAATTTAAAAATCGAAAAGAAGCATACCGAAATATTTCTTTTGAACGGGAAGCTTACGCAAATGAATCAAACCCGGATTATCTTGCCAACCGAAAATTCTTTTCTTTTTTCAATTATTTATGATACAGCCACAACAAGAATCCTTCAATCAGAAAATAGCTATTCCGAATAATTTCGGGATCGAAGTTTATGTGAAAAGGGAAGATGTGCTACATAGTGAAATATCTGGGAACAAATTCCGAAAACTGAAATACAATCTAACCGAAGCACAAAATTTAGGATTTACAAAATTGCTGACATTTGGCGGAGCTTATTCTAACCATATTGCAGCAGTTGCAGCAGCAGGTAAGGAATTTGGTTTTGAAACGATCGGTATAATTCGTGGTGAAGAATTGCATGAAAAGTATCTGGAAAATCCTACATTAAAAAAAGCATCAGAAAACGGAATGCAGTTTGAATTTGTCACCAGAACGCAATATCGCGATAAAAATAACACAGCGTTTTTAGATCAGTTAAAAGATGAATTTGGTAATTTTTACCTGATTCCCGAAGGCGGAACAAACAATTTAGCGGTAAAAGGCTGTAAAGAAATTTTGACTGATGATGATAAAATATTCGATTTTATCTGTTGTGCCGTTGGTACAGGTGGAACAATTTCGGGAATTATCAACAGTTTAAAACCGCACCAAAAAGCAATTGGGTTTCCTGCTTTAAAAGGCAATTTCTTAACAGAAGATATTCAAAAATATGCAGAAAACAGTCAATGGAATTTGGTAACTGATTATCATTTTGGAGGTTACGCAAAGATAAATGATGAACTGAAACAGTTTATGAAACAATTTTTTAAAAAATATTTAATATCTTTGGATCCTATTTATACATCAAAAACGTTTTTTGGTGTAATTGATTTGATATCAAAAGGTTATTTTAAACCAGATTCAAAAATATTAATAATTCATACCGGAGGTTTACAAGGGCTTCAATCTAACATTGCTGAAATATGAAGAAAGTATTGTCCGTACTATTTACAGGATTGATTTTAATGAGTTGCAACGCCGCTCATAATACAAAAGTAAAAGAAAAGATTGCCAAAGAATACGGAAATGGTGATAATAAGAAAAAGGTAGTTGTTAAAACTACATCTGCAATTAAAAAAGAGAATACACCTGTAGCAGAAGTTAAGCCTGCAAAACCTGTTAAACCTTTACTAGAAAAAGACGACAGTGAAACATTAATAGCTACTTCAAAAGTAAATGTTTCAAAAAATACCGTAGAAGATTATATAAATTTATATTCGGGTGCTGCAATGCAAAGTATGAAAACATACGGAATACCTGCAAGTATTAAATTGGCACAAGGAATTTTAGAATCGGGATCAGGAAACGGAACTTTGTGCAGAACTGCCAATAACCATTTCGGGATTAAATGCAAGGAAGAATGGACGGGTGAAACGGTATCTCATACCGATGATGCACCTGATGAATGTTTTAGAAAATACCATTCTGCAATGGAATCTTACAACGATCATTCAGAATTTTTAGCGAACAGAGTATACTACAAAAATTTGTTCACATTAGATAAAAGCGATTATTCTGCTTGGGCAAAAGGCTTAAAAAAAGCCGGTTATGCTACAGATCCTCGTTATCCTCAAAAATTAATCAGCATTATAGAGCGTTATAAATTGTATGAGTACGATCAAAAAGTTTTAGGTTCAAACTATGAGTTTGTTGCAAAGAAAACCGATGAAGTTGTAGCAACAAATTTTGGAGCGCAAGCACAAACTTATACCGTTCAGGCAGGCGATACGTTGTTTGCAATCTGTCAGAAATTTAATTCGTCGGTAGATCATATCAAACAATTAAACAGTTTAAATACAAACTCATTAAGTGTGGGGCAAATCATAAAAATTCAATAAATGTTATACAGACGTAGCAGCGAATTATTCGTTGAAGCATTAAAATATATACCGGGAGGAGTTAATTCTCCCGTTCGTGCGTTTAAATCGGTCGGTGGAACGCCAATTTTCATTAAAAAAGCCAATGGCGCTTATCTTTTTGATGAAGATGATAAACGATACATTGATTACATTAATTCATGGGGGCCAATGATTTTGGGTCATGCGTATCAGCCCGTAATTGATGCCGTAATTGAAAAGACAAAGTTGGGAACATCGTTTGGAACTCCTACAGAAATTGAGACAGAAATTGCAAAATTAGCTGTTTCAATGGTTCCGAATATCGATAAAATTCGTTTTGTGAACTCGGGAACCGAAGCCTGTATGAGTGCTGTTCGTTTGGCAAGAGGATATACAAAACGAGAAAAAATAATCAAGTTCCGCGGTTGCTATCACGGACATTCCGATTCGTTTTTAATTGCAGCGGGTAGCGGATTATCAACTTTCGGTGTACCATCGAGCCCCGGAGTTACAAAAGGAACTGCTCAAGATACGTTGTTGGCAAATTTCAACGATTTAAATTCTGTAAAAGAATTGTTTGAAGCTAATAAAAACGAAATTGCAGCGATTATCATTGAACCGGTAGCAGGAAACATGGGCTGTGTGCCACCTGTGAATAATTTTCTTCAAGAATTAAGATCGATCTGTGATGAAAACGGAGCATTGTTGATTTTTGATGAAGTAATGACTGGTTTTAGATTGGCTAAAGGCGGTGCGCAAGAATTGTTTAATGTTACCGCAGATATTGTTTGTTTTGGTAAGGTAATTGGCGGCGGATTGCCTGTTGGTGCATTTGCTGCACGTACAGAAATTATGAATTATCTGGCGCCTGTTGGTCCGGTTTATCAGGCAGGAACGTTGTCAGGGAATCCGTTGGCAATGGCAGCTGGTTTGGCTATGTTGCAGGCAATAAATAACGATGCCGAATTATTCAATCGATTAGAAGCAAAAACAGCATATTTAGAAGAAGGAATCCGAAAGGTTTTAACTGCGAACAATAAAACGTTTACAGTAAATAGAGTAGGTTCTATGATTTCGATTTTCTTCTGTGAAAACCAAGTTGAAAATTACGAAGATGCATCTAAAGCCGATACGCCCGAGTTTAAAAAGTTCTTTCACGATTTGTTAGAACGCGGTATTTACATTGCGCCGTCAAGCTATGAAACATGGTTTATTACCGATGCTTTATCTTATGAAGACTTAGACGAAACAATAAAAGTTATAAACGAAGTAACAAAATAAAAAAAGCCCCAAAGAGTATTTAACTTTTTGGGGCTTTTTCATGGTTGAATTTTTACTCAACTATGAAATTATTACTTTTCTTTTTACCTGCGAATTTTTCTAATTTGTAAGTTAAAGAAAACATTACGTATTGTTTTAAAATAACATCTTGCGTATCATAAATGCTGGTTGGTGTAGTTGTTCTGCGTACACTTTGGTTTTGATTTAAAATATCATACATTTTAACCTTTGCCAATAAACGTTCGTTTAAGAAATTGTATCCTAAACTGGCGTTCCAAAGCAAGAAATCTTTTCTAAATTCACTTGAAAGGTTAGAGTTGTATTCGTACATAAGATCACTTCCAAAAACAACATTTTTAGGCATGTATGATGTAATCATTAAACCAGCTTTGTGTCTAAAATAATTCGCTTGATCAACTGTAAAATTTTTGTAATTTGTATTACTTAAACTGTACTCATAGGTAGGTTGTATGGTTAATTTTTTATCAAAATCTAACGTAACGTTAAACTTTGGACCAAAGCTCGTGGTACTTGCATTATAAGCAACATTATTTAAAATACCTTTGCTTAAATCTGCATTTGCATTAAAGCCTGCGTTTACAGATAATTTATTCTTATCACTTAAATTAAAACTTTTGCTGTAATTAACTCCAGCCCAATAATTGTAGGTGTCGTAAACATTTATGTAGGTTGACGTTGATACAAAGCTTTCGTCGTATGATTGTGCCGTACCTGTAGCACGCGTATTGTAGCTTCCACCACCGTAAAAGTAATAGCCCGAACGCGTTTGCCAATCATAATCTCTAAAGCTAAGATAAACGCTATGTTCTTGTGTTGTTAGTAAATTTCTGTTACCAGTAGATCTAAACAACGGGCTTGATAAATCTTCATATTCTAACAATTGTTGTAAATACGGACTGTTTTCTCTGTACGAATAATTTGCATAAATACTCTTCGATTTTCCTAATTGCACACTAGTACTTACATTTAGTTGCGGTAAAATATCGAAACGATTATTCAAATAATTTGCGTTGTTGTAATAGGACGATACATCGTAATTATTAAAAATTGTTCCAGCTCCTATATGAAGCCAAACCTTTTCGGTGTTTAACTGATAGCCTACACTTGGCGCAGATTTCGTTCCCTTTAAGCTATTTGAGTATGACAGTAAGTTGTTATAGTTTGTATAATTGTTGCTTGCGCTGTTAAAATCAAAAGTTCCCCTGCCTTGAAATTCGTTTATAAAAGTAGATGTATATCTAAAAGTTAACGTTTGTTTGTTGTCAATTGGTTCACGGTAAACGGCGTTAAAAGTGTATTCATCGGTATGGCTTGTCGAATTAATTTGTTGGTTTCGAATATCATCTGGTGTTGCTGACTGAAAGAAATAAGCTGCCGAATTTCTTAATTGATTAGTTTCATTTTTAGAATTTCTATTCACCAAGCCCAAGCTTATACTTCTGCCTTTTCTTTTAAATCTGCGCGCAATTAAAAATTCGTTTTCAAAATTAAAAGTATCTACATTTAAAAAATCAGAACTGTTTGATTTGTTTAAATCTTCACCAAATTCATTTTTCGTTTGGCTTGAACTGTTGGTTCTGTTTGTACTGATTCCTCTTTTTAAATTTGGAACAATAGTAAGCGTTGTAAGCGAATCTATTTCCATTTCAATGTCATAATTGAAAGTATGATTGGCAGATTTTGATCGTAAGTCAGATTCAGATTCGGTAATAAACCTGTTTTCAGGTAACAGATTTTCAATACGCGATTTATTTTTGTTCGTATTTTCTACTTCATTATAAAGATAGTTCATACTAACTTTATTCTTTTTACCCCAATTGTCGCTGTAATTTACCCCGATCATATCGGTTTGATAAATTCCTTTACCACCGCCAAAATTCAATCCGTTTACAGAGAAAGATCCATCGTCACTCCAAGTTGAATAACTGTTTCTACCGCCAGACATGTTGTCCATGATTTCGTTTGTAGAAAATCCGGTGGAGTTTATATTGTTTGACGCGCCTAAAACGCTTATTTTAAAATCGTTTTTAAAATAATTGAACAAAAGTGATGATTCGTATCGGTCATCTGTTCCGTAACCGGCAATAAATCGGCCAAAAAGACCTTTGTTTTTGTCTTCGTCTATGGTAAGATTTATGGTTTTAGAATCACTTGTAGCCTTTGCTCCGGTAAGTTTTTCTTCTTTAGATTTAGTATCGGTAATTTGAACTTTATTAATGATATCTTTCGGTAAATTTTCAATAGCTACTTTTCCATCTGCTCCAAAAAACGGTTTTCCGTTTACCAAAACATTATTAACCTCTTTACCGTTTACTTTAATTTTTCCGGCTTCATCAACTTCAACTCCCGGTAACTGTTCCAAAAGCTCTTTTACGGTTGCGTCTGGTCGTACTTTAAACGATGCTGCATTAAACTCCAATGTGTCTTTTTTAATACGGATCGGCGCTGCATCGGTGGTAATTACCAATTCATCTAAAACATCGCTTCCGGGTTTTAAAGAAATAGTGCTAAAATCGATACTTTCTTTAATGTTTTCAAACTGTTGCGAATAATCTTCGAAACCAAGATAAGAAATCGTCATAAAAGTAGGTTCTTCTATCTTTTTAACAGGCATTGAAAAAGTTCCTTTTACATCGGTAATCGTATAATCAATCAGGGTAGAATCTTTTTGCGAAGACAGGTAAATAGTTGCGGCTTCTATGGGTTTTCTATCCATATCAACAATTTTTCCTTTTAATTCTATCTTTTGCGCAAAAATAAAATTAGCACATAAGAACGTGCAAATAAGCAGTAGGTTTTTCATAAAATGTTTTTATTAGTTTTTAGTAAACGCAAAAGTGTTAAAAAAAGTATATAAAAAAAAGCGTAGAATAATTTTTCACACGCTTTTAACATTCTTTATATTGCTGATGATTCTACAATTCCCTCATTCTGCCTGGCATCATCATGCGTCCGCCACGGTTTCTGTTGTTTGATGAATTTCCAAACTGATTGAATTTCCATGTTACCGAAAACATCACATATCGCTCTAAAACAGTATTTTCCTGGTCGATAATCGCTGTTGGGCTGATTGTTCTTGATGTTCCTATGTTTTGATTCAGCAAATCGTACACTTTTACTTTCGCAGTTAACGCTTTGTTTAAGAATGCGTACGAAATGGCGGTGTTCCACAAAAAGAAATCTCTTTGAAAACCAGGTGCAATGTTAGAATTGTAAGTGTAACCAAAATCGTTACCCCAAGTGAAATTTTCTGGCCAGTAAGTGGTTGTTTGCAACATAATGTTGTGCTTCACAAAACTAGTTTCAGCCAATTGAAAATTACTGTATTTGGTATTGTTAAACGACACGTTGTATGACGGTGCTATGGTGAAAAGTTCGCCATAATCCCAAGATCCGTAAATGTTTGGAGAAAAACTTAATTCATCGGCATCATACAAAACGCCATTTGCAAAACCTTTTTGTTTGTTGAATGTAATGTTTGTTCCTGCGCCGTATCGAATAGTATGCGCATCAAATTTATACGATTTACTCCAATGGAAAAACAATCCGGTGTTAAACGCGCCCGAAACATTTTCATAAGTAGTGGTTCGCTTACGGTTTTCGTCGAATAGGGTAGAAGAAACAATTTGCGAATCATAAAAACTTGCGTTGGCAAAAATACTCCAGCCAGATCGTAGTTGAAAGTTGTAGTTTCTAAAACCTAAACGTAACGAGTGGTATCTTGCCTGATCTAAATCGCGGTTTCCAATATATGTTTGCAACGGATCGTTTAAACGCTCGTAAGGAAGAATCTGCGTAGCATTCGGGTTATTTACGTTGTAGTTGTAACCAATGTTGAAATTTTTGTTTTTATCAAGCTTGTACCTGAAATTACTGCGGATATAAGGCGAAATAAATTTTCTATCGACAGAATAATCGTTACTCATGTAAAAAGCCGATGCATTAAAATTGGCAATATTTACTCCCGAATTTACAAACCATTCCACTTTGTCGGTATTATAATTTAAACCTACGTAAGGTGTGTTGGTGATGATATTTGTATGTGTTTGGTTGGATAATCGATCATTAAAATCAATAAAACTGTTGCTGTCTTCGTTAAAATTAAAGGTGTTTAGGTTGTCGGTTTGGTTGTTGTAATCAAACGTATAACCTAAATCAATAAACGATTTTTCGCTGATAGGTTGCGAATATTCTGCAGTTGCTGTATAAGTGTCTGATGTACTGTTTGATTTTTCTTCCTGATTTCTAATATCATTTGGCTGATCACCCTGATAAAACAAAGTAGCAGAATTGGTGTTTCCTAAGCCTGTTGTTTTTGAATTGTCGTTGCTGAATTCCAAACTGAAATTCTTTCCTTTATCGTTTAGTTTTTTGTTGAATTCAATCGAGTTCTTAAACGTGAAACTGTCAGATGTAGAAAAAGATTTTTCATTACTTTCATTAAATAAATTACCGTCTGCATCCATTGATTTTGCTGCGGATGTATTTCTGAATTCGTTGTTGTTTGCTGTAATTTGCGGGTTAACAAACAATTGAGTTGTCGGATTTATTTTATATTCCAAACGAACATCGGCATTGTGGTTGGTATTGTTGTTTAAACGTTGCGATTCCGATTCGGTAATAAAATCGCCGTCAGGCAACAGGTTTATCACGCGCGAACGGTTGTTGTTTTTGTTCTGTGTATCTTTAAAATAATAGCTCGCGTTGGTTTCAAAACCTTTAAAGAACTGATCAGAATAATTTACACCCGCCATATTGGTACGCGTAATTCCTGTACCGCTACCAAAACCGCCTGGACCACCCGAACGACCGCCAAAACTAAACATTTGGCTACGACCGCCACCCATATTGTCAAAAAGTTCATCCATAGAAAAACCTTCGGAATTTATGTTGTTAGACGATGCTAAGACCGAAATTTTACGGTTTCCTTTAAAATAGTTGATTAATCCACTGCTTTCGTAACGGTTGGCGTCGTCAATAATACTGCCAATTCCTGTACTTAATTTAGCCATTAAACCCTTGTTGTTGGCTTCATCTATCGTTAGATTTATGCTGGCATTATCACTCTTGGCTCTTCTACCCGAAAATTCTTCACCTTTGGTTTCATGGTCAGTAACCTGAATTTTTTTAATTAAATCAGCAGGTAAATTCTGTAACGCAATAGTTCCGTCTGTATTAAAAAAAGGCTTTCCATTTACTAAAATCTGCGTAACTTCTTTACCGTTTACGGTTATTTTTTTGTTGGCATCAATTTCAACACCCGGTAATTCTTTCAACAGTGCTTCCACATTGGCATCGGGACGAACTTTAAACGACGAAGCGTTAAATTCCAACGTGTCGTTTTTAACGCGAATAGGTGCATCGGTAACAATTACAATTTCCGACAGTAGATCAGAATCAGATGCCATTATTACTTCTCCTAAATCTTTTGACTGATTAATCTTGTCGAATTTTTCGATTTTATCTTTGTATCCGATAAACGAAAATGTAAGGTAAGAAGGTTCTTCAACGGCTTTAATATCCATAGAAAATAAACCAGTAACATCGGTTGTAGCGTACTGAATAAGTGTAGAATCTTTCGCTTTAGAAAGATAAACAGTCATGTCGGCAACCGGTGCTTTGGCATCGTCTACTACTTTTCCTTTCAGTTGAATGTTTTGTGCAAAACTGTCAAAGGAAATCAGCATTATTAAAAACGGAAGTATAGATAGTATCTTTTTCATAATGCAAAAATAGCAAAGTGTTTTATGTTAAAAAATCCGATTGTCGCTATTTATTTGGTTTTTACCGATTTTATATTCATTTTAAATAGAATCATTCAGTATTTTGTTGATGTTTTTCTGATATTCTGCATTATCGTTAATGCCAATATGATCTTGATTTTTAAGAATAATAACAGAATCTTTTTCTTTCAAAACAGATTGTAGTTTTAAAGAATTTTCGTGAGTAATTACATAATCTTTTTCTCCATGAAAAATAAAAACCGGACTTTTAACTTTAGGTAGATGCAAATTATTTTCGAAAGGATATTTTAATATGAAAGTTGGAAGAAACGGAAATCGTGATTTCATTTCGCTTTTTAAATTGAAATAAGGCGCTTGTAAAATCAATAATTTAGGATTATTTGCTGATGCCAAATACGATGCAATTCCGGTCCCAATAGAGTATCCTACAATAATGATTTCATCTTCATTAAAATCTTTTTTCAGAAAATTGTAGCCTAATTGTGCATCTGAAAATAATTGAGTTTGATCTGAAATGTTTCCTTCGCTCTTTCCAAAACCCCTGTAATCAGTAATAAAAACATTATAACCCAATTCTAAATAAATCGAAGCGACGTTTCCCCACGTTGATAAATTTCCTGCGTTACCATGAAGAAAATAAACAACGCCTTTAGGATTTTTGGTTTCAAAATATAAATTGTTGATCGTAGTATTATCAGGTGCTTTAAGATTTATTTCCTTGAAACTGTTTGGATATGTGTACTTGGTTTCTTTACTGATTTTTAGTGGATGAAAAATAAAGCTTTCCTGATTAAAATACATTACTAAATATAGAATCAGGTATAGCGAAATAAAAGATGAAATAATTTTAAAATAAATTGAACGCATAGTGAGTTTTTGATCGATTTAAAAATACAAAAAAAAGGAAAGACGTTTAAATCTTTCCTTTTGTAATTATTTCTGACGGAAGTATATTTCTATTGGCACTCCTTCAAAATTATAAATTTCGCGTAATTTATTTTCAACATAACGCTTGTACGGATCTTTAATATATTGCGGTAAATTGGCAAAGAACACAAACTGTGGCACAGGCGTTGGCAACTGCATACAGTATTTAATTTTAATGTATTTACCTTTAATTGCCGGTGGCGGATTGTGTTCGATGATCGGCAACATGGTATCGTTAAATTTCGATGTTGCAATACGTTGCTTACGGTTTT
>Ga0308157_10004544_pt1 | contig 18338 bp, 22 predicted proteins | sample PhyBR1_FD_201035 | JGI IMG/M metagenome (GOLD analysis project Ga0308157, IMG submission 201035) | Phyllosphere microbial communities from UC Gill Tract Community Farm, Albany, California, United States - DLSLB.R1 | ecosystem: Host-associated > Plants > Phyllosphere > Unclassified | place: USA...
GCGCTTTTTGAATAACCGGCTGACGGTCAACGCCGACGTGTTTTACGTAAAATGGAAAAACATCCAGCAGGGCGTGTACCTGCCCACCTGCGCCTACACCTATAACGCCAACGCCGGCGACGCCACCACCCGCGGTTTTGAATTCGACATCAAGGCCAAGCCAGTGGCGGGCCTGACCTTGACCGCGTCGGGCGGCTACGTGAAAGCGGAACTGAGCAACGATGCCGGCATCCAGAACGGCGTCGTGGGGGCGGTGGCCGGCGCCCGCATCCAGGGCGTGCCGAAGTACAACGCGGCGATCAGCGCGCGCTACAACTTCGTGATGGGCGAGCGGGGCGCGTTCGTGATGGGGGGCGTGCAGTGGGTGGGCGCCAGCAAGGGCTCGCTCAATCCCGAGTCCACCGACTACGACCGGCCCGGTTACCACACGGCCGATTTCAGCGCGGGGGCCAGCTTCGACAATTACACGGTGACGGTATTCGTCAAGAACGCGTTCGACAACGACACCGTGATCCAGCACCCGCAGGTGGCATCGATCGTGCAGGGGTACCGCCTGATGCCGCGCGCCATAGGCATGAGCCTGGCGACCAAGTTCTAGGCGATAATGCTGTCTTTGAGTCTACGTTCAAAGGCAGCATGATGGCGATCACGATTTATCACAACACCGCGTGCGGCACGTCGCGCAAAACCCTGGAAGCAATCCGCGCCACCGGCGTGGAGCCGACGATCATCGATTACGTGAAAACCCCGCCCACCCGCGCTGTGCTCGAAGACCTGATCGCCCGGTCCGGTCTCACCGTGCGCCAGGCCATGCGCGACAAGGGCGACCTGTACGGCGAGCTGGGCCTCGGCGACCTGTCGCTGCCGGATTCGGCTTTGCTGGACGCGATGATGGCCCACCCGATCCTGATCAACCGCCCGTTCGTGGTAACGCCCAAGGGCGTGCGCCTGTGCCGGCCATCCGAGCTGGTGCAAGAACTGCTGTGATGGCGTTGCGTCATGGCCGGTGGTGCGTGGCTGTCGCCATCTGGCTGTGTGCCGGTGCCGCGACCGCTGTGGGCGCCTGGAAACCGGGGCCGCGCGAGGCGGAATGCCGGGCGGCGCTCGAGGCGGCGCTGCCCACGCCGCAGCTGGAACAGCTGCTGGGCCGCAAGCTCAAGGCAGGACTCATTGCCGCGACCAAGGAATGCGTATTCGCCTATTCCTATGCGCAGCCGGCGCCAGGCGACCTGCAAACGAATTTGGTGCTGCTGAGTTTTCTGCCGCGCGGGCAGGCGCGCACGCAGTTCGACAAAGACCGGGAGCTTCTTGGCGCCCAGGCCGTGCCGCATGCACCGCTGGCGGGCATGGGGCAGGGCTACAGCTATCAGCTGTACGGCTTCCAGATGCTGGAGCTGCTCACGACCGGCGGGGCCTGGATGCAGGTGGGGATCGATAGACGCCTGCCGGCCGGTACCCTCGACGCGGTGGCGGCGTTGGCCGTGATGCTGACTGCTGCGCCGGTGGCCGGCGACTGGCTGCTGCAAGACTAGCGCCTGAATGTATAACGGCGCCCTCGGCGCCGTTGTTTGAAGCAGTGCGTCCGCTCAGTGCGTCCGATTCACCGAGAAGTGCGCCAGTTGCAGCAGCGACTCCTTGTACACGCCCTCGGGCAAATCGGCAATCGCGGCCGACGCGCGTTCGGCGGCAATCTCGGCCTGGCGACGGGTGTAGTCGAGCGCGCCGCTGGTGGTGATGGCAGCGAGCACGCTGTCGAAATGTTCTTCGTCGCCTTGCTCGATGCAGGTGCGCACCAGGTCGCGCTGTTCCGGCGTGCCGTGTTCCATCAGATAAATCAATGGCATGGTCGGCTTGCCTTCGCGCAGGTCGTCGCCCACGTTCTTGCCGATTTCGCTGGCGTCGCCGGCGTAGTCGAGCACGTCGTCGATCAACTGGAACGCGGTGCCCAGCGAGCGGCCGTATTCGCCGGCAGCGGCGATCTGGTCGTCGTTGGCGCCGGCAATCAGCGCGCCCAGTTCGGCGGCGGCTTCGAACAGCTTGGCCGTTTTTGAACCGATCACTTGCAGGTAGCGCTCCTGGCTCACGTCCGGGTCGTGCATGTTCAGCAGTTGCAGCACTTCGCCTTCGGCCAGCACGTTGGTGGCGTCGGACAGGATCTGCATCACCCGCATATTGTCCAGGCGCACCATCATCTGGAACGAGCGCGAGTGCAGGAAGTCGCCCACCAGCACCGACGCCGCATTGCCGAACAGTGCGTTGGCGGTGGCGCGGCCACGGCGCAGCGACGATTCGTCGACCACGTCGTCGTGTAGCAAGGTAGCGGTGTGGATGAACTCGACCACGGCGGCCAGCTCGTGGTGGGCCTTGCCCTGATAACCATAAGCGTTAGCCACCAGCAAGACCAATACCGGGCGCAGGCGTTTGCCGCCGGCGCTGATGATGTACTCGGCGATCTGGTTGACCAGGCTGACTTCGGAATGCAAATTCCGGCGGATCACCGCATTGACCGCATCCATGTCGGCGGCGATCGGTTGGGCGATGGAGTTTTCTGGAGCGGTGTGGGTAGCGGCAGACAAGACGAACCTGTGCGTTGACATTATAGGTGCCGAGATTATACGACATGCCCTCCGCCGCCGGGGACGTTGGTGTATCTGTCTACCTTGGCGAGGTGAAAAGCTTGGTTTTCCGAGAAGGCGTGTTGACTGACATACCACGCCGCCAGCCATTTGTGAATAGTTTTTGACGCGAAAACCCATCCCATGTATAATCTGCGGTTCCCCGGTTTCCATGCAGGACAGCAGCACTTGGCCTTGCAAGGCGTCGGCGGATTTTTCTCAACATATGAAGAGGTTTCAAATCATGTACGCGGTCATAAAAACCGGTGGCAAACAATACAAAGTTGTCGCTGGCGAAAAACTTAAAGTAGAACAGATACCTGCAGACATTGGTTCCGAAATCACCATTGACCAAGTCCTCGCCGTTGGCGCGGGCGACAGCATCAAGTTTGGTGCTCCCCTGGTTGAAGGTGCTACGGTACTGGTTACTGTTGTGGCTCAAGGTCGTCACGATAAGGTGAAGATTTTCAAGATGCGTCGTCGTAAGCACTACCAGAAGCATCAAGGCCATCGTCAGAATTACACCGAAATCCAAATCGTCTCGATCAACGGCTAATCCCGTTCCGGCACACTAGTACTCAAGGAGCTTTAGCATGGCACACAAAAAAGGCGGCGGCACAACGCGAAATGGTCGTGACTCAGAATCAAAACGCCTGGGCGTTAAGGTTTACGGCGGTCAAACGATCAATGCAGGCGGCATCATCATTCGTCAACGCGGCACCCCAGTGCGCGCCGGCGAAGGCGTTGGCACCGGCAAAGACCACACCCTGTTCGCTCTGGTGGACGGCGTGGTCAAGTTCGTGATCAAGGGCGCAGGCTCGAAGCAGTACGTTACCGTAGTAGCAGCAGCGTAAATTACGCTCACGGCCCGGCGCGCCTTTATTGGCAGCGCGGGCCGATTTTGTAAGGCGCAAGCCTTCAATCGAAAAGGCTCTGCCCATGGTAGGGCCTTTTAGTTTTATGGCGGTACATCATGAAGTTTATCGACGAAGCAAAAATTGAAGTAATCGGTGGTGACGGCGGCAATGGTTGCGCCTCGTTTTGCCGTGAAAAATTCCGCCCATTTGGCGGCCCTGACGGCGGCGACGGCGGCAAGGGTGGCTCGATCTGGGCCGTAGCGGACCGTAACATCAATACCTTGGTCGATTTCCGCTTCTCCAAGGTGCACCGCGCGAAAGACGGCGAATCGGGCCGTGGCGCCGATTGCTACGGCAAGGGCGCTGACGATATCCATATGCGCATGCCGGTCGGCACCCTGATCATCGACGACGTGTCGGGCGAGATCCTGGCCGACCTGACCGAACACGGCCAGATGGAATTGCTGGCCAAGGGCGGCGAAGGCGGCTGGGGCAATATCCACTTCAAGACCTCCACCAACCGCGCGCCGCGTCAAAAGACCGAGGGCAAGGAAGGCGAACGCCGCGAAATCCGCCTGGAACTGAAAGTGCTGGCGGACGTGGGCCTGCTGGGCATGCCCAACGCCGGTAAATCGACGTTCATTTCGGCCGTGTCGAATGCCCGTCCGAAGATTGCCGATTACCCGTTCACCACCCTGTTCCCGAACCTGGGCGTGGTCCGTGTATCGCACGAGAAAAGCTTTGTGATCGCCGACATTCCGGGCCTGATCGAAGGCGCCGCCGAAGGTGCGGGCCTTGGCCACCAATTCCTGCGCCACCTGCAGCGCACCGGCCTGCTGTTGCACATCGTCGACCTGGCGCCGTTCGAGACCAATGTCGATCCGGTCAAGGAAGCCAAGGCGCTGGTCAACGAGCTGAAAAAGTACGATGAAGCGCTGGTGGACAAGCCACGCTGGCTGGTACTGAACAAGCTCGACATGGTGCCGGAAGCGGAGCGCGTCAAACGCGTCAAGGACTTCATCAAGAAGTTCGGCTTCAAGGGCCCGGTGTTCGAGATTTCCGCGCTGAGCCGCGACGGCACGCAAGAGCTGGTCAACGCCATCCAGATGCACCTGGAACAAGTGCGCCATACCGAGCAGCGCAGCGAAGAAACCCAGATGACCGAAGAAGCGCGCGGCATTTCGTCGATCGATCCGGACGATCCGCGCTTCAAGATTCTCGACTGATTTTTCTGGCGAGGACGGCTCCAGTCCTCGACGTACTCCAGTATCAACGGCATAATCAGTGATCAGCTGATTATGCCTTTTCATTTTGGCGCCGCCTTTGTCATCGCAGGGCCGGCCACCTTCTGCGGCAAGCAGGGCCATCCGCCCCGCGATGCGCACAGCCAGCACAATCACAGCACCATCATCGTCGTTTTATTCGCTTGTCTGGAGCAGTGTCGCACCCATGAATTCCGTCATACAAAAAGCCCAACGCATCATCATCAAGGTCGGCTCATCGCTGGTCACCAACGACGGCCGCGGCCTCGATCACGCTGCCATTGCCCGCTGGGCGTCGCAAATTGCCGCCTTGCGCGCACTGGGCAAACAGGTGGTGCTGGTGTCGTCGGGCGCGATTGCCGAGGGCATGCTCCGCCTCGGCTTCGAGCGCCGTCCGCACGACATCCACGAGTTGCAGGCCTGCGCTGCCGTCGGCCAGATGGGCCTGGCGCAAATCTATGAAACCAGCTTCCGCGCCCATGGCCTGGGCACCGCGCAAGTACTGCTCACCCACGCCGACCTGGCCGACCGCGAACGCTACCTGAATGCCCGTTCCACGCTCACCACCTTGCTGCGTCTCGGTGTGGTGCCGATCATTAACGAAAACGACACGGTGGTCACTGACGAAATCAAGTTCGGCGACAACGACACGCTCGGCGCGCTGGTTGCCAACCTGATCGAAGCCGATGCCCTGATCATCCTCACCGACCAGAAGGGTTTATACAGCGCCGATCCGCGCAAGGACCCGCAAGCCGTATTGATCCAGCATGGCCGCGCCGGCGACCTGGCGCTGGAAGCGATGGCCGGCGGCGCCGGCAGCAGCCTGGGCCGTGGCGGCATGCTCACCAAGATCCTGGCTGCCAAGCGCGCCGCCAAGTCGGGCGCCCACACCGTCATCGCCTACGGCCGCGAAGACCGGGTGCTGGAGCGCCTGGCTGGCGGCGAAGCCATCGGCACCGAGCTGGCCGCGCAAACCGGCCACCTGACCGCCCGCAAGCAATGGATGGCCGACCACCTGCACACGGCTGGCCAGGTCGTGCTCGACGCGGGCGCCGTGCAAAAGCTCACTGGCGAAGGCAAGTCGCTGTTGCCGATCGGCGTGGTGGAAGTCAAAGGGGAGTTTGGCCGCGGCGCCGTGATTACCTGCGTGAACCAGGCCGGCGTGCCGGTGGCGCGGGGGCTGTCCAACTACACCAGCGCCGAAACCCGGCGCATCATGCGCAAATCATCGAACGAGATCGAATCGATCCTCGGCTTCGTGGAAGGTCACGAGCTGATCCATCGCGACAACCTGGTGCTGGTTTAATCTTCGCTCAAATGCCGGCCGGTGCCGGCGTTTTACTGCGGTAGTCGCACAGGTCGACCTGCATGCAGTTCCAGCACTCGGGCTTGCGCGCCTTGCAGGTGTAGCGGCCGTGCAGGATCAGCCAGTGGTGGGCATCCTGCAAGAACTCTTTCGGAATAAACTTCAACAGCTTCTGCTCGACGATGTCGACGTTCTTGCCCGGCGCCAGGCCGGTGCGGTTCGAGACGCGGAAGATGTGCGTGTCCACCGCCATGGTCGGCTCGCCGAACGCCGTGTTGAGCACCACGTTGGCCGTCTTGCGGCCCACGCCGGGCAAGGCTTCCAGCGATTCCCGGTCGCGCGGCACTTCGCCGCCGTGCAACTCCACCAGCATCTTGCACGTGGCGATCACGTTCTTGCCCTTGGTCTTGTAGAGGCCGATGGTCTGGATGTAAGTCTTGAGTTCCTCTTCACCGAGGTCCAGCATCGCTTGCGGCGTGTTCGCTACCGGGTACAGCTTGCGCGTAGCCTTGTTGACGCCCACGTCGGTGGACTGCGCCGACAGCAGTACGGCAATCAGCAATTCGAACGGCGTGGTGTATTCGAGTTCGGTTTTCGGGTGGGGATTGGCGGCGCGGAAGCGCACGAACATGTCGTAGCGTTTGGCTGGATTCATTCAGGCTGGGTTCCGTTCTGGCTGGCGGCCGCTTGGGCCGCCGCTTCTTTTTTCAGGCGCGCGCGCTCCATGGCGGCGGCAATGATGGCTTTCTTGCGTTCCAGCGCTTCGGCGGACGCCGCATCGGCCGGATCGATGGCGTTCACCGTGTCCATCTTGTGCTGGGCCTTGGCGGCCAGGCGGGCGTCGTTGTCCTGCTTGTCCTGCAACAGGCGGGCTGCGCGGCGGTCGTGGCGCTCGCGTGCGGCGTCGGCGTCGGCCTGGCGCCAGGCATCCCAACCAGTGGTCTCGGTCACCGGGTACATGACGATGCAATCGACGGGGCACGGATGGACGCACAGGTCGCAGCCGGTGCACAGGTCGGGCACGATGGTATGCATCAGCTTGGCGGCGCCGACGATGGCGTCCACCGGGCACGCCTGGATGCACAACGTGCAACCGATACACAGCGACTCATCGATGTAGGCGACCGCGCGCGGCCGTTCCAGGCCGTTGACGGGATTGAGGGGAATCACCCTGCGGCCGGTAACGGCGGACAGGCGCGCGATGCCTTCGGCGCCGCCGGGCGGGCACTGGTTGATGTCGGCCGCGCCGCTGGCGATCGCTTCCGCGTACGGCCGGCAACCGTCGTAGCCGCACTTGGTGCATTGCGTTTGCGGCAAAACATCTTCAATGCGGTCGGCGAGGCTGGGAGGGTTGATGGTGGACACGGCGAGTAACGATGCGATAAAACGCCATTATCCAATATATGGCGGCGCGCTGCGTGGCAATTGGCGCGGATGGGCCGAAACCCGCACCGCGCCGGCGCAGCGCGGGGGAGTCAGGCGTGCTGCTGGATGAAGGCAGTAATTTTCGGGCACACCACCTCGCGCCAGCGGCGGCCCGAGAAGATGCCGTAGTGGCCGGCGCCGGGCGCCACGAAGTCTTGCTGCATGTCGGCCGGGATATTGGTGCACAGATCGTGCGCAGCCTGGGTTTGCCCCGCGCCCGAAATGTCGTCCAGTTCGCCCTCGACCGTGAACAGCGCCACCGTGGTGATGTCTTGCGGACGCACCAGCTGGCCACCGACTTCCCACGTGCCGCGCGGCAGTGCAAAGTCCTGGAACACGGTTTTAATGGTGTCGAGGTAGTACTCGGCCGGCATGTCGAGCACGGCGTTGTATTCGTCGTAAAACTTGCGGTGCGATTCGGCGGTTTCTTCGTCGCCCTTGACCAGGTGGTCGTAAAAATCGCGGTGGCTCTGCGCGTGGCGGCCCGGGTTCATGGCAATGAAGCCCGCGTGCTGCAGGAAGCCCGGATACACCTTGCGGCCGAAACCGGGATAGTTCGGCGGCACCGGGTAAATCACGGTATTTTCGAACCATGAGAATTTTTTCTCGGTGGCCAGGTTGTTGACAGCCGTAGGTGAACGGCGCGGATCGATCGGGCCGCCCATCATGGTCATGGTCTTGGGCAGCTTGGGGTCTTGTGCCGTGGCCATCAGCGCGATGGCGGCCAGTACCGGCACCGTGGGCTGGCATACGGAAATCACGTGTACATCCGGGCCCAGGTGGCGGATGAAGTCCTGCACATAATAGATGTAGTCGTCGAGGTGGAACGCGCCATCGGCCAGCGGCACCATGCGCGCGTCGGTCCAGTCGGTAATGAACACGTCGTGCTCGACCAGCAGGCCGCGCACGGTGTCGCGCAGCAGCGTGGAATGGTGGCCGGAAAGCGGCGCCACCAGCAGCACGGTGGGTTGCGCCAGCGCCTTGATTTGCTCGTCGCCCAGGTCTTTGCGGAAATGGATCAGGCGGCAGAACGGCTTGGTGATGGTCACCTGTTCGATGATGCCCACCGGCTCGGGCATGCCCTTGACTGGCGACGCGTCGATTTCGAACTGCGGCTTTTCGTAGTCCTTGCCCAGGCGGTACATCAGCTCATATCCGGCAGCGATGCGTTGCGAGAACGGCGTGTGCGCCAGCGGCGACACCGGATTGCTAAAGATTTTGGCGGACGCATCAGCCCACTGCATCAGCGGGGTGAGCATCGAGCGTTGCATTTCGTGCAGTTGGTAGAGCATGTGAGGTCCCGGTCTTATTGTTGTTGCATTGCGTATGGTGCACTGCACCACCGGCCTTCATCATACGCCTGTTATGGCGTAACCCGAAGCATTTCAGGCTGCCTCAGGGCAAGGAATGGGCGATGCCGCAACACGCGTCCTGTGTGAACAATAATACTGCTGAACGCATAAAAAAAGCAGCGTTTCCGCTGCTTTCGTGTAGGACAGTCACCCGCGCTGTTGCTTTGCGCGGGCGGTTCGGTTCGCTTAATCGAAGACCGGGGTTTCCACGCCCAGCACCTTGTGCAGCTTCGGCGAGGTGGTGGTGTATTGCATATGGATCTTTTTGTCCGGGAAGATGTACGGCGCCGCGCCGAAGGCAGCCAGTGCCGCTTCGTGGAAGCCTGACAGGATCAGTTTTTTCTTGCCAGGGTAGGTGTTGATGTCACCCACGGCAAAAATGCCCGGCACGTTGGTTTCGAATTTCTCGGTGTCCTGCACCTTCAGCTGGCGGCGTTCGATGTCCAGGCCCCACTCGGCGATCGGGCCCAGTTTTGGCGACAGACCGTAGAACACCAGCAGCATGTCCAGCGGTACGCGACGGGTGACGCCGTCCTGGCCGGTCACCTTCAGTTCGGTCAGCTTGTCATCCTTGGTTTCGAAGCCGGTGGCCTGGCCGACGATCAGTTGCATTTCGTAGTCGTCGCACAGGGCTTTCATCTTGGCGACCGACGCTGGTGCCGCGCGGAAGTCTTCGCGGCGGTGCAGCAGAACTACCGATTCGGCTTTCCCGACGAAGTTCAGGGCCCAGTCCAGTGCCGAATCGCCGCCACCGCAGATCACCAGGTTCTTGCCCTCGAACTGGGCAGGGTCCTTGACCTTGTAGTGCAGTTGCGAGCCTTCGAACACGTCGATGCCATCCACCTTCAGGGTACGCGCCTGGAACGAACCGACGCCGGCGGCGATGAAGATGGTCTTGGTGATGAACTCGGTGCCGGCGGTGGTGGCCACATCGAAGCGGCCGTCGTCGCGGCGCTGGACCTTGACCACTTCCTGGCCCAGGTGGAACGTCGGTTCGAATGGTTCGATCTGCTTGAGCAGGTTGTCGGTCAGTTCCTGGCCGGTGCACGAAGGCACGGCCGGGATGTCGTAGATCGGCTTGTCAGGATACAGTTCGACGCATTGTCCGCCCACCGCGCCCAGCGAATCGATGACGTGGGCTTTGATTTCCAGCAGACCCAGCTCGAAGACCTGGAACAGGCCGACCGGGCCGGCGCCAATGATGACGGCATCGGTTTCGATGACGCCGGTAGGAGTGACAGTGCTATTCATTCGTTTTTCCTGTGATTTCAATAATGGTTAGGCAACACAAGGCTGCACACAGTACGTGCGCGCTGCCCGGTGCCGCCCGGCCAGGACGGGCGTCTTAACGTACCAGCAGGTGCAGCTTATCTTTGACGTCCTTGAACTGGTCGGCTTCCGGCAGCGGGGCCACGGTCTTGGTGATCGAAGGCCAGTTGCGCGACAGATCGGCGTTGATCTTGATGTATTGCTGCTGGTCGCCAGGAACATCTTCCTCGGCGTAAATCGCGTTGACGGGGCATTCCGCCACGCAAACGGCGCAATCGATGCACTCGTCGGGGTCGATGGCGAGGAAGTTCGGTCCAGAGCGGAAACAATCTACCGGGCAAACATCGACGCAGTCCGTATAACGGCAGCTGATGCAAGATTCGGTGACAACGTGGGTCATAACAGTCCTATCAATGTTGGTGCGCAGTGGTTCCGGCAGGTGTGGGATGGCCGGCTAACCTCGGCAAAGCACTGTATTTTAAGGTAATTCCTTATTTCTCACAAACTGCGCTTATATACAATACATATAAGCAAATGCGGTCGCGCCCCGCAGCCGGCCTCGACTTAAGGGGGAGGGCGGGCCGGCGTAGCCCCCGCGCACTGGCGAACACCGGGCGCAACTGGCATGATGCTGCCTTTGTCAGACTGATCGAGGGAATGCATGGCGGACATCAACATCGTCCAGGAACACCACCTGGCGCCCGAACAGGCACGTGCGGCGGCGCAACAAGTGGCCGACAAACTGTCCGAACAATTTGAATTGACGTCGCGCTGGGATGGCGACGTGCTGCGTTTCGAGCGCAGCGGCGTGAACGGGACGCTGAGTTTGCTGCCGAACCAGGCGCAACTGCAAATTGCGCTCGGTTTTCCGATCAGCGCGTTTGCATCCCAAATCGAAAGCAAGGTCGCTGACAAGATGCGCCGGGTATTTACCGCCAGCTAACCCGCACGCCCATGCCGGGGTCCGACCCCGGCGGACCCAGGCGTGGGGTCTGACCCCAGCAGACCCAGGCGTGGGGTCTGACCCCGGCAGGCGCGGGCGTGGGGTCTGACCCTAAACCGCGAATCTGCGGATGGTGAGGAAGCGGGGGAGGCTTACTTCAGTTCTTCGATCAGGTCGATGTACTGTTGCTTGGCCTCGTCGGCGCTGGTGCCTTTCAGGGCGTCCCACGCGTCGAACTTGGCGCGGCCGACCATGTCGGTAAAGCCGGGACGTTCGCCGGTCGCGTCGCCCACCGAAGCCTGCTTGAACAAGCCGTAGATTTTCAGCAGGGTCATATTGTCCGGACGTTCCGGCAGGTTTTTCGAATCGGCCTGCGCTTGTTCGAATTGTGCTTGTAAGCTCATGTCTTCTCCAGAAGTAAGGGGTACGCGGCATGATAACCGCAGCGCTGCGCAAAACCGTTAGAGGACACCCTCAAAAACACAACGGCGGTCATGCCAGGCTTGCGCCGTTCATGAACCGCCGTGTTACTTCTTGCCTGTTCCTGCCTGACTGCACGCAGAGTCGCATGCAGCCGCCACATTACTTGGCTTTTTTAGCTGGGTTGACAGCCGACTTCAGGGTCGCACCCGCCGAGAATTTCGGGGTTTTCGACGCGGCGATCTTGATCGCTTCGCCGGTAGCTGGATTGCGACCTTTGCGTGCAGCACGTTTGGCAACGGAGAAGGTGCCGAAGCCGGTGATGCCTACCGTGTCGCCTTTTTTCAGACGCTCGGTCACGATGGCGATCAGAGTGTTTACTGCGGTGTTGGCGGCAGCAGCAGACATCTCGGTGCGTTTCGCAAATTCAGCAATCAGTTCGCCTTTTTTCATTACTACCTCCTTGGTTATTAGAGCGCGCAGATTAGCATAAATATTGTCAGATGTAATGGTTTCTGCGTGAAGAGTTTCAAAGTAACCCTTGCTGCACCTGCCGTACTGCTATTTCGACAGACCAACTGCTTGTATTTAAAGGGCTTACGCCATGCTGGCGGACTCGCATCCTGTTAAAAAAGGTTTATCATGACATGACTTGCGCAGCGATGATGAGCATGACGATGAGCTTTTCAGACGACACCCTGATTGCCTATGCCGACGGCGAACTCGACGCCGCGACGCGGCACGCCATCGACCAGGCACTGCTGCGCGACAGTGGCCTGGCACGACGCGTGGCGCGCCTGCGCGCCGCGCGCGACGACGTGGTGGTCGATCACGCGCGTTTCACATCCCATGCACGGCAGGGCAAGGTGGTGCAGCTGGCAGCCATCCGCGCCCGGCGCAGCGCTGTCGAGCAGGCCGCCCGCAAGGCGTTGCAGCCGCGCTGGACCTGGCGCCACTGGAGCGCAGTGGCGCTGGCGCTCGGCACCGGCATCCTGGCCGGGCGCTACGTGCTGGTGTACTGGCAGCCTTCCTGGCTCGGCGAGCCGCCGCCTGCGCCCACTACCGTCATCAGCCGCAACGGCATGCTGGTCGCGCAAGGCAAGCTCGATGCGGCACTCAGCGCACAAATGGGCGGCGCGGCGCCGTCGGAGGGCGATGTGCGGGTAGGCTTGAGTTTTTTGTCGAACGGGGGTGGTTACTGCCGCACCTTTACGCTGGTGGGCCTGAGCCAGGACCTGGTAGGCGTGGCATGCCGCGCCAGCGACGAGTGGCGGGTGCCGGTGCTGGTGCAAAACATGCGGCCCACGCCGCAGATGGGCGCCAGCCGGGCAGGGATGGCCGGCACCGAAATGCCGACGGCCGTGCTGGAAGCGATCGATCAGCGCATCGTGGGCGGCATGATGGACAGCCGCGCCGAGCTCGAAGCGCTGCGGCGCAACTGGCAGCGTAATTAAACGCCCAGCAGTTCTACATCAAAAATCAGGGTGGCGTTTGGCGGGATCACGCCGCCGGCGCCGCGTGCACCGTAGCCGAGTTCCGCAGGAATGATCAGCTGGCGGGCGCCGCCGATTTTCATGCCTTGCACGCCTTCGTCCCAGCCGCGAATGACCATGCCGGCGCCCAGTGCGAACTCGAACGGATCGTTACGGTCTTTGCTCGAATCGAACTTGGCACCCTTGGTGCCGTCGTCGTTGCGCAGCCAGCCGGTGTAATGCACGGTGACGTTTTGACCAGCTTTGGCTTCGGCGCCGTCGCCAACCGTCAGTTCGATGAATTGCAGGCCGGAGTCGGTAGTAATGGTGGTCATAGCTTTTCTTCCTATTCGTTAAAAACAAGGCATGAATTGTAGCAGCAGCGCCCGCAGCGTGTAGCGCCGCCGCCCGTCCGCATGAATAATTGTGAACTTTCCCGCTCGGTACGGTCGGGTTTGCACGTAAAATAAAGTCTTTGCTCCTACAAGCGATTTCTTCATGTTCAGCAGTCTCCGCCGCAGTCTCCGCAATACCGTATTTTCCACCGCGTGCGTCCTGCTGCTGGCGCAGAGCGCGCAGGCCAATGTCGTGGTGGTGCTTAACTCGCGTGATGCTACCGTGCAGTTGCTGGACCAGGACACCTTTAAAAGCCTGTCGACCTTCCCGGTCGGCAAAGAGCCGCATCACCTGATGGCCACGCCCGACAACAAGTCGCTGATCGTTGCCAGCTCGGTTGGCAACGAACTGATTTTCCTGAATCCGAAATCGGGCCAGATCCAGCGCACCGTCAAGGACATTCTCGATCCGTACCAGATCGGCTTTTCGCCGGACCAGAAATGGTTCGTCTCGAACTCGCTGCGGCTCGACCGTGTCGATCTGTACCGTTACGACGGCACCAACCTGACCCTCACCAAGCGTGTCCCGCTGGCCAAGCTGCCGAGCCACATGGCGTTCAACGCGGCCAGCACGGTCGTGTTCATCACCCAGCAGGGCAGCGACCAGATCAGCGCCATCGACCTGGCCAGCGGTGTGGTCAAATGGACCATGTCGGTCGGCAAGCTGCCGGCCGGGATCGCCATGACGCCCGATGACAAGTATCTGCTGGTGGGCATCATGGGCAGCGATTACGTCGAAGTGATCGACTGGAAAACCCAGAAAACCGTCAAGCGCATCAAGACCGGCATGGGCGCCCACAACTTCCGCTCGGCCGGCGATGGCCGCTACACGTACGTGTCGAACCGGGTGTCGAACTCGATTAACATCGTCGACCAGAAGACGCTGGAAAATGTCGGCCAGATCAATGTGCCGGGCGGCCCGGACTGCATGGAAATCACCGACGACGGCAAGACCATGTGGGTGACGCTGCGCTGGATTAAAAAAGTGGCCGTGATCGACCTGAAAACCCGCAAGGTCACCAAGCTGATCCCCGTGGGCCGCTCGCCGCACGGCGTGTTCTTCATGAACTCCGCCCAGCGCTGATGGCGGTTTTTGCCATGCGCCGCACTGCCGCGTTATTGCTGGTCTCCCTGGTTCTGCCGGCAGCAGTTGCGGCCCCGGCCGGGGCATGCAAGGGCACGATTTACCTGACGTTCGATACCGGCAGCCAGTCGCAGGCCGAGCTGATTGCCGATACCCTGAAGCGCCATCACATCCGGGCCACGTTCTTCCTGGCCAACGAAAAAACCGTGCGCGGCGATTATTCGCTCGACCCGTCATGGTCGGCGTACTGGAAGGCGCGCGTGGCCGAAGGCCATGCGATCGGCTCGCACACGTTCGACCACGACGTGCTGACCGGCGAAAAAGACGGCAAGTTCCGCGTCAAGCCCGGCTTCGGCGCATCAAGCGGCAAGATCCGCAGCCTCACGCCCGACCAATATTGCGACGAAATCAAGCGCGTCGACCGCCGCTTCGTGGAACTGACCGGTACCCACCTCGATCCGCTGTGGCGCGCCCCGGCCGGGCGTACGTCGCCGCGCACGGTGGCGGCGGCCAAGGCATGCGGCTATGCGCACGTGGGGTGGTCGCCGGCCGGCTTCTCGGGCGACGAGCTATCGAGCACGGCTTATCCGAATGCGGTATTGTTGCGGAAGTCCTTGAGCGACCTGCGCAGCGGCGATATTTTCCTGGCCCACATGGGCATCTGGTCGCGCCAGGATGCGTGGGCGCCGGCCAACCTGGAGCCGCTGATCAGCGGCCTGGAGCAAAAAGGTTTTTGTTTTGCCACGCTGCGCGACCATCCTGATTATTCCTCACTCTTCAAACAGCGATGATGCAATTGATTTCAGACTGGTTCGGCACCGCCCAGGGGTGGTTGTTCGAAACGGTGATCCAGCCGCTGGTGTTCCAGCTCGGCTTCGGCGAGTACGTCGAGGAAGCGTTCGAGGGCACCGAGTGGCTGCTGATCGGCGTGCTGGAGCTGACCCTGCTGTTCATCGTGCTGCGGCCGCTGGAAGCGCTGATCCCGGTGCATAAATTCACCGACCCGCGCGCGCGCTGGAACGATTTCATCTATACCGTGCTGCACCGGATCGGCCTGTTCTCGGTGCTGATCTTCTTTACCCTCGATCCGCTGATGGATGCGCTGGCCGGGCTGCTGCGCTTCGAGAGTTTCCAGCCGCTCAACCTCGAATCGCTGATACCGGGCATCAGCCCGCTCGGCGCATTCGTCGTGTATTTTGTCGTGCTCGATTTTTTCGATTACTGGTACCACCGGGCGTCGCACCACTTCAACTGGTGGTGGGCGCTGCACGGTCTGCACCACAGCCAGCAGAACATGAACCTGTGGAGCGATAACCGCAACCACGTGTTCGACGACTTCCTGCGCGACATTTACATGGGCGTGATCGCGCTGTGCATCGGCGTGGAACCGTCGCAGTACGTCCTGCTGGTGTCGGTCTCGCGCATCCTGCAAAGCCTGCAGCATGCGAATGTGCGCATCCACTTCGGCTGGCTCGGCGAGCGTTTATTGGTGTCGCCGCGCTACCACCGGATGCACCATGCGATCGGCATCGGCCACGAATCGAAAGGCGCCGGCACGCTGGGCGGCTGCAATTTTGCCGTGCTGCTGCCGGTGTGGGATATCATTTTCAGGACCGCCAACTTTACGCCGGAATTTGTCACCACCGGCATCCGCGACCAGTTGCCGAAGACCGCGCCCGATGGCACCGTGGTGCCGGGCCGCGAATATGGCCGCGGCTTCTGGTCGCAGCACTGGCTGGCGTTGAAACGCCTGGTGGAATACGCACGAAAGGACGTGGTCTGATGAGGGCAGCTCGAAAAACCTACTGCGCGTTGCATTGCTGGTCTGCGATGCTCGCAGTGCACCAGCACAGCTGCGCTTCTCGACCAGCACTGCCGCCGCTCGCGACGGTTTTTCGAGGTGCCCATGAGTAACGTGTTGCGCGCCTGGGGGCGCGCTTTCCTGTCGCAATGGCATGGCAAGCTGCTGGCGATGAGCATTGCGCCATTCCTGCTGGCCGTGGGCGTGTGGGCCGTGCTGCTGTACCTCGGCTTGCAGCCGCTGATCGACGCCATGCACGCGCTGTTTGCCGAACATAACCTGTTTGCCACCAGCACCAGCTGGCTGCGCTCGTTGGGCCTCGGTACCCTGACGGCGGTGGTGGTGCCGCTGATCGCCATGCTGCTGCTGTTGCCGCTGATGATCATGACGGCGCTGATCTTCATCGGCGTCATTGCCATGCCGGTGATCTGCCGCCACGTGGGGCTGCGCCATTATCCGCAGCTGGAGCAGCGCAAGGGCGGCACCTTGCTCGGCAGCGTGGGTACCGCCGTGGGCGGCATGCTGATTTTTATCGGGTTGTGGATCGTCACCTTGCCGCTGTACGTATTCCCGCCGCTGGCCGTGCTGGTGCAAGCGCTGCTGTGGGGCTGGCTCACGTGCCGCGTGATGGTGTACGACGTGCTGGCCGATTATGCCAGTGCCGAAGAACGGCGCGCGATCCTGGCCGAACACCGCTGGCGCCTGCTGATCATCGGCCTGGTGTCGGGCGCGGCCGGCGCCTTGCCGGGCGCGATCTGGCTCGGTGGCGTGATGGCGGTGGTATTGTTCCCGTTCCTGGCGGCGGCGTCGATCTGGCTGTACGTGCTGGTATTTATCTTTACCGGGTTGTGGTTCGCCTATTATTGCCTGGAGGCGCTGGCGCGCCTGCGCGCGCAAGAGCCTGCCGTGGCAGACCCAACTCCCATCGAACTTTGAGAAAGCAGGACTTTATGGCCATCGGACTTATCATCATCGGCGACGAAATCCTGTCCGGCAGGCGCGTCGACCAACATTTCTCCAAGGTCGTGCAATTGCTCGCCGCGCGCGGCCTCAAGCTCGAATGGGCCGAAGTGCTGGGCGACGATCCGGCGCGCATCGTCGCTACCTTGAAGCGCACGTTTGCCACCGACGACATCGTGTTTTGCTGCGGCGGCATTGGCGCCACGCCGGACGACCACACGCGCCAGGCCGCTGCCGACGCGCTGGGCTTGCCGCTGGTGCTGCACGCGCAGGGCAAGATCAACATCGAGCAGCGCATCGTGCAAATGGGCGAGGAGGCCGGCCAGCCCGCCGACCTGAACACGCCGGAAAACCTGCACCGCCTGAAGATGGCCGAATTTGCCGAAGGCGCGGCGCTGATTCCGAATGCGTACAACAACATTGCCGGCTTCTCGCTGCACCAGCATTATTTCGTGCCCGGCTTCCCGGTCATGGCATGGCCCATGATCGAGTGGGTGCTGGACAACCACTATGCCAACTTGTTCAACCGCGAGCCGCACCTGGAACAGTCGGTGCTGGTGTACGAAGCTGCCGAATCGGCGCTGACGCCGTTGATGGTGGCGCTGGAACAGCAGTATCCGCGCGTCAAAGTGTTCAGCTTGCCGAGCGTGGGCGACGCCACCACGCGCCGCCATATCGAGCTTGGCGTAAAGGGCGAGCCGGCGCAGACGCTGGAGGCGTTCCAGCGGTTGCGTGATGAACTCACGCGCCTCAACGTCGAGTTCAGCGCGCCCTGACATTGACGTTGTTTTTTTGCGAAAATTTGTACGGCAGCGCAATTATTCTGCGAATGCACCGGTCTGTACCGCAAGCTTGTGGTGCAATGGTGACTAGCAGGTTTTACTGAACGCTGACCGGTTTGTCTCATATGTTAAGCAATCGTCGTTTTCGCCGGCCCCTGGTGCGTGCAGCACGCAAATTGCGTGCAGGCGCGGCAGTATTCGGTTATCGGCGCAAGCGTCACCTTCGAGTTGTCCCCCCCATGCCCATAGAAGATTCCGAAGCGCACCTCGCGCAGGCGCAGCCTGACGCGCCACCGTCCGAACCACCGAAGAAGAGCAAGCGCACGCGCAATGCTTTCATCCTCGTGCTGCTGGTTGGCGCCTCGTTTGCCGTGTACCTGGGCGTGCAGGAAAGC
>Ga0308157_10004545_pt1 | contig 18335 bp, 11 predicted proteins | sample PhyBR1_FD_201035 | JGI IMG/M metagenome (GOLD analysis project Ga0308157, IMG submission 201035) | Phyllosphere microbial communities from UC Gill Tract Community Farm, Albany, California, United States - DLSLB.R1 | ecosystem: Host-associated > Plants > Phyllosphere > Unclassified | place: USA...
AAAAAAAGCCTCCACATTGCTGTGAAGGCTTTGCAAAACCAGTGGTCCCACCTGGGCTCGAACCAGGGACCACCTGATTATGAGTCAGGTGCTCTAACCAACTGAGCTATAGGACCAGTTTTGAGGTTGCAATATTACTACTATTTTTCGTTGCATCCAAATTATTTCCCTGATTATTTAGAGGTGCCTTTTATCGCCCTGTCAATCAATGAGAAGTGCTTCTGCAGATAGTCTTTGAAGTCTTTTTTGATGTCGTAAGTCAATGTCTTTTCGGTGGTATATATATCAATGCGTTTGATGCCTGTTGCCATCAGCCTGTCAAAGTTCTGGCGCATCGTATCAGGGCTTTGGTCGCCGATCATCAATGCGTATGCGCCGTCAAAAGCCACTGGATCGCAGTTCAGGTCGGAAATCTGGAAGCACTCTATGGTGCTGCCATCTTCCAGCCGCAACACAACTTTACTCTTTTTAGGATCGAGGCATCCCAGACGATTGTCGTTGTGCACGATGTTGAGATTGATAAAGTAGGTTTCTACAATATGCCCGGATGCAGGCGCAGACTGATACCCTGCTGAAAACAAAACCACTCCACGCTTCGTAACACTGTCATCTACGCTCGGTTCAGCTCCTTTAATGTTTCGGGTAGCGATCACACGGGTACCGGAAGCAGCGTCGGCCTGGTTAATATCTATGGTTTGCGACCATGCGGCAGGTGCTGTTAAAGCCAGCAGCGCCAGTAGTTTAAATGTCTTTTTCATTTGGTTAGCAATTATATTTCCGGGTAAAAGTACAACTTTTCTTAATACGGCAAAATGGCAGAAAAAGGTTTGATAGTTCCCATTCGACTCTCGGCTTTTGTTATTTTTAATGCTCATTGGAAAGAGTTAAATTTACATCATGGAAAACGAGCTCCCCGAAATCCGACTCCGAAAAATTATCCATGTGGATATGGATGCGTTTTACGCGTCGGTGGAGCAGCTCGACAATCCCGAATTGAAGGGCAAGGCCATTGCCGTTGGTGGTGGTTCGAGCAGGGGCGTAGTGGCAGCAGCTAGCTACGAGGCCCGGAAGTTTGGCGTACGCAGCGCCATGAGCGGTTTCCTGGCCCGGAAGAAATGCCCCCACCTCATTTTCGTGAAGCCACGTTTTGAGCGCTACAGCGAGATCTCACGGCGCATCAGGGAGATTTTCTACGAGTATACCGACAAAGTGGAGCCACTCTCCCTTGACGAAGCCTATCTCGATGTAACCCACAACAAGAAGGGCAACCCAAGCGCCACCCTCATTGCCAGCGACATCCGCAGGCGCATCCTGGAAGTAACCGGGCTTACGGCGTCGGCAGGTATTTCCATAAACAAGTTCATTGCCAAGGTAGCCAGCGACTACAACAAGCCCAACGGCCAGAAAACCGTGAACCCTGACGAGGTGCTGGACTTTCTCGAGAACCTGCCCATTGGTAAGTTTTATGGCGTGGGAAAGGTGACCGAGGAGAAGATGTACCAACTTGGTATCTTTACCGGAAAGGACCTGAAGGAAAAGACCGAGGACTACCTGGCCAGCCATTTTGGAAAGGCCGGCAGTTATTACTATTACGTGGTTCGGGGTATTCACAACAGTGAGGTGAAATCCAACCGCATTGCCAAGTCGGTAGGCACCGAGCATACCTTTTTTGAGAACCTGGTCTCCGAGGTGTTTATGGAAGAGAAGCTCGATGACATTGCAGAAGAGCTGGACCGGCGCCTAAGGAAGAAAAAGATTTCCGGAAAGACTGTTACCCTCAAGATAAAATACAGCGACTTTACGGTGCAGACGCGCAGCAAGACCCTCCCCTACTTCATCTCCGACAAAAGCCTTATCCTGGAAGCGGTAAAAGAACTACTGTACCAGGAGAAGCCCAAAGACTCCGTACGCCTTTTGGGCATATCGCTATCCAACCTCAACACCGATACCGACACCGGAAAACCCAGTAAAGTCGTAGCCGTACAGCTGAAGTTTGATTTTTAGATTGCAAAAAAGGCCATCCTTACGGATAGCTATTCATTAATTCACTTTCGTCAAAACCATATCTTTAGGGATGATAAAGTTAGATTCATCAAGAGGCGAACCATCAGGGCAAAAACCGGTTCCGAGACGATTATTTTTTGGCCGACGCCTGGCCCAGTTTAATTTTTCAACCCCATTTTCTTCAAAGAATCTTAGCTCTAATGCAGCAGTTTTTAACCTCCGGCAATGCGTTGTCGGTTCAGTATAACTTAGAATAATTTCATTTTGAGTTACACCGAGCAGGTTACCCCGGATAGAATCAGAATTTGCCTGCTCGTCACCTATGAATATAACTGCGAAAGTATTGTATTTGGTAACCCATGTCCCATTTTCCAAAACCTTGTACAAAATAAAAGAACGCAGCTCATCTTCAAATATGGTGGTGTAAAGGCCATAGCCTCCTCTTGCATGAGAAAATTTATAGAACTCCACTTTAAAATAAACATTGGCATCACTATATTCCCATGTCCCGACAAATGGATCCAAATAGCCTGAAACATCTTTAAAATACAGATTTTTGAAAGGAAGTTGGGTTGAATATCTTTCTTCAAGCGGTACAATAGTTTCCTGTGAGGAACAAAGATTCCAAATAAGACTTGCGGCTACTATTTTCAGCGAGTACCTACTCATTAATCTACTTTCGTCAAAACCATATCTTTAGGGATGATAAAGTTAGATTCATCAAGAGGCGAACCATCAGGGCAAAAACCTGTTCCGAGACGATTATTTCTTGGCAGCCTCCTGCTCCATTTTAATTTTTCAATCCCGTTTTCTTCAAACAACTCCAGCTCTACAGATGCCATTTTTAACCTTCTGCAATGCGTTGTAGGCTCTGTATAGTGTAAGCTTAACTTACCATCATACGTTTTAAAATTACCTCTGATAGAACTAGAATTTGCCTCTTCATCGCCTATGAATATAGCAGCAAATGTATTGTATTTGGTAACCCATGTCCCATTTTCCAATACCTTATACAAAATAAAAGAACGCAGCTCATCTTCAAATATGGTTGTATACAGGCCAAAGCCGCCCCTGGCATGGGTAAGTTTATAAAAATTGACTTTAAAATAAACTGTCGCGCCGCTATATTCCCATGTCCCGACAAATGGATCCAAATAGCCTGAAACGTCTTTAAAATACAGATTTTTGAAAGGAAGTTGGGTTGAATATCTTTCTCCAAGCGGTACAATAGTTTCCTGTGAGGAACAAAGATTCCAAATAAGACTTGCGGCTACTATTTTTAGCGAGTACCTACCCATTAATTTACTTTCGTCAAAACCATATCTTTAGGGATGATGAAGTTAGATTCATCAAGAGGCGAACCATCAGGGCAAAAGCCGGTTCCGAGACGATTATTTTTTGGCCGCCTTCTGCCCCATTTTAATTTTTCAATCCCATTTTCTTCAAATAATTCCAGCTCTAAAGCCGCAGTTTTTAACCTTCTGCAATGTGTTGTAGGTTCAGTATAACGTAAATTGATTTCATTTTGAGTTACACCGAGCAGGTTACCCCGGATAGAACTAGAATTTGCCTCTTCATCGCCTATGAATATAATTGTAAAAGTATTGTATTTGGTAACCCATGTCCCATTTTCCAATACCTTGTACAAAATAAAAGAACGCAGCTCATCTTCAAATATGGTTGTGTACAGGCCAAAGCCGCCCCTGGCATGGGTAAGTTTATAAAAATTGACTTTAAAATAAACTGTCGCGCCGCTATATTCCCATGTCCCGACAAATGGATCCAAATAGCCTGAAACGTCTTTAAAGTAGACATTTGTATAAGGGCCTTCCGAACGATATTGCTCCTCAAGAGGCACAATTGTCTCTTGTGAAGCAGCCACAATAAAATTTAATAAAAAAATGATACTTATATATTTTTTCATAATAACTATGTTAATCAATAATTTTTGTCCAAATGTAATTCCCAGAACCTGAATCCAGAACGCCTTTAAATACTTTAATCCCGGAACCGAAATCTTTATTAAAATACTTTATATGGTCAATAAAAGCTTTCTCAACTTCAATATCGGTCAGCGCTTTAAGCGCTGTGGGAGAGCAGCCATTACATAGCTTTTTTGCTTCTATCCTGCCTTTCTCCGTTACATTCTCTTCAAATTTGCCTCCTAAAGCTTCCTGCATTTTTTTATCATTGGGTATGTTTACTGACAAATCGATCACTTTTTGCGGGTCTTCTACCCGCATGGCATACAAACCGTTTCTGGAGATGATTATCGAGGTAAAATTGTCTTTATCGGGAGCATCCATTTCACTCAAAAAGTCGTAAGCCCTCGCAAAACCGAAAAAATCACCATCGCTCGGTACCGGCTCGATCCCTACGTCCTGCCCCTCTTCCTGAATAGTGCCATTGTGGTGAATGTGCAGGTAAAGCACCGTTGTAATGGAGGGTGGGCCAAACGACACATAATCAAAACCGGACTGGAAGGGGAGCACATGCACGTATGTGCCGTTGGGACCTCTTCGCACCTCCATTCCCTTTTCCTGTAGTGCCGTACCAACTTCCGATGCAAGCACATCTATCCTTTCGCGTAGGGGGTTCGGAACACCCGGAACACGATTGCTAATTTTGTTCAGTTCCCGTATATGGCCGGAATCATTGCTTACAGAAATACCAATAATCGGCCCATTCCGCACTCCGCCATTACCGCCTCCACCATTTCCACCACCCCCGCTGCCACCGGAAAACATATCGTGTATCGAACCCGTAGCTTCCATCCCGCCGCAGCTCGTGCTGCTGTAGTTGCATCCCACCAGCGTGTAGCTGTAAATATAATCATAAAGGCATTCGGGTTCGTCACAGCCAACGTTATCACCTTCCTCAACAGGTATAGGCACCTTATCCACAGTTACCTGATACGTGCACGAAACACTCATTGACTGCAGGCAGCCGCGCGCCTGTAGCACCGAATCGCTGTCAAAGTCCGGTAACGGGTAAAAGACAGTCTTCACGTTAAGATCGGGCATTGCGTTGCCCTTCTTCATTTGCATCAAATCTTCCTTATCAAAATTATATTGTATAAGGAAAGCTTTGTAACTTCCATCAGGCAGCAAATGCAGGAAAAGGTTTTCGGTATAGCCCTTGTCGTTACCCGGATCCGAATAAATAGTAAATGTATACGAATGGTAATCTTCTTTTTCTATATATATAATATTATCCGTATCAATAGTAAATTCATATTTGCCATTGTAGATGTTCTTTCTGGCTTTGTTACTGCTGTCACTCATATATTCCAGCATTTTTTCGTAAGCCTTTGGGCGATGCTTCAACTCACTAAGATTAATTTTCCTTACGGACATATCATTATCTTTTGTCCCGGCAAATGAAAGATCATCCTCACAGCTTAGTAAAAGAAATGAAAACACAAATATAATAAAAGACTTTAAAACCGTTCGTTTTGCTCTCATAATCAATCAGTTATTTACGAGATAAAAATAAAAAAAGCATTAATCTTTTGTAGGAAATTAACATTATTTTAATATTTTATTCAATTTTTGAATTATTTATAATCAACTTATAATTAAATAGTTACACATTAATATATTTGTACCTTGATAGAATGACGGTTCTGCTTAAAGCTAAAAAAGGCCATCCTTTCGGATAGCCTTCTATATTTTTATAAAGTCGGGGTTAACCCGTAACACGTTAGTCCCTTCCTGATATCTTCGCAAGCAGTTTCAGGAACTCAATGTAAAGCCATACAAGCGTTACCATAAGACCCATAGCGCCAAACCACTCCATATATTTCGGAAGCCTCTTCTTTGCACCCTGCTCGATCATATCGAAGTCAAGGAAGAGGTTAAGGGCTGCAATTACAATAACAAATGCACTGATACCAATACTCATAAGCGAAGTATCCTTAAACGAGTGGCCTACAAAAAGTGAGCCTGTAAAGAACGACGACACCCATGAAATAAGGTAGAACGTAAGGATAGCCAACGTTGCGGCAACTACTACCGATTTGAACTGTTCGGTTACTTTTACCACGCCAAACTTATACAATGCAAAACATACAATAAAGGTTACGAAGGTAGCACCCACTGCCTGAATAACGAGGCCCGGGTACATGATCTCGAAAAAGGCCGAGATACCACCAATGAACAATCCCTGCAGTAAAGCATAGGCAGGCGCCAGGTAAGGCGACAGTGCCGGCTTAAAGCTTGCTATAAGCACTACGATAAACGAAGCGATCGCTCCGGAAATCATCAGGCCCATCGGATTCTGCCCTGTCATAGCCATATACCACGTTCCGGCAGCACCGCACACCAAAAGCAGCAACAGGATGAAGCTTTTGTTCATCGCGCCGTTTACGGTCATGGTATTGTTATAGTCGATCACATTTATCTCCTGGCCTTCGGCGTCATAAACGCGCGCGGTCGGGGTAAATGATTTGTTCTTCAAAAATGGATTACTCGATTTTAAGCTCATAATGTTTGATTATTTATGCCAAATATAATTTTTTCAGTTGAAATAACAAAAATCATTCCAACTTCCCCCTTGGAGAGGTGTCCAAAGGGCGGGGTGGTTTATCCTTTTCAACAATATTCCGGTCAGGTCGCGCAAAAGCGCAAACTCAAAGCATTACTGCAACAAAGATGCTGTATACCCTAATTTTTTACTGAGCCACCCAATACCGGCAAATACCATTTGAATTTTACCGCCATCAGCCGGAGGACAATGATTAGTACGGAAGAGAGGCCATAAACAAGATTGGGCGGAAGGGCTGTTTGGCGGAGTACAAAAAACACTATTCCGCCTAATATGCACACCGTAGCATAGAACGTTTCCTTCCGGAACAGCACGGGTATTTCATTACACAAAATATCACGGATCACGCCGCCAAAGCAGGCCGTCATGGTACCAAGCGCAACACAAATCACCGGGTGCAGCCCTGCCATAATCCCTTTTTCGATACCTATCAGGGTGAATACTCCCAGCCCGATAGTATCAAACAAAAAGAGCGATACCCTGAGCCTGTCCAATTTTCTCCAAAACAGCGCCGACACCAGGAACCCGAAAAGAATGGTGTAAACATGGTTCAGGCTGAGCATCCAGGCCACAGGGGTACTGCCTATCAGCAGGTCACGAAGCGTACCGCCACCCACCGCTGTTACAAACGCGATGGTAAGCACCCCGAACAGGTCGAGTTTCTTATTGATGGCCGTAAGTGCCCCCGAAATGGCAAAGGCCAGCGTACCGATGATGTCGAGCAGGTAAAACATGGTTTCGTTTTCGTAACGCAAACCTACGAAATGTTTAGGCAGTATGTAAAGAAATCAGGAAGTCTTCATCCTTGGCTCCTTCTCAATGTAGTAAGACAAAAACAAAGCCCCGCGATTTACGGCAGGGCTTTCAAATAATATACGGCCTGAAACTAAAGCTTCCTAAGCCCCTTGGCCTGGTCTTTTGTAGCTTCGGTAACGCTTATCGCGAAACCGCCGCCCGGTGCGCTCAGCTGCGATAGTTTGGACTTGCTGGTCACTACCACTTTGCGGATGGTATACGCCTGCGGGTTGGTTTTGTAATGCGCGTCTTTAGCATCGGCATAGATAGTCGCGATATAGGTTTTGCCTTTGTCGAGGAAGCTGAAGTTTACGTTGGCCGTGCGCGGCGTTTCGCCGTTTACGTTACCCACAAACCAGCTCGACTTGCCTTTCGCCTTACGGGCTACCGTAATGTACTGCCCCGGTTCTGCCTCAAGGTATTGGCTGGCATCCCAGTCTACCGCAACATCTTTGATGAATTGAAACGCATCCATGAATTTGTTGTAATGTTCCGGCAGGTCGGCCGCCATTTGCAGCGGGCTGTATAGCGTTACGTAAAGGGCCAGCTGGTTGGCAAGGGTACTGTTTACGTGCGACTTATTATCGGGATTCAGCTTGCTGATATCCATTTCAAAGATACCCGGCGTATAATCCATCGGGCCGCCAAGCAGGCGTGTAAAAGGGAGCAGTGTTACGTGGTTCGGCTTCGACCCGCCAAAAGCCTGGTACTCCGTGCCACGTGCAGACTCGTTGCCGATAAGGTTCGGGTACGTACGGGCAATGCCTGTTGGGCGAACCGCTTCGTGGGCATTTACCATTACTTTATAGTCGGCTGCTTTTTCGATAGCATATTGATAGTGGTTGATAAGCCACTGGCTGTAGTGGTTTTCGCCCCTTGGCAGGATATCGCCCACATAGCCGCTCTTTACCGCGTCGTAGCCGTTGTCTTTCATAAACTGATACGCCTTATCTATATGGCGCTCGTAGTTGCGGACTGATGATGACGTTTCATGGTGCATGATCATTTTGATTCCTTTGGATTTCGCATATGCGTGAATACCATTAAGGTCGAAATCCGGGTAAGGCGTCACGAAGTCGAAAACATAGTCTTTCGAGTGGCCGAACCAGTCTTCCCAGCCTATGTTCCACCCTTCTACAAGCACCGCGTCAAAACCATGCTCGGCAGCAAAGTCGATGTATTTCTTTACGTTCTGCGTGGTCGCGCCATGCTTGCCGCTTGGTTTGGCTTTACTATAGTCGGTAACGCCAATTTCTATCGCTGGATACTCTTCCGTATAGGCCCACGATGATTTCCCGGTGATCATTTCCCACCATACACCCACATATTTTACCGGCTTTATCCATGATGTGTCTTCAATTTTGCAAGGCTCATTCAGGTTATAGGTCATTTTCGAATCCAGTATCTCGCGGGCATCATCACTTACGATAACGGTACGCCACGGCGAGGTACACGGCGCCTGCATATAGCCTTTATCGCCAATAGCATCGGGCGTTAGCCACGATTCGAATATCATATTCTTGTCATCGAGGTTAAGGTGCATGCACGAGTAATTGATAAGTGCCGCCTCATGCAGGTTGATATACAGGCCGTCGGCAGTTTTCATCTGTAGCGAAGTCTGTACGCCTGTAGGCGAAAAAGAAGTCTGCGACAGGTTGGCCGTGATCGATTTTGCCATAAGCGGCCCAATCTCCGAAAGTTTAGAGGTACTGAAATCGTACTCCTGCGTGTCGTAGTCGCCCGGTATCCAGAACGCTGTGTGGTCGCCTGCCATAGCAAACTGCGTGCGCTCTTCTTTTATAACAAAATAGGTAAGGTTTTTTTGCTGCGGGAATTCGTAACGAAAGCCCAGACCGTCATCAAACAGGCGAAAACGCACAATCATCTGCCTTTCGGTACCGTTTTGGTTCAGCGTTACGGCAAGCTCGTTATAGTGGTTGCGGATGCTGTTCACCTCGCCCCAAACCGGTTTCCATGTTTCGTCGAAAGTGCCGGTTTTGGTGCCGGTAACGGTAAAGTCGTTCAGCAGCGATTTTTTGTCGTCTTTCAGCTCCAGGCCAAGCTTGCTGGGCTTTATCACGGTTTTGCCCTTATAGGTAAGGGTATATGACGGAACACCGCCGGCCTGCAATGAGAATTTCATGGAAAACTCACCATTTGGCGATTTAAGCTCCTGAGCGCGGGCCAGCCCTAAGCCCAAAAGGAGGAATGCTGTTACTAAGAATTTGTTCATGTTTTTTGGAAAAGGAATTAGATGCAATATTAGCGATTTTTTTCCAAAGGGGCTTTTCGGAGAACTCGTAAGGATGGGAATGGGATACGCGATCCCAACAATCATGCTGGCAACACGGGACGCTGAACCTTAGCGTGTTCAATTTAAAAATCAGTAATATACCTGCCAGATTCGCGTCATTCGTGTCCTATTGTAAAAACAAGGCAACCATAATATCCGCTTAACGTTCACTTTAAACAAAAACCCTTATTTCGCCATGTGTATATCAAACTGGCTAATTAAGACGATTGATATGGTAAAACGCCAAGTAGACTTAGTGGTAATCTCCGATGTGCATCTCGGCACTTACGGCTGCCACTCCAAAGAATTGCTGCGGTACCTGAAAAGTATCCGGCCAAAGCAGATCATCCTCAATGGTGATATTATCGACATCTGGCAGTTCAGCAAGTCGTACTGGCCGGAGTCGCACATGAAAGTCGTACGCCGCATCATGAAATTCATTACCGACGGCACACCCGTACATTACCTTACCGGCAACCACGACGAACTGCTTCGCAAATTTGCCGGAATGAACTTGGGCACTTTTACGCTCGACAACAAGCTGGTACTGAATCTTGACGGCAAAAAAGCATGGTTTTTTCACGGAGATATATTCGACGTAACAATGCAGAACTCTAAGTGGCTGGCCAAACTCGGGGCGGTAGGCTACGATTCGCTGATACTGCTCAACAGCTTCGTAAACTGGTGCCTTACCCGTATGGGGCGCGACAAGATGAGCTTCTCACAAAAGATAAAAGCTAAGTTTAAGGATGCCGTTAAGTTCATCAACGACTTTGAGAACACCGCCGCCGACCTCGCCATAGACAAAGGCTACGGTTATGTAGTGTGCGGTCACATCCACCAGCCGGAAATGCGGAAGATAACCACATCAAAGGGAAGCGTATTGTACCTGAACTCGGGCGACTGGGTAGAAAGCATGACCGCGCTGGAATACCACAACGGCGAATGGAGCATTTATAAATACAACCCGGATGATTTCCGGGAAACGGCTGATGACGATCCGGACGACGCGCACGACAATGAAGACCTGAAAGCGATGCTGAACGTAAAAGTGCTGCTGGCACAGTTTCAGATCGACACAGAAAACTGATAAAGTGTAGATTAAGTTTGTAGTAGTTCCCGAAATCCCCGCTTTTTACAAAGCGGGGATTTTCTTGTAAGGCTTTTAATAACTTTTTAATAAACTATGCAAGTGTATTTTATAACAAAATAGATGTAAATTGCGCCGCATTTTCACAAAACTAATAAGATCATGATGCAAAAAAACAATACTATCTTCGTGTCCGGAATTCTGGGATTATTCTTCCTTTTCCTGGGTCTTGGCACCTCTTTCGCGCAATGCACCAACCCTGTAATAACATCGATCGTGCCGGCCTCGGGGCCAGCCAACACTGTTGTAACCATTACAGGAAGTAATTTTGAAACTACGACAGGTATTACAGCCGTACGTTTTAACAACGTAAATGCGCTGGGCTTCACTGTGGTTTCCAACACCGTTATCAAGGCCATTGTTCCGGCAACGGCTACAAACGGCGCCATAACTGTGGTATCGGGTACCTGTACTGCCAACTCATCGGTGTTCACGGTACTGTCATCGCAATGCCAACAACCGGAAATCTATATTTCCGAGATTTACGACGCTTATGACGGAACGCCGGGCGCTATCGAGCTTTACAATCCGGGAAGCACTCCTGTAAACCTGAATGGCTACCGATTGCTGCGCTATGGCAACATTGGCCAGTCGACACCGGCTGAGTATAATATGGTACTTACCGGGACTATCAACCCTGAGGATGTTTTTATCATAGCGATAAACATAAATGCCGCCTGTTCGGGTATCAATACCGATTTTCCGCTCACGAATGGTATCAATGCGAATGATGAGTTCGAACTATTGAAGAACAATGTACTGATTGACAATGTTGAAATTCCTTTAGGTACAGACGATTTTTTAGGCAAAGGCTACAGCCTGATACGCCATGCGAATGCAGTGGCTCCAAAAGTAGCGTTTAATCAAAGTGACTGGAATGTGCTGGGTGAAGAAACCTGTACCTTCCTGGGCTACCACGTTGCCGACCCCGCCCTGGGCAATGCAACTGTTTCAACACAGCCGCAAAACGTAAGTATCTGCGAGAACGGCCAGGCTTCTTTCGCTGTTACTGTGAGCCCTTCCGCCGGGTTCACCTACCAATGGAAAACCCTGAATGGCGCGGGCAACTGGGTAAACGTAACCAACGGTGGCGGCATAACAGGTGCAACTACCGCTATCCTTACTATCAACCCGGTATTACTGGCCATGAACGGCAACCAGTACTATTGCCAGGCTACTTCGTCGAGCTGTACACTTGTAAGCAATGCCGCATTGCTTACCGTTTCACCACTTCCACTTGCAACTATTGCCCTTACTCAGCCAACGTGTACTACGGCAACCGGAAGCATTATTATGACACCTGTATTGGGCGATGGCCTTACCTACCAACTTGATGCGGGTCCATTTGTAACAACAACTACATTTAGCGGCATTGCACCAGGCAACCACACCCTTACAATAAAATCATCGGCCAACTGTACAACCGTTATGCCTTTTGTGATTAACCCTGTTCCGGCAGCACCGGCACAGCCTGTTGCTACACCAACACAGCCTACCTGTACCGCACCGGGTAGCATCACTGTGAATTCCCCAACAGGAAACGGCGAGGAATACAGCCTTGACGGAACAACTTTCCAGACAGGAATAACATTTGGCAACCTTACACCGGGAACATATAATGTTACCGTAAGGATCGGCGGGTGTACTGCGGCATCAGCCAATATCACCATCAATACAGCACCGGGCACACCCGCAGTGGCTGCCACTATTGAGGCACAGCCAACGTGTACCAGTGCTACCGGAACTATTACCGTTACCGCGCCGCTTGGCAGTGATCTTGAATACAGCCTTGACGGAACAACTTTCCAGGACTCACCACTATTTGCGGTTGCCGACGGAACCTATACCGTTACCGTGAGGAATGCTGCGGGATGTACATCGGTTACCGGAAACATTGTTATCAACCCGGCACCGGCTGCTCCTGCCGCGCCAACAGTAACTCCCGGCCAGCCGGATTGTACTGTAGCTAATGGAACGATTACTATTACCGCGCCACTTGGTATCGGTCTGGAGTACAGTATTGACGGAACGAACTTCCAGTCTTCACCGGTGTTTACTACCGGTGCCGGAAACTATACTGTTACCGTACGCAACGCCGCCGGATGTACAGCTGCAACGGCAAACATAGTAATCAACACTGCACCGGTTGTACCATCTGTACCGGTAGCGGGACTTATTCAGCCGGACTGTACTACACCTACAGGAACGATAACTATCACTTCCCCTACAGGAAACAACCTGGAATACAGTATTGACGGAACAAACTTCCAGACAGGAGTTTCTTTCCCGGGCCTTACTCCCGGGCCTTACACTATCATCGTAAGGAATACGATAGGCGGATGTACTGCAACAGGAACAACCACTATAAATGCTGTACCGAATGCCCCCGCGCAGGCTACGCTTACCCCAACACAGCCTACATGTGCTGTACCATCGGGAACGATTACTGTTAACTCCCCTGCAGGACTGGAATACAGCCTGGACGGCATTACGTTCCAGACAGGAACATCTTTCCCGAACCTTATCGGCGGAACATATACTGTAACTACGCGCAATGCGTCAGGATGTATCTCTGTAAGCAACCCCGTAACTATAAACCAGGCTCCGGCGGCTCCGGCTGTTGCTGCAACAACGCCTGTACAGCCAACTTGTGCACTGACTACGGGAACTATCAGCATAACAGCACCGGCAGGACTGGAATACAGCCTTGACGGAACGAACTTTGTAACAACAACAACCTTTGCCGGACTGGCACCGGGCAACTATACCGTTACGGTTCGCAATGCCGACGGATGTACTTCGGTAACGCCAAACATCACTATCGATGCAGTACCTGCCGCACCACAGGCAGGCGGCGTACAGGAATGCCGCAGCGGTATCTATACACTGGATGTTGCCCCGCTAAGCAACTCCTTCAACCCGGCAAACGCCACGTATGAATGGAGGGATGCAGCCGGAACAGTTGTGGGCCTTGACGAAAACACATTCAACGTATCGCAGTACGTAGCCAACAATAACCTTAACACCGAAGATTTCCCTCTTACTTTTACGGTAACGGTAACTACAGAGGCAGGTTGCCAGACTACGTATCCTTTTACAGTAGAAAATTCATTCTGTACCATCCCTAAAGGTATTTCACCAAACAATGACACGCTGAACGATTCGTTCGACATTGCAGGGCTTCAGGCAAGGAAGGTTTCTATCTTCAACCGCTACGGGCAGGAAGTGTACTCGCGTAAAAATTACACTAACGAGTGGCGCGGCCAGAACGATAAAGGCGATGACCTGCCAACCGGAACGTACTACTATATGATTGAAACATCAAACCAGTCGTATACCGGATGGGTGTACCTGAACCGTCAGGAAAACTAGGATAAAAGTACCATAACCAATAAAACGAGTCGGGCCACCCACAAGGGTGGCTTTACTTTTTATTTACACAGTTTACAATTATATCACAACCCGGTTACCATAAGTTAACTTTTAATATATTTGGCTGTATGTCAATACTTTTAACTTCGCCATGTTAAAAACGTCTTAAAATAGCTATGAGAATGTTTAAAAAAACTACTAAACTAAATCTGCGGTTTTTTGTTCTGCACTTTTTTTTTGCCCTGTTAGCGGGCTACACCGCTAATGCCCAGATATACTATCATAATTTCGGTACGACTACTATAAACACCCATCCTTATACAGCTGCACCGACAACAATAAACCCTAATCTGTCAGGCTCGTCATGGGCCAACAGTACTCCCGGAGGCTGGGCCAGTACAAACGGCGCAACAGGACAGGCTTTGCAGCTTTTTAACGCTGCCGGCACAACTACAATAACCCTGACACTGAATGTGGCCCCAAGCCAGCAGGTTACTGTAAATTCCTTTAGTTTCTGGAGCCAGCGCACCGCCTCGGCACCACAGCAATGGAGCATGGCCATCAACGGTATACAGGCAGGAAGCGGTGTGCTTCCGCAAGCGCCAACGGCAACAGGAACATTGAATGTAACCAATCCTGTATCGGGCATTACCGGTACAATGACGGTTACGCTTACCCTTAGCGGTGCTACCGGAAACGGAAACATGCGCCTGGACGATTTCAGGCTGAACGGAAGCCTCTCCTCTACCTGTACCAGCGCGGTAGTTACCTCTTTCACTCCGCTAACCGGCCCTAAAGACACAATGGTAACCATTACCGGCAGCGGATTTACAGATACACAATCAGTAAAATTTGACGGAATAAACGCAGTTTTCACAGTGTTATCGGATACCGAAATACAGGCAATGGTGCCAGCGGGCGTAAACACGGGTGTAATCACAGTTACCGCAACCGACGGCTGCACGGGCACCGGACCGGTAGATTTTACCGTATTAAAATCCGATTGCCAGTCGCCTGAAATATATATTTCTGAAATATATGATGCCTACAACGGCGTGCCCGGCTGTATAGAACTTTATAATCCGGGGACTACCCCTGTAAATCTGGCAGGATACAGGCTTTTACGATACGGGAATATAAACTCAGGTTTACCACCGGATTATGATATGCACCTCATCGGGACGATAAATCCCGGGGCTACTTTTATGGTGTGTATTGATATCTCCAGTGTTTGTCCGGGTGTACCGACTGACTTTCCTTTACAAAACGGTATTAATGCCAACGATGAATTTGAATTGATACACCCTAACGGCGAGCTTATAGACAATGCGCAGGTTACCCTGGGCACCAGTGATACAGCCGGAAGGGGATATAGCATTATAAGGAAACCTAATGCGGTGGCGCCAAAAGCAGTATTCAATGTAAACGACTGGAATGTATACGGCACAGAATTCTGCACGAATCTTAATATGCATACCGCTAACCCCGTAAGCGCACCGCTCCCGATCATCAACCACCCCGCGCCACGAACGATCTGCGTAGGGACGAATACAACTTTTCCTGCTTCTGTTATTCCGGCTACGGGTTTTACCTTTCAATGGAAAAGGCTTACCGGTACTGGGATATGGGTAAATGTTACCAATGACAGTAACCATAGCGGTGCTAATACGGCAACACTTACCATAAACAACGCTACACTGGCCATGAATGGCAACCAGTATTACCTGGAAGCTACATCTGCAACCTGTGTTGTACGCACGGATGTAGCCCAGCTTTATGTGCTGGAACCGCCTGTTGCGCCAACACTTGCCGTAATACAGCCAAACTGTACTACTCCTGCAGGAACGATTTCGGTAACAGCGCCATCGGATCCCGACGGTACCCTGACGTACAGCAGGAATGGAATAAACTACCAGCCGGATCCGGAATTCAGCGGGCTTGCACCCGGAAGCTACACCATCACGATAAAGAATGCCGCAGGCTGTGTTTCGCAAGGTACCATTCAGGTAATTAACCCTGTACCCGGCGCCCCGGACGCACCAGCACTTACCGCAGAACAGCCGGACTGTGATACTGCAACCGGAACCGTAACTATTACTGCTCCTGTGGGTTCAGGCCATACCTACAGCAAAGACGGCATAAACTATGTTTCCAGTCCGGTTTTTGCAGGGCTGGTACCCGGCAGTTACAACTTTACGGTGCGCCTTAACGGATGTACCTCAGCCATAACCGTGCAGATAATAAATGCCGCGCCAGGCACACCGGCAACACCCGATGTAACGGCAATACAGCCAACATGCGGTAATCCGGGTAGCATTACCGTTACCGCGCCGGTCGGGGCAGGGCTTAGCTATAGTAAAGATGGCATAAACTATCAGCCGGGAACCACTTTTGATAATTTATCCCCGGGCACAAGCTACAGCATCACCGTGAAGAATGCCGCAGGTTGCGTATCGCCCGCCAGGGTACAGGCTATAGATGCCATACCTTCGGCACCGGCTCAGCCTGTTGTAACAGCTACACAACCGGATTGTGATACTGCTACGGGAAGCATCATGATTACATCACCCCTTGGAGCCGGCCTTACCTACAGCATTAATGGCGTGGACTATGTAAACGACCTGACCTATACCCTAACTCCCGGAACATATAACATTACGGTAAAAAATGCGGCAGGATGCGTATCTGTTGCGAGGGTACAGCTAATTAACAGCCAGCCCCAAACTCCGGCTGCACCCGCTGTAACCGCAGGCCAGCCCGGATGTGGCGAAGAGCGTGGCAGTATAACAGTTAACACACCAATTGGAGCCGGACTGGAATACAGTAAAAACGGTACGGATTACCAGACGGGAACTACCTTTAACAACCTTGACCCGGCAACCTATACCATAACCGTAAGAAATGCGGAAGGATGTGTATCGGCTGCAACCACACAAACGATAAACGCAGGAATGGATATGCCATCGGCACCGGTACTGAATGTAAATCATCCGGATTGCGTTACTACTACGGGAAGCATCACAGTAACAACCCCTGCACCGGGCGCCGGAATAACCTATAGTAAGAATGGCAGCGATTATCAAACCGGTGCAACCTTCGATAACCTGACTCCTGGCGCAACATATAGTATTACCGTGAAAAACTGGAGTGGATGTGTTTCTACAGCAACCGTACAGGTGATAAATGTGATACCTTCTGCCCCTGCGGCGGCGGTGGTTACCCATACCAATCCAGACTGTGGTACGCCAACGGGAAGCATTACCATAACTTCCCCGCTGGGGGCAGGGCTTACGTATAGCATAGACGGTATCAATTACCATCCTTACCCATCGGCGGTATTTGCAACTGTAGCACCGGGTGATTATAACCTTACCGTAAAGAACGCGGCAGGTTGTATATCGGCACCAACCAATATCGTTATAAACGACCAGCCCGCTACACCAGCCGCGCCAGCCATTACCTTTACACAGCCGGATTGCGATACACCAAACGGAAGCATAACCGTGACAGCGCCAACCGGCACAGGTTTTACCTTTAGTAAAGACGGAACCAATTATGTCTCCAATCCTGTTTTTACAGGACTGATAGCCGGCAGTTATAACATCACCGTAAAAAGTCCGGCGGGATGCGTTTCGCCGATAACCGTAAAAGTGATCGATTCCGCTCCTTCGACACCCAATGCCCCCGCACTAACATTTATACAGCCGGATTGTATCACTGCCACCGGAAGCATTACGGTAACAGTACCAACCGGCAATGGCCTGGAATATAGTAAGGACGGTACAAACTACCAGTCGCAAACAACGTTTAATAATCTTACGCCGGGCGCCAGTTACACTATTACCGTACGAAATGCTGCGGGATGTGTATCGCCGGGAACAGTACAGGCCATAGCACCAATACCGGCAGCGCCCGATGCGCCTGCGCTTACCTTTGTACAGCCGGGCTGTACCTCCATGGGTAGCATTACTGTTACAAGCCCTGTTGGCAGCAACCTTACGTACAGCCGCAATGGTGTGGATTATAGCACGAACCCTACATTCGGGGGACTTTCGGCGGGAACCTATAACATTACCGTAAAGAATGCGGCGGGATGTGTTTCGGCAGCTACCGTACAGATAATAGATCCCGCTCCGGCAATACCACCACAGCCTGTAGTTATTTCGGGCCAGCCCG
>Ga0308157_10004546_pt1 | contig 18328 bp, 12 predicted proteins | sample PhyBR1_FD_201035 | JGI IMG/M metagenome (GOLD analysis project Ga0308157, IMG submission 201035) | Phyllosphere microbial communities from UC Gill Tract Community Farm, Albany, California, United States - DLSLB.R1 | ecosystem: Host-associated > Plants > Phyllosphere > Unclassified | place: USA...
GAGCAGGCCGTTTTCCTGCGCGTGGAGCGGCGCGCCTCGCCCGCGCTGCCCGCCGAGGGCTACTGGCGCGACGCCGACGGCCGCGAGCGCAAGGCGTATTTTCTGCTAGGCCCACGCTTCGGCACCGTGAGCAAAAGCCAGGTGAACGACGCCGTGAAGGAGTGCCGCCAGCTCGGCGACGCCGACTGGCTGGTGGTGCTAGGCTTTGCCTTCGATGACGCCATCGAAAACCGCGAGCAAACCACCAACGCGGGCACTTTTCAAGTAACGCGGGCCCGCATCGGCGAAGACTTGTTGCAGGAAGGCTTGCTGAAAAAAGACAAGAAAGCCGCCTCTTTCGTTACCATTGGCGAGCCCGAAATTGGGCTGCTGCGTGATGAAAAAGCGGGTACCGTCACAGTGGAGGTACGGGGCCTCGACATCTGGGACCCTATCAACAACCGGCTGGCCGCCCGCTCGGTCGAAGACATTGCCTACTGGATGCTCGACGACGACTACGACGGCTCCAACTTCCTAGTGCGGCAGGTATTTTTCTGCGGTGGCGAGAAGGGCGAGTTTAAGAAGTGGCGCACCAAACTCGACGGCCAGGCCAGCGCCACGGCCAAGAAAAAAGCCGAGCAGACCTTGCGCATCGAACTCGATGAGGATGCGTGGGAACGGCTCTACGGGTTTCAGTCGCACCCCATTCCCACTAAGCAAGGCAAGCGAGTAGCAGTACGCGTCATCAGCCAGTTCGGGGAAGAAAGTACGCGGGTTTTATTCCTTTAATAATGTAGCTAACTCTTCACCGAGCAAAAGGCCTGCCCGCGATACCGCGGGCAGGCCTTTTGCTCGGTACTAAAGGCTAGAAGCTTAATTGCGGCCGATGCGCTGGGTAGTAGTACCAACGGCCGTGGTAGTGCGCAGCACGTAGATACCGGGGGCTAGGGTGGGCAACTCAGCCAGGGCCTGGGGAGCGGCGCTCAAGGCCAGGGTGCGGCTATACACGGTACGGCCATCGAGGGTAAGCAAGACCACAGTAGCGGCCTGCGGGGCGTCGGCGCCGGGCAGGGCCACACTCAGGGCATCAGTGAAGGGCACAGGGAAGGCGAGCGGCTTGGCGGCAGCGAAGCCGGCGGCGGGGTGGGCCAGCGCTACTACCGGCGAGTAGGCCACGGTGCCATCAAGGTCAACCTGGCGCAGGCGATAGTAGTTGGTGCCGGCCGGAGCAGCGGCATCGAGGTACTGGTAGCTGCGCGCAGTGGCGCTGGTGCCGGCAGCGGCTACATTGCCCACGGTGGCAAAGTCAGCCCCATCGAGCGAGCGCTGCACCTCGAAGCGGGCGCTGTTCAACTCGCTGGCGGTGGCCCAGTTGAGCAGCGCGCCGGCGCTGGTGTTTTGGGCGCCGAAGCTGGTGAGCTTCACGGGCAGCGGCGATGCGGTGAGGGCGGCCTGCTGGGCCTGCTCGAAGCGGTAGATGGTGCCATTGGCATTGCCCACCAGCAAGTCGAGGCGGCCGTTGCCGTCGAGGTCCGTGATGGTGGGGGCCGCGTAGCCGCCCTCGTTGTTGCCGGCCGTGCCCATGTTTACGGGCGTGGTGCCGCCGGCCAGCAGGTTGCCCCGGCTGGCGAAGGTGGTGGCGTAGCGGGCCGTTTGCTCGTAGCGAGTCACGGCCCCGGCCTGGCTGCCCACAATGAAATCGAGTAGGCCGTTGCCATCCAGGTCAAACAGCAGCGGCTTCGAAGTACCATCCACTCGCAGGTCAGCACCATCGACCTGCACGTTGCCGAGGGCCGTAAACGCCGTGCCGTTCAGGGTGGTAGCCTCGTAGCGCTTGATAACGCCGCTCAGGTCGCCCACCAGCAGGTCGAGCTTGCCGTTGCCATCGAGGTCCGCGATGGTGGGGCGCGGGTAGCTGTCGCCCGTTGTCAGGTCGGCAGCACCGCTCTGTAAGTTAGCTAGTTGGGTGAAGGTAACGGCGCCGGCGGCCGTTTGCTCGTAGCGCGCAATGCGGCGGCCCGTGCCAGTGCCCACCAGCAGGTCGAGCAGACCATCGCCGTCGATGTCGGACACGGTGGGCTTGGCGAAGTTGGTTGCTTTAATATCCGTGCCGGTGCTGGACGTCAGCTTCAGGTTGCCGATTTTGGTATAATCCGCTCCGTTAACGACGTTTTGCTGCCAGTACTCAATGTTGCCGTTGCCGTTGCCAATCAGCAGGTCGGCGCGGCCCCGACCCGTGAGGTCGGCCACTACGGGCGTCGAGTAGAAGCCGTTGCCGCTGGTCGCCACCTTGATGTTGCTAAACGAAGTGCCCTTAGTCGTTTGCTGCGGAAAGGTGACGCCCGAGGTGCTGCGCGTTACCCCAAACTGCGAGCCCGATACCGTGGCGCTCGTGCCGCCGGTGGCGGTGCCCACGGTTAGCACCAGCTTGCCAGTGCTAGCCGCTACCGGAATAGTTACAGTTACCGTACCCAGCGACGCGTCCGTAATCTTGAGCGCCTGCCCGTTCAACAGCACCGACTTAACGTTGGTAAGGCCCGTGCCAGTGATGAGAACCGACGTGCCCACCGGACCAGCATTAGGGGTGAAGCTAGTGATAGTTTGGGCGTTGCTCAGCAGGGGCAGGCCTAGCAAGGCAGCGAAGGCAAATTGACGCGAAATCTTAGCAAGTAGTGCATTGATAGAGAGAAGCATAACGAGGCGGAAGGCTAGTGGCTGAAGTCGTAGAACGATACAAATGTCCTCCGGCTCCCCCGACTACTTACCCCGTTATCGTTCAACTTAGCTGAATTCTGTGCAAACGTAGCCCATGCTTTGTTAAACAAAAATTAGCTCGTTCACCGCCCGCTCCTTCTAACTCATTCTGCCCCTTATAGGCGGGCCCGCACCTCGCCCAGTAGGTGCTGCATGGCATTGCGCGTGGCCTGGTCGTTACCCGGAATACTATTATTGAAGAATGTAACGGCCACCAGCCGGCCGCTTTTACAGCGCACGTAACCTGCTAGGTTGCACGTGTGGGTAAGGGTGCCGGTTTTGCCCCAAAACCACGTCACCTTGGGTGGGCCGGCTTCGAAGTAGCGTTTGCGCAGCGTGCCCTGGCCCCCCCCGGCGGCCAGCAGGCTCAGCAGGCGCGCCTCGGGCACCTGCTGATGCAGCCGCACCAGCACCGCCGTGAGCGTGCGCGGCGTAAGCAAGTTGAGCCGCGACAGGCCCGAGCCATCGACCCAGTCGGGACGGTCGGGCAGGTTTTTCAAGTCGTTTTTCAGCATATACCGAATGGCGCGGGCGCTGCTCAGCGAGTCGCGGTAGCCTACGCGGCTGCTGGTCAGCAGCAGGAGTTGCTCGGCCAGGAAGTTGTCGCTCACGCGCAGCATGCGGCGATACAGCGAGTCGGCGCGCAGGCCGCGCAGCGTGCGAATGCTGTCGCGGCCCGCGTGCGGGCGCCAGACGGTGCCCACAATGGCCCGGCGCAGCGTATCGCCCAGCAGGCGCAGCAGCAGCGGGCGGCTGGTGCGGTAGGGCACCTCATCTATCCATTTTTTGCCAATGGGCACGTAGGTAAAGCGGTTATCGAGCTGCGCGCGGTACACGTGCATTTCATCGTCTTGGTCGGGCGAGAGCTTAAAGCCCTCCCCTGCCCGCTCGGTGAGCGGCGCAAAGGCGCGCGGAAACACCCGCACCCGCTGCGGCAGCACCCGCACTGATGCGCCTGCGCCACCACGCACCACCAGCGGCGCACTGGCATAAAAGCGCACCGTGTTGCCATACACGGGAAACGCCGTGCGTTCAGGCTGGAAGTAATACCCAAAATCATCCCAGGACCAGCTGGGCCCGTAGGTTGGCACGCAAGCTATGTCGCAGTAGGCCAACACTTTCTCGGGCCGGGTAGCTAGGAAGGCGTAGGCCCGCCGCGAAGGCACGTCGCCGTGCAAAAAGGTAGGGTCACCGGTGCCCTGGAAGAACAACGTATCGCCCCGCGAAAAGTAACGCAGGCTGGGCAGCGAGTCGCCGAGCAGCGCCAGGCCGCCGGCCAGGCTCAACAGTTTCATGGTGCTGGCGGGCGTGAAGTACCGGGCCTCGTTGTAGCCAAATAAGGGCTCGCCGGTAACGGCATCGGCCAGGGCCACGCCCACCTGCTGGCGGCGTAGCGCGGCGCTGCTGTCCAGGCGCTGGCGCAGCCAGGGCATGTCGATTTTGCCGGTGGCCGAGTCTACCACAATGGCTGGGGGCACGGGGGCCGTGGAAGTCGTTTGCCCGCAGGCGGTGGTGAGCGAGAGTAGAGCCAGCGAAAGCAGCGAAGCGTAGCGCCGCGCCAGACTATTGGCGAAAGAAGTGGACATAATAGGCACGAACGCAACTTAAGCACGAATGCAGCAGTCGTTGGCGCATTCGTAGCATTATCCACGCTTTTTAGTTGCTTGCTGTGCCCCGTTTCCTACTCCTATGCCTGTTGTTGACCAGCACCCTGGCCGCACGCAGCCAGTCCAAAACGCCCGCCGACTTTGGCTACCGCCACCTTACTATGCGTTACCAGCGCGACACGGTGGATATCCTAGTGCTCTCCCAAAAAGGCGACGAGCTAAAGCGCAAGCCGGTATTCCTGTTCGTGCAGGGGTCGCTGCCCTCACCTATTTTTAAGTATGATGAGCGGGGCCTGTATAGTGTTTTTCCCTTTGAGACGGAGAAGTACCTGGCTGATTATCACTTTATCATAATCAGCAAGCCTGGCGTGCCACTGGTTGCCGATGTCAAGACGCTGACGCCGCGCTACGAGTACAACGACCCCAAAACCGGCCAAGTACCCGCCGCCTATTGCCAGCGCAACTACCTCGAATACTACGTGGCCCGCGATGCTGCCGTGCTACATTACCTGGCCCACCAGCCTTGGGTCGAGGGCAAAAACATCACCGCTATGGGCCACTCCGAAGGCAGCAATGTGGTGGCGCGGCTGGCCCGCCGGCCCGGCCCCCTCCGCCGCGTGGTATACCTGAGCGGCAGCCCGCTGGGCCGCATGCTCACCGTTATTTCTGGTAATAGGCAGGATGCCGATTCGGTGGGCGCAGAAAATAATTTTGCCTATTGGAAAGAAGTAGTAGCGGCCCCCAAGCAGAACAACTGTCTGGGCGACACCCACTTATTGGTATCGTCTTTATCGTCAACCCAAACGCCACTTGACGATTTTCGGCATAGCAAAATTCCCGTTTTTGTCGGCTACGGCACCCGCGACCGCTCGGCGCTGCTCGAAGACTACCTGCGCTTGGAGATGATACGGGCCGGCAAAACCAACCTCACTTTTCATGCCTACCCCGAGTTAGAGCACAACTTTTTCGGCTTCACCAACGGCAAGGTGGACCAGGAAAAGTGGAACTGGGACCGCGTGGCCCGCGATTTCTTCACTTGGATGAAAGCGCATTAAGTGCGCCGGGCGCCCTACTTCATCGTCAAAAACTTCTGCTGCATTACCTCCTGCACCGAGCGGCCCGAAACCTTGCTTTCGAGCCACGAAATGATGTCGAAGTACAGAAAAGGTCGGCGGTCGAAGGGCCTAGTCGCGATTTCTTCCAGCTTGTTTTTCAAGGCCTTAAACTCATCGCGCAGTTGGCTAGGCTTGATGTGGCCGACGCGGCGCAGAAACTGAAACACGGCCACCTGCATGGGCTGCTGGTCATTCATCTTGCCCAGAAAATGGTACACCGAGCGCACCTGCTGCTCGAGCTCGGCGTCTTGGCCGGCTTCGAAGTGCGCCACCAGGTTGAGGATGCGGGCAAAGCACTGCAAGTCTTCGCGCAGACTCAGCTCCTTGTGGTCAATAATGCGCGTTAAGTACTTGATAGCTTGCTGATACTGGCCACTACCGAAGTAGAGACAGGCAATTTTGTAGTAAAACACCAGCGTGCGGTGCAGGTCGAGCTGCGCCTTGTACTGCCCGAGCTGCTCTAACAGTTCCGGAATGATTTCGACGCCCTCCGTGAAGCGCGCCTCCAGGAAGCAGGCGTTGATGCGGTTGGTCCAGATGTATTGAAAGAGCAGGATTTCGGTGTTGGGCGTGGCGCGGCGCGTTTGGTTGGCCCCAAAGTTCTCCAGCTTTTGCAGCACTTCCTTGAACTTGCTGTAGTACTGCAAGTTAAATAAGGAAGCCAGCAGATTGTGCAGTCCTTTAATGTAGAGCATCGTCTGGCTTTCCTGCAAGTCGGGCTGGTTTTCAAATAGCCCTACCCACTTCTGTGCGTAGCGGTAGCACGACCTAAAATCCTGGTTTATAGTATAGTACCACACATTTGCCTGATAAAAGTACAGCTTCTCCCAAAATCCGCTGCTGCGCCCGATGCTAGCCGGCACGTGCGCCCGAAAATACGCCGTAAACTGCTCGTGGTCAGCCTGATTGCGGGCGTGCCCCGCTTGCAGGTACAAGCCATACAGCCGCAGCGAAGCATTGGACAGCGCATGCTGCTGGCCGAGATGCGCGGCGGTAGTCGTAGCCTCGGCCGCCAACGATTCGGCCCGGCCCTGCAGGCTGCGCGTGATGTACTGCGCTTCGATAAGTTTCTCAAAATCAATGGCTAGCAGCGCCACGTGCGGCAGCTCGGCCTGCTGGGCGGCGAGCTTCACGCGGGCCAGCATCCGCAGGGCTTGCTGGTAGAAGCCTTTGTTGTAGAGCACGCGGGCATAGTCGAGCTGCTCGTGCAGCTGAATATCAAGGTTTTGACCGGCGTGGTAGAGCCGCAGGCTAGCCAGCAGCTGCTTGTAGAGGTTGGCTTTGAGGTTGGCGAGTTGCGCGCGCTTGAGCGTGGGCACTTGGGCGAGCACGCGTTCCTCATCGGGTTGCTCCTGGGCGTCGAAGGCGTCAAAAAGCTGCAGGAATTTCAGACCTTCAGTGGAGCCCTGGCGGTTGGTGAAGAGACGAAAATGGCGCTTTTCGGACTGCGTCAGCGATTTTAAGAGCTGAAAAACGGGGTCGCTAAGCTTGTTAGGCATTGTATAATAATTAACTACAAGTAATTTATTTACAGCATCTTGACTTTAAATTTTACAAACTTGGAAATCATAGAATCCACGAAAAAATGTTTTTAATCCTTTTTAACGTGCTGGTACTTGCGAGCCATTCATAAAAGCTAGCCCCGTACCAACGGGCTTCTTCTCCTTATGGCGACGCAAAAAATTCAGATTTTCGATACCACTCTCCGCGACGGCGAACAGGTGCCGGGCTGCAAGCTAAACCAGCAGGAGAAGCTAATCATTGCGCGGCAGCTCGAAGCCCTGGGGGTTGATGTGATTGAGGCCGGCTTCCCGGTATCGAGCCCCGGCGACTTTGCCGCCGTGGCCGCCATCGCCGCCCAAACCCAGGAGGCTACCGTGTGCGGCCTCACCCGCGCCGTGGAAAACGACATTCGGGTGGCCGCCGAGGCGCTGCGCGGGGCGCGCCGGCCGCGCATTCATACCGGCATTGGTACCAGTGACTTGCATGTGCAGCAGAAGCTGCGCACCACTCGCCAAGACGTGGTGCAACGCGCCATCGCCGCCGTGAAGCTCGCCAAGAGCTTCGTGGAAGACGTGGAGTTTTACGCCGAAGACGCTGGCCGCACCGATAACGAGTTTCTGGCTAGGGTGTGCGAGGCCGCCATTGCGGCCGGCGCCACGGTGCTCAACATCCCCGACACCACCGGCTACTGCCTGCCCCACGAGTACGGCGCCAAGATTAAGTACTTGTACGAGAACGTGAAAGGCATCGACCGGGCCATCCTCTCCACGCACTGCCACAACGACCTCGGGCTAGCCACCGCCAACTCCATCGCGGGCGTCAGCAACGGCGCGCGGCAAATTGAGTGCACCATCAACGGCGTGGGCGAGCGCGCCGGCAACACGGCCCTGGAGGAAGTCGTCATGATTCTGCGCCAACACGCTGACCTCAAACTTACTACGAACATCACTACGCGCCTGCTGGCCGAAACCTCGGCCATGGTATCGCACCTCATGAGCATGCCCGTGCAGGCCAACAAAGCCATTGTGGGAGCCAATGCCTTTGCCCACAGCAGTGGCATCCACCAGGACGGCGTAATCAAGTGCCGCGAAACGTACGAAATCATTGACCCCAAAGAAGTTGGCGTGGCTGATTCGAGCATCGTACTCACTGCCCGCTCGGGGCGCGCCGCCCTCGCTTACCGCCTTCAAAAGCTCGGCTATGACCTGGAGCGCCCAGCGCTTAACTCCGCCTACGCTAGCTTTCTGCAAATGGCCGACCGCCAGCGCGAAGTATTTGACAACGATTTACATAGCCTCATTGAGCAAGAAAAACTAGTAGCCGTTGGCTAACCGGGCTAAGGAAACGAGGTAGCAGGCGCTGCCAGTGGGTGGGAGCAGGGAGGTCAGGGGGTCGGGCTAAGCCCCATAAACGCCATTCTTTCACACTATTAGCTCGACCAAAGCTTCCCCCTGTTGCTTCGTTTCCTTAGCCTTTTAGCTTATCTACAGCATCCTGCTGCGCTAAAAATTACGCTATCCCCTCCCTACCCTATGTCCCGCACGTTATTCGATAAAATCTGGGATGCCCACACCGTTCGCTCCCTCGAGGGGTTAGATGTGGTGTACATCGACCGCCACTTGATTCATGAAGTCACTAGCCCCCAGGCATTTGATGAGCTAGCGGCGCGTAATCTGTCGCTGTTTCGCCCCGACCAGATTTTAGCTACCGCCGACCACAACGTGCCCACGTTGCACCAGGACCAGCCCATCCGCGAGCCGCTGTCGCGCTTGCAGGTGGAAAAGCTGACGGAGAATTGCCAGCAATACGGCATCGAGCTCTACGGCCTGGGTCACCCGCGCCAAGGTATTGTGCACATCATCGGGCCGGAGCTGGGGTTGACGCAGCCGGGCCTCACCATGGTGTGCGGCGACAGCCACACTTCCACGCACGGGGCGTTTGGCGCGGTGGCCTTTGGCATCGGCACCAGTCAGGTGGCGCAGGTGATGGCCTCGCAGTGCCTGCTGCTGAGCCGCCCCAAGCGGATGCGTATTTCGGTAGAAGGCGAGCTGCGGCCCGGCGTCACGGCTAAGGACTTGATTCTCTACATTATCGCGCAGCTCGGCACGGGCGGCGCCACGGGCCACTTTGTGGAGTATGCGGGCAGCGCCGTGCGCGGCCTCAGCATGGAAGGCCGCATGACCGTCTGCAATATGAGCATCGAGATGGGCGCGCGCGGCGGCCTCATCGCCCCCGATGCCACTACGTTTGCTTACGTCGAGGGCCGGCCCTTCGCCCCCAAAGGCGCGGCTTGGCACGATGCCGTGGCTTACTGGCAAACGCTGTATTCGGACGCCGACGCCACATTTGAAACCGAATACACCTACCAGGCGGCCGACATCACGCCGATGATTACCTACGGCACCAACCCCGGCATGGGCATTGCGCTCACCGGCCACGTACCGAGCGAGGTGCCCGCCAGCGAAGCCGAAAGCTTCGACAAGTCGCTGAAATACATGGGTTTCGAGCGGGGTGAGTCGCTGCTCGGCAAGCAGATTGATTACGTGTTCATCGGCAGTTGCACCAACGCCCGCATCGAAGACCTGCGCGCCGTGGCCACCTACGTGGCCGGCAAGCAGAAGGCCGACCACGTAGCCGCCTTCATCGTGCCTGGCTCTAAACAGGTTGAGCAGCAAGCCATTGCTGAGGGCATCGACAAGATTTTCGCCGCCGCTGGTTTCGAACTGCGTGAGCCTGGTTGCAGCGCCTGCCTGGCCATGAACGAGGACAAGATTCCGGCTGGCAAGTACTGCGTGGCTACTTCCAACCGCAACTTCGAGGGGCGGCAAGGGCCAGGCTCGCGCACGCTGCTGGCTAGCCCCTTGGTGGCGGCCATCACGGCCGTGCAAGGCCGCATTGTAGACATTACGCAGTATTTGAACTAATGGAAAAATTTCAGACCCTGCGCACTACCGGCGTCCCGCTGCCGCTGGAAAATATTGATACCGACCAGATTATCCCGGCCCGATTCCTGAAGGCGACCACCCGCGAAGGATTCGGCGACAACCTATTTTGCGACTGGCGCTACCACGCCGACGGCTCGCCCAAGGCCGACTTCGTGCTCAACGACCCGCGCTACACCGGCTCGGTGCTGGTGGCAGGCAAAAACTTCGGCTGCGGCAGCAGCCGCGAGCACGCCGCCTGGGCGCTGTATGACGCGGGTTTTCGGACAGTTATCTCCAGCTACTTCGCCGATATTTTCAGAGGTAACGCCCTGAATACCGGCCTACTACCGCTGCAAGTGAGCGATGAGATGCTGGCCCGCCTGTTGGCCGCCATCGAGGAGAATCCGCAGCTGGAATTGGTTGTCGATTTGCCTTCGCAGACCCTAGCCGTGCCGGCCTGGGGCGAGACGCTCAGCTTCGCCATCGACGGCTACAAAAAGGAGTGCCTGATTAACGGCTACGACGACATCGACTTTTTAGTAAATCAAAAATCGGCCATTGAGGCCTTCGAAAAACAACGCGCATGGACATGGTAACCAAGAAAATAGCTTTACTGCCTGGTGACGGCATCGGGCCGGAAGTCTGTCGGCAGGCCGTGAAAGTGCTCGACGCCGTAGCTGAGCGCTTTGGCCACCGCTTTGAATTCACCTCGCACCTGGTGGGCGCCTGCGCCATCGACGCTACCGGCAACCCGCTGCCCGACGAAACCCTAGCCGCCTGCCGCGCCTCCGACGCAGTACTCTTCGGCGCCATCGGTGACCCCAAGTACGACAATGACCCTAGTGCCAAGGTGCGCCCCGAGCAGGGCTTGCTGAAGATGCGCAAGGAGTTGGGTTTGTTTGCTAACATCCGCCCCGTAACGGCCTACAACGCGCTGCTGAAGCACTCGCCGCTGAAATCAGACCGAATTGAGGGTACCGACCTGGTAATTTTTCGGGAGCTGACGGGCGGCATCTACTTTGGCGAAAAGGGCCGCAATGCCGATGGCTCGGCCTACGACCACTGCACCTACTCTCGCCCCGAGATTGCGCGCATTGCGCACCTGGCATTTCAGGCGGCCGCTGGCCGCCGCCAGCACCTCACGCTGGTTGACAAGGCTAACGTGCTGGAAACTTCGCGTTTATGGCGCGAAGTAGTACGCGAGATTGCCGCCCAGTACCCGGAAGTGGCGGTTGACTACCTGTTCGTGGACAACGCCGCGATGCAGATTATCACCAACCCCCGGCAATTTGATGTGGTGTTGACCGAGAACATGTTTGGCGATATTATTTCGGACGAAGCCTCGGTAATTGCCGGCTCGATGGGTTTGCTGCCTTCGGCTTCAGTAGGCGCGGCGGTGGCGGTGTTCGAGCCCATCCACGGCTCCTACCCGCAGGCCAAGGGCAAGGGCATTGCCAACCCCCTAGCGGCCATCCTTTCGGCCGCCATGCTGCTCGACCATCTGGGCCTGTCGGCGGAGGCTGAGCTGGTGCGCGAGGCAGTAGAGGAAGCCCTGACTAACAATATTTTAACCCCCGAGCTAAACCCTACTGCCCCTTATACCACCGAGCAAGTGGGCAGCTACGTAGCCTTTTGGATTGCTGACTCAAATGAGCAGCAGTGGAACGCCCAGAACATCGCGGTGGGCGTGAGCACGATTATCTAGGTGTGCCGCAGACTCTACAAGTCCGCGCACAGAATGAGTACTTCTCTAAAACTACCCACGCGCGGACTCACAGCGACCACGCTATCCCAATCCATGCGCCCTTTCCTGCTAATCATTTTTAAGGTCATCATTCCTACCCTAGTGGGCTAGCAGGCACTTCTCACCCTTAAGAAAAACCTCCTAAGCCCGCGGCTCAGGAGGTTTTTTTAGAGCCAAACCGAATTTCTTTATCGAACCAACTACATGGCACTCAACAAATTCAGCCGCATCTATACCCAAGACGACAGCTTGCCCGCCTCGCAGGCCATGCTCATCGGCGCGGGCCTGTCGGATGCGGATTTGCGCAAGCCATTCGTGGGCATCTGCTCCACGGGCTTCGAGGGCAACACCTGCAACATGCACCTCGACGGCCTGGCCGATGAGGTAAAGCGCGGCGTGGCCGCCCAGGGGCTGGTGGGGCTGCGCTTCAATACCATTGGCGTGAGCGACGGCATCACGAATGGCAACGCGGGCATGCGCTTTTCGCTGGTGTCGCGGGAGATAATTGCCGATTCGATTGAGGCCATGGCGGGCGCGCACTACTACGACGCCATTGCCACGGTGGTGGGCTGCGATAAGAACATGCCCGGCGCGCTCATCGCCATGGCGCGGCTAAATCGGCCTTCGCTGATGGTGTACGGCGGCACCATTCGGGGCGGCGAGTTTAAAGGCCAGCAGCTCAACATTGTGTCGTGCTTTGAAGCCTACGGCAAGAAGGTAAACGGGCAGATTTCGGAGGAAGACTACCAAGGCATCATCCACAATGCCTGCCCCGGGCCGGGCGCCTGCGGCGGCATGTACACCGCCAACACCATGGCCGCCGCCATCGAGACCCTAGGGATGACGGTGCCGGCCTCGTCGTCGCTGCCCGCCGAGAGCAGCGCTAAGGTGCAGGAATGCCTCGACACAGGCGCGTACCTACGCCGCTTGCTGGAGCTGGACTTGAAGCCGCGCGATATCCTCACCCGCGAAGCGTTTGAGAATGCGATGGTTATCATCACGGTGCTCGGCGGCTCCACCAATGCGGTGCTGCATCTCATTGCCATTGCCCACGCGGCCGGCGTGCACCTCACCATGGAGGACTTTCAGGCCGTGGGCAACCGGGTGCCGGTGCTGGCCGACCTCAAGCCCAGCGGCAAGTACCTGATGGAGGATTTGTCGAAAATTGGGGGCGTGCCCGCCGTGCAGCGCACGCTGCTCGACTACGGAATGCTCAACGGCGACCTCATGACCGTAACCGGCCGCACGCTGGCCGAAAACTTAGCCGATGTGCAGCCCCTAGGTGCCGAGCAAGACCTGCTGCGCCCCTTGAGCAATCCCATCAAGGCCGACGGGCACATTCAGATGCTGTACGGCAACCTCGCTACCAAAGGCAGCGTGGCCAAAATCAGCGGCAAGGAAGGCCTGCGGTTTGAGGGCCCAGCCATCGTGTTCAACTCGGAAGAAGAGCTAAACCAGGGCATTATCGACCACAAAATCAAGGCCGGCCAGGTGGTCGTGATTCGCTACGTGGGGCCGAAAGGCGGGCCGGGCATGCCCGAAATGCTGAAGCCAACCTCCGCTATCATGGGTGCCGGCCTAGGTGATAAAGTGGCCCTGATAACCGACGGGCGCTTTTCGGGCGGCACCCACGGCTTCGTGATTGGGCACGTCTGCCCCGAGGCGTTCGACGGCGGCGGCCTGGCCCTGGTGCAGGACGGCGATTGGATAGTGCTCGATGCCACGGCCAACACCATCGACGTGCAGCTGTCCGACGAAGAACTGGCCGCCCGCCGCGCCGCCTGGCAGCGCCCGCCGCTGCCCGCCAAGCAAGGCGTCCTACTCAAGTATATCCGCACCGTGAGCGACGCTAGCCACGGCTGTATCACCGATTTAGTAGAAGAAGAATATGTTCCAGAACCAGCCTTCAGCCCAGCCAGCCGCTAGCGCGGTCGCTGCCCCTACTCTGGCGCCCACTACGGGTGCGGTAGCCACGCTGCAAGCCCTAGTGGCCGAAGGCGTGGACACAATTTTCGGTTACCCCGGCGGGGCCATCATCCCGATTTACGACGCGCTCTACGACTTTCAGCCGGAGCTGAACCACGTGCTGGTGCGCCACGAGCAGGGCGGCATCCACGCGGCGCAGGGCTATGCGCGTAGCTCGGGCCGGGTGGGCGTAGTGCTGGCCACGAGTGGCCCCGGTGCCACCAACCTCGTGACGGGCCTGGCCGATGCCATGATTGACAGCACGCCGTTGGTGTGCATCACGGGGCAGGTGTTCGCGCATTTGCTAGGTACCGATGCGTTTCAGGAGACGGATATTATCAATATCACGACGCCTGTTACAAAGTGGAACTACCAGGTAACCAACGCCGAAGAGATACCCGAGGCGCTGGCCAAGGCCTTCTACATCGCGCGGAGTGGCCGCCCCGGTCCGGTACTGGTGGACATCACCAAGAATGCCCAGATGCAAACCTTTGATGCCCCGGCCTACGAGCGGTGCACGCACATCCGCAGCTACCGGCCCGCGCCGGTGGTGCGCAAGGAGTACATCGAGCAGGCGGCGGCGCTGATTAACAGCGCCAAGCGGCCATTCATCCTCTGGGGGCAGGGTGTGGTGCTGGGCAAGGCCGAGCAGGAGTTCAAGGAATTTGTGGAGAAAAGTGGCATTCCGGCCGCTTGGACCATCCTAGGTGTTGGCGCGCTGGCCACCGGCCACCCGCTCAATGTAGGCATGCTCGGCATGCACGGCAACTACGGCCCCAACGTGCTCACCAATGAGTGCGACGTACTGATTGCCATCGGGATGCGTTTTGACGACCGCGTGACTGGCCGCCTCGACAAGTACGCCAAGCAGGCGCAGGTGGTGCACCTCGACATCGACCCCACCGAGATTGACAAAAACGTAAAAGCCACCGTGCCGGTGTGGGGCGACTGTAAGGAAACCCTACCCCTGCTCACGGCGCTCATCGAGCCTAAAAAGCACGAAGCCTGGCTGGCCCGCTTCTACGACTGCGCGGTGCAGGAAGCAGACGCCGTAATTCGGGAAGAGCTGTTCCCGACCTCGGAGGAGCTGACGATGGGCGAGGTGCTGCAACAGCTCAACGAAATCACGGGTGGCGAGGCAGTTATCGTATCCGACGTGGGGCAGCACCAGATGGTGGCTTGCCGCTACGCCCTGCAAAACCAGTCGCGCAGCCATGTCACGAGCGGCGGCCTGGGTACCATGGGCTTTGCGCTTCCTGCCGCCATCGGGGCCAAGTTTGGCGCGCCGCACCGGCCGGTGGTAGCCATCATCGGCGACGGCGGCGTGCAGATGACGATTCAGGAGCTTGGCACCATCATGCAGACGGGCGTGGATGTAAAAATCATCATCCTCAATAACCAGTTTCTAGGTATGGTGCGGCAGTGGCAGGAGTTGTTTCACCAGCGCCGCTACTCGTTTGTGGATATCCAAAGCCCTGACTTTGTGACCGTAGCCGCGGGCTACCGCATCGCCGGCCAGCGCGTAGACGACCGCGCCGAGCTGCGTCCGGCCCTGGAAAAAATGCTGGCGCACCCTGGCTCTTTCCTGCTCGAAGTGATGGTGACCAAAGAGAATAACATCTTCCCGATGGTGCCGCAGGGGTGCAGCGTAGCTGAAATACGGCTGCGATAACTCCTCACGGTCGTCATGTAGCGCGCAGTGCAGCATGACAAACGCCCCTTAACAAACTGATTTGCAATGGAACGCCAGGAATATAACATCACCGCGTACACCGAAAACCAGGTGGGCCTGCTCAACCGCATTGCCATCATCTTTTCGCGCCGCAAAATCAACATTGAGAGCCTCAATGTGTCGCCTTCCGAGATTGAAGGCATTCACCGCTTCAACATCGTGATTGTGGAGACGGAAGAAGTGGTGGAGAAACTTGCCAAGCAAATCGAGAAGCAGGTGGAGGTACTAAAAGTGTACTACAACACCAACGCCGATGTGATTTGGCAGGAAATGGCGCTGTACAAAGTGCCTACCGATGTGATTGCCGAAAAAGTGCTCGTGGAGCGTTTGCTGCGCGAAAACGGGGCTAGGGCCGTGGTGATTCGCAAGGACTACACAGTATTTGAAACTACCGGCCACCGCGAAGAAACCGATAATCTCATCAAGGCTTTGCAGCCCTACGGTCTGATTGAGTTTGTGCGCTCGGCACGCATCGCCATTATCAAAGCCAGCGATGGCTTCCACCGCAAGCTCAGCGAGTTTGAGCGCCGCGAGCCGAGCGAAGACGTGGCCGAAAACGAGTTTTTGAACGACCGAGAGGCGGTGTTCACGATGTAAATCTGTACCGTGGACTCTGTGAGTCCGCGAGTTAGCTACTACACCTTTTTTAACCATTCACGCGCGGACTCGCAGAGTCCACGATACAACCCCAACCAACAAACATGGCTACCATCAACTTCGGCGGCGTACCTGAAACCGTAATCACCCGCGATGAATTTCCGCTGCAAAAGGCACTTGAGTTCCTTAAGGATGAAACCATTGCTGTAATCGGCTACGGCGTGCAGGGCCCCGGTCAAGCGCTGAACATGCGTGACAACGGCTTCCACGTTATCGTGGGCCAGCGCGAGGGTACGCCTTCGTGGGAGCGCGCCCTCAAGGATGGCTGGGTGCCGGGCGAGTCGCTGTTCAGCATCGAAGAGGCAGCCGACAAGGGCACCATCATCTGCAACCTGCTGTCGGATGCCGGACAAATCGCCCTGTGGCCTACCCTTCAGAAGTACCTCACGCCGGGCAAAACGCTGTACTTCTCGCACGGCTTCGGCATCACGTTCAACGACCAGACGGGCATCGTGCCCAGCAAGGATATCGACGTGATTCTGGTAGCACCCAAGGGCAGCGGCACTAGCCTGCGCCGCTTGTTCGTGGCCGGCGGCGGCCTGAACTCGTCGTTCGCGGTGTTCCAGGATGCTACTGGCAAAGCGTGGGAAAAGGCCATTGCCATGGGTATCGGTGTGGGCTCGGGCTACCTGTTCGAAACCGACTTCAAGAAAGAAGTTTACTCGGACCTCACCGGCGAGCGCGGCGTGCTGATGGGTGCCCTGGCCGGCATCATCGAGGCACAGTACCAAGTGCTGCGTCAGCGCGGCCACTCGCCTTCGGAAGCCTTCAACGAGACCGTAGAAGAGTTGACCCAGAGCCTGGTGCCACTGGTAGGCGAAAACGGCATGGACTGGATGTTTGCCAACTGCTCGGTAACTGCCCAGCGCGGCGCCCTCGACTGGAAAGGCAAGTTCCGCGACGCGACCCTGCCCGTACTAAATGACCTGTACGACAGCGTAGCCAGCGGCGAGGAAGCCCGCCGTACCATCGAGCGCGGCTCGACGCCGAACTATCGCAAGGAGCTAGAAGCTGAGCTGCAGGAAGTGCGCGAGTCGGAGCTGTGGGCCACGGGTGCCACCGTGCGCGAGCTGCGCTCGCGCAGCAGCGAGAATGTAGAAGCGTAAGCTGCTGCCCGGATAGTTTTTAGCAACTCGCTCAACGTGGCGCCTCACCCCCTAGCCCCCTCTCCGAAAAGGAGAGGGGGACTAGTTCTAGTTTTAATTGCTAGTTGTAGTCCCTGATTGGCTGGCTCCCCCTCTCCTTTTCAGAGAGGGGGCGGGGGGTGAGGCGCCACATTAGCGCAATATCCCTACCCATGCCTGACCTAGAAGCCCCCGCGGCCACGGCCGTTACCCTAGAAAACGTCGAGCAGGCGGCGCGCCGCCTCAAGGGCATCATTACTAAAACGCCCCTGATACACAACCTAGGGCTGTCGCGCAGCTACGATGCCACGGTGCTGCTCAAGCGCGAGGACTTGCAGGTGGTGCGCTCGTACAAGATTCGAGGGGCTTATAACAAGATTGCTACGCTGCCCACTACCGTGCCGACCCGCCAGATAGTATGCGCTAGCGCCGGCAATCATGCCCAAGGCGTGGCCTATGCGTGCCAGCTCCTAGGGCTGCCCTGCGACATTTTCATGCCGGCCCAAACGCCCGCGCAGAAGGTGGACAAGGTGCGGCTTTTTGGCAAGGACATGGTGACGGTGCATCTCACGGGCCGCACGTTTGACGACTGCTACCACGCGGCGCAGGCCTTCTGCGACGAGCGCGGCAGCACTTTCGTGCACCCGTTTGACGACCTAGCCATTGTGGAAGGCCAAGCCACGGTGGGGCTGGAAATTCTGAAAGCAACCCACGACACACCAATTGACTTCTGCTTCATGCCCATCGGTGGCGGCGGACTGGCCTCGGGTTTGTCGAGCGTGTTTCGGCAGCTGAGCCCGCATACCAAGCTCATCGGCGTGCAGCCCCTAGGTGCGCCCAGCATGCACGACGCCATCCGGGCCGGGCAGCGGCAGGCACTCCCCAGCCTCGACACTTTCGTGGATGGCGCGGCCGTAAAGTGCCCCGGCGAGCTCACGTTCGAGATTTGCCAGGCCCTGCTCGATGAGGTACACCTTGTGCCCGAGGGCCAAGTGTGCGAAGACCTGCTTAAGATGTACAACGAGGAAGGCATGGTGCTGGAGCCGGCGGGCACGCTCGCCATATCAGCCCTGCACGCCTACGCCGACCAGATAAAGGGCAAAACGGTGGTCTGCATCGTGAGCGGCTCCAACAACGACATCACCCGCATGGAGGATATCAAGGAGCGCGCCCAGCGCCACCAGGGCCTTAAGCATTACTTCATGGTGCGCTTCAACCAGGCGC
>Ga0308157_10004547_pt1 | contig 18328 bp, 21 predicted proteins | sample PhyBR1_FD_201035 | JGI IMG/M metagenome (GOLD analysis project Ga0308157, IMG submission 201035) | Phyllosphere microbial communities from UC Gill Tract Community Farm, Albany, California, United States - DLSLB.R1 | ecosystem: Host-associated > Plants > Phyllosphere > Unclassified | place: USA...
ACCTGATAGACACCTTTGCACATCTTGTCGGGGCTCTGGTGTTGTCCCGTGCCTGCCCGGATAATTCTGCACTCGCTGACGAAATTCTGGATGTCTGCCGCTCGCGTATTCTGCGTGAGGAGCCGCGAAAAGAGTGAATATTTTGCAGCCGGGTGAGTGATTGCCAGAAGATATCAGGAAGATTTGATGACGGAGGTCATAAAAAAGGTAGGTATTTTTGAGAAAAGTTTTGGAGAGGTTTTGGAGAAAGAAAAAAAGTTATATATTCCAGCCCGTTAAATCCAAATATACCTTCTGAGTTCAAAGAAAAACGAAAATCACAACTTTCCCTTTTATTTCAGGAAGATAACTTCAGTTATCAGCCTGTTTTTTAATATATTTTACGTTGCTTGAATGCAAGCTTTTTCATGCACTTAAATCTGAGTTTTGGAGAAGGTTTTTTACCCTATTTTGAAAACGGTCTTCCCGTGGCCTTCCACCCTCTTATGCCCGGCGAAGTGGTTATGAATCCCGATTCATGCTTGGAACATGTGATCCGTACCTGCTATGTAGTCATGCCTTGTGATGAAGCAGAAAGGTTTACTATCGGCTGATACAAGAAATGATCACCTTAGCACGGCGCGCATGGTATCGCTGGATGCAACTTTAACCTCACATAGTAGAAGGTTATTGCAAATGGTAAGTAAGCTCAGTTAACATAAATAAAGGGAGTTATTAGCGCGTTATGGCGTTCACCTTAGGTTGAAGCTCAAAAATTAAAAGGGATGTGTGTGTGATTCAGTGGCTGAAAAAGTTGAATAGATCCAGAAACCATCATTTCAAAATCTACAAATTCAAGCTGAGATTGAAATTGATTTGTATTCTATCTCATAGATACTTTTTACGGGAGAAACACTCTCTCCAAAACAAACACGTGGTAATACCTTTCATTGGTAAAGGAATTGGCGATGCCATAGTTTTTACTGGGCTTATTCAAACTTTGAAAAATAATGGCTTTCAAATAACTGTTGTTGCAGATAGTAAATGCCATTTTCTTTTTAAAGAGTGGAGCGTAATAGATAACCTATTTCGATATGAAAGAAAAGAACATAGCACCACCATTCGAAAATTGAAAAATCTCGACCCCTTTACATTTATCGATCCTCACGAAATCACTCATTCGAGCATCGATGTTTTCAACATCATAAGACAGTCTAAACCTGTAAAAACGATTGGGTTCAACAGCAAACATAGCGTTTATGACCACATAATCAAAATGAGTCAACCTAACGGGCACATTAGTAATAAATGTATCGACCTGTTGGAGTTTATGGGCATCAAAACAACAGAGTATAATTACGTCGTTCACATTCCTGAAAGAAATATCAAAGAATCGGAGGGTTTGACTAAAACTCTACCCGGGAAAAAGATTGTTATCTTTAACCCCTTTGGAGGTGTCGCCGCACGTTTCTTTTCTGCAGAGCAAATAACTTTAATTCTCAACCACTTATCTCTTTATGCTGATAAAATACATGTTGTAATCATTGGCGAACCGAGCAAAATAAAAGAAATCAAGGCCACAAGCAATGCAATAGTAAATCCATACCCTTCATTCCTTACTGCTGCTCAATTAATAAAAGACAGCCATTTAATAATTACACCAGACACATCAATTGTGCATCTTTCGAGGGCATTCAATAAAAAAATGGTATGTTTTTATCCGTTTAAAATGCTTAACGATACGTTAAATAACGCAGATGTCTGGGGACCAAACTATGATACTGCTTTACAGGTTAGACTCTCAGAGACTCGACTGGCAGACGCTAATAAAGAATTGATAATTTCCAACCTTGAAAAAGGATTGGATGAATTACTATCTTAGACATCCAACTCATTTTAAATTTTAAAAAATGAAGAGATATCTCTGGGCACGATTCTGCGAGGTAAACTTATAGGAAATTATCCAGTGATATCCTTCATACTCTGCTAAAATTTAGCCCTGTGGTTGAACAGGCCACTCAATATCAGGCGCACTGCTGGTATCTACGCGGTTAAGCATCACACGGTAACGCTTCCAGAGGCTAAGCGCGGTTAATTCAACCTCAGTTGCCATACCGAGTTCCTCCGCATCCTGCAGAGGTGCAATTGCAGCGGTAGCGGCATTCATAAGCCGAGTTTTTTGTGCTTCGGCTTTAACCTGAAACTCTTCTTTGCTGAATTTACGTGCCGTGATTTTTTTTCCATCAAATATCCAACCGCCGGAACTAGCAACAAAATCAATCGGTACCTCTTTATCATCAATTTCAACAACAGAACAATCTACCGGCCAAAGTCCCGACGCATCAGTTTCAGCACAACAGATAATGCCAGCAGAATCAAACATCACTTTGAGAGTGCTTTCCTTAAATTCCTTTTGGGCATCGTACCAGTCAACACCAGTATCAGACCGCAAAAATAAGACGTTAGCGGGCAAGTCATCGCCTTCAGGCGCATAAGGGGTAAAGTTGTTGTAAATTTTCATGCTTGAGCCACCGTATACCATGTGCCGTTAATCAGTTTTTGAAGTGGGCGCAAGACAATGTAATCGCCATCACCATCAACCTGGCCTGAGATCTGGAGTCCTGTAATGATGTTACCTGCAATTTCATACATTTTCCCCCTTGCCATTAATTGATAATTTCGCGCCCCCAATCGGGTATCCTTTTGATATCGAGCATCGCTTTCAGCTTTAGTGTACGCCTGCCCTGCCGGGGTGTAACTCCCCTTAGGCTGGAAACGTCCGTCACTCTCTGCTTTCGTGTACGCTCCGGTTTTAGGCATATACCCTGCATCGGATTCTGCCTTGGTGTACGAATCGCCAGCCTTTGCCAGCGTAACCACAGCATTGCTCGCCGTATGACGCATATATGGACGCGCAGCATCACCATTTGCAAATCCACCAACATGTGTCCCATCACGCGATATGCAGTTCACATCATCTGAGGTTGGTTTATTTGCTGCATCATACTGCTTTGTCCATGCAGTCCATGCGCCACTGTAAAGTGTGCGGATGTATGAGCGGGAATTGCTGTACACGCGGTAAATCTGCGTGATACCTGCGTGCTTATAGACCTCAAGTGAACCGGCAACTGATTCAGGATAATTTTTCCCTGTTCCTGCTGCTGCGTTCGCTGGCTGGTAATACAATCCGGGCGTAGTATAGGAATTTAAATCCTGCGCGTTACCGATCCCCACGGCCTGACCGTTAAAAATATCCTGCGCTGTAATACTGGTATTCCCAGACAGTGCGTGACCGTTAACTGTGGTAGTTTTTGGTACTCCATTCAGATTTGCAAGCGCAACAACTTTATCAACGACGTCAGATAGATTCTTACTACGTATCAAAGCGTCAGGAATTTTTGAGGTGATAATTTTAATAATTGCGCTGTAAAGCTGATCATGCTGATCTTTATTCAGGGCCAGACCTGATTTTTCAATTACAGCGCAGATTTCTTCCTGAACGGCATCCCACATATCGCTGTTCAGGTCGGTAGCGCGGCGGCCAGTTGCCGGGTCACCATTCGTAAAACCATTTTTGCCGGGACCAAATTTATCGGCCTGTGCCGTAGGTGTATCAATTCGATGCATTACTTGTTCCTTCCGGGTAAGCGAAAACAACGACGGTGTGTGATGGTGCCAGCTTTTCGATGACGCACTCTGCGACTGTGTCGCCCCATGTTCTGATTGCGGAATCGCACGCGCTGGTGCAGGTCTGCCAGCTGACGTTTGCGTCTGCTGGAATATTCACGCGCCAGTAATAGCGCCAGAATTCCCCCCATTCCGGATAGGGGGAGCTGTCAAGGTTCTGAAACTGTTCGATAGTGGCCGTGGTGTAGCCCAGAGCGTCCAGCTGGTTTCGGTAAAACTGTTCGTTAATACCGCCGGCAACATTTGCTTTCGCGTCAAGACGCTGCTGGCGCTGTCGTAGCGACTGCACACCGTCCGGAGTACAGGAATCAGGCAGGCCGTACACGTTTTCATAACGGTCTATCAGCTCTGTCGTTTGAGCCGGGTCGATTTCCTTCATCAGCGCATTAGCACGCTGATGTACGCGCGTGAGAGACGGTGCCAGACCTTCGATCAGCGGGTTCTCTCCCTCCCATGCCGGACCGGGTGGCAGCAACTTATGAAGAAGCTGCTCATATTCATCATTCAGTGCCATCAGCTACTTGCCTCCGTATACGTCGCCCAGGTAATGGTTCCGACAACGGGTAATTCTGTTGCCCCCAGCGCAACATCAGTCACCGGCTCACGTAGCTGATGAGCAACTTCACCCGTTGCCAGGCTGATCGCCTCGCTGATGCGTGACAGGTACATTTTTCCTGATGGCACCCCATCCCTCAGCATCAGGGAATTCAGCTCCGCCGTGACGGCTGCGCGGATTTCTGCGGTATCTTTCGCCAGCGCAATCGTCATCGGAATAATTTTTTCTGTAGCCGCGAAAACGAAAAGACCTGCGCCTGCAATGGGTGCCAGCGGCAGAATGTGGTTACGGGCAGCCTGAACAAGATCATCGCCAGGTGCCGGGTGCGTCGGGTCGCCGGTTGCCACCATTACGCCTACGGTTCCGGTCCCCTTATAGTGGCGCAGTGTCCACGCCCGGGTGATACCGGCGATCTCTTTTGCCCAGATGACATAATCGGGATCGGCCCCTCCCTGGGGGATCCAGTAATAGCGCTCCATGACGCGGGCGCGCCAGGTCTCCAGCTCTTCCACATCATCACCGCCGTTCACGGTGTCAGCGTATCCTGTTGACGGGATGCCGCTGACTGGCGTACCGAGGCGCAATGCCACCCCATCATCGGTATTGCCTGCCGCCCCGGGGTTATCGGCCACCAACGGCACGCGCAATACGCCACCTGACGCTTTCACGGTTTGCGTAGTGGTAAAGGTCACCTGATCATCACGCTGTATCTGCGTTCCGGCAGGCAACGTCGGCGTTCCGCTTATCCGATCCCAGCGCACAAAGCCTGTCGCGCCCACTGCATCCTTGCGCGGACATCGCTTGATTCTGCCGTGGCGGTATAACCAGTCCTCATCACACAAATCAGGCAGCATGTTGCGCGCCAGATAATCGATATAACCGTAAAGAGTATGTACTGCAGCGGCCTGCACCCGCGCGTACACTTCAGCATCCATCCTGCGCAGCAACACATCCTCCTGAAAGCGCGTCAGCAAATCACTGCGAATGGTGGCTATAAGCTGCGGGAGTTCAGGCCGTGAAAATTGACTGTCAGCCATCGAGTTCACTCCAGATGTCGTCAAAAGTAATGTTGTGAATAGTGCCGTCGCGCTGGAAAATCGTGACCCCTGCCGCCAGCACGTCTATTCCCGTTCGTTCTGCGGTTACGTCAACGCGCGCGGCCACACCGTCCTCGGTCATCCACGCCAGCGCCTGCTGCATGTACTCGCGGGCATCCTGTGGCGTTTTGTTTGTGAGTTTCCTGCGTTTCAGCAGATACAGACGGGAGCCGATCCTGTCGTTCTGTACTGTTGGCCAGGTATCGCCCCACCAGCCATAGGGTTCTGGTGTCCGGTCGTCACTTTCAGCACGCCGCCACGAAAAAAGAGAGATCACGACTGAGCGCGTTAAAAGGTCGAGCGGATCCGTGGACTCCTTCAGAAGCCCGTTAACATAGAGGATCATGATTTAACTCATCGGTTGGTTGGGTTTATCCGTCGTGCCGCCGCCATCGCCATTTTCTTTGTGGGTGTGGCCGTTGTATGTCGTGCGCATTGCAGACATCGTTTTGCCAGCGCCATCGCAGAGATCTTTAATTTGTCCGGTGGCCTCGATATCCATTTCGAAACGGGCTTTTGGGGCATTGGTGAAAATAATTGGCTTACCGCCGCCATTAACAACAATCCCGGAGCGTGTCAGAGTGACAGACTGCCCCTGATCGTCATAAACGGCCACTTCACCGCGAGCCAGACCTTTCAGCCGGTACCGGCGGTCAGCAACCACCACGGCAACACCGTGTGAGCGATCACCACCAGGGAACAGCATCACAGCCTCTGCGCCACTCTGCGCAGCGGATGTAAAACCGTACGGTTCAAGGTGCTCAACGTTTTCTTTCTGTTCACCGGCGATCAGCTTCAGCCCTGCGGACTGGCATTTTTTTGCGGTGTCGAGCGCGGTGATAACAGCGCGCGTGACAATATTCTGAAGAGAAGATCCAGCCATCAGAATTCTGTGCCTCCCGATGTCTTTTTCTTTTTAGGCGTTGCAGGTTCTGGCAGATATGCATCAGCTGGCCCTACACGAATTTCCGTTGTGGTGCCGTTGTTGTCCTGGCTGTACGTCACCTCGGCGATCACCAGCAACTCGTTATCGAACCCGTTCAGCGGGTCGTAAACAATGACAGAGAGATTTGGTCGCCACAGTTCGCCGTTACCCTGCCGCCAGCCCTGAACGGTGTATGTAGTTTCACGGGTTTTTGCAGCACGTTGTCTGGCCTCAAATTCACAACGCGCTTTGCAGCTGTCGGTCGTCGCCGTGCCGGACTGCTGTACAGTGTGCGGACGGTAGCGCGTCACGCCGGAATCAGTCGTGCTCTGCCGGATAGCGGCGATCGTCGCTTCACCGAAATCATCATCGGTACCAGGGCGCTGGCCGGTAACCTGATAACTGGAAAAACGTTCGCGGACGCTGCGCTCTGTATCGCATGAAAGGATATTTTCCCCCAGCACCAGCGCCGTGGCCGCTTTCTCACTTCCCGGCTTTCCAAGTACCAGCCTTCCCTGCGCATCATCGTAGGCCAGCGCCTGCACCTGGCCCAGCAGACGATTCAGGCAGTCCACCACCGTTTCACCGTGTTCCGGCTGCGCGTCAATGACTGCAGTAGCTGGCGCACCGGCATCAATCACGTCAACCCCGAACGGTTTAGCCAGCGCACTGGCTATGCGGAAAAGATTTTTTCCGTTGTGCTGTGCTGGCGCAGCTGAGCAATCAATAAGATCCGCAGTTTTGCTGCGGCCAACTATCCCCATGGTGATGGCTGCGGCATCGTAGCGCAACGGCAATGCCTCAACCCAGCCGGTAATGACCATGTCATCCCCGATCATCACCTCTACGAGATCGCCATTTTTAATCTGAGGCACGCCATCATTGCCAGGCCATTGCCGGGTGATCGAAACATTAAAATCACGGGCAACGCGATCAATGCCGGCGCTGATGCGGGCCGATGTCCAGCCGCCCCACTCGCGGCCGTTTACACGTAAAAAAACAGTATTGTTCATCGCACTGGCACCCTCAGAGGTTTAACCGGAACGAACCCGGGATGACGAACCAGATTTCGCGAAAGAATATCTTTTTCCCGATCCGCATCGTCATACCAGTTAGCCGCCAGTACCAGTGCGGGCAGCACATCAGGAGGGGTTCGCTCTGCAGTGATTTCCACCTGTGCCAGTCGTGCGGAAATATCCCGGTTGAGGTCCGTTCTCAGTACCGTTATTTGCTGGAAAATTCCGTCATCGGTAATTCGCAGCTGCTCCTGGTCGATGGCTGCATTCAGTGCGCTGCGGATTTCGGTTAATTCGTCCCAGGTTGGCGGGTCTTCCGGTTCGACGGCGGTACCGGATCCGTCGAGCGCAGGATGAGAGATATTAATGATGTCATTGCTGGCCGCGCCGCCAGTAATCTTGCCAGCCTGCCCCTGTGGTGCCGCGATGGTTTTGGGCTGCGCCAGCGTGGACACCGCCTGTGCCGCTGTACTGATTGCCGAAGATCTGATGACCGCAGCGATCATATTACTCCTGGCCTTTTGCACCTCAACAGAACCGGAATCTGTCGGCCAGGTTCCCCGTGGCGCCAGCCCCGGATCAAGCGTTACGCCGGACATCGTTTTTATCATCGTCACAAGGTCTGACGTATCGCCCGTCAGTCGATCACCCGCACGCCACGCTTTTTGCAGTTCACGCACAAAATCACTGGCCGCGCCTGGCGGCATAAGGATGACCGACAGATCGCCCTGTAGCAGACGCATCGCCGCTGAGACGCCGGAATCAACCATCCGGAATGCGTCGGCAACATCGCCGAGCATCGCGGCTGCATCCGCCAGCACATCATTCTGGACGAAGTCAGCAATGCCGGAGAGCGAAAACGCAGAGAACATGCTTTCAATCGCATCATCAAACAGCCCGCCGGATTGTTTCAGCCGCTGCGCCGTCGCCATACCCGCCACCGGGAATGACAGTTCGCCGCTTTCCACGAACTGGAAAGAGACGCGGCACATACGCCCCTCAGCATTGCTGTGCGTAACTCTCACCTGCCCGTCGATATTTCCCTGCATTTCCCCGTACTGGGGATGAACAAGCGTACCCGGGCCGGCTGTTTCAACAGCACCAATAAGACGATCGCGCTTATCGGCATAATCATCCCCGATTAAGTAAGCGTTGATCGTCATTCTCCGCGTGGCCCGGCCTAAATCTTCCGTAAAGGGTTTGTCGCGGTTGGGATACTCATGCACCTGAACACGGCGGCCAAAGGTACCTTCATCATCCTCTACCGCAAAAGGTACGCCACGAAACGACGCATCCCGCAGCCTGTCGCGCCAGTCAGTTGAAGAAAAAAAAGCCATATTGCCCCCAAAAGAAAACCCGCATTAAGCGGGCTTCTGTTTAGTCGATAAAGCGATTACTGCGGTTTTGTCACTTTACACTTGACTTCCGTAATATCGGTTGTGCCGTTTTTATTTATTCCTACTTTCACGACACCATTTTTCATAACTGTTACGAAAAATTGACCACCGCGAATTATAAAACCAAAATCCCACCCGCTTATGACGTCCGATGTAATGTCGTTGTTTGGATGGATGGGAGTAATACTTTTCATTTCTGCAGGAATATCATCTGTGTTTTTGAAGACAAAGACACCCTTACTCATTCCATAAGTATAATCAGCATGAGTGACCAAAACCCGCCCGCTTGCCGATTGTGCCGGACAAGTAATATCCAGAGAGGTAGATACCTCTCCTGTTGAGTTTATTGCTTTTTCAATTTCATTGACGAAATCCGCTGAAGGTGATTTTTTTGCTAAAACCGGGAAAGATAAAACCATCACACACGCAACAACCAATGTTTTATTCATACTCCATCTCCAGATGTTATTTATTCCTGAAAGGAGAATAACCCACATCATGGGTTATGTTCATCAGTGGGTCTCCACTTTTCGGGATTTCCTGTACGCGCATTCCCGGTGGTGCATTATCGAATGTCACTTTAAGCTCGCCGCGCTGCGTTGCTGGAGCAGAGGCCCGGTCAAACATCGGCCCCGGCCTCAATAACGGAGGGGATAGTGAAAGATTTTTCCTCGTCGTCTGCCCTGTAAGCATGTCATGCTGCTGAACCTGCTGTTTATTGTTGTACCAGCCGCCAGCGTTCCATCGATTTTTTAGTGACTGCCAGAATGAATCGGTATGATCAGCTTCCTTCGCAGCATCAGCTATTTCTTTGAGCTGCTCAAACATGTAGATAGCAACAGCAATTTGCACAGTTGTTGCTCCCAGCATGGCGATTTTCCCCAGAACGCCAGAAAGCTGCGTCGCCAGGGTCAGCGCTGAGCGCAGGGTACCGATCGTTTTAACTGTAAACGCCACTGTCATATATAAGCCCACGCCACCCAGTACGGTTTCCCATCCGCCAAATGCCTGAGCCACCTTATCCACCTCAACCCACGCAGCTTTTATTACCGGTGCAACGTCATCCCAGTTCTGGATGATCAGCATAGCGCCAGCCGCCAGCGCTGCGATCGCAACTTTGGCCGGTGACAAATTGATTACCGTATTCAGAACTTTTATCGCACGGGATAACACGCCGATAGAAACGCCAACGCCCAGCAGCGCCGCACCAAATTTTGCCGCCGACTGAACCAGTTCAGGATTCGCGCGAACGAAGGTCCTGAGCTGCTCCAGGTAAGGCATGACCGCTTCTGCAGCTTCGTTAATGGCAGGCAGGAAGGTGTCGCCCAGCGTCACCGAAATCGCATTCACGCTGTTTTTAAGCAATACCAGCTTGTTTTCAGTTGTGGCCGCGCGGGATGCGTATTCCTTCTGCATTGAGCCGCCATATTCCTGGGCATCAGCCACACGGTCAAAGTTAGTGCGTAACAGATCCAGGTTGGTCAGAAGCGGGGCAATCGCGCTTAAGGACTCCTTACCAAACAGCGCGTTCATGACGGCGGCCTGCTTCGCTTTCGGTACTTTCGCGAGAGAGTCCAGCACCTTCAGCATCGCGCCGCGTGCATCCTTTTGCATATCCTCAGCGAGTTTGCGGGGATTAAGCTTCAGAAAAGCGAGAGCGTTCTTCTGCGATTTCGTTGCAGAGTTGCCAGCGGTAAGCGACAGCATAAAATTTTTGATGCCGGTTGAGGCAATTTCCGATTCAACGCCCATCCCGGCGATCGTGGCCCCCATAGCGGCAATTTCACCAGAAGCCACACCCGCAACGCTGCCCAGCGGGCCGATTCGGGTGACGATATCAGAGATTTTCTTCGCGTTGGCCGGACCGGTATTCCCCAGATAGTTAATCTTATCGGCAAGAACAACAACATCATCCTGCGTCAGTTTGAATGCCGTTCGCCACTGCGCCATCATCTGGCCGGACTCTTCGGCTGTAGTGTCGAACGCAACGCCCATCTTCACAGCGTCATTGGCAAACTGCATGAGATCGCTACGCGCGATCCCCGCCTGGCCGCCTGCAGCCACAATTTCTGCGATCCCCTCCGCCGCCATAGGTAACTGCGTTGACAGCGTCAGGATATCGTCGCTCATTTGTGCAAACGCTTTTTTATCATCGAGGCCATCAACTACCTTTCGGATGTCGGCCATTTTTGACTCAAACCCGATCGCCGAATTAATAGGCAGCGCCAGCGCGCCGAGGATGGCAGTTCCTGCGGCCGCCGCCCCCAGCGCAAGACTGCCCATCTCCTTCTGGAAGCCCTTAAGCTCACGCTGCATTCCCTTCATCGGCCCGGTCAGCTGGTCAACGGCGGTGATAATTGCTTTTAGCTGGAAACTGTCAGCCATGCTTTACTTCCTCGTTGATGCGGACGGCCTCCGCTTCCAGTTCAAGGAAGTCAGATATGGCCGCCCGCCGTAGCTCGAAGGGATTTAATTTCCAGAACCAGGCGACGTTGTAGAATCGTCGTCTGAGGCTGGATCCGTCTCCGATTGGGTAAAAAAATTCAGGATCAGCATGCAGGCTTTGAAGATATCCAGCTTTGCCAGCTGCGCTGCTGAGGAGCGGGGGATCCCCGCCAGCACCGGGATATACTTCAGCGCAACAGCACTATCCAGCTTCACCCCACCGTCACCGGATACGGTAAAAGGAAAGCCAATCACCTCAATTTCATCGTAAGTCGGTTCGCGCAGCTCCAGCACATGCAGCGTTTCGTTATGCGCCAGAATCGGTTTTTTCAGGGCCAGTTCTTTTGTCATTGATAAAATCCTTCTTCACCGTGGAATTCCAGATCCACCGTGCCCTCTTCGGGATTATGGTTTGCCTCACCATGCAGCCAGGCGTTTGAAAGGACATAAACCTGACCGTTCGCCAGTTCAGAGGTGATGGTCATGGTGTCGGCGGTGGTAATTTTGTTCACCGGGAAGTTTTTGGGCACCTTTGCTGTGACCTTCGTATAGGGTGCCCTGTGCGTTTCCTTGTAATCGACATCACCGGCAAGGCCGATCACGTCATCACGCACGCGGGTGTTCATCGGGACTTCAATACCGCCGGTTATGGACAGCTGCTGCCCGTCGATTTTGAAATAAGTGGTACCCGCAATCTTTGCCATTATGCGGCCTCCTCGTTGTATTGCAGACGGAACTGGTTCAGCACAGCGAACACACGCAGCTGGTTGACGTAATCAGGTGGGAACAGGACATCCAGGCGGTTCGGATCTGATGCGTTGCGCTCGACAATCAGGTATTGCTGGAAGAGATCAAAGTTTTCCACGATCCCCTCGCGCTCGAGCTGGCGATATACCGCGCCCAGTTCACCACGGATAACAGACGGCGTAACAATCGCCTGGCCTGGGCCAAAGCGAGTGCCATCGTTCGCCAGTTTGTGACGTCCGTATTTACTGGTGATCACCGATTTCAGGCGACGCAGAACGTAAGCGCTGGTATGCAGCGTTTCGCTGTCCAGATAACTGTTATCAGCCACGCCGTAAGCGTTGGTTTTATAGGTGGTGATGTCGCGCTGAATGCGCAAAACACCGGATTCGGTGTACGCCGTAGCAATACCATGCATCAGCAATGACTGCTGTTCTGTGATGGTAAAACGCTTGCCGGTGGGTGCCGGGAGCGCACCTGTCAGCTCTCCGGTTTGCGTCGGCCGCGCCGGGTCGTTACGTAAGAATACGGCCTGACGTGCCAGACGATACGCCACCAGCTCATCAACTGCGGTTTGTACATTTGGTTCATAGCCCGCGATGGTGACGTGCTGATAATTGAACGTATCACCAAAGGCCACCAGCTCAGACAGTGTGCCAGTTCTGGCGGTGTATACATGACCGTACAGCTGGCGAATATAGCTCCAGCGACCGGAACTGTCGTTCATCTCCGTCGCCATCAGCTGCAGCGATGCGCTGTCGCTGAATGGCAGGCCAATATAATCGAACGGCTCATCCCCCATCGCCGCGATGGTTGCAGACAAATCAGGATCGCCCGCACCACCGCTCATGCTTCCGACCTGCACGCTTAGACCTGCAGGGACTTCTTCGCCGCTGGCCGTGCCGTAGTAATTCAGTTTTAAAGGGATATCGTTGCCACAGGTACCACTGTTCACCGCAGTGAGTTCCAGTGTCCCCTGGTCCGGCCCTGCTGATGTGACGCGATATTGCGCAGTGACAGGTAAATCTGGATTACCGTTAATGGCTGCAAGAAGAGACTGAGCCGCATCAGCGCCAGTGTCACCAGAGGCCACTGTTACCTGTACGCGGGTGGTACCGATATAGAGGTTTACCGAACCAGCGTCTGTCGCGGTACCGGAGAAAGTGATCGTACCGGTTGCTGTCTGCCCGGTGTCAGGTACAGCGATAACCCACAGTTCACCGAACGGGTCAACACGGCGGTATGCTTCCACCATACGCGCCAGCTGACTGCCGCGCCCTGCCATTTTTTTTGCCAGATCTTTGGATGGCATGATGACCAACTGATTAACAGGCATGTCAGAATCTGACAAAGCCATGCCAATCAGCAGGGAAGGGCCGCTGTCCTGCGCGGTGTTTGCGGCACTGTTATCCATTTCGGCATAAAACAGCGGTACCCGGTTATCAGCCGGAATATAACTAAAGCTTACGGTCATCTTTAACCCCTTGTTGTGGAATTACTTCAATTTCGCCAGCAGCTTCCCGGCGGAACCAGTACGCCGACGCTTCAACGTTTCGCCCTTTTGGAGGCAAAATATCGCCACGGGCAGGATCCGGAACGGATTGCCCTTTGATTGGTTTCACAAACATGAATTAATCCTGAAAGGTTATTTCGGTGTGGTGCTCGATGTTGCCGTCTGGCCCGCTACCGGGCTCGATAAAATCAACATCAATACTGAGCGTTTTAAGGTCGGGTAATGCGTCCAGATCGTCCTGCTGGCGGGTGTCCTCTTCGGTGATTTCATACTTCGCCGTGAAATCGAACTGGTAATAAAGTTCGTGGCGGTTCAGATCCAGCAGCATGCCACCGGCATATTGAATTTCATGTGCCTGCGGATCCGGCTCCCAGCCCAGCAGCGCTTTCCAGATAAGCTGCCTGACGTCATGAACGGCGTCATACGCTGCCCACTGTCCTTTTTCATCCCGTTCGTTGCTGAGCACGACGATGACGGAAAACCCCTCCGTCAGATCCTGCCAGTAGTCCGTCTGCGATTTCTGCTCGCCGGTGACGTCTTCAGATGGCACGACATACGCTGCTGGCAGCCTGAGCTTTCCGGCTTCGGGAATCGCTTTAAACTGCGCGGCACCGCCAACACGGTTTTCAAACAGCGGACACCGGGCGCGAAGCGCCGCAATAATCGGGGTTAGTTTCATTTTTTCTTCCTGCGTTGAGGCCGGAGGGATTTACGCAGCTCGCGGGAAAGCACGTAACGTGTCCAGCTGCGGCGTTTTTCCAGCACCTCCGTCATGTAGTTGTTGCGCGGTGCCACGCGCCAGCCGCTGCCGCCGGACGCGCCGCGATGGTGCCCTTTCTTACGCTTCGCGCCACGGCGAACACCGTAAAACAGGAACGCAGGGTAAAACGCGCCGTTGATATGGCGGTTGCCCTCCCCGTTCTTCTGGTTAGGCGCAATCTTCACCATAAGCCCCGGACGTTTTTTAGAAGCGCGGGGCACGTAGTAGCCGATTGAGCGCGCCAGCTGCCCCGTCCGGTATGAGGGGTTTTCGCCAGGCTTCGAGCGACCACGTTTCATTACCAGCCGCCGGGCATCGCGCATGTGAATTTGACCGATTTTGACGAACGCTCGTCGCATCCTCGCCCGGTTAAAGACCAGCTCGTCCGGCTGTTCGAAATCAACGTGTAAAAATGCTGTCTGCGGCATAGTCACTCCCGCTGTCGGTACCCAGTTCTTCGCACTCGAGCAACAGGAAACGGCGTTTACTGTTCAGATCCCTGACGCGTTTGACCCGATAAGAAATATCGTCGTGAACCACTTCATGATCGGCGGTAATGCCGCGGCGAAAACGGATGGTGAAATAATGGGTCACCTTATTCTCAACCTGCACAGACCCTTGATACGCCGCTGCGCCGGGTTGTGCTTTTTTGGCCCACGTCCGGACCTGCTCCGGATAAGTAGGTGACACGCCAAAATCATCTGCTGGCACGTCGACGCGCCGCCGGACAACGATACGCTGGTCCAGTTCGCCCGGGTCGGGCAAAAGGTATGTGGCGCTGGCCTGCGCCTGCCTGAGTTTCATAGTGGAATGTACCTGTATGGACCGACGAGCCAGTTAAAGCTCATCGGAAGTTCGACTTTCTCCACTTCGGTAACAGTTGAACGGTTCTCGTAGAAGTGCGTCACCAGAAGCAGCATCCCCATCCTGATGTCATCCGAGAGAATAAGCCCCTCCGGATCGTCGGCTGGCACCCCCGCCTCCGCCGTATAAAGTCTCCGATTCAGAAAATTTTCTGTCCTGGCCTGAACCGCGCGCCCCAGCAGCTCAAGAAATTTATCTTCATCGGCGTAATCCTCATCCAGCCTGAGCTGCGACTTGATCTCCTCAGGAGAAAGCAACATAAGATCCTCCTGCGCCCGCCGGGTGGCGGGCACAAAAAAACCGCTTAACGCGGCATGGTTTGTTCAGTGATGAGATTTATCAGCTGCTTGCAGAGCCTTTGCCCACCAGCGCTTTAATCGCAGAGGTATCTTCGAGAATGCAGTCAAAGCGATGGAACGCCAGGAAGCCGGTCTGGTCGAATTCTGCGTAACGCTCAACCAGGCGCTTCAGGATCATGTAGCGCACACGGCGGATGATGAAGCGATCGAAGTCGCCGCAGAACATGAATTTTTTGCCCGCGCCGATATCGTCAATTTCCTGGTCGATGACATACGGAACATTGAGCACTGACGCAGGTGCCACGCCGACGATATCCGGCAGCCAGAGCGGACGCCCCTGACCGTCTTCCATCTCGCTGATGAGTTTCAGCGTGTTGTCATTGAACGCCAGGCGGAACTTCGGACCGCGGCGGTACGCCGGATCAATGCTGTGTTTCAGCGCCAGAATTTCCTGCCATTTCACAGCCGCGGCGGCGGCCGTCTGAGTGGTGCCGGTAACGGAAGTTGCCAGGCCTTTCGGCTGTTTTGGTGTGCCCGCGCCGGAACCCTGAATGAGATATCGAGCTTCACCGCGGCCGATACGCTCTGCGATACGGCGAGCAAGATAGGCTTCCATGTCGATCGCGCTGTCCTGGAGCAGTTCGTTGGACACGCGGATGATTTTGGACGTCATTTTCAAAGCGCCCAGGCTGTCCATACCGAATTCAGTATCTTCTTCGCCAGCTTCTTCGTTCTCACCCAGCAGCACGCCCACTTCAGCGGTACCATCAGCGGTCGCCCATTCCATGGTGCGACCGTCGGACGTGGTGAGGATCTGCGCCACGCTGGCGATACCACCATACGCTTTCATCTGCTCGACTACTTTCGCCAGAAAAGTATCAGGCACGGTATAACCGCCCTTTTCATCCGGTGCCACACCCTGCGCACGCAGTTCACGCAAGGCCTTGCGCTCTTCTGAACTCAATTCGCTGGCACCGTGACGCATCCATTTATCAAAGATCTGGCCGCGTTTTTCATCATGCTGCGGGTTTTTATCAGGATCCTGATTATTGCGCTGCTCGGCCTCGTTTTCGTCAACGTAGGTCTGGTCCTGGCGGCGCAGCTCTTCTTCGCGCGCGATGCGCTCATCGAGGGCTTCCAGCTCGGACTTCGCTTTATTCCACTCGGTGCGCTGCTCTTCCGTCCATGTGTTATCACCGATTTTTTCATTCAGCGCACGCATGTCGGTCGCGATGGTATTACGTTTTTGTTTCAGTTCATGCAATTTCATGGTTTTTCCTTACGCGTTAAGAAGGGTCAGGACGCGCTCACGCGCCATTCGTTGGTTAATGGCTTTCTGCAGCGCGCCACTGTCGCGCGCCTCCTGCCAGGCTTTCATTGAGCGGACGGCGGAATCCGCCTCCTGGTACGCCGGATATGTCACAGGGCTGACATCCAGCAGACGGGAAAAACGGGTAATCTCACGAATTACCACGCCTTCCTCGTCCTGGTACCATTCCTCCCCGTCGCGGGCGACGCGAAAAGCGAAAGAGGACTGGTTAACATCCCCACGCTGCATTGGTGCCAGCACCAGATCACGGATTGTCTGGGTTTCTGGTGCGGTGATGTCATAACGCAGGCCGCGCTCGTCCACGGTCAGTGCCAGTGTATCCGCGCGGGTACGCCCGAGGATAAAATTGGGATCGTGGTTAAACAGCGCACGAACATCGTCTTTCAGCACATCATCAAACGCACCGGGCCGGATAATTTCGCGAAACGAACCGAAAATCAGTTCGGAACGGCTGTCAAAAACCGAACCGTATCCGATGATCCTGCTGGGTTCGCTGTCGCGCGTTTCAGCGCGCACCTCGCCGCTGTAACAGCGAATTTCTCGTTCACTCATCTGGAGTGTTCTCCTGGGTTTTGGTTTTGACTGGCTGGGAGGCGTTGACGCTGACGAGCATTTCATCAAGGCCGTCTTTCGGGTTCATATCCTCAAATGCGCGCGCCTCGTTGCGGCTCATCCAGCCATCGGTGATGGCGTAGTGATAGAACTCCGCACGCTCTTTTGCGGTACCGCGCAGCAGCCCGGCCAGGTTAAATCGCACGTAATACCCGGCAGCCCTTTCGGCGCGGGTAAATAACCTGCGGTTAAGCTCCTGCTCCCAGTTCGTCACCCACGGCATCATCGTGTAACGGACAAACTGAATCGCCTGTTCGGAAATGTTGGAGAAAGTGGCTTTTTCGAGGTCGTTGATCATGTGTGCCGGTACGTTGAAGATTCCGGCGATCATTGAGCGGTTGAGCTTCATCATGTCGATTAGCTGGGCGTCAACCGGGGAAACCGTCAGCGCTTTATAGTCCAGCTCTGCCGGGAGCAGCATCGTCCTGTTTTCCTGGCTGCGCAGCATCGCTGTGGCTTTTTGCCACATTTCTTTCAGTCTTTTCCAGGAGTTGTCATTCAACTCACCTTTTACTGAAACGATGCCCGCTGGCCTGGCATTACCGCTGAAAAAACTTTCCGTATATTTCTGGCCGCTCATACCCATTCCGATGGTTTCAGCGTGCTGCAGTACCGGACTGAGCCCCATTTTTTGATCGTTGCCCAGGGCCCTGACGTGGATCATGTCGTCAGGATTGATGGCGAAGGAGCCCTCTTCGTTATAAACGCCGTAGGTATAGCGCCCGCCGGTGTTCAGCAGCGTTGTTTCCCAGGGCATGCAGGCTTCAAGGCCGGTGACTTCACCGGTTCGCCGGTGGCGATTTATACGTGTGTAGCCGTTACCCCAGCCCAGAATGTGCCGCTGTTTCAGCTCCCGCCATTTATAGCTGGTCTGCCAGGCGTTTGGTTCATCATGAACCAGGTAAAAAACGGGGTGATCGCGCGCGGTTTCAACCTTTTTCCCGGTGCGCCGCATAACGTGCAGGGGCATCTGCGCAACATTGGACGAAATAACGTAAATACAGGCATACACCGCCGCCAGTTTCATTGCCGTCCGGGGATTGACGATCACATCACCATTAAAAATGCCGTCATTTTCGGCGGCTTCAACGGTTAGCGGTACCG
>Ga0308157_10004550_pt1 | contig 18322 bp, 14 predicted proteins | sample PhyBR1_FD_201035 | JGI IMG/M metagenome (GOLD analysis project Ga0308157, IMG submission 201035) | Phyllosphere microbial communities from UC Gill Tract Community Farm, Albany, California, United States - DLSLB.R1 | ecosystem: Host-associated > Plants > Phyllosphere > Unclassified | place: USA...
AAGGACGGACAGATCGTCAGGTGGCTGGGTATCAACATCGATATTGATGATCGAAAGCAGCAGGAGCTTTTACAACATAGCACCGATCTTTCGGTTTAAAATTAAAAAGACCCAGAAGCGGTCATCCAAAGCACCCTGCCCGCCTCCGAACTTCGGACATTCATTCATGCGGGTTTTTGCAGAGCGCTGGATTCAACGTGCAGCGGTAATGGCGCGTAAGGGTGAAAACCGGCCCGGCCGTTTTATGGGCGCTTAGACGGTGTAAGTGGACGCTTCGGCAGCGAAGCCTTGATTTGTCGCCGTTAGGCTACCTATTGGTGATCCTGTAAGCGGCCACCCCGCCATCCCCTAGCAATTAACTGTCGAGTTCCGCCAGCAGCAACCGCAGGTGTCGAGCGACTACGTGGTCATTTCGCGCAAGGATGTCTCGGAGGCGCCGAATACCGGCGAGTGCAAACGTGCGCTCTGCTAGTAGAAAGCTCCTGTAGCACTCTGCATTGAGAATCTCTGCGGGTAACTCCTCGGGCACAAAGAGGGGAGGTAGGGCTGAAAGCGGCAGGTCGTGTCCCTTCACGGGTTCGCTGTCCGATCTTGTACTCCACTGCCCGTTGATGAACCAGCCGAAAGCGAAGTATTTTTCGAAGAGGGCGCGCAGTTCGTCCTTGTCGGCGTCGGCAACCACTGCGATGTAATCCTCACCGCAATCCTCGTCGGCGAAATAGACCATGAGACGCCAAAGGTCGTCGGTTTGTTTGCGCCAATGAGTCCGGAGCCACGTCTCTTCGAAGACGGCCTGAAACTCATCCCACGTCACGAGCTTTAAATTGGTCATTGCCGCCGCCGGGCTCGCCCCGGATTGGAAGCCTTTTGAAGCAATAATGTAACCGACGTTGGCTCCTATATCGGAAACGACTGTGCGAAAGGCATGGATGGTGTTTTTAGGGACACCCGACTTCCAATGCTTGCACTCGCATAGGATCATATGCTTGCGACCGTGGACGATTTCTTCGGCAAATACGTCAATTTCAACGGTGCCGCGCACAGTATCAAGGGTCCGGGGCTCTTCAACCCTGAAATCGCATTCGCGTAAGATGCGTGCGACTTCTTCCTGCAATCCTTTCCAGCTTGTCGGATGCGCGTTGGTGATCTTCGTCAACTCGTCGTCTCGCTCTGGTATCGACTGTCACAAGCCGAGGTTACGCGCCCGGATCTGCTAACAGGGTACGCGCAGAACCGCTACGGGCTCAACGGTATCGTTCTGGTGAACGGCACTCCAGATAAATGACATGAATGAACGGCAGGTTCCGAGAGGCTGAGGACCGCCCGGAGTGTCCGATGCTGCCCCGCTGGCGGACATTCCAGTAAACGAATCCGTTTTGGGGGATGCGGCCTGCCGATCGCGCCAAATGGTGTCCGAAGCGTCCACTTTCCCAGAATGTGTTCCCGATTGCGTTTTCCCCAAACTAGCCCTTGAGGACGGAGAAATGGAAATGATCGCACTGAACGAATGGCTGCTTTCGGCAAGCCAGCTTACCCGCCTGAGCGTCCGGGTTTGGGCGGAAGCGGCCGCCCCACCCTTCCGTCACGCTGGACCCAGAACGCGACATTCAGACCGCCAGCCTGGCTCCCGGGAAGCGGACATTTGTTAATGTGATCCTTCGGTGCTCACAGCGACCAGATATTTCACGCCGAACGGCGACATGTGGGACATTTCTGCCGTTTAACGGCGACGTGGCGAACGGCGGATCTTATCAAATGCCGACGTTCAGCGATTGCACCTCTGATCTCATGGGCCGATCGAGCCCGGCTGTGGGTGCTCTCGCAGGTCCCGGGCGAGCCGAGCCGCCTTGCTAACATTCGGGGCGGTTGCCCACCTTGGCGTTTATCTTCGTTGAAGCCGGGCTATACCATATGGATGACGATTAAGAATTCAGGTCAAGGCCCGCTCCTACGTGCCGGAACGCTGGAGCAGGCGCCCAACCGCGCGATTTTGGAGCAGGCAGGCAACTACTGCGCCTTTCCGGGCTGCGAGCACCGCAGCTATCTCGAGATCGCGCACATCCGCGCCGTTTCCGCCGGAGGGCCACGGCACGATCCGGCTCGCCCGACGGGGCCGGGCACGGCGAACCTCATTCTTCTCTGCGCGTCGCATCACCGCCTCGTCGATGCCGAACCGCATCGCTACTCGGCCGACTTTCTGCAGAAGCTTCGCGCGGACGCCCTCGCGTCGGCGGACAAAAAATGTCGCGGGCAGACCAGATCGGGCGGACAGCAGCAGGCCCTGGGTCTCCAGGCGTCGAGCCTCGCCGAGGCGCTGCAAGTCTGGGATCATCGGGCCGGCAACGAACCCGAAAGCTTCTGGCACAAGCTGTTCGTGGACGTTCCGGAACTGCTGGCGCTCGCCGTCCCGGGCGACACGGTCCAGTACGGCAGCAAATGCTATGTCGGCGGAAAGGTTGTGCGGAACGTCGACGGCAACGTGGTCGACTTCCTCTACCAGAGCAGCACAACGCTTAGCGTAACGCTGGTAGAGATCAAGCGGCCCGACGCCGAGCTCATCGGCTCCGAGTACCACCACATGCACGCGCCGAGTGCCGAGTTGATCGGGAGCGTCATGCAGGTGCTCGGCTACCGCGACACGCTTCAGAAAGACTACTACTCACTCACGCGCGATCCCGATGCGCGTGCGATGCGGGTGTTCAATCCGAAGGCGCTGGTCGTCATCGGCGACCTTGAGGCGGAGGTTCTCGACGAATCGCAGCGGAGAAGCTTTGAGCTGTTCAGGAACGGTATCTCTAACGTCATCGTCCTCACCTTCGATCAACTGTTCGGCAAGGTGCGCCAGACCGTCGATTTGATCGAGCAGGCAGTCTCAATGCGGCAGGCGTAGCCGGTGGGGCGGCGCAATCTGGCATCGGTCGGCTTTCATCGTGACTTAGTTGCCGGCATGCTCTTTGAGCACAACCGACCAGACTTTTCGTGCGTGACGGGATGCGCTCTACCCGAGGACGCCGCCTCCCGAGTAGATACGCCTGATGGAATTAGTTGATCCAGAATTCACGGGCCTTTTCACACCGTCCGACGAGGGAGAATATCGCGTCCTCGCCTTCTCCCCCGCGGTCCGACCTACGCCGAGGCGACCAGCGACGCCCGTCATGACATCGAATCAATACCAGGGCTTCGAGGCGGGACGCCTCCTTCTAGGCGGCCTCCTCAAGATGGAGGAAGCCTACGACGTAACCATGGGCAACTATCTTGAACTCGAAGAGACGGTCCTCCGGCTCTCCGCCCTCGAACTTGCCCAGCGCCGCCCCGACGACCATTTTGATACCGCCCGCCGATCCTGTCATCGCGCGCTTGCGAACCTTCTATCCGCCTCTCGCGCGTTCCAGGACCACAGCCAACGCCTCGCCTCCTCCATCGGCGGCAGCGATAGCGACAGCGATCTGGATGCGATCAAGACTGATTTCAGCCGCGCCTACGACGGCGCGCTGGGCTATCGCTTCATGAGTGCGCTGCGCAACCATGCGCAGCACTACGGGGTGTCGATCTCTGGCGTCGCGCACATGCGGGCGGCAACCGGATTGAGCCCGGAAAGCGAACGGCACCAAGTCACGGTCACGCCCTACCTTCTGCTCTCGGACATTATGATGAACGGGAAGTTCAAGACTTCTGTCCTCGACGAGATGGATGCCACGGCCCGAGCCGGACCGAACGGCGAGACCATCATCCCTATCATTCCGATGGCACGAGAATACATCGCGAGCCTCTCGTCCGTGATGGTGGCCATTCGCAGGCTCTATGCGGATCGGGAGACGGCGGCGCTGAATAGGATCTATTCCGCCTTCTATCACTACAGCGGCTGGTTCACGAAGGGCGCGCCCGTCGGCATGCACGTGGCTTCTGCGTCCGTCCCAGAGACGCCGGCGACCTATTTCGGAACCGATGCTCATTTCAAAACGCTAAAGCTACGGGACGTGAACGTCGAACTGGATCTGCTGACCGGAACGGACATTCGTCAGTAGGCCGGGCCAGCGCACCTCTCCGTAAAACACGACGTCCAGACATTGACCCCGAGTTGGCGATACCTATCCGGCACCGAATTCCACCGAAGCGAAACTGCGGCGCCCGACCAGAGGCATCACTTCGCCACCGGCGCCCCGATCGACAGCGTCGGCACGAACCCCTTCTCCCTGTTCTGGTCGTAGACGAGCATCTCGAGATCGGCCTTCGGCATCCAGATCCGTCCCGTCTCGACGGCGAGCGATGCCGGCATCACCGGGAAGAGGTGGATCACCTGACCCTCGCCGTGCTGCGCCTTGATCTCGTTGTAGACCTCGCGGAGCGTGGCCCGGAAAGCCGACAAATCCTCGGGCTGGCGGACGACGTCGTTGCCGGGTCTCGCAATCGTGATGGTCCAGATCGCGGCATCGTCACCGAGCACCCTGGTGATCCGATCGTCGTTCACGGTCGCACTCACCGCGATCTTCAGCGCGATCCTCCCAGTCGCGTCAGCCCCTGGACGCGACACGAGGAAGTCGAGGACCGGCCGGTCCCGCTGCCAGTTCCATGTCGCCGCGGGCTCGCGGTGGCGGTTGTGCACGGTTATCGGGACGATCTCGTTCAGCAGACGGCCAAGCTCGATCAGCAGTGGCTGCGGAGCCAGCGCGAAGACGCTGAGATGACGGATCTCCTGCCGCTCGATCCGCCCGCCGATCCTATCCGCGAACAGCCGGTCAAGGTTCTTGCGCTGCAACTCCCAGAACTCCGGCTCGTCATCCCTGATCGCCTGGTTGAGCATCTCGAGATCGATCGTCTGGCTGGTGGCCGGATGCCGGTCGGGCGGCATGGCGGCGAAGATCGCCTGCGTCGAAACGAGCGCCTCGTGGTTGCCGATGGATGCACCGAACCGGAGGACGTGGGATGCGTATTCCTCGCTGATGCCGGTGTTCGTCGCGATGCGCGTCTCGTGGGCATCCTTCATCGCGTGGAGCAACTCGACCGGGTGGCCCTCCTCATCGTCGACGTCGATGAGCTTGTGATGCCGTCCACATAGCAGCATCAGATTACTTAGCTCCTTCGCGAGTTTCGGCGAGAGGACCTTGTCGCCCCGGGGGCCGTCTTCGCTATCGCCGACGATGTGGGCGATGTAGCCGAACAGCGCATCCCGCTTCCCGGAGATCAGATCTCCGACCAGGTTTTCGTTGCAGCCGCGATACTCGCATCGCCCACCTGCGAGCGCCCACAAAGCGGCGGCGATCTTCTGAGGGGGCTTTGTCTTAGCCATTCTCTTCGACTCTCCGTTAGCTGAGGCGCCAAGTCACTCTGGTTGCAGCGCAACCTCGGCGGCGTCAGCGCCATCATCGAACAATTTCGCCGAGCACATCAGGCCCCGTCTCGAAGCGCGCACGATCAGCAGTACCGCGAACGGGATGTCGCGCTCACCGCCAACGAGATCCCGCATCGAGGCCGCATCCTCGCAGCTGGGCACCGGCAAGTGGTTCGGATGCGAATGCCACTCGCCGAGATAGTTGAAGCGCCCATAGTCCGCGCCGGTACGCTCGAAGAACGTCTCGAGCGCCTCCTGATGATGCTCCACCGACCGGACGAAGTGCGCGGCACCGCCGGTGCGGCTATCAACCGAGAAGTCGACGAGGCGGAAGCTGCCCGGCTCGATCTGCTCGGCCATCAGCACGCCGCCGATCTCGCGCCGACCAGCCTCCCTCACCACTCCGTAGAGGCGCGTCCTGAACTCGTGCGGCATAGCCAGCCTCATTCCGCGTCGCCCTTACTGGCGTCGGGAAAGAGCTGCTTGGCCAGAGCAGCCAGCTCGGCCTCCGCGTTCTCGTCCTTCTGAGGTCCCCACTTCCCCTCGGGCACTAGGCTGATTGGCCACGTGTCAAATGGGGCCTCGAATATCCATTCCGCCTTCAGACCCACGGCATATGCCGGATGCGGGAAGGCCGTGTCCTGCCTCGTCAGCGCGTCCAAGGCCATTCGGGTCATGTGGGCGGCGATCACGCTGACGTCGGCATCGTCGGCTATCAGCGGAGGGCTTTCGTCGAGGGCCAGCCCATACTGGACCTCCTCTCCCAGCGGCATCGGCCGCCCCCGATCGTCACACCAACGCAGCAGCTGCCGACGGGCCGCGTGCGGAGCGGGCTCGATGTCGGGTCGGAGCCTGACGATGAAACCACCTATCCCGCCGGCGAACACCTCGCCCCAGACCAGCATTTTTTTCTCGCTTCGCGCGACCGACGCGCACAAGTTGAAGATCTGGGGATCGGCCGTTGCGTCGATGATCAGGTCGCAACCCCCAACATCGACCAGCGCAGAATCCGTCGACAACGAGCTCTCCTGGCCGCCGAGGACAAGTCGCCTGACCGTGACGTTCGCGGAGGGTCTAATCTCGCGGATACGCTTGGCGACGGCATCGGGTTTGTTGAGGCCCACGGAGCGCCAGTCCAGATCGTTGCGGACGAGGTTGCCGGGGAAGAGGACGTCTCCGTCGACGAGCACGAACCGGCTCAGCCCGGCCCGGGCGAGCGACGCGGCGATCTTCGAGCCCACTGACCCACAGCCGACAATGCCGACGGATGCGGACGCCAGCCGTTCATACGCGCCTGGCAGCCTGTTGGCGCTCGAGGGAGCCTTCACGGTGGTGTAGGCGAGCATCTCGCGCGGGCCCCGGCCACTGGGAAGCCACATCAGATGGAAGTCGCCATCGCACTCGACCAGGACGACGGCGTCCTCCTCCGAACCCCTGACGACCTCCAGCAGGCCCTCGTGACCAATTGTCTCAGCGATCACCTTGACCAGATCATACTCGGTGCGGATGGTCGCTTTCACACCGGCGCCCATCCGCACGGCGTAGCCCTTGCGCCGGCGAAACAGCGCCACGTCGGGCCCCGCCGACCACAGCGCCGCGTCCTCAGGGCCGAGCCGCCTGGGCACCGCCACCCAGTGGCTGGCAATCGCCTTCTCGGACAGCTCAAGCTCTACCGGCCGGCAGATATCCAGCGACGACACGGCGTCGGCGAAGTCGTCCGGGAGCAGAAACCGCATCCGGAAACTGCGTATGTCCTGCCCGACGGTGGTCGCGTGCGCGCTCTCCACGCGTGCCGCCACACCCTGCGTCGGCTCCTCGCCCTGCAGCAGCCGATGCGCGCTCTCGATCATCATCGCACCAGTGAAGGCCGGATCCCAGTTGTCTGGGCGATACTCGAGGCACAACTCGCCGCCCGCCCCCCACTGATGGCTGGACAGCCGGATCTCCTCCCGGGGAAACACCTGCGGCGGCATGTCCGGGAAGAAGCGCGGGTAGCTGATCGTTAACGGGATCAGGCGACCCAAGCGCTCGATCTCGAAGTTAGCGGAGAGGCTGCCGCCCTTCCCGAAGGTCCACTCGACGTTCTTGAGCCATTCGTGCTGCTCCTGCAGCGCGTCGATCGCGAAACCCTCGCTGCGCGCACGGCTGGGCTGCGCGATCCACCATATCACGCAAATCCCTGCGGCTTGCTAGGGACCCGCGGGACGGACCCGAACGACGGGGTGGAGGAGGCCACGGTCGCGGCCGCCGCCGCCGTCGCACCACGCAGAAGTCCGCTGGATCCACCGCGGAAACGCGTCTCGGCGCGCTTCGCGAGCCCGGTTCCCATGTGAGGCGAGAGTGCGTCGGCCATGCTGGAGCCCTGCTCCATCGCCGCTACCTTGGCGTAGTCGGCCTGGGCCTGGCGCAGCCACGTGTAGAAGGCCCGCTCGCGCTCCGGATGCTCGGCCCACTTGTCGGCGAAGTTCTCCATGGGATCGCTCGGGTTCGCGATGTGGGCGCGATTGTGGCTATCGCGCAGAATGTGCCGCTCCATTCCAGACAGGATCGAGAGCAGTGCGTCGGCGACATCCTCCTGTCCCTCGTACGCGTGCGCGGCCAATGTCGTGATGATGATCGAGATCGGGCAGCAATTGATCTCGTCCATCGCGAACATCATGTCCCGATGACGCTTGAGGATCATGATCGAGTGCTGGAGCGGCGTCCGCACCTTGTAGTCCGGGATCTTCTCGACGCTGGCGTTCATCGACTTAGCGAGAGCGCGCTTGCGCTCGTTGAGGACGACGGCCATCCGCGTCTTGAACCACTCCAGGTAGCCCTTCGGGTTTGAGCGCGGCCAATCGTCGGTGATCTGGCGATAGTCCCAGCGCTCGTTGTCGGTGATGGCGATCGCGGTCCCGGCCCAGCGAGCGTCGTATCGGTTGGCCTGCAGGATTCTGCGCACACTCTCCCCGTTGGGCAGCGCCGGCACGACGTCCATGTGGAACTGCGCGCCATCCGAGTAATTCAGCGTCCAGCACCTGCGCCCCTCGTGCAGCGGCTTGTGCATGCTCTGGGAACGCCGGTAGGACTCCATCTCCACGCGCAGCAGCTCCTTGAGATTCTGCTGGGTCAGCTGCGTCTTGCCGAGATACTTTAGCTCGCAGACGGCATCAACGTCGTACTCCTCGTCCTCGTTGAGCGGCTTGATCACCGTTCCGAGCCCGAACGAGCCCTGCACATAGACCGCCGGACCGTAGTCTTTCAGTGTGGATTCAGGCCTGTTCAGCCAGCGACCTAGCGAATTGTAGCTCTTCTCGGCCTGTTCGTAGCGCGTGTCGCTGATGTCGAGCTCTTCCGCGAGCGCGGCGAGATAACGCTTAGATGACGCATTGGCCGAAGGCATCGATTCGTCCCCGCTCGAAATCATTTCGCTATTTGTTCCTTTAGGTGTCGTGACGGTTGCTTTCAATGTCGGCAGCCACACTTCTCCACAGGATTCGCAAAAAAGCCCGTTCTGGATGCAGTTTGACAATCTCCGCTTGATGACGCGAGACGACCTATAACCGAAGGCCGCCGGTCCGCGAGCGATGTCGTAGGGACGGTGTGTTGGCTCCGCCGCCAGCCGGCCCGGAAACTAACGGACCTTTAGGAAATTCGGTTCTGATCATTAACGCGACCGGCCGCCGGTCGAGAATATCCAAGGCCCCGCTCGCCAGCTGCGCCCCCGCATCGATCCAAGCAGGAAACGACTTCGGTCGTCCCCAGCCTCCCGCATCGCATAGAACCGATAGTAACCGAAGCGACCGCGCCTGCGCAACAAGGCCGAAAGACCCCGCGCTGCGCGCTGATCCTGATCGCTGCGGTCCCGCTACTAACTGGCCCGACTATACGTTGCGAGGAGGAAAGAAGACGAAGCAGAGGCCGGCGAACGTGGCGAACTGAGCTAGGACGTTCACCCACTTCGCCACCTCGCTGTCCAAACCGAAATAAGCGTTTAGCACAACACCGATGATCGCGAGGGCAAACGCAATCAATGAAGCATATCGCAGACGAGGAGCCCGGATCACTACCGCCCGGGAGCAGTCAATCATGATACGGGTTTCTAGAATGTCAACGTATTCGAAGGCCTTAGAAGGAGCTACCGCGAGTTCATGCAGTAGCATTTTCCATGGCTCATTGAAGTTGGCTGGGGCCAATAGGTCGAAAGTTCGAATATCTTCGAGACCGTCAACAAGCCCGAGTGCGATGAGATCGCCGAGGAACCTCTTCCGACACCCGGTTACGTCGATGACGTGCTGCCCACCCGCTCGTCTCACTCCCTTAAGGAACTGCCGCAGCTCGCCGTAGTGAACCTCTTCGCCATGGTAGTTAATGGGTCGTCCGTCGACGGGCTGGTAAAATGCCTTGACCTCGTCGCCAGTCGCCGAGCCGTTGTGGCTGTCGAGGGGCACCACCGTTCCGTCCGCCTGCAAATATTCCGCGCGGCGAGCCAACGACTCCATGCTCTGCAAGATCGAAGTCATCGTTCGCCTCGCTAGGCCGGAGGGTGCCTGAGGAAAGGCGTCGCCGGGAAAGCCATAGACGTGAACAAACCTAACCGTGGTCACCGAGGCCGACCGTAAATTGTGCACTACGCTGTTCAGGTAGGTGTCCACCCGTTCGGAATCGACGAAGACCAGCAGCTGGCTCACAGTTGGCGGACCACGCTTATGGCCCCCCCGCCGGAAGCCTTAGCCATACGGAGGTGGAGGTACGCCTCCTCGACCGTCGTACCGACGCCGAACGATATTGTGCAGCTGGTTTCATCGGCGAAGTCGCGCGAGAGACTTTCTAGAATATCGACGTCGAAGGTGCCAGTAGGTACGGTTAGCAGAAGGTCGTCACCCCCCGCCATCACTACCTGTGCAGACAGGCGCTGGATCATCCGGTCCGCAATAAGCGCAATAGCTGCGGTGAGCGCGGCGGAGAATTTGCCGAGCTCAAGTAGGTCACCAGAGAAGAGAGCTCTCTCTACACGCTGCCTGACCCGATCAGCATCACCAAGAATGTACAGCATAGATGTCACTTATGTTCCTAGTGTACGACGATCTCGTCGAGCCGACTATCCGGCATCGGTGCCCAGAAGCAACGGCTTCAAGCGTTCGATGCGCGAGTGAAGGGTGCTCGTAAAACTGCGAAGGCGCTTAGACCCGTTGCGGACATTCGGGATGCCCTCTCCCACTTTGAACCGCCTCGGTGTGCCGGAGGTTACCCAAGGCGAGTTGAAATCCAGATGGCGGGCTCTGTCAGATCGGGCATTCTCGACGTTTCTAGTGAACGACCGTGTCTGGTCGTGAGCTGCCACGGCCGAACTGCCGAGAGCAGACCCAGTTGGAGGCGTTGCCGGCCCCTTTTCGCAGGCATAGTTCCTGCCGTTCGCTTATCTCGCGTGGGCGCGGCTTCCTGGTGTCACAACCGCTCGGTTGTGACACCGTGGTACTCGCTCAATTGATGGGAAGCGGCTAATCCGCTTCTGAGCGATGAATCAGCGATTCCCACATTTGTTCGTATTGATTGCCACGGCTCGGCGCTGCGAACATTAACCGAGCCAGATCTGCCGTTCAGCTCGCTTGGACCTGTCGGCCAACCTGTCTGGGTTGCCGCAGCATCGAGCGCGGGCCTTCGCGTCTTTCGCTTCCGTCGCCACGCTCACGACCATCAATCGATCGGCAGGGTTTGGAAGCGGTCGACGAGGCAATCGGCGAGCCAAATGGCCATGACGCTTGCATCTGAAACACCGGCACGGAGTTCGGACCGGAGTAGGTCGAGGTCGCGGTCAACGAGCCTGAGGCGGCCACAGGCGATCGCGAGCAGGAACTCGGCGAGCGCCTCCCCCTGCTGGCGGCCTGCGTACCGGATCATCTGGCGGAGTAGGTCGAGCATGAGGCGGCTCTCTGCCGGAGTGTCCCGGTAGTTCATCTCGATCGGGTGAGCCGCCCTGAGAAACGCAGCCTGGATGATGCCGTCGTTGTATCGCGAGAACGTCTGCACGCTGAGGTTCGTGTGGGTCTGGACGTCGTTGACGAGGCGCTGCTCGATTGAGGTCGCGTCACTCCGCATGTGCTCCAGAACGGCGCATATGGTGGTGAACACGTCGGCTTGGCTGGCCGATGTGCAAGGCGTGCCCTTTGGCCAGAACGCGAAGTTCTCCCGTAGGTGGAGCGCACCGCCCGGCGCGTCTAGGAAGAGGCCATCCATCCGTCCTTCCGGGTGTCCGATGAGCGACTCGATCCGCTCCTCGACCTGTGCTGGCTCCTTCCCCCGCTGCAAGTCCTCGAGCAGTGTCCGCTCATCACGCCAGCTCTCCGCCGCGCGCTCGCGATCGAGCACGAGCTCAAACATGGTCTCGACCTCGTGGTTCGGCTGGCGCAGGTTGCGGCGGAGCAGTTCGATGGACCAGGTCGAGAGGCCGATGGCTCCCGGGGCGAGGAAGATTCGGTGGGACTTGGGAGCGAAGCGCCGAAGCGCACGGCTTGCCGCCAGCAGCTGGGTGCCCCGCCCCGTCACCGCACCGGTCACAATGATTGGGGAGGTAGGCTCAGGCCAGCGCCGTTCGTCGCGCTCGATGTCAGACATTCTAAGCCTCTCCGGTTTAAACGAGGAACCGTGCCTCGCGACCGCCTCGCCGATCGCGTCGGCCAGCACGGCCGATTGCGCGTCGTCACCGGTCTGCACGATCGCGCGGGTCGCTGCGGGTACGCGGCGCGCCACCATCGTCTCCACCCAGTTCTGAAAGACGGGTTGGGAGGCTAGCTTGAGCATGTCGATCCAAACCGCTGTCCGTTCGTCTGCGATGTCCGTTGTCCTAAGGCTCCGCACAACCTCGCGACCGGCTAGGCTGGCCAGGGTCTCGAGGACCTTCGGCTTGTGCTGCACCGTGGGCACCACCGCCCTGGGCGGTTCGGGTTCGATGCTGAAATGTTCGCTGATCAGCCTTATAGGCCGGGTCCGCGACGTGTTTCCTACCTCGCGTGCCTTTGTGTAGCCTCGGGGATTGTCCCGGTCGTCATGCCTGATGTCGCAGATGACGATCGTGTCCGGCACGGCGTCGGCCGACGAGAAGAGTGTTAGGATACGCCTCCGATCGGCGACCAGCTGCGTCAGGTCCCTCGCCATCGTCCCGGACTGGGAGGCGGAGATCACGACAAGATCGGGGCGATCGACGCTAAACGGGTGCTTCTTCATTCCCGCGTATGAGTGGAAGGTCAGGATCGCCGGCTGCGGGTTCAGTCCTTTCAGAGCTAGCGCTGCCAAAACGACGCTCGCGATGGCCGTGGTGTCTAGGTGAACGTACTCGACGTCCGACGCGAGATGGGGGAGGAGCCACATCGCGGCGAAGTAAATTTCCGCCCCGTCCGACAACGCGTGCGAGGCGCGTAGAAATCTGGTGGATGGGCGCATCGACGGGCGAACGAAGTGGGCGGTCGGACCGGCATCCAGCGCGCCGCCGTGGCGCCGGAACAGCGTGGTCAGACCCTGACGGCGAATCTCGGCCTCGGGAAATCTTGCGGGTGGTGTCCCGCGCAAGTTTCTGGTCAAGGAGATGCGACCGTCGTTGTCGTATCTGTAGATGCACACCGGCGCGTCCTCCGGAAGCGCGGCGAATACCTCGGGAGCGGTTTCGAGGTCCGCCGCAGCATCCGCGGCGAGGTGGGCTGGGTATAGGAGATACGCAGCCTCTGCCGCGAGTGCTCGCCGGCTCTCCTTGGTCACTGCGTCGAGCAGCGCGTTGCGGTCGTACGTGGTCGGACCCGCGAAGAGCACCAGCACGGCGTCGCTCCGTGGGTAGCACGGGGTCAGGCACCGGAAGTGGAACACGGCGCTCACGACGCCATTGCCCGGTTCATTGGAAGGAGCACGGAGAGGGTCGTGCCCTCCGCCCAAGCGCGCGGACGAGGCACGCCGCTCGGCTCGGTGAGGTCAACGAGCCGGAGGTCATCAGGCGTGAGAGGGGTCGCGCCTTCGTCGAAGCATCGGATCAGGGACATGTTGCCGGTCCTGACCCTTATGAACCCGCCGGTGCGCTTCACCACCTGCATGATCCGAAATAGTCCGTTCCCGCTCGTGTGGTTCCGCTTGGTGGTGGCTCCCTTGGCGAGGCACGACGTGACCGCTTGGTACTCGGCGGCGAGATCAATACCTTCGGGCAGGCGCTCGGCAAGGGCGCGGTCCGCCGACAGCCACCTTCGCGCCAACCCGGGACCGCTGTCGAACACCCCCAGCTCAAGAAACTGCGCGTATTGGGCAGAGGGCGCCCGTGGATGCCAAGCGCGGTAGTATGCCTGAAGCGGGGGGCTCTGGCCTCCTGCGGCGGCGAGCGCATCCAGTTTGACGTACTGAAAACCGACGACGAAGCCTCGCACAGAACGTCGAAGGACATCGCCCCGGTAATCCGTTTGGGCGTGGTCGTGGGTGTTGTGAAAGGCCTCGGACAGCAGGCTGGCGGCGGCATCCAGGATTACCCCGAGCTCGGCGCGCCGGCTGAGTGGCAGGAGCTGCGCGCAGGACTTTACTAGGCTGGCAAAGTCCGCGCGGTCTCGGACCCGATCCGTGCCCGGTACGTACAGGCGGGCAGGGCGGCGGTAGTTGCGGGCGTTGTCGATGCAGACGAAGGGCATTGCGCTCTTGTCGAACTCGCGCAGCGCCTCGACCGGCCGCTCCGCCATGGTCACCACGAAGTCGCGGGCGAGCGTGAGCAGGGCGAATCTGTCCAGCTCCCCGCCGGACCGGTCAACGGCCGATTGCCCGAGGTTTAGCGCGACAAGGCCGAACACCGTACGGGCGAACGCCCGCTGTATCGCCTCGTCCGTGCCGGCGCTGTGCAGCCGCAATCGGGAAGCAGAGCCGGCCGTTCGGGCCCAGGTGATGATGAGCTGGATGAGCGCGAGCTCGGTTCCGGCGGCGTTGGTCTTCAATGTGTGCGGCAGCTGGAGCTCGGTCTCCCCGCGCGCGATCGCGTCTAACCCCTGCTCGAGCTCGTCCAACGAGAATTCGCGTTTGATCCTCAGCAACGGGCTCTCCTGACTCCGATCGGCTCGCGAAACACGGCCGAAGCACACCGGCCGTCAATAGTCCATGCGCCGGCCCGATCCATCCGCTAGCCACCCTAAAAGCCTAATCCCCAATTGTGGCGTGCTGATTGCCTCCTGCAATGGGCCTGAGAATGGTTCATTGCTCATGGCACGCTGTAATTAAAATGAACGGCTTCGACTTTGAACCACGTCCGATTGACGGTACTCCATCCGCAAATGGCCAAGGGGGCACCAACGTCGAATGGCGCGAATTCGCAAATTAGATATCAACAATTTCAGATCCATCTGGATGCTGAGCTGGTTTCCGGGAGATGGGATCAACTGCCTGATCGGGCCTGGCGACAGCGGCAAATCCACCATTCTCGAGGCAATTGATCTTTGCCTAGGCGCGCGCCGGTCGCTGACGTTTTGCGATGATGACTTCTACCAGCTTCGGCTGGATCAGCCAATCAAGATCACCATCACGCTGGGAGAACTCGATAACCATCTACGCTCAATGGAGGCCTATGGCCTTTATTTACGGGGGTTCAATCGACAGACCGGCACGATCGAAGCTGAACCCGGCGCCGGCTTGGATACGGTTCTCACCGTTGAACTGTCGGTGCGCGACGATCTGGAGCCACAGTGGCGGCTGGTGTCTGAGCGGGCCGAGGCGCTGGGCCAATCAAGGAACCTTAGCTGGGCGGATCGGGTGCGGTTGGCGCCAACAAGGCTTGGCCAGTCCGGCGAACATAATCTGAGCTGGAGGCGCGGATCGATCCTGAACAAGGTTTCGGAGGAGCGTGCCAGCGCTGCGACGGCTATCGCACAAGCGGCGCGCGACGCCAGGATCGCCTTTGGCGATAAGGCTAAGGATCAACTCACTGACGCGCTGGCGGCAGTTCAGGCGACCGCCACACGACTTGGCGTCCCAATCGGTGGCACCGTTCAGGCGCTGCTGGATGCCCATGGCGTGAACTTTACCGGCGGCACGATCTCACTTCATGGTGGAGATGGTGTTCCCTTGCGGGGGTTGGGTCTGGGATCGGTCCGGTTGCTGGTCGCTGGCTTGCAGAGGCACGTTGCTGGCGAGGCGCCAATGATCCTCATTGATGAGCTCGAACACGGTCTGGAGCCTCATCGCATCATCAGGCTTCTGACCGAGCTTGGGGCAAAGGAGGTTACACCGCCGCTACAAGCATTTGTTACCAGCCACTCGCCGGTGGCGGTCCGTGAGTTGTCCATCCAGCAACTTCATGTAGTGCGGGAAGGACCGCTCGGTCATGAGGTTACATGGATGGGCCGCGTCGGTGAGGTGCAGGGGACCGTGCGCAAGTTCGCCGAAGCGCTTCTCGCCCGTTCCGTTTTGATCTGCGAAGGGGCAAGCGAAGTAGGTTTTATCCGGGGCCTCGATCTTGACCGTCAGGCAGCTGGCTTGCCGTCGCTGACTGCTTTGGGCGCGACCCTCGTCGATGGCGGGGGCGATACGACGTTTGCCCGGGCGCTGGCCTTCCAGAAGATGGGCTACCGCGTTGCCGTCTTGCGAGACAGCGACATCGCGGTGCACGGGAATGAAGAAGCGGCATTTCAACAGCAAGGTGGGCAGGTCTTTAAATGGACCGATGGCCGGGCATTAGAGGACGAGCTGTTCATCTGCCTGTCGACCAACGGGGTCAAACTCCTCCTAGAACGCGGCATCGACCTCAAAGAAGAGAGCGTGGTCACGGAGCACATTCGCACTGTCTCTCAGAATACATGCCAACTTGGTGCTGTGCTCAGCGAGATCGCCACCGGTACGGTGGATGACGCATCCAGGGCGCTGCTCGGACGGGCTTCGCGGGTTCGCAAGGGCTGGTTCAAGAATGTGACGGCGATGGAGGCGGTGGGCCAGGACATCGTGGGTCCCGATCTCCGGCACACGACGGGCGGTCATTTACGCCCGACCATCGATGCGATCTTCAACTGGTTCGGCAATGGTTAGCGCACCACTCGACCTTTTAGCGATCGCGCGCGGCGCCGTCATTGCCCCGGCAGGATGCGGAAAAACCGAGTTGCTCAGCCGGACCCTGGCCCAGCACGGCGGCAAACAACCGGTCTTGGTCCTCACCCACACGAACGCGGGTGTTGCGGCGCTGAGGAGCAGGCTTGAACGGGCGAACGTGCAAGCCAATTTCTACCGGCTGGCCACCATCGATGGATGGGCGATGCGGCTCATCAAGACATTCCCGATGCGGTCCGGACATGACCCAGCAATTCTTGAGGGACGGACGCCTGGCTATGTCGCGATACGACGGGCCGCAGCACAACTTCTTGCATCCGGTCATGTGTCGGATGTCATCCAAGCGAGCTACGCGCGGCTTCTCGTCGATGAGTATCAGGACTGTTCGGTCCTGCAGCATCAGCTTGTTGCTGCGTTGTCCGCATTATTGCCAACCGTGATAGTTGGAGATCCGATGCAGGCAATCTTCGGCTTCGACCGAAATGATCCGCTCGCAGGCTGGCATACGGCCGTGCTCAACCATTTCGGTGTTGCCGGTACCCTCGCCGACCCGTGGCGTTGGCGAAACGTAGGCACGGAGACGTTTGGCCAATGGCTGCTCTACGCCCGGAGTGAATTGGAGGCGGGGCGAAAAATTAACCTGCGGCAGGCAGTACCCGAGGTACGCTGGATCCAGCTCGATGGGAGCCAGCAAGACCACCAGCGTCAGCTAGCCGCATGTCAGACGCGGTCCCCTGTTGCGGACTGGACGGTTCTCATCATTGGGGATTCACGCAATCCGTCGGGACAGCAGCGGTTCGCAGCTCAGACCCCGGGCGCGGTGACTGTCGAGGCCGTGGACCTGCGCGATCTGGTGTCCTTCGCGGAGACGTTCGACCTGAACGGGGCTGCTGCGACGGCTCAGATCTTGGATTTCGCCCAAAGACTCATGACCAATGTTGGAACGGCCGAGCTTACTCGCCGCCTTGATGTCCTGCGTCGGGGGCAGGCGCGCAAGGAACCGAACGATGTTGAGAAGGCTGCCCTTGCGTTTGAGACCGAGCGGCACTTCCGGTGCGTTGCAAATCTGCTGAGCGAACTCAATCGCCAATCAGGAGCACGGGTTTTTCGTCCAGCGGTATTCAGGGCTTGCATGCAAGCGCTGCAGCGCTGCGACCGTGATGGTACGCCCTTTGCGGATACTGCGATCGCGATGCGGGAGGAGTATCGCATGGTCGGCCGGTCGCTTCCCCGCAGAGCCGTAGGCAGTACGCTATTGCTCAAGGGCTTGGAGGCCGATGTCGCGGTGGTTCTCGGAGCCGATGAGCTAGACGCCCGTCATCTTTATGTCGCCATGACACGGGGCTCCCGCCAACTCGTGATCTGCTCCCGGACACCGATACTCGGCTGAGACCTTTTTGACGGAGGGGATTTTTCTGGCACTGCTGACAAGCCAAGCCATGGCATTAAATGTCGGCTCTCCTCGCTTGGACGTCCAATAGCGAACCGAGCATAATGTTCCAATTGCCGCCGTTGCGGTCAATCGAACAGGCCCGATGAAGTTGGGAGCGGGTAAACCGTCTGAACGGCCCAGGAATGGGTTTTCGGTGTCATAACCGGACGGTTCTGATCCTGTGCGTTGACGCACGGGTTTTTGCCGGCTTCGAAGTGTCAGAAGGCCACGTCACAAGTCCAGTCGCGGTACGAGGGACGACGCGTTCAAGCCCCTGCCCTCCCGGCTGAACGAACGTCCGCTTACGCCGATCGTCGCCCGCAAGCGGTCGTTCCGCTTTCCACCAGGAACCGGCCCTTCGCCACCCTGCCCCACCTTCTGAACGAACGTCCGTTTACGTGGATCGCTGCCCGATAGCGGACAGGCCGCTTTCCACCAGTTTTACGAATAAGCGGACGGTTTTTTGGGTCGCTGCCATCGCCTCAAACCAGCACCCTTTGGGCCGCCGCGCGCTCCTCATGCTCGAACGC
>Ga0308157_10004551_pt1 | contig 18321 bp, 16 predicted proteins | sample PhyBR1_FD_201035 | JGI IMG/M metagenome (GOLD analysis project Ga0308157, IMG submission 201035) | Phyllosphere microbial communities from UC Gill Tract Community Farm, Albany, California, United States - DLSLB.R1 | ecosystem: Host-associated > Plants > Phyllosphere > Unclassified | place: USA...
CGCGCGTGATCCGCAAACGGTGATCGCCGCGCTGGGCGAGCATCCCAACCTGCTGGCGCTGCGGCTGGACGTCAGGCTGGAAGCGCAAGCGATCACCGCCGCGCAGCAAGCGGTGGCGCGTTTCGGCCCCATCGACGTGCTGGTCAACAACGCCGGCTACGGCCTGCTGGGCGCGGTGGAAGAATCCAGCGGCGACGAAGTGCGCGCGGTGTACGACACCAACGTCTTCGGCCTGCTCAACGTCACCCGCGCCGTGCTGCCGGTGATGCGCCGCCAGGGCAGCGGCCACGTCATCAACATCTCCTCGATCGGCGGCTACTCCGGCTATGCCGGCTGGGGCGTGTATGGCTCGACCAAGTTCGCGGTCGAAGGCCTGAGCGAAGCGCTGGCGATGGAACTGGAGCCCCTGAACATCCGGGTGACGGTGGTGGAGCCGGGCTTCTTCCGCACCGACTTCCTCGACACCAACTCGCTGGTGACCACACGCGACCGTCTGGACGCCTACGTCGCCACGGTCGGCAAGATGCGCGAGTTCGCCGCCGACGCCAACCACGCCCAGCCGGGCGATCCACTGAAGCTGGCCGACGCCCTGCTGAAGCTGGCGGACAGCGCCGAGCCGCCAATCCGCCTGCAACTTGGCTCCGACACCGTCCAGCGCGTGCGCGCCAAAAACCAGTTCGTCGAAAAAGAACTGACCGAATGGCTGGACCTCGCCCTCTCCACCGACCACAACTAACCCAAATCCGGTGTCAGGTCTGACATTAGTACATGAGCTCGTGTGCGATTGTCAGACCTGACACCGGTTTTTTGTCTAGAAGAGGTCGGCGCGGGGGTAGGCCCAGGTGGGGACGTTGGCGGGACATGGCGCGGGGGCGATGTGTAAGGTGGTGAAGTTGCCGCGCGGTGTGGTGGCGAAGCGGTAGTCGGACAGTGCGCCGTCTTGCAGCAGCGGCATGCGGCCGAAACGCAGCCAGGCGTCGACGTTGCAGTCGCTGGCTTTCAGCGTGCGCAGTTCTTGCAGGCTGCCGGTCAGCGTTTGCGGCTCTACCGTCAGGCCGGCCGGGCATGTCACTTCGGCCAGACGGGTGATGCCGCGTTGCAGGCGGTATCGCCCGCCATCGGTTTCGATGCTGACATAGCTCCAGCACAGCGGCTGCGATGGGAAGGCGGTCATTGCCACGTCCAGCACGCGCGTGCCGGGCGACGCGGCTTCCAGCATCGCGGTGAGCTGCGTCCTGCCGGCTTGCGACGTCATATGCTGCACGCCGATAAACGCCAGGCTGATGCCCAGCGCCAGCAGCAGGCCGGCGCGTCCTTGCGGGCCAGCGCGCCATTGCGCCGCGCCGCAGATCAGGGCGATCAGCAGCAGCGCGGCAAACGATGGCCAGCCCAGGTAGCCACGCGCGGCAAAGAAGACCAGCGCGGCAAACAGCGCCACGAGGCCGGCGAGGCGCAAGATACGCCAGCGCATAATCAGCGCCATCGGCACGCCGATCGCTACCCAGAACAGCGGTTCGATGATGAAGATCATGTCGCCATAGAACCAGCGTCCGTCGAACGGATACCAGGGATGCACGCCATACGAATTCGTAAAGTCCATCGCCAGGTGCAGCGCAAAGCCCAGCGCGATGCTCAGCGCCAGGCCTAACCGCGCCGGGCGGCTGGCTTTTAACAGCGCGCGCGCCGATGGCCACAACAGCCATAGCAGGCCGGCCAGCAGCAAGGCTTGCGGTATCGCCCACAGCGCTGTATGCGTGTGTCCGCGATGGTGCAGCAGATAGCCCAGCGGCGCCGGCAGCAACTTGGTCAGGAATAGATCCAGGTCAGGAAAATTGCTGGCCAAGGCGCACGCCACCAGCAGCAGCCGGTGACGCACGCGCTGCGATTGCGGCTCTGCCTCGGCCGGCAAGCTGCGGTGCACGACTTCGCCAACGCCAAAGCCGATGATGCTGTGCGTGATGTTATCCATCCGGGTCTAGCAGCTGCGCCAGCCGCTTCGGGTAGTGGTTGAGAAAATCGCGCGTGACGGCGTAGTGTTCGGTGTCTTCATACGCGACTTCGGTGATGCCGCTGCCGTCGAACAGCAGGATCTTGGCGTTCGGGTAGGCCAGCAAAATCGGCGAATGGGTGGCGATGATGAATTGCGAATCCTGCTGCACCAGCTGATGCATGACGCTCAGCGCCGCCAACTGGCGGTTGGGCGACAGCGCCGCCTCCGGTTCGTCCAGCAAATACAGGCCGTTGCCGCGAAATGTCTCCAGCAGCACCGACATGAAGGCTTCGCCGTGCGAACGCGCGTGCAGCGAGTCGGCACGCGACGCGGTCCGGTCGTAATATGCGTCCATGCGCGTGGCGACGTTGTGGAAGCTTTCGGCGCGGAAGAAGTAGCGGTCGCGCGGCGTCTTGAAGCTTTTCGACAGGCGCAGCGACTGGTACAGCGGCGCGCTCTCCTGCGCCGTATTCAGCTGGCTGACATTGCGGCTGCCGCCATCCATGCTGAAGCCCAGCGCCAGCGCGATCGCTTCCAGCAAGGTGGATTTGCCGGCGCCGTTCTCGCCGATGAAGAAGGTGACGTCCGGATGAAAATCCAGCGTCGACAAATCACGCACCGCCGGTACGCGGTAGGGATGGCTGTCCCAGTCAACGTCCTCGCCGAACAGCGCCGTAATGCGTTGCAGGTAGGGCTTGGCCTGCAAGCGCACTAGCGCTGCACCTCGACGCCGCGCCAGAAAGCCACATGGTCCTTGATCTGCGCCGCCTTCTCGGACGGCTCCGGGTAGTACCAGGCGGCGTTGTCGTTGGTCTTGCCGTTGACGTTCAGCGTGTAGTAGCTGGCCAGGCCTTTCCATGGGCAGCGCGAGGTGTGATCGCTGTGTTGCAGGTATTCCCGCTTCACGCTCGCCGGCGGGAAGTAGACGTTGTTTTCGACAATTTGCACTTCGTCGTCGTTCGCCTCGGCGATGACGACGCCATTCCAGCTGGCGCTCGGCATGATCTGTCTCCTGTCAGGTTCCGCACTCGACACGGTTACGGCCGCCGTGCTTGGCGCGGTACAGCGCGGCGTCGGCCTGGCGCAGCAGGCTTTCGATATCGTCGATTTCCATGTGATTAAAAGTGCCGACGCCCATGCTGGCCGTCACGTGCAGCGGCCGCTGGCCGGCGTAATGAATCTGCGCTTCAACCTTGGCGCGCAGCGTTTCGGCAAATTTGCAGGCGCCTTCCAGCGGCGTGTTCGGCAGGATCACGCACAATTCCTCGCCGCCGTAGCGGCCCGGAATATCGATCACCCGCACGTTCTCGCGCAGCAGCTTGCCCAGCGTGGTCAGCACCTGGTCGCCAACCGCGTGGCCATGTTCGTCGTTGATTCTCTTGAAGTGATCGAGGTCGATCATCACCGCCGACAGCGGCGAGCGGAAACGCCGCGCGCGCGCCACTTCGAACTTCAGCCGGTGCAACAGCGAGCGGCGGTTGTGCAGGCCGGTCAGCTCGTCGGTGGTGGCCAGCATTTCCAGCTCGCGCACCGTGGCTTCCAGCGTTTTCTCGTTGGCGCGCAGCTCGATCAGCGCCATCACCTGGCGCGCCAGCCTGGCCAGCATGGCGCGCTTGTCGTCGCTCAGGCGCCCCGGCCTGGTGTCCAGCACACACAGCGTGCCGATGGCGAAGCCGTCCGACGAGGTCAGTGCCACGCTGCTGTACATGCGCATGTGCGGCGCGTTGACGGTCAGCCGCATGCTGGCGGTGCGCGGGTCTTGCGTCAGGTCGGGAATTTCCGTGGCGGCGTCGCCCAGCACGGCCAGCGAACAGTAGCTCTCGCCGCGCGGCAGCTCGCCCATGTGCATGCCGGCGCAGGACTTTATCCAGACGCGCTCGGCGTCCACCAGCGATATGAAAGCGTAAGGCACCTCGCAGATTCTGCTCGCCAGCTCGGTGAGGAAGCTGAAATCTTCGCAGGCGGGAGTATCGAGTATGTGATAGCGGTGCAGCGCAGCCAGACGGAAGTTATCGGCCTGCGAATTGGCGGTAATCAGCGTGTGTACTTTTTCTTCGGCCAGCATGGGCCTCCCTGAGTAATGACAACTTTTACCCGGAGAGTTTATAGCAAAACAAGAGCGGCGGGAGCATCCCTCCCGCCGGGGCCAGCAATTTTTATGCCGATTTGGCCAGAATCTCGCGCAGCACTTTTTCAAACACCTCGGCCGGTTGGCCGCCGGACACCAGGTGACGCTCGTTGATGATGACGGCCGGCACCGAGTTGATGCCGTGACGGTGGAAGAATTCCTCTGCCTGGCGCACGTCGCCGGCGTATTCACCGCTGTGCAGCACCTGGCGCGCACGCTCCTTGTCCAGGCCGACTTCGCCGGCGACGTAGATCAGCACTTCGTGCGCGCTTGGATCCAGTCCCTGCGTGAAGTAGGCCTTGAACAGCGCTTCCTTCAGCACTTTCTGCTTGCCTTCCAGCCCGGCCCAGTGCAGCAGCCGGTGGGCGTCGAAGGTGTTATAGATGCGGCCGCGCTTGTCCATCGCGAAATCGAAGCCGACGGCGGCGCCGCGCGCGCGTATCATCTCGCGCGCCTGTTGCTGCTGCTCGGCGGTCGAGCCGTATTTCTCGGTCAAATGCTCGCCGATGTCCTGGCCTTCCGGCGGCATGGCTGCGTTCAGCTCGAACGGCTGGAAGTGGATGTCAACGTCGGCTTCGTCGCCGATGGCGGCCAGCGCCTGGTCCAGCGACTTCAGGCCGATCGCGCACCATGGGCACGAGACGTCGGAAACGAAATCAATTTTGAGAGGAGTTGCCATTTTTGCCTTTCGATTTGCTGCCGATGCGGCTTTCCTTGCCCGCAATCAGTTTGGCGATGTTGCCGCTGTGACGGAATACCAACAGCACGCTCATCAGGAAGACCGCCGCCAGCTGCGGCTCCACGCCAAACAATAAACCATAATAAAACGGCGCGAACACCGCTGCCACCAGCGCCGCCAGCGACGAATAGCGGAAGGCGAACGCCACCACCACCCAGGTCACCAAGGTGGCGACGCCCAGCCAAACATTCAAGCCCAGCAGCACACCCGCTGCAGTGGCCACACCCTTGCCGCCGACAAAACGGAAAAACACCGGCCACAGGTGGCCGAGGAAGACCGCGATCGCCACCAGCGCGATGGTGGCGTCGCCAACCTGCAAGCGGTCCTGGAAGTGGATCGCCAGCCAGACTGCCAGCCAGCCTTTGAAAGCGTCGCCGATCAGCGTGACGATGGCGGCAGCCTTGTTGCCGCTGCGCAACACATTGGTGGCACCCGGGTTTTTCGAGCCATAGGTGCGCGGGTCGGCCAGGCCGAACAACTTGCTGCTGACAACGGCAAACGAGATCGAGCCGATCAGGTAGGCGGCCACGGTCATCCAAACTGTATTCATCTTTTCCTCAAATTATTATCAAAGCCCTATCAAGGCAGCCGCTGAATATACAGCCTTACTCGGCCAGTGCGCAATGCACGGCCCTGGCGTTCAGCAGCTCGGTCAGCACCTGCGGCGCGATGCCGACCAGATAGCCGCGCCGTCCGCCATTGATATAAATCGTTTCCAGCGCAAGAATGCTATCCTCTACATACACCGGCATGGTCTTCCTGGTGCCGAACGGCGAGGTGCCGCCGATCATGTAGCCGCTGTGGCGTGACGCCACTTCCGGCTTGCACGGTTCGACGGACTTGCAGCCGATGTTGCGCGCCAGATTCTTGGTCGACACCTTGCAATCGCCGTGCATCAGCACAATTAAAGGTTTGGCGGCGTCGTCCTGCATCACCAGGGTTTTGACCACGTGATGCTCGTCGACGCCCAGCTCGCGCGAGGACACGCCGGTGCCGCCGTGCTCCTCGTAGTCGTAGGGGTGCTCGGTGAACGCCACCTTGTGCTTGCGCAGCATCTGGGTGGCAGGGGTTTCGGAGATATGCTCTTTTTTAGCCATGGTGAGATCGGAGTTGTCCATTATGCAGCAGGAAATTCGCTTTGCCACTTTCAATGTTTGCAATCTTTCCCAGCCTGGGGCGAAATTGTACGACAATCTGGCCCCGCTGACCGAGGCCGGGTATGAAGCGAAAGTCGCCTGGACGGCGCAACAGCTGGACCAGCTGGACGCCGACGTCATCGGCCTGCAGGAAATCTTCTCGCTGGACGCGCTGCGCGATGTGCTGGCGCATAGCGAACGCTACCGTCACGCCACGCTGGCCGGCTTCGAGCCGCCGGCCGATCCGGCCACCGGCCTGCCGCGCGTGACGCCGGAGCTGGCGCTGATCTCGCGCCTGCCGCTGGCGGCGCCGGCCCAGGCCTACATTATGTTTCCCGATGGCGTGGCGCTGCCCGACGGCAGCCGCGACGCCGACCGCTTCGCCCGAGCGCCGCTGCACGCGCAGATCGTGCTGCCGGACGAGCGCATTGTCGATGTCATCGTGGTGCACCTGAAATCCAAGCGTCCCGACTATCAGCAAGGCGACAGCGGCGACGCGCCGATGCTGCACGCCCAGGCCAACCTGCGCTCGCTGATCCGCCGTGGCACCGAGGCGGTGGCGCTGCGCGCGCTGTTAAGCGCAATGGACAAGGCAATCCGCCGCCCGCGCATCGTGCTGGGCGATTTCAACGATACCGTGGATGCAGTCACCACCCACATCGTCATGGGCGCCGGCGCCGCCTGCGAGCCGGGCGAGGAACTGCACGGCCAGCTGTTCGACTGCCGCCAGATCCAGTCCGGCCGCGAACGCCGCCGCGACGCCGGCTATACCATCGCCCACGAAGGCCGCCACGCCACCATCGACCATGTGCTGGTGTCGGAGGAATTCAATCCCGCTTCGCACCATGCCATCGGCGAGGTGGTCGATGTTTCATATCTGAACCAACACCTGATCGACGCCACACCTGCCGCCTCCGACCACGGCCAGGTGCTGGCGACGCTACGCTTGTACTAAGTTTTCTGCATTTCAGGTGCAGTTTTGCACCGCTTATCGCATTTTTCTGGCCGTGACGCTTGGAACTACCTAAAGTGTCACCATGCGCACCTCCCTTCAGGCTAGAAAAACGATATGAAACTGGAAACTTTGCCCCCTATGTCACAACCCACCGTGCGTCCGCGCAACTGGCGCTTGCCGGCTATCGCGCTGGTGGTGGTCGCCATTGCCGGCGGCGGCTGGACTGTACTGCGCAGCAAGCCCGCCCCTGCCGCCGCCCCTTCTGCGGCTGCGGCCGAGAAAAAAGACATCTTCGAATTGTCGAGCGGCGACATCGCCGCTGTCGACGCCCGTTCATTGGCGGTCAGCTTGCCCCTGTCGGGTTCGCTGGCGCCCCTGAGTTCCGCCACCATCAAGTCCAAGGTCTCGGGCGTGGTGGAAGCCACCACGCTGCAGGAAGGCATGGCGGTGCATGCCGGCCAGGTGCTGGCGCGCATCGACCAGGCCGACCTGCGCGCACGCCTGCAACAGCAGCAGGCGCAGCTGGATGAAGCCCAGGCCAGGCTGGCCATGGCGAGCAAGAACGAAACCAATAGCCAGGCGCTGCTGCAACAGAAATACATCTCGCAGAATGCCTACGACGCGACCCAGAACACGGTCGACCTGGCACGCGCCAATGTCAAGTCGGCGACGGCCATGGTGGAGCTGGCGCGGATTGCGCTCAACGATGGCGTGATCAAGGCGCCGATTGACGGCGTCATCAGCAAGCGCCACGTCCAGGCCGGCGAAAAGCTGGCGCTGGACATGCCGGTGTACAGCATCGTCAACCTGTCGGAGCTGATCCTGGAAGCGCAGGTGCCGGCTTCGGAAATCCCGCGCGTGAAAGTCGGCCAGGACGTCAAGTTCCGCGTTGACGGTTTCGCCCAGCGCGCTTTCCACGGCCAGGTGGCGCGCATCAATCCATCGACAGAAGCAGGCTCGCGCGCCATGCTGGTCTACATCACGGTGAAGAACGAGGACAGCGCACTGCGCGCCGGCATGTTCGCCAAGGGCACCATCGTCACCGACCGTTCGGCAGTGGCGCCCATCGTGCCGTTGGCAGCCATCCGCACCGACAAGGAAGGCAAGCAGATCGTCTACAAGGTGGACCAGGGCAAGCTGGTGTCGCAACCGGTCAAGATCGGCCTGCGCAATGAAGAGGAAGGCTATGCCGAAGTCCACGAAGGCCTGGTGCAAGGCACGCACGTCATCGTCTCGCGGCTGGACAGCCTGAAGCCCGGCGCGCTGGTCAAGCTGCCGCCGTCGGCGCAGGCCAAGGCCGTTGAACCGGCGAAAGGCTGACCATGTGGATCACTAAAGTCAGCATCCAGAATCCGGTCTTCGCCACCATGGTGATGGTGGCGTTGATGGTGCTGGGCCTGTTCTCGTATCGCGGCCTGGGTCTGGAAGCCATGCCCAACGTCGACATTCCCGGCGCCGCCATCGAGGTGCAATATCCGGGCGCTTCGCCCGAGGCGGTGGAGAACGACATCACCCGCCCGATCGAGGAAGCGGTCAACACCGTCAGCGGCATCAAGACGCTGCGCGCCAACTCGTGGGAAGGCCGCGCCGGCGTCTACGTCGACTTCGAGCTGTCGACCGATATGGACCGCGCCATGCAGGACTTGCGCGACAAGGTGGCGCAGGTGCGGCCGCGCTTCCCGCGCGAAGCCAAGGACCCGTTCATCATCCGCTTCGAGGGCGAGAACGCGCGCCCTATCGCCACCATCGGCCTGACCGCCAGCGAGCACTCGCTGCGCGACCTGTCGACCATGGCCGACCAGATCATCGCCAAGCGCTTCCAGGGCGTGGCCGGCGTCGGCCAGGTGCGCATCAACGGCATGGCGGCGCGCCAGATCCTGATCCAGCTGCGTCCCAACGACCTGACCGCGCAGGCGGTCGGCGTCGATGAAGTGCTGGCCGCGATCCAGAACACCAACACCAACCTGCCGGCCGGCTTCATCAGCTACGGCGCCAGCGAACGGCTGGTGCGGGTTGAAGGCAAGATGAAAGATCCACGCGACTTCAACAAGATCATCGTCGCGCGCCGCGCCAATGGCCCGGTCTACCTGGAACAGGTGGCGACGGTGGAAGACGGCGCGCAGGAAGAACTGTCGATCTCGCGGATAGACGGCGTGCGCTCGGTCACGCTGGACATCACCAAGATCCAGGACGCCAATGTGGTCGAAGTGGGCCGCCGCATCCAGCAGGTGGCCGCCGATCTGAAGAAGACGCTGCCGGCCGACATCAAGGTCGAAGTGCTGAACGACGAATCGACCAAGGTGCAGGCGCAGCTGGACAACGTCAAGAAGACCATCATCGAAGGCGCGGTGCTGACCATGGTGATCGTGTTCCTGTTCCTGCACTCGTGGCGCTCGACCATCATCACCGGCCTGACGCTGCCGATTTCGGTACTGGCCAGCTTCATCGCCATGGAGGCTTTCGGCTTCACGCTGAACTTCCTGACCCTGATGGCGCTGTCGCTATGCATCGGCCTGCTGATTGACGATGCGATTGTGGTGCGCGAGAACATCGTGCGCCACCTCGGCATGGGCAAGAACCACCACAAGGCGGCGGAAGATGGCACCAACGAAATCGGCCTGGCGGTGATGGCTACCACCTTTGCGATTGTCGCAGTGTTCATCCCGGTCGCCTTCATGGATGGCATCATCGGCCGCTTCTTCCTGCAGTTCGGGATTACCGTGGCGGTGGCGGTGCTGGTATCGCTGTTCGTCTCGTTCACGCTGGACCCGATGCTGTCGTCGGTATGGCCCGATCCGGTGCAGGACCGCTTTAAGTACCTGCCATGGCTGGGCCGATTGATGCACTGGCTGGAAGGCGGCGTCGAATGGCTGCACGTGGTGTATGGCAAGGTGCTGGGACTGGCGCTGCGCTGGAAAAAAATGACGCTGCTGCTTGCCTTCGCGCTGTTTGCCGGCAGCATCCTGCTGGTGCCGAAAATCGGCGGCGAGATGATGCCGGAGCAGGACAATGGCTGGGTCAACTTCCTGATCAAGACGCCAGTCGGCTCCAGCCTCGAATACACCGACAACAAGATCCACCAGGTGGAAGCGGCGCTGAAGGAGTTCCCGGAAATCGCCAGCGTCATCACCGTGGTCGGCACCTGGGATGGCCGCAACACCGCGCAGCTGGACATGAAGCTGATCGACCGCAAGCTGCACAAGCGCCGCACGCAGCAAGAGATGGAAGCGGCGATCCGCGCGCGCCTGAACAAGATCGCCGGCATCACGCTGACCATGGGCATGAAGCCGATCTTCATCGCCATCCTCGGCACCGACGAAGCCAAGCTGGATGACGTGGCGCACCGGCTGATGGACAAGATGCGCAAGATCAAGGGCATCGCCGACCTGGAATACAGCCAGGAAGGCGCCAATCCGTCGACCAACATCAAGATCAACAATGAACTGGCCAGCGACCTTGGCCTGACCACGCAGCAGATCGGCAGCGCGTTGCGGCCGTTCGTGGCGGGCGATACCACCTCGCACTTCCTGGCTGCCGATGGCCAGAACTACGAAGTCAACGTGCAGCTCCCGAAGTCCGGCCGGCAGAAAGTGACCGATTTGGCCGACCTGTCGCTGGCGTCCAGCAAGCTTGGTCCTGACGGTCGCCCGATCATGGTGCCGCTGCGCCAGGTGGTGGAATTCGTGCCGGCCTTCAGCCCGCAGGTACTGAAGCGCCAGGCGCTGCAACGCCGCGTGGCGGTGTACGCCAGTACCGAAGGCCGTCCGGGCGGCGACGTCGACAGCGACGTCAAGAAAGCCATGAAGGAAATCGAACTGCCGGCCGGCGTGCGCTTCGACGTCGGCGGCAACGCGCAGGAGATGGAAGAGTCGATGACTTCGGCCCTGATCGCGCTGGGCATCGCGGTGATTTTCATCTACCTGGTGCTGGCGTCGCAGTTCGGCAGCTTCCTGCAACCGGTGGCGATCATGATGTCCTTGCCGCTGTCGCTGATCGGCGTGCTGGTGGCGCTGCTGGTCACAGGCAGCACGCTGAACATCTTCTCGGTGATCGGCTTCATCATGCTGATGGGCCTGGTGACCAAGAACGCCATCCTGCTGGTGGACTTCACCAACCATGCGCAGAAGGAAGGCCAGGGCCAGCTGGAAGCCATTATGAACGCCGGCCAGGTGCGATTGCGCCCGATCCTGATGACCACGCTGGCGATGGTATTCGGCATGTTGCCGATGGCGATCGGCATGGGCGAAGGCGGCGAGACGCAGGCGCCAATGGGCCGCGCGGTGATCGGCGGCGTCATCACCTCGACGCTGCTGACGCTGGTAGTAGTACCCGTCGCCTACACCTACCTCGACAGCTGGGGCAAGCGCGCCGCCCGCTGGTTCAAACGCAAGCACGCCGAAGAACCCCACCCGCTGCGCGAAGTCGCCTGAAAAACTCCGGTGTCAGGTCTGACAATCGCACACGGGCTCATGTACCAAAGTCAGACCTGACACCGGTTTTATTCGTCGTCGGGGGCGAGGCCGGAGGGTTCGCCGTCGGCGATGTCGGCCTCGCTTTCCTCGCCCAGGTCGGGGTTACTCTTCAGCTCGGCCTTGCGCCGGGCTTTCTCTTCCTGCTTTTTCTTCTTTTCCAACTCACGCTGCCGTTTTTCGTACGCAAAGTTCGTCTTGGCCATTTGCTACCTCTTCAAGTTAAAGGGCTGCGCTGCGCAGGCTTCATTATGTACCAAGTTCATCAACCACGAGGATGATGTTGCGCATGCAAATGCTTCAGGCGCTCCCGCGCCACATGGGTGTAGATTTGCGTCGTCGAAATATCCGAGTGCCCCAATAGTAATTGGACAACACGCAAGTCGGCGCCATGGTTCAGCAAATGCGTGGCAAACGCATGCCGCAAGGTGTGCGGCGACAGCGGCGCCGTAATGCCAGCTTTCAATGCATGCTTTTTAATTAAGACCCAGAACATCTGGCGCGTCATGGCGGAGCCGCGCCCGGTGACGAACAGCGCGTCGTCCTGCTGTCCATTCAGAATGATGCCACGCGCGTCCTTGACGTAGCGCTCGATCCACAGCCGTGCCTGCTGGCCGAACGGCACCAGCCGCGTCTTCGAACCTTTGCCTGTGACGCGCAGCACGCCATCGTTCAGGCTCAGCTCCAGCATCTTCAGGTCGACCAGTTCCGACACGCGCAGGCCGCTGGCGTACATCAGTTCCAGCATGGTGCGGTCGCGCAACCCTAACGGGGTATTGACATCGGGCGCCGCCAGCAAGGCTTCCACCTGCGTTTCGCTCAGCGTATGCACGAAGCGCTGCGGCTGCTTGGCCGACACCAGCTTCAGGCTCGGATCTTCGCTGATGCGCCGCTGCCGCAACAGCATCTGATAGAAGCGCTTGATGACCGACAGCCGCCGGTTGGACGAGGTGGCCTTGCCGCTGTCCTGGTGGCGCGCGGCGATATAGCCGTGGATGTCATGCGCCGCCACCGCCAGCAAGCCGGCCACATCCGGACGCATCTTCTCCAGCCAGGTGGCGAACAGGCGCATGTCGCGCCGGTAGGCTTCCAGCGTGTTCTTCGACAGTCCGTCCTCCAGCCACAGGCTGTCGCAGAACTCGTCGATCAGAGCAAGGTTGTCTGCTGCCATGCGTATTCGCTCGATCCTTCATGCGCCAGCAGCCAGCGCTTGATGCCCAGCAGATAGCCGTTCGGATCGTCACTGTTGGAGAAGCCGCCCAGGCCGCTGGCGGCGGTGACGCGGTGACACGGCACCACCACCGGGAACCAGTTGGCGCCGCAAGCCTGGCCGACCGCGCGCGCCGCCGAGCCGAGATGCCTGGCCAGCTCGCCATAGGTGCGCGTGCTGCCGCGCGGAATCGCGCACAGTTCGTCCCAGACCTTCTGCTGGAAGTCGGTGCCGGCGCGCTTCAACGGCAGCGTGAACTGGAAATCCGCATCCTCGCAGTATTTGCCGACCTGATACATCGCCAGTTCGGCCGCCGCGTCCTGCGGCGCTTTCGCCTCAAATTGGGGCGGCAAATAGCACAGCTCGGTAATCACGCCATGGGCCGTGCGCACGCCCAGATTACCAAACGGGAAAGCCCCCACAGCGGAAAACAGCTCGCTGCCTTGTTGTATTTTCATCACAGTTACTTGCACCAAAAAAGGTCCTTTTCCGGGTTTCCATTGTCCATGCGCACCATTTTGTTGCGTCGCTGCTACAGCAAAAAAACCACGCCGAGTGCATTGTAAATGCCCTCGGCAAAAAAAAACGCACCCTACGGTGCGTTTTCAAACTTGCTTCACGTTCCCGGTCACTTGCCTGGTTCCGTAGCACGCTTGTGGCGGCCTGCAGACCCTATAACAGCGACATTCTGTAAAACGTGTGTCTCCTCGATCTATTGCCGGTATTGATTACCGTTTCTATACACACTCCCCACCTACAATTCTGGCTTCTAACCGGGACGCATATCGATATGCATGTTTCCCTGAGAGCGACGCCATCATAACGTATTCGTTAAGCTTTTTCTCAACTTTTTTCAGGCGTCGCGCTCAACTACTTTAAGAGTAAATCAAATTCGGCAACCACAAGGAAATTTGTGGTATGTAGGTCACCGCCACCAAAAACGCCAGCATCGTGAGCAGCCACGGCCAGACCGCGATGGTCAGTTCGGTGATGCCCATCTTGGTGATGCCGGAGGCGACATACAGGTTCAGGCCGACCGGCGGATGGCACATGCCGACTTCCATATTCACCACGATCAGGATGCCGAAGTGGATGGGGTCGATGCCCAGTTTCATCGCCACCGGGAACAGGATCGGCGCCATGATCAGCACGATCGACGACGGCTCCATCACATTCCCCGCCAACAGCAGCAGGATGTTCACCACCAGCAGGAAGCTGATCACGCCCAGGCCCTGGCCGGTGATCCACTCCGCCATCGTCTGCGGGATGTTCTCGCTGGTCATCAGGAACGAGAACAGCACGGCGTTGGTGATGATGTACAGCAGCATGGCCGACATCGCTGCCGAATCCAGCAGCACCTTGCCCACCTGTTTCAGTTTCAGGTCCTTGTAGACGAACACCGCGATGATGAAGGCATACACCGCCGACACCGCCGCCGCCTCGGTCGGCGTAAACATGCCGGTGTAGATGCCGCCCATGACGATGACGATCAGGATCAGGCCCCAGGCACTCTTGCGGAAGGTGCTCCAGCGCTCGCCCCAGCTGGCCTTGGCCATGCGCGGATAGCCATGCTTGCGCGCCAGATACCAGGTGGTCAGGCCGAGCAGGAAGGCCAGCATCAGGCCCGGCACCACGCCTGCCATGAACAGCTTGCCGACCGAGGTGTTGGTGGTCACCGAATACATCACCATCACAATCGACGGCGGGATCAGGATGCCCAGCGCGCCGGAGGTGGTGATGACGCCGGCGCCGAAACGCTTCGGATAGCCCTGGCGCACCATGGCCGGCAGGATGATCGAACCAATCGCCACCACCGTCGCCGGCGACGAGCCTGACACTGCGGCAAACAGCGCGCACGCCATCACGCCAGCCAGCGCTAGGCCGCCGTGCCAGTGGCCGACCATCGAGCTGGCAAAGTTGATCATGCGCCGCGCCACGCCGCCGTGGGTGAGGAAGTTACCGGCCAGGATAAAGAACGGAATCGCCATGATCTCGAACTTCTCGATGCCGGTGAACAGCTTCAGCGCCACCGATTCGATCGGCACCGTGGTCATGGTGAACAAAAAGGTCAGCACCGTCAGGCCGAGCGAGATCGAGATCGGCATCCCGGTCAGCATCAGTGCCAGCAGCAGCACGAAGATAATCAGCGCGTTCATGCTTTGACTCCTTGATTGACTTCCTCGTCCAGGCCTTCAACGTGGGCATGGTCATGCTTGGGCAGGTGGCCGGTGCGCAGGAAGCCCACCATCACCTGCAGGAAGCGGAAGCACATCAGGTAGGAGCCGGCCGGCACCGCCAGATAGACGATCCACATCGGCATTTCCAGGTCGGCCGACGTCTGTTCGGTATGCCCGATCTCCCACACGAAACTGGCGCCCAGCGTGCCGACAATGCCGGTGAACAGTGCGCCGGCCAGCAGGCCGAATACGATAAACTTGTTGCGTGTCGAAGGGCTCATGCGGTTGATCAGCACATCGACGCCGACGTGGATGCCGGTACGCACGCCATATGCCGCGCCAAACTTGGCCATCCACACAAACATATAAATGCAGGCTTCCTGCGCCCAGCTCAGGTTCATTTGCAGCAGGTAGTCCTGCAGGCCGGGGATGGGTAATCCAGACAGATAGCGGTGGATCACCGCCACAAAGATAAGAAGGGTCGCTGCGGCCATCAAGGACGCAATGATCCATTCTTCGAGATGATCGAGGAATTTCATGGTGTGTCTCCAGATTGTAAGTAACGGGGCGATCTAGCGCCGCCCCGTGTCCAGCTTACACAGTCAGCTTATTTTGCTGCTTCTTTATTGATGGCCGAGATCAGGCCGGCGCCGATACGGCTTTCCATCTGCTGCTGCACCGGCAGCATGGCCTTGCGCCACGCCGCCTGTTCCTGCACGCTGAGCGTGTAGATTTCAGTCTTGCCAGCTTTCCTGATCGCTTCCAGCGCCAGGTCGTTGTCACGCTGGGCGATGGCTTTCTCGAAGGTGGTGGCTTCCTTCATGGCCTTGTCCAGCGCGGTGCGGATGTCGGCCGGCAGGCCATCCCAGAACTTCTTGTTGACGATGACAGCGTAGCCCAGGTAGCCGTGGTTGGACACGCTCACATACTTCTGCACCTCATGCATCTTCTGCGTGTACATATTCGATGGCGGATTCTCGGTGCCGTCCACCACGCCGGTCTGCAGCGCCTGGTACACCTCGGAGAAGGCCAGCACCTGCGGATTGGCGCCCAGCGCGCGCATCTGCGCGTCCAGCACCTTGGACGACTGGATACGCATCTTCAGGCCGCGGAAGTCGGCCGGATTGCGCAGCGGCTTGTTGGCCGACATGACCTTGAAGCCGTTGTCCCAGTAAGCCAGGCCGGTGATGCCCTTCGGCTCCAGCTTCTTCAGCAGCGACTTGCCGATTTCGCCCTCGGTGACGTTATACAGCGCGGTCTTGGACGGGAAAATGTACGGCAGGTCGAATACCTCGAACTCCTTGACGCCCAGCGGGCCGAATTTGGCCAGCGATGGCGCCAGCATCTGCACCGCGCCCAGTTGCAGCGCTTCCAGCTCTTCCTTGTCCTTGTACAGCTGGCTGTTCGGATAGACCTCGACCTTGACGCGGCCATTGGTGGCCTTCTCGGCCAACTGCTTGAAACGCTCCGCCGCCTGGCCTTTCGGCGTGTCGGTGGCCACCACGTGGCTGAATTTGATGACGATCGGCGCCTGGGCAAAGGCATTGAAGCTCAGGGCGGCGCTGAGGACGAGCAAAGCGGCTTTCAGTTTCATGGAGTCTCCTGGTGGGTAAATTAGGTTATTGTTCTATTCTGAACGATTCTTGGGCCGAGGTGCAACACTGGCAACTGTGGATAACCACAATGCCGTCCCCGCCCGGCCCGGCTACCCTGTGCGCCCATGACGACCGAACCCACCCAAGCCCCGGCGCCGCGCCGCCGCCCCCTGTCGAACACCTCGCTGCGCTGGCTGCTGCCCATCATGCTGGTGTTGTTTTTCCTCGCGATTTTGATCTGGCTGCCGTGGCAGGCACGCCAGATGGAGAGCAATGAGCGTCAGGAACAGCTGATTGCCGATACGCTGTGGGTGGAACAGACCATCCGCTTCCAGCTCGGGCGCCATGAGGAAGCCATGCGCACGCTCAGCGGCGAGATCGCCGCCGGCCACCTGAGCCCAGCCCAGCTGCATGCGCGGCTGGTGCAACTGTTGCAAACGGGACACGAAATCCGCCGCGTGCTGTGGCTCACGCCGGACGGCGCGGTGGCCGCCACCAGCGAAGCGGCCGGCGCGCCCCCTGCGGCCGGGTCCGGACTGGGTCCGGCCTCGCTGGCCGCCGCCGACCATGCGCGGCGCGCCCGCAGGCCGGTCTACAGCCAGCCCGAGCTGCTGCCCGGCGGCAGCAAGCCCGGCCTGGACTACCACTACCCCATCTACAACGGCGACCAGTACCTGGGCAGCCTGGTGGCGCACTACGCGCTGGCCACCGTGCTCGACGAGCTGGTGCCGTGGTGGTTTGCGCAGGACAACCAGATCACCCTGCTCGACCGCGACGACAAGGTGCTGGCGCGCCGCTCGGCCGCCGGCGCCGGCCACGGCGTCTACACCCACAAGCGCGCGCTCGACCTGCCCGGCACCTCCATCACCCTGGTCACCGACAGCGTGAAAAGCGAGCCGCGCCTGCTGCCCAACCTGCTGGTGGGCTCGGTGATCGCGCTGTCGCTGGCCCTGCTGTGGAGTCTGCTCGCGCTGTGGGGCCACATCTCGCGCCGCCTGGCCGCCGAAGGCGCGCTGCGCCAGCAGATGAGCTTTCGCACCGCCATGGAAAACTCGCTGGTGACCGGGCTGCGCGCGCGCGACCTGGAGGGCCGCGTCACCTACGTCAACCCGGCCTTCTGCCAGATCGTCGGCTACCCGCCGGAAGAGCTGGTGGGCAAGCTGCCGCCCATGCCCTACTGGGCGCCGGAGGCGATGACGGAATACCAGCACCGCTTCGCCGGCGTGTTGGCCGGCAACGTCACGCCGCAATTCGAAACCATCTTCCAGCGCGCCAGCGGCGAGCGGGTGCCGGTGCTGATCTTCGAAGCGCCGCTGGTGGACAACCACGGCAAACAGACCGGCTGGATGGGCTCCATCCTCGACATCTCGGACCGCAAGCGCATCGAGGAACTGAACCGCCAGCAGGAACAGAAGCTGCAGACCAGCGCGCGCCTGGCCACCATGGGCGAGCTGGCCTCCATGCTGGCGCACGAGCTGAACCAGCCGCTGGCGGCCATCTCCAGCTACACCACCGGCGCGCTGAACGTGATGGCGCGCGCCGAAGACTCCGGCCAGCCGCTCGACTGCGGCATGCTCAAGCCGGCCCTGCAGCAAGCCGGCGCGCAGGCCCAGCGCGCCGGGCAGATCATCCGCAGCGTGCACGAATTCGTGAAAAAGCGCGAGCCGGAGCGGCGCGAAGTGGCGGTGCAGTCCCTGCTCGACGGCATCGAAGCGCTGATCGAACTGCAGGCGCGGCAAAGCTATGTGGCGCTGCAGACCGACATCCCGGCCGCGCTGCCGCCGGTGCTGGCCGACCGCGTGATGATAGAGCAGGTGCTGCTCAACCTGACCCGCAACGGCATCGAATCCATGGCCCAGGTGCCGCCCGAGCGGCGCCTGCTGCGGGTGCGCGCGCGCCACGACGCGGCCGCCGCGCAGGTG
>Ga0308157_10004552_pt1 | contig 18320 bp, 13 predicted proteins | sample PhyBR1_FD_201035 | JGI IMG/M metagenome (GOLD analysis project Ga0308157, IMG submission 201035) | Phyllosphere microbial communities from UC Gill Tract Community Farm, Albany, California, United States - DLSLB.R1 | ecosystem: Host-associated > Plants > Phyllosphere > Unclassified | place: USA...
CCCAGCCGCCGCTTTACCGCGTCAAATGGGGCCGTGAAGAGCGCTATCTGAAGGACCAGGCTGAAGAGGCCCAGTTCATGATGCAGGTCGCACTCAAGGACGCCGGGCTGGAGCCTCAGGGCGGCGCGGATGTAATTACGGGCGACGCGCTGGCAGAGCTGGCCCGCCAGTATGTGATTTCCGACAGCGTGATTCACCGCCTGTCCAAAATCATGGATGTAGAAGCCCTGTCTGCGATTGCGGAAGGCGTGGTGATCAATCTGGAAGACGATGCGTCTGCCAAGGCGTCTGCCGAACAGATGCAGGCTGCGTTGCACGATCCAATCCATCCACAGGCGGTCACTGTCACGGCAGAGTTCGATCAGGAAACCGAGAAACACCGTCTCGTGCTGCGTCGCATGCATCACGGCAATATCAAGGTCACTGTATTTGACAGCCGCTTTGTCGACGGTACCGATTACGGCGTCATGTCACGTGCAGCCCATACCTTCAATGGTCTTATCGACAAAGGTGCGCGCGTTTACCGCGGGGAAGGCGACAAGCGCAAGGAGCAGTACGTGAGCGACTTCCGCGAGGCTATCCAATGGCTGCGTGCCGAAGCCGATCGTGTGGTCAGCAAGCAGCGTTATAAAGGTCTGGGTGAGATGAATCCTGGCCAACTGTGGGAAACGACCATGGATCCCAATGTACGCCGCCTGTTGCGCGTTCAGATTGAAGATGCGATTGCCGCCGATGAAATGTTCACCACACTTATGGGCGACCAGGTTGAACCACGTCGCGCGTTTATTGAACGCAATGCATTGATGGCGGGAAATCTGGATGTGTAGGTGTGTCGAGTCTCACAATTGATGAAATTGGAATCTCACAATTAGTGAAAAAATCTGCGGCTATACAAGTAGGCAAACAGGCTCCCATGTTTTCAGGGGAGCCTGTTTTTATTTGTGTGGAGGTTTGGGGTGGTTATCACGGACAAACAATTAGTTGGCGGATTCGCGCTAGACTACGGTCGTCAAGCTGACGGGCTTGACAGACATATTGTTTGTTGTTCAACCTCTAACGCTTGTAATAATAGCTAATAGGCATCCTACCTGGGGGTATTTTGGGTCTGATACGGTTTGTATCAGACAAACATGATAAATTACGGTTTTTACGAATAACACTGACTTTACACGAACCGAATTGCTACTGGAACACTGCAATGACTGCTGACCGTGTGAGCCAACTATGGAGGTTGTGGACGTATGAAGTCGCTGATAGGGTTCGCAGTGGTGGAACTAATGAAGAACCGAGTGATTATTAAGGGGAAAAACATGAGCTGTGCTGGCGTTCTATATCTCCGCGATACCGAGTATCGTTCAGGCACACTCTTGAAGGCTAGTTCATGACCACAGAAAACCAAATCGAGCTGGACCTCATCGCGAAGCTGAGCGATCTTAAATACACCTACAGGTCCGATATTCGCGACCGTGCTGCGCTGGAGCATAACTTTCGGCAACACTTCGAGGCGCTCAACCGCGTTCATCTCACGGATAGCGAATTCGCCCGTCTTCTGGAGAGTATCGTCAGCCCAGATGTGTTTACTGCGGCCAAAACTCTGCGTGAGCGCAATAGCTTCGAGCGTGACGATGGAACGCCCCTGTATTACACCCTTGTCAACATAAAGGACTGGTGTAAAAACAATTTTGAAGTAATCAACCAACTACGTATCAGTACCGATTACAGTCACCATCGCTTTGACGTGATTTTGCTCATCAACGGCGTACCGGTGGTGCAGGTTGAACTGAAGACGCTGGCTATCAGTCCGCGTAGGGCCATGCAACAGATCGTTGATTACAAGAATGATCCAGGCAACGGCTATACTAAAACCCTGCTGTGCTTTTTGCAGCTATTCATCGTTAGTAACCGCAGCGATACATGGTACTTCGCCAACAATAATAGCCGCCACTTCAGTTTTAATGCCGATGAGCGGTTTTTGCCGCTCTACCAGTTCGCTAGCGAAGACAACACCAAAATCACTCATTTGGATACCTTTGCCGACACTTTCCTGGCCAAATGCACGCTCGGCCAGATGATCAGCCGTTATATGGTGCTGGTTGCTAGTGAGCAAAAGTTGTTGATGATGCGGCCCTATCAAATCTATGCTGTCAAAGCGATTGTCGAGTGCATCCATCAACGTTGCGGTAATGGCTATGTTTGGCATACCACTGGCAGTGGCAAGACCCTTACCTCGTTCAAAGCTTCCACCCTGCTCAAGGACAACCCAGACGTTGATAAATGCTTGTTTGTGGTGGACCGTAAAGATCTTGACCGTCAGACACGTGAGGAATTCAACAAGTTTCAGGAAGGTTGCGTCGAAGAAAACACCAACACGGAAACGCTGGTTCGTCGCCTGCTTTCCGACGATTACGCCGACAAAGTGATTGTTACTACCATTCAGAAGCTCGGTCTGGCGCTCGATGGTACGAACAAGCGTAATTACAAGGAGCGCTTAGAACCGCTGCGCAACCAGCGTATGGTGTTTATTTTTGATGAATGCCACCGTTCGCAATTTGGCGAGAACCACAAGGCCATTAAGGAATTCTTCCCCAACGCTCAGTTGTTTGGGTTCACTGGTACACCCATCTTCGAACAAAACGCCAGCTATCAACAGATCGAAGGCCAGCAAGCCAGCTACAAAACCACGGCTGACATCTTTCAGCAGCAACTGCACGCCTACACCATTACCCATGCAATCGAAAACCGCAATGTGCTGCGGTTTCATATTGATTACTACAAGCCAGAGGGGAAAAATCCACCCAAGCCTGGCGAGCCCCTGGCCAAGCGTGCCATTGTCGAAGCGATATTAAGCAAGCATGAAGCAGCCACTGCAGCGCGCAAGTTCAATGCCGTGCTGGCCACCGCCAGCATCAACGATGCCATCGAATACTACGATCTGCTCAAAACCGTGCAGGCGGAAAAACAGGCTGCCGATACCGACTTTCAGCCACTTAACATCGCCTGCGTGTTTTCGCCACCGGCTGAAGGCAATAAAGATGTACAGCAGATTCAAGAAGACCTGCCGCAGGAGAAAGCTGATAACGAGCAGAACCCTGATCAGAAAAAGGCTGCACTAAAGGCCATCATTGCCGACTATAACGCTCAGTATGGCTGCAATCACAGTATTGGCGAATTCGATCTTTACTATCAGGACGTGCAAAAGCGTATCAAAGATCAGCAATACCCTAATAGCGACCTTGCGCATGCACAGAAAATCGATATCACCATTGTGGTGGACATGCTGCTTACAGGTTTCGACTCCAAATTCTTAAACACGCTGTATGTGGATAAGAATCTCAAGTTCCACGGCCTGATTCAGGCATTTTCGCGTACCAACCGCGTGCTCAATGACACCAAACCCTACGGCAACATCCTAGATTTTCGTCAGCAGCAGGACGCCGTGGATACCGCCATCGGTCTTTTCTCAGGTGAAGCCACTAAACCCGCCAAGGAAATTTGGCTGGTGGATAAGGCGCCGGTAGTAATCGAAAAACTGCAAACTGCGGTGCAAAAGCTCAATGACTTCATGCAATCTCAAGGGCTGGAGAGCAAACCCGAGGCAGTTCCTAAACTCAAGGGAGATGCTGCCCGTGCCACGTTCATCAACTTGTTCAAAGAAGTGCAGCGCCTCAATACCCAGCTTGATCAGTACACTGATTTGAGCGAAGCGAACAGAACGACCATTGGAAAATTGCTACCTAAAGAGCAGATACAGGGCTTCAAGGGTGTGTACCTCGACACCGCCCAGCGGCTAAAGGAAAGGCAGGACAAGCATATTGACCAGACTGATCCAATAGTGCAGCAGCTTGATTTCGAATTTGTGCTGTTTGCCAGCGCGGTAATTGATTATGACTACATCATGGCCTTGATTGCTCGCTACTCACAGCAAACGCCGGGTAGGCAAAAGGTGAGTCGAGAGCAGCTCATAGGCCTAATCCAGGCCGAAGCCAAATTTATGGATGAACGCGATGACATTGCCGAGTACATTGGCACTTTAGAGGCTGGTAAGGCGTTAGATGAACAACAAATCCGCGCAGGATTTGAGCATTTCAAGGATGAAAAACACGCACGCCAGCTGGCTGAGATAGCAGCCAAGCATGGGTTGGATACATCGACCGTGCAAGCCTTTGTGGATAAAACCTTGCATCGTATGATTTTCGATGGCGACCTATTAAGCGAACTGTTTGTCCCACTGGATCTGGGCTGGAAAGCGCGTACCAAGGCGGAGCTAGCGCTAGTGGAGGATTTGCTTCCCGTGCTCAAAAAGCTATCTCTAGGGCGAGAAATTTCGGGGCTGGGAGCATATGAGCAATGATATGGAAGACAAGACTATGGCGCTAGATGGGAAAAGAACTTTGGTACCTAAACGGCGCTTTCCTGAGTTTCGGGACGCGAAGGAATGGACAAAAAAGCCGATGGGAGAAGTTTATTCGTATAAGGGCAATAATTCGCTCTCGCGCGATAAGCTTAACTATGCAAGTGGTTCGATAAAAAATATTCACTACGGTGATATCCATACCAAATTCTCGACTCTTTTTGACATCACGAAAGAGACCGTGCCTTACGTCAATGCATCTGAATCTCAGAAACCCTTCAAAGCAGAGAATTATTGTATCGAGGGCGATATGGTTTTTGCCGATGCCTCCGAGGACTTAGATGACATCGGCAAGAGCATTGAGATCGTCAATCTAAACGGCCAGCGCGTCGTGTCAGGTTTGCACACAATATTGGCTCGTCAAACTGTAGCAAGGCTTGTAGTCGGCTTTGCCGGCTATCTTTTCAAATCTCCTACGATACGAAAGCAGATCCGGAAAGAGTCTCAGGGCGCCAAGGTATTGGGCCTATCAGGCGGACGGCTCGCGCAAATCACAATCCCGTTCCCATCTGATAAAGCAGAACAACGAAAAATTGCTGACTGCCTCGCTTCTATTGACGATCTGATTACCCTGGAAGTGAGAAAGCTCGACTCGCTCAAAAAACATGAGAAAGGGCTGATGCAGCAGCTTTTCCCCGCCGTAGGCCAAACCCTGCCTGAATTGCGTTTTCCTGAGTTTCGGGGGGAAAGTGAGTGGGATGAGAAAAAATTTGGGCAATTGTGTCATTTTGTTAGAGGCCCATTTGGCGGAGCGTTAAAGAAAGATATATTTGTGAAGGATGGATACGCTGTGTACGAGCAATCGCATGCTATTTATAGTGATTTTAATTCGTTCAGATACTTCATAGCTGAAGAGAAGTACAAAGAGCTCAAGCGATTTTCGGTTCGCCCAGGCGACATCATAATGAGTTGCTCTGGAACAATGGGTAAATTTTCTGTGATTCCAGAACGCGCCAAAGATGGAGTAATTAACCAAGCGCTTTTAAAGTTAACTGTAAATAAGGAATACCACCTGGGTTTTGTGAAGTTGACTTTGGAACTGCCTCTTAACCAAGAAAAGCTGTTGTCCCAGTCGGCCGGTGGAGCCATTAAAAATGTCGTTGGTGTTAGCGAAATGAAAGAAATCGAGCTATGCCTGCCAAGCTATGAAGAACAACAAAAAATCGCAATGTGCCTCAGCAACCTCGACGGCCTGATCACCGCTCAAACTCAAAAACTGGCTGCGCTTAGGTCCCTTAAAAAAGGATTAATGCAGCAGCTTTTCCCAGTACTAAGTGAGATGGGCGTATGAGCGACCAACCGAAGATTTTTCGCTTTGAGTCCTTCGAACGCATAGTCACTCGCCTTAGAGACGACTTTCACAGTGGCGGTAATGATTTTGTATTGCTCTATGCCTACAACGGCACCGGCAAGACGCGACTATCTATGGAGTTCAAGTCTGCGGGAAAAGCAAAGAATGACGGAGTAGCAGACACACTCTATTTCAACGCCTATACAGAAGACCTCTTCGTCTGGGATAACGATCTCCAGAGCGACAGCAAGAGGGTGCTCCGCCTTAACTCAGATTCCAGATTTTTTTCTGGAATCAAGGATCTCGCTTTAGATGAAAGCATCCAGTCGTATCTGAGCCGTTACACCGACTTGGACTTCGACATTCATTACACCGATTGGACAGTTTCATTCCGCAAAGGTGAGGCAGAGCACATCAAGGTGTCACGAGGTGAAGAAAATATCTTTGTTTGGTGCTTGTTCATGGCAATCTGTGAACGGGTGATAGACTCGCACCCGTCCTATGACTGGGTTAAGTATTTCTACATTGACGATCCGATTTCCTCTTTGGATGACAACAACGCTATTGCTGTGGCCAGCGATCTGGCCAAGTTGCTGCGTAAAGCCAAGGATCGAATTAAGGTGGTCGTATCGTCGCATCACGCTCTTTTCTTTAATGTGGTTTGCAATGAATTGAAAACAGCAAAGACAAAACGATATTTCTTGCATCGCCCGAATGAGGGTGCAGATTTTACGCTTCGCGCGACCGACGACACACCTTTCTTTCATCACGTTGCGATGTTGAGCGAAATCCGCAAAGCCGCAGAGTCCGGCGTTCTTTATACCTACCATTTCAATATGCTTCGCAGCATTCTTGAAAAAACAGCAACTTTTTTCGGAAAAAAGGATTTTTCGGCTTGTCTCGAAGGAGTAGAAGATGAAGCGTTGTTTTCTCGCGCCTTAAATCTCCTGAGCCATGGGCGATATTCGCTCTACGAGCCGATGGAGATGCTGGAAGACAACAAACAGATCTTCCGCGATATTCTTTCAGCTTTTCTTTCAAAGCATCAGTTTGACCTTCCCGTGTTGTTAAACGAAAGCGCTGCATCTATACAACCTATAGCCACGAATCCTGAGCCAACACCATGACCGAATTTGATAAAAAACAACTGGGCACTACTCTGTGGGGCATCGCTGACCAATTGCGCGGCGCGATGAATGCAGACGATTTTCGCGACTACATGCTCTCCTTCTTATTCCTGCGCTATCTATCCGACAACTACGAGGCGGCTGCACACAAAGAATTAGGCTCGGATTATCCAACACTGGACGCGGGGGACCGCCGCGCACCTCTGGCAGTGTGGTACACACAAAACCCACATGACGCAGCTGAGTTCGAGAAGCAGATGCGCCGCAAGACACACTATGTGATTCAGCCTGCTTACTTGTGGAGTAGCATCGCTGAAATGGCTCGCACGCAAGATGGCGAGCTGTTGCACACGTTGCAAAAGGGCTTTGATTACATCGAGAACGAATCCTTTGCCAGTACCTTCGGTGGGCTCTTTTCCGAAATCAACCTGAATTCGGAAAAATTGGGTAAGGGATACACCGCGCAAAACGCAAAGCTCTGCACCATAATTAAGGCAATTGCCGAAGGATTGGAAGAATTCTCTACCGACAAAGATACGCTGGGTGATGCCTATGAGTACCTGATTGGTCAGTTTGCCGCAGGCAGTGGCAAGAAGGCGGGCGAGTTCTATACGCCGCAGCAGATTTCCAGTATTTTGTCGGGCATTGTTACGCTAGACAGTCAGGAACCAGCCACCGGCCAAAGGAAGTACCTGGATAGCGTGTTTGACTTTGCATGCGGATCGGGCTCGCTGTTGCTAAATGTACGACACCGTATGGGCCCACATGGTATCGGCAGAATCGTAGGGCAAGAGAAAAACATTACCACCTACAACCTGGCGCGCATGAATATGCTGCTTCACGGGGTGAAGGACACGGAGTTCGAGATTTACCATGGCGACACCCTGACTAACGAGTGGGATGCGCTGCGGGAGATGAATCCGGCCAAGGCACCTAAGTTTGACGCGGTGGTAGCCAATCCGCCGTTTAGCTATCGCTGGGATCCGACAGAGGCGCTGGGCGATGATATGCGATTCAAAAACCATGGTCTAGCACCCAAATCGGCCGCTGATTTTGCATTTTTGCTGCACGGTTTTCACTACCTGAAGGACGATGGCGTGATGGCAATTATCCTTCCTCACGGTGTGCTATTTCGTAGCGGTGCAGAGGAGCGTATTCGCACCAAACTGCTAAAAGACGGCCACATTGACACTGTAATTGGCCTGCCAGCCAATCTGTTCTTTTCTACCGGTATTCCAGTGTGTATTCTTGTGTTGAAGAAGTGCAAGAAGCCTGACGATGTGTTGTTCATCAATGCTTCCGAGGACTTCGAGAAAGGTAAGCGCCAAAATCGCCTGCTGCCCGCGCACATCGACAAAATTGTCGATACTTACCAGCATCGCCGAGAAGAAACGCGTTATTCCATGCGAGTTTCGATGGATAGGATTGAGAAGGAAGGCTACAACCTGAATATTTCACGCTATATAAGCACGGCTGTTGCGGAAGAAGAAATTAATCTGCAGGAGACTCATGCTGAATTGGTTTCTCTGGACAAGAAGATCAGGGCAGCCACCGAACGGCACAATGAATTTCTCAAGGAACTTGGGTTGCCGCCGTTGCCATGAGTAATGGTGATGGAGAAGCACTACTAAGTAAGAATAGGCGAGTGCAACTTATCAATGAAATACTGCGAAAGGAACGGCTGTTGCAGGACTCATATTCAGTCCTTAAGTCGCGAGAGCTGAATTAGCAATATTTATTAAATTTGAGAATTGTAGTTCTGATGTTAGATCTCTTTATCTTATATTCTGAAAATTAAAGGCCTCACATCATGATTAGACGCCACCCTGTGATTCCATTGCCCGATTACCAACGTATCTATCAGGTGATCTATAGTGTTCTCGACACCTCAGATATTGCCAACGTACCCAAAGCATGCATTTTTTTTGCTACTGCCGGCGCATTGCTGCTTCGAAAGCATTACAAACTTCAAGCAACGATCAGTGCAGGTTCTTTTTTCTTCGTTCTGGACGGGGCCAGCAATATGGTTGCTGCGTACGCAAAGGAAGAGGATGGGCAATACAACAGTGACAATGAGGGCTTTCACGCCTGGGTCGAATGTGAAGGTTGGTTTATTGATTTTATGGCGCCAATCATGCGGGATAATTTTCAGCAAGATGGTAGGGACTTCAAGGTACCGCGTAGGATGCTACAAAAAACTCTGGCAAGTGCTAAGGACAGTCACGGAGATCTAGATAAGACGGGGGATTTTTGTATTCAGCATGATGCTAATCTGGCTGAGTATCTGATCGATCATCAAAGTGCTGCATTTATGGATCTCATAAATATCGTTGACGAGTGGTATGTTAAGCCCCCCAAACCCCTGAAGCTGATTTCTATTCTGGATACTGGAGCAGGCGTCAAACAATTAAGAAATAGTGCGCCCTCCTTAAGTGGCGTATGGTAATTCTTGTGCTGCGGGTATCCGGATTACTCACGTAGGATAGCCCCCGTGCTTTCAAGCGTATACCTTAGAATGAGAGAGTAGTTTTTTTAACCCAAAAAGATACGAGAAGCTGTGCCCTGACGAAGTACGTAATTGTTTAAATCTACACGATCGTTCTTGCAAATATTATGTTATAAATTGTGTATTATGTGAATATGTGTGATTTTTAGTGGCTCATGTAGTACGAGCCCATGAATATTGGCTCGTACGCGAACGTTGGTTGATGACGCGATAAGGAGGATACCACTGCCGGTCTCTTTTGGCTTCCTCTCAATAGAGAAGAACTTAATAGGCATAGGGGGGTGAATGGGAATCAGAGTGCGTCTTTTGCAAGCCAATCATGGTGATAGCGTGCTGGTGGCTCATGAGAGTTCTCAAGGGACTTTTAACATTCTGATTGACGGTGGAAATTCGGCTACGTTTCGATTCGGCCCGCAGGGCAAGCTTAAAGGCCCCTTATGTTTATTACTCGATGAGCTTAAGGCAAAAAATCAGCATATTGATTTGGCGATTTTGACCCATATCGACGATGACCATATCGGCGGCATGCTGAGTGCATTTAAAGCTCCTGGATACCTTAAGGAGATGGTGAAATCCATCTGGTTTAATTCGTCTAGAATGATCACCAAGCACTTTAATGAATCAGCAATTTTTGAGAATGAAATTTATCTAAGCACGGGGTCGCCTGCGACCAGTATCGAACAGGCCATAACGTTTGAGGCTTTACTGAATGAAATCGGTTGTGAACAATCTCCAATCATATATGCAGGGCAGGTCCTAAAAAAAGGGCCGTTTACATTTACAATTTTATCGCCCGATGAAAGTAAGCTTCGAAGACTTCTATGTGTTTGGCCAGATGAGAAAAATTCTCCTGACACATCGGGAATCGCCACGGATTATGCTTATCGTTTCGACGATCTATTGTCGTCTGATAAGTTCACAACGGATGCTTCAATCACTAACGGGAGCTCCATCGCCTTCATCCTCGATGCCGATGACAAGTCAATGTTATTCCTAGGAGATGCTCATAGTGAAACCGTGGTTGAGAGTTTACAGTTACTCGGATATAAATCCGATAACAAGCTGAATGTGGATTTGATTAAGATTTCGCACCATGGCAGCAAAAATAACACTAGCCCTGACTTTCTTAAGATGGTTGATTCAAGCCGTTACCTCATCTCAACAAATGGCTTAAAAAGTGGCCTACCCAATAAAGTAACAATTGCTAGAATACTAGCGTCAAGCGAAGGAAAAATTTTTTTCAACTACGAGAAAATTATTTCCCGAATACTTTTAGCAGATGATATAGAGACATATGCGAAGCGCCTAAAAACGCTAAATAAAGATATTGAGCTGTAATATGACCAATGATGAAATTATAGCTTCAAATTCTGTCAGAGTAAATGACGGAAGTGGCGTTCTTGTCAGCGCTTTATCACAAGAGTATTCCTATGTTATTACGGCAGCACATGTACTTGCAGAATCTAACGTTATCAAAGATCGCCATGAAAATCGGCTTGAAATTCTTTCTGTTTATAAGCATCCCGATGCAGATTGCGCTGTAATTAAAATTAACCACGTATCTAATACCATTCTGCCGACATGGCAAACCGCGCGCTTAGCAGAAAAAGCTAGCCTCACTCTAATGGGATTCCCTAATTCGAACATTAATACAGCAACACCCTTAAAGGCCTACACGGGACAATTGACAAGCTTTATGGATGGTCTGATCGTGTGCACGCTAGATGGGGGCCCTGGCCAGAATTCGATTTTCGGAATGTCGGGTGGGGGGATTTACCATGTACATAATGGTATTCCGTATCTCGTCGGTATTGAGACTCGAATGGATGATGAAGACCAGGATGCGAGATGGGGTCGAGTACGATGCTATCCCCTGAGTAAATTCAACGAAATTATCGAGGACAATAAGCTAGCAAAAATTTTGCCTAGCTTTTTAAAATGCTTTTCCAAGTTAAAAGAAAATATGTTCGGTTACAACGTGATTGAGCCGACAAATATAGAAAAACTGCAAGAAGCATTATTGAAAATGGCCGATATACTGGTCGAAAAAGGGCTCCCATCTCCTTATGAGCTGATGGAGCAATACAAGGCTGATTTATTAATCACTTATGATCATCCCGAAAAAGTGCAGGATAGGGAGCTATGGGAAGCATACTTTGAATTTATCATCATCAGCGCGCTCATTGATGATGCCAACCAAGTAGATTTTACCTATATTAAAAACTTAGAACGTCGTCGAAGAATAATGTACTCAAGCGATGCGGCCAACTGGATCCGAAAACTGGATGAAATTCTCAAAGCGGCTAAGCGGATGCTTGAAAAAAACGGAACCTTGATAGTCAGCTCGCCAGAGCCGGATCCGGAAATGTTCCCCCCTACATCAAAAGTAAGCCGGATCGTTAACAATATTACTTCAATTCCAACTGAAGGATCCTTTTTGACGATCGACAATATTGACCATTCGGTATATGAGACGTTTGTTATCACTCATCTCAAAGCCCTACGAAAGAAGTGTGTCGTACGGAACGAGGAACTCTTTGTGAAGGCAGGACCTGGAACTGGCCAACTTAAACTATTTAGAACGTTTTACAATGAAATTATCAAATAAAGATCACGATCTTACCTTCCTTAACTCTGAATTCGAGAACTTAAAATTTGAATTTTTCGTGTCTGATGACCCTTATCGTTACTTATCATGTTTCGCTTGTTGGTGTAGCTCGGCAGAGGAAATCGTGTCTAATTGGAGAGCTATTCAGAACTTGATATCAGTTCATTATCAGCCGAATGGCAATCTGGCAAGATGGAATATATACTTAGCTTTTTTTTGTACTGAAAGTATCCCCATCTTGGATAAGTATGTAATCCAAAATGATAAGTATGCAGTGCGGAAGGTTATTTTAGACGATCAAAAAGAAATTATTGATATCGAGGAGGCAAATTCGCTTCTCAGTAGCCAATTGCTTGGGACAGACTTAAAGCTCAAAAAACATGAGGCATATTCTGAGCACGAAATATTCTTGAATATTGCCGAATATGTAAAAGGAGCCCCTTTAGACTCGACCAACGAGTCGAGAAATATACGGGCCGAGATGATCAACAAAATAATTGAATTTTTGAGTGCAAATGAAAATCAAAAAGGTTGAAATTGAAGGCTTCCGCGCCTACAAGTATAAAAATGATGGGGCGTTTGACTTTACTAATGAAGATGATGGTCCATCAAACTTTGTAGCGATTTATGCTCCCAATGGATTTGGTAAGAGTTCATTCTACGATGCGGTAGAGTGGGCGCTTACAAATCACTTGGAGCGCCTCGGCGGGGACTATAACGGAAAGAACTATGAACTAGCTGCTAAGAGCTCAAAACAGCAAGGAGTTGGTCTGAAAATATTGCGAAATAAAGATATTACAGATGATTTTCCAACCAGTGTTACTGTGTCAACTACCTGGAAGAAGTTCAAGCGTTCACTACCAACACGGGTACGCGCAAACTCTCGGGATTTTGGTCTGAGAGAAAATAAGCATAAAGAAGCTGAATATTTTCGCGACGTAATACTTACTCAAGATGCAGTCGATCGGTTTCTGAGAGAGGCAAAACCGTATGAACGGTACAAACGGTTTATGGAATTTTTTGGTGAGGATCTTGAACAAAAACGCCAGGAGCAAACTGTCCTAATAAATGATACTTCAGCCGTACTTCAAGATCTCAAGAAGAAGAAAATAGAACTAGAGGAACAATTAAAAGAGCCAATTGATGAATCTATTTTTTCGACGTTTAATTCTTTTGTTGCCAACTTAAATCATGCTGGTGAATCTATACCCTGTGTAACACGCGATTTTTCGATTCATACGGAACGAGAAATTTTGTCACTTATCGCGTCTCGGATTTATGAGCTGACCGATTTTCGTGACAAAAGTCGCTCTTTGAAAGAGTCGCTAATGGAACGTATATCGCAACTACCTGACGTGCAGCGAAATTTAGATTTCATAGCAGCTCAACGGCCTAGACTCGCGAAACTCAGCCAAGGAGTGGTAGACGCACAGCGTTATGAAGCGTTACAGGATTCTCATAAGAAATACGTAGAGGAGTTACAGCTCGCAATTCAACGACAGGAAAAATTATTTGAAATTAAAAATTTTATCCCTAACTATCTTATCGCCGAAGCAGAAATTAGGGCAATGCTTGAACAGCGTGAAATCCTAACTAAACAGCGTGCCGATCTGATTGCATCTGTCGAAGAAATGGAGTTTCTTACTAAGCAGTATAACGATAATCTGGTTGATGATGATCAGCGCATTTTATTATTACGTACCGCTTTGACTAACAGTGACTCGGTTTATGCAGAAATTTTAATCCATAAGACAAGACTTAAAACGAGTAACCACCAGCTTTCCCAAAAAAACGATATTCTAGCTGTAGCTGTATCTGAATTAAGTATGTTACAGCAAAAAATAGACAAAATTTCTGCAATCAAAATAAATGCAAACACGTTGCTTTCTAAGGATGTTAGCTCAATTGGTATCGATAAAGAAAAGCTTTCTGAACTCGATTCGTTTATCAAAGAACTTAGTACGTTAGAAATGCACGACCAAACAATTCGACAAACTCAAGACGCTCTTAAGCAGCAAATGAATCTTCATGAGCGATTGATATCGACTGGCCTGGAATATTTAAGTGCTTGGCCAACAAAAGAATGTCCACTCTGTCATAAGGAGCATCCTTCCGACGTAGAATTAAAAAATATAGTGAAGGATAACGATCTCGTTTCGAGTCTTGTTAAGGAAAATGCTCAAAAATTGGAAGAGTCAGGTGCTCGTCAAAAAGCTTTGAAAGAGCTCATGGATTCGACTGTGAGTTATGCATTAGAACTACAAAATCAGCGCTTATCGGGCTTACGCAGTAGGTTATATGAGCTGGGAACAAAAATGTCAAAAGTCGAACAAGAAAAGGTAGAGGTAATTGTACAGTTAGGTAATACAGAGCAGCGAATAAATACGTTGCTAGATAATGTTTGTAATCTAGAGAAAAATGATTTCGAGCAAAGAATTAAGGTTGACTTAAAAAATCTGGAACTACATCGTAATGATTGCCTGGAAAAATTAGCACAACAAAAACTTAAAATGGAAAAGTCCAAATTTCAGTTAGCTAACATGGACTCTTCCATCAATACACTTGGTGTGAATATAGAAAAAACGTTGTCGCAAACAAATTTCGAGAAAGTGAAAACATATATAACAACGAATGGAGTATCCTCAAATTTGGTCGATGATCATTGTTCTAAAGGTATAGAAGAATATGAAAATTTTAAAAAAATTAGAAATGAAGAAAATTCTCATATCATAGGGCAATGCACAATTTTGCAAAATAAAATGGAATCTCAAGGTACGTGGATTGATTTTTTTAGTTTAACGGCCCAAAAGGACGAGGTGGAACGTTTAATAGCAAATGCACAATCTTTAGTTGACGTTTTTTTTGAAACCATCAGTCAAGTAATGGGCCTGCAGACCGAAAAGTCCGTCGACGCGGTGCGCAACCAGATTTCAGTAGCTATGCGCACTCTTACAGATCAATATAAACAAGCTGATGATAAGTTGAATCAATTCAATTTGCTTGTAGAGCAATTAAAGGCCTTTACACCATATTTAACCGGCTTAGAAGTCAAGAAAGCTCTATTTGACATAGAGCAACTCCTCACGCAGTATAAGCAGGTGGACGAGAGACTTAGGGAGGACAGAGCTCTAGTTCTTACCAAGCTTGAAGAAAAACTTGATGCTTTTTTCTTTACCGATTTAATAAACTCGATTTATAGAAAAATTGATCCTCATCCTTCATTTAAAGAAGTTGAATTTAGAGCAGATTTTGATTCACCTGAACGCCCTGGATTACATATCTTTTTAAAAGATCACGAGGGAAACTGCATTTCACCGATTCTTTATTTTAGTACAGCGCAAATGAACATACTTAGTCTCAGTGTTTTTTTAGCTAATGCTCTTCATGCAACCGATGACAAGGGCACTCCACTTGATGTTATTCTAATAGACGATCCAATTCAGTCGATGGACTCTATCAATATACTCTCAACAATCGATCTTCTTAAGAGCATTTCGATTCGGTTTGATAAGCAAATTATTATATCGACGCACGACGAAAATTTTTTCGGCTTGCTACAACGTAAGGTACCAAGTCAAGTTTTTGGATCAAAATTTCTTCGTCTTGAAAGTTTTGGAGTAGTTGTTCCAGCAGAGCCATTCCTAGATGCCTGAGGGCGGGCGACCCGATGGGGAACCTTGGTTTGTTTGCGGTTTTAGAATGAAATGTTGTTATATTTTAACAATGTACATTGATATAAAGTAATCGAAAAATATTTGCATTAATTGTGAGAAAAAATCCGAAAATTTTCACTAATTATGAGAATTCGAAAAAAGCATTCTCATAATTGATGAAAAAAACCTTTAAAATCAAGCACACGATTTTCACTAATTAGTGAATAAATCTGTAGCGATACAGATCGGTAAACAGGCCCCGGTTTTTCAACGGAGCCTGTTTTTATTTGGTGCCGGTTTTCACGAATCGTCAACGATCTTCGCTGGGAAAATGCGCTTCCACGTCCGGTATCGCTTAAATTTGCGCCAGCCCACCGTCAACGAAGACTTCGCTGCCAGTCATAAAGCTGCTCTCGTCAGAAGCCAGGAATGACGCGACAGCGGCGATCTCATCCGAATCTCCAATGCGTCCAAGCGGCGCTTCCTGAGCGAAATCGGCCAGCAAACTCTCTTTTTTCCCCGAACTCTCCAGTACATTAAACAGCCCTGGCGTTGCTGTGGAGCCAGGAGAGAGCACATTTACGCGGATCCCCGTTCCCTGCAGGTCCAGCGCCCAGCTTCTGGCAAAGTTACGAATTGCCGCTTTCGAGGCGCTGTAAACGCTAAATGCCGGCGTGCCCATTGAGCCGGTTGTCGAGCCGGTCAGAATAATCGAACCGCCGTGCGACATGAGCGGCAGCGCCTTCTGCACGGTAAACAGTGTCCCTTTTACGTTAACGTTAAACGTATTCTCATACGATTCCTCGGTAATTGCGCCAAGCGGCTGAAGTTCACCCAAGCCCGCATTAGCGAAAAGGATGTCAACTTTCCCTTTCACTTGCCGAATGTGAGAAAAAATACGTTCCAGATCAATCAGCTTTGATATGTCACCCTGAATCGCAAGCGCTTCATGGCCTATCAGCGCAATGGCTTCATCAAGCTCTTTCTGACGGCGCCCTATGATGACCACCTGCGCGCCTTCCTGGGCAAAGCGCCTGGCCGTAGCCAGACCTATACCGCTATTTCCGCCGGTAATCACCGCTATTTTTCCTGCTAATCTACTCATAACGCCCTCCTAAACTGTGGAAGGTCATAGCATAAACAACGTTAAACAATTAGTATAGTATGCACTTTTTGGTAAGTACCTGGCGAATGAGAACTTATATGCTAAATCAAAATTTCAACTGTGGTCTGGAAGCCTCGTTGGCGATACTAAGCGGGAAGTGGAAACCGCTAGTACTGTTTTACCTCGCCCATGAGGTACATCGTTACGGGCAGCTAAAGCGCGCCATTGGAAAAGTAAGCGACAAGGTATTGATTCAACAGCTAAAAGAGCTTCAGCAGGATGGCGTGGTCGAACGTACCGACTACAGCGAAATTCCGCCCAAGGTTGAGTACTCCTTAACCGGTTTCGGCCACTCGCTCGCCCGCGCGTTAGCACCACTCTGTCAGTGGGGAGAGCTGCATACGGAACAGATTAGAAATATCGTGCGCAACCGAGAGAAGCCGCAGAGCGATCGCCAGTAAGCGGGGTAATGGCAGCGCCACCGAAAAGGAACGAGATGGGTGCAACGGGTATCGACAGAAAACAATGAAATTATGAAATAAACCTTTAAAATCCAGCCTCATAATTAGTGAAAAAATCTGCGGCTATACAAATAGGCAAACAGGCTCCCATGTTTTCAGGGGAGCCTGTTTTCATTTGACCGTTGTTCTATGACGTTTATTCCGGACAATTAAATAGCTCTGGCATTGAAGATAATTCAGTTCGGATGTTCACAACCGCAAATCGGCGTTTCGGGTATTGCCTGTGCCGGTTTTTTATTTTGATCGGGAGGGCTTGGCCGCGTGTTTGCCGGTTTTGCGCGCGTGTTCGATAATGCCGCGGGATGTCCATCGGACAATGTCGATGATCTGCGCCAGTTCGAGATGCCAGATATCCTTCAAGACCAGGAATACTTCGGTCCCGTAGAGCATGGACAGTGCCTGCACCGTTCGCTCGAAAGTCTTGTCGTCAACCTCTTCTTTTAGCGGCTCGACGGCCATTTTCAGGAACTCGATACGATTTCCCCTGACCAGCGGCCGCGGGTTTTTGTGCTTGCTGGCCCGTTCCTCTGCGCTTTGCCGGAGTGAAATCTGGATGGCCGCGCGCAACTGGACTTCGTATTGCTCAAGCCGCGGATAGGCATAGACCAGCAGTTGGTCTATCCTTTCCGCCGCGTCGTCGGAGGAGGGGCGCCAGCTCAGAATTGGACCCAGGCTTTCGCCCACGACGGCGGCAACCAGATCGCTCTGGGTTGGAAAATAGCGATATGCCGTGGCCCGGGATACCTGCGCCTGCTCGGCCAGTTCGCTGATCGAAGGCGTTACCCCTTCGGCCATCATCGTCATGGCGGTATCCAACAAATGCTTTCGCATGCGCGCCCGAGGCCCCCGTACCGCGCTCGGTTGTGCTTGCTTGCTGTTGTCCAGGCTAGCCGGCGCGGTCATTTTTTTTTGCGACATTGTCTACTCGTGAATTCCCAATTAAGAGACTTTTATGTTTAAATGAGACTATGGTCTCAAAAATAGCTTTCCATATCATTTTAAAAGCTTATCGCAGTCACCGCTTTCCTTTTACGATCTTCCATTGGGAAAAACATGAAGCACACCGCAAAACGCATCTACGTGGTTGGCACTTTTGAT